>Ga0308417_1000613_pt1 | contig 25511 bp, 25 predicted proteins | sample HotsprSampleOS65_FD_203528 | JGI IMG/M metagenome (GOLD analysis project Ga0308417, IMG submission 203528) | Hot spring phototrophic mat microbial communities from Octopus Spring, Yellowstone National Park, Wyoming, United States - 20090730_OS65 ...
ACGCCATCTCAGCAAGAATGTGAGGCTCTGGCGCCAGGGGAACGTCAACTTCGTCGTCAACGCCGAACCGGAGAGTTTCGCCCGCCGCTTCGCCGAGGCGCACGGGCCCTCCGCCTGCGCCATGGGCTTCCGGGTGGTCGATTCGAGACATGCTTGCGAGCGGGCGCTTGCACTCGGCGCGAAGCCGTCCGAGACGCGTATCGGGCCAATGGAGCTGAACATCCCGGCGATCGCGGGGACGGCGGCTGCCAGCTCTACCTCGTCGATCGCTACGGCGCGCGCGGGTCGATCTGCGATGTCAATTTCGTCTGGCTTGGCGAGCGCGAGCCGCGACCTCCCTGTGTTGGCCTCTACTACATCGACCACCTGACCCACAATGTCCGGCGCGGCAACATGGATGCCTGGGCGGAGTGGTACCGGAGGCTGTTCGATTTCCGCGAGATCCGCTTCTTCGCGATCGAGGGCAAGCTCACTGGCCTCGTCAGCCGGGCAATGGTGAGCCTCTGCGGGCGAATCCGGATCCCGATCAACCAGGGCACCGACGACGGCAGCCAAATCGAGGAGTTCCTGAGGGACTACCGCGGAGAGGGGATCCAGCATGTCGCCCTAGGCGCGCGGGACATCTTCGCTGCGGTCGAGTCGCTACGCGCCAGGGGCTTGCGCTTCCTCGAGCCTCCGCTCGACACCTACTACGAGCGCGTGGCTTCGCGCATCCCCGCCACGGCGTCGATCTCGACCGGCTGCGGCACCTCGGGTCCTGGTCGACGGCGAAGGCGTCGTCGGCGGCGCCGTCACCAGGGTGCTGCTGCAGATCTTCACCGCCGCAGCGATCGGCCCGATCTTCTTCGAACTGATCGAGCGGCGCAGCGACGAGGGCTTCGGCGCAATTTCCGCGCGCTCTTCGAATCGATCGAGGAGGACCAGATACGCCGCGGCGTGCTCAAGCCGAAACCTGCCTGAGCCCTGCCGCCGGTCACATCATCCCTGGCAGGAAGAGGCTGATTCCAGGCAGATAGAGGATCGCGCAGAGCCGGATGATGTCGGCGAGCCAGAACGGCGTCACGCCCCGGTAGATCGCTCCAAGCGGCACGTCCGGCAAGAGGCCGCGCAGCACGAACACGTTCATGCCGATCGGCGGGGTGAGCAGGCTGATCTCGGTCACCACCACGACGACGATGCCGAACCAGATCAGCGTCGCATCCGCGTCCAGGCCGAGATCGAGGGTCTGCACCAGCGGATAGAACACAGGCACGGTGAGCAGGATCATGCTCAGGCTCTCGAGCACGCAACCGAGCACGAGGTAGAGCGCGGCGATCAGCGTAACTACCGCCCAGGGGCCGAGCCGCGCGCCCTCGACGAGATCGTGCAGAACGTCCGGGAAGCCGGCGATGTTGACCAGGTTGCCGAACACGAGCGCGCCCATGATCACCGTGAACAGGATCGCCGTCGTGCGGCCGCTCTCGATGAGCGCAGCGAGGATCTGCCGTGGGCCGACGGTCCCGCGCACGACCGCCATGGCCAGCGCGACGACAGCGCCGACGCCGGCCGCCTCAGTGGGCGTGAAGACCCCGATATAGATGCCGCCAAGGATCAGAACGAACAGGCAGAGCGTGGGGGCGACACCGCGCAGCGCATGCAGACGCGCCGCGAGCGCCTGCCGCTCGCCGGGAGCGCCGAGCCCCGGCCGCAATGCCGTGGCCGCGGCGGCAGCGGCGACATACATCGCAACACCCAGAAGCCCGGGCAGGATCCCGGCGATGAACAGCTTGCCGATGTCAGACTGCGTAAGCAGCCCGTAGATCACCAGGATGACGCTGGGTGGAATCAGGATGCCGAGCGTGCCGCCCGCCGCCACTGCGCCGGCGGCGAAGCCGGGCGCGTAGCCGTAGCGGCGCATCTCCGGCATTGCAACCTTCGCCATCGTCGCGGCAGTCGCAAGCGAGGAGCCTGAGACGGCGGAGAAGCCCCCGGCGGCAAGGATTGTTGCCATAGCGAGCCCGCCGCGAAGGTGCCCGAGCACCGCGTAAGCCGCATCGAACAGCTCGCGGGAGACGCCCGCGCGCGTCAGCAGGTTGCCCATGACGATGAACAGCGGCAGAACCGATAGGGTGTAGGAGCGCGCAGCATCGAACACGGTGCTGCCGAGCATCGCCATTGCCGCGCGCCAGCTCACCTGGTCTGCGAACCCGACGAGCCCGACGGCGAGCATCGCAAGCCCGATCGGCATGCGCATGAGGATCAGGGCGAACAACAGCCCGAACGCGATCCACATGTCACCCATCGTCGCGGGCGCTCAGGCCGCGACAGTGGGCCGGCCGCGCCGGGCTGCAAGCGCGAGCGAAACCATCGCTGCGGCGGCAAGCGCGGTGGAGACCGCCATGAACAGGGCGATCGGCGCGAGCGGAACAGCAAGCAGGTTCGTCGCGGCGTTCTCGGAAGCAAGGCGCAGCCCCTGTTCCCACAGCTGCCAGGCGAGCGCGCCGAGCGCCGCTGCGGCGAGGAGCGCCGTCAGTCTCGTCTGCACCGCGACCAGCCATTGCGGCAGCAGGTGATCGAGCACGTCGACGACGACGTGCTCGCGCCTGAGCGTCGCAAGCGGCAGGCCGGCGAAGACGGCGACGGCGAGCAGGAGCCCGATCAACTCGTAGGACCCGGGCAAAGGCGCGTTCAGCAGATAGCGGCCGGCGACGTCCACCACCGTCACTGCCGCCATGCCGGCGAGCGCTAGCGCAATGATCGCTTCCGCCAGGAGGGCCGCCCGCCGCAGCAGGGGCGGCATGGAATCGCGCGCGGTCACGCCGGCAGGCGCACACCGGTGGCGGCGCGAAGCTCTGCCAGCACCGCCGCGCCGTCGACGCCGCGCGCGCGCGCCTGCTCCACCCAGCGTGCCTCGAGCGTGTCGGATGCCTGCTTGACCGCGCGGACGAGCGTCTCGCTGCCGGAGGCGATGCTGATCCCGGCGGCGCGCATCTGCTCGATCGCCGCGCGGTCGGCGGCATTCCAGGCCCTGCCTATCAGCCGCGCGAAAGCCTCGCCCGAGACCGCGCTGATCGCCTCCCGGTCGCGCAGCGACAGCGCGTTCCATTTCGCCTCGTTCATGACGAAGAACCACGAGGTGTTGTAGATCCCGCCCGGCATCGTCGTGGTGAACCGGACATGCTCGGTCAGCCGGAACGAGGTGATCGCCTCGTAGGTGATCGTCACGCCATCGACCACGCCTCGGCTCAGCATCTCGAAGATCTGCCCGGCCGGCGCCTGCACCGGCACGCCGCCGAGGGCCTGGATCAGGTCGGAGGCGTGCCCGCCCGGAACGCGGAAGCGCAGCCCTGCGAGATCGCCCGGCTGTACCACCTGGCGCGGCTTGGTGTGGATGTTGCCGGGACCGTGCGTGTAAAGGCCGAGCACATGCACGCCGCGATGCTCGTCCGCGGCCCGGAGCGTCTTTTCGTAGGCGCGCCAGTACGCGACTGACAGAGTCTCCGCGTCATCGCCGACGAAAGAGAACTCTGGAGCGCGATGGACGACGAACCGGTCCCCCGGCACGAAGGCATGCAGGCTGTAGCCGAGATCGGCCACGCCATCGCGCACCAGGTCAAAATGCGCCGGCGGGCCGCCCAGCGGTTGCGCGAGAAGGCGCACCGCCACGCGCCCTTCCGTCCTTTCGCGCACCTGCTCAATCCAGGGCCGGAACGCGTTCTCGACGATCGGATGGCGCGGCGGCAGCCAGGAGGAGAGGGTGAGGGTGAGTGCTTGCGCGGCGGCAGGGCGAAGGATCGCGACAAGGGGCAAAGCGCCCGCTCCGATGGCAAGCGTGCGGCGACGGATCCTTCCTTTCATGGTGTCCTCCCCATCCCGGGTTCGTTGCAAGTGAAAGTGTCAATCCGGATCGCCCTGGTCAAGTGTCTGCGCACCGAGCTCGAGGCAGCGCGCGGCGAGCCGGCCCAGCATTGCGCTCAGCGCGGCGCGTTCCTCGGCCGTGAGCGCCGTCATCAGCGCCGCCTCGGTCTGACGCGCGAGCGGCACGATCTGTTCGTAGATCCGCCGTCCTTTGCCTGTGAAGGCAAGCAGGGCAAGCCGACGGTCGCCGGGGTGCGGGCTGCGACGTACGAGTCCCTTGCCGAGGAGCGAGGCGACAGCGCGGCTCACCTTCACCTTGTCCATCGCTGTGCGCTCGACGATTGCGGTGGCAGAGACGAGATCGTACCGGCCGATCACCGCCATGCAGCGCCATTCCGGGATCGACAGGCCGAACGCTTCGGCATAGCGCCGTGCGAACAGCCGGCTGACGCGGTTCGCCGCGACGGAGAGCTCGTAGGGCAGGAACCGCTCGAGCAGGAACGGCTCCTCCGCCGCGGTTGCGCTTGACAACGGTTTCATCTGCAACAGTATTGTCAGGGGCAGGGTTCCGCACAAGCGGCCGCGACGCGGGAGGGAATCGTGACGAGGCAATACATCCGTTTTCCGCGCCTTGAGGGGCTGACAAGCCGCCAGGCGCATGCCGATCTGCCCGAGGGAACCTACGAGCGCGAGCTCGGCAAGGAGGGGTTCTTCGGGCCGGCGACGCACATGTACCACCGCCACCCGCCGACCGGCTGGTCCTCGTGGGAGGGGCCGCTGCGCCCCCGCGCCTTCGATCTCACGCGCCTGAACGAGGTACACGCCTCGCCCTTCGACGCGCCGGATGTGCTCTTCAACGCGCATGTCCGCCTGCGGTTCTGGCGCGCACCAGCGGCGATGGACCATCTCGCGCGAAACGGTGACGGGGACGAGCTCGTCTTCGTCCACCAGGGCTCGGGCGACCTGTTCTGCGACTACGGCCGCCTGAGCTACCGGGCAGGCGACTACATGATTCTGCCGCGCTCGACCATGTGGCGTCTCGAAAGCCGCGAGCCTACCGTCTGCCTTTTGATCGAGGCTACGGGGTCGACCTACATGCTCCCCGAGAAGGGGATCCTCGGCCATCACGCCATTTTCGATCCGGCGGTGCTCGAGACCCCGAGGATCGACGATGCGTTCCGCGCGCAGCAGGGGGAGACGCCGACGGAAGTGCGCATCAAGCGTCGGAACCAGATCTCGGTGTGCCGCTACCCGTTCAACCCGCTCGATGCTGTGGGCTGGCATGGCGATCTCGCACCGGTGCGGCTGAACATCGACCAGATCCGGCCTCTTGCGTCGCACCGCTACCACCTGCCACCCTCGGCGCACACCACTTTCGTCGCCAACCGCTTCGTAATCTGCACCTTCACCCCCCGCCCGTTTGAGACCGACCCGGGCGCGCTGAAGGTGCCGTTCTTCCACAACAACGACGACTACGACGAGGTGCTGTTCTACCACGCCGGCGACTTCTTCTCGCGCGACAACATCCATGCCGGGATGATGACGCTTCACCCCTGCGGCTTCACCCACGGCCCGCATCCGAAGGCTCTCGAACGCGCCTTCGTGCAGCCCAAGCCGGCGACGGACGAGTACGCCGTGATGCTCGATGCGCGCGACGCGCTCGAGATCGCGCCGGCAGCCCACGCCGTCGAGTGGCCGGACTATGCCGACAGCTGGAAGGTGAGACGCGCCGCGGAGTGAGCAGGTGAAGCTCGCCACCCTGCGCGAGGGCGGGCGGGACGGCCGGCTTGCGCTCGTGACCAAGGACCTCACGCGCGCAACACGGGCCCGCTCGGCACCCACTCTGCAGGCCGCACTGGACGACTGGGCGCGGCTCGGCCCTCTGCTCGCCGAGGAGGCGGTCGCGCTCGAGGCGGGCAGCGACGAAGCGGGCTTCGCCTTCGATCCCCGCGCCTGTGCCGCGCCCCTGCCGCGCGCCTACCAGTGGGCCGACGGTTCGGCCTATCTCAACCATGTCGAACTGGTCCGCCGCGCGCGAGGCGCGACGATGCCGCCCGCGTTCCGCGACGACCCGCTTCTGTACCAGGGCGGATCGGACCGTTTCCTCGGCCCGACCGAGGACATCCCGCTCGCCGACGAGGCCTGGGGCCTCGACTTCGAGGCCGAGGTCGCGGTGATCCTCGACGACGTCGCGATGGCGGCGCGCGAGAGCGAGGCGCGCGACTCGATCCGTCTGTTCGCGCTGGTCAACGACATCTCGTTGCGCAACCTGATCCCGGCGGAACTCGCCAAGGGCTTCGGCTTTTTCCAGTCGAAGCCCGCCTCGGCGCTGTCGCCGGTCGTGGTCACGCCCGACGAGCTCGGCTCCGCCTGGGACGGCGAGAGGCTGCACGGCGCTGTCCACTGCACGCTGAACGGCGCGCTGTTCGGCCGGCCGGATGCCGGGGTGGACATGGCGTTCGGCTTCCCGCGCCTGATCGCGCATGCCGCGCGCACCCGCAGCCTCGGCGCGGGCACGATCCTCGGCGCCGGCACGGTGTCGAACCGCCAGGGCGGGCTGCATGGCGCGACGATCGCCGGAGGCGGTGTCGGCTTCGCCTGCATCGCGGAGCTGCGCATGTACGAGACGATCGAGTCGGGTGCTGCGACGACGCCTTTCCTGCGCGCGGGCGACACGATCCGTATCGAGATGTTCGACGACGCTGGCCGGAGCATCTTCGGCGCGATCGAGCAGCGCGTCGTGCCGTTCCGAAAGGGAGAGCGATGAGCAGAGGCTTCGCGAGCACCGCCGACCTCGACGATAAGCGCGTGAGCTTCGACGAGATCGGACCTGGCCTCTACGCCTACACTGCCGAGGGAGACCCGAACTCGGGCGTGATCATCGGCGATGATTCGGTGATGGTGGTCGATGCCCAGGCAACGCCGGTCATGGCCGAGGACGTGATCGCACGAATCCGCCGCGTGACCGACAAGCCGATCGGTTGGCTTGTGCTGAGCCACTACCATGCGGTGCGGGTGCTCGGCGCCTCTGCCTACCGGGCCGGCAGCATCGTTGCCTCCGCGGCGACGCGGGCGTTGATCGTCGAGCGCGGCGCGGCGGACATGGACTCCGAGATCGGCCGCTTCCCGCGCCTGTTCCGAGGGCGCGACTCCATCCCCGGGCTGACCTGGCCGAACCTCACCTTCGCGCGCGAGATCACGCTCTGGCTTGGCAGGCGCGAGGTTCGAATCATCCACGCCGGCCGTGCGCACACGGCAGGCGACACGATCGTGTGGCTGCCCAAGGAGCGCGTTCTGTTCGCTGGCGACACGGTCGAGTTCGGTGCGACACCCTATTGCGGAGATGCGCATTTCGCCGACTGGCCGGCCACGCTTGCCTCGCTGCGTGCGCTCGACCCGGTGGCGATGGTGCCTGGGCGCGGGGCGGCCCTGACCACGCCGGAAGGCTGCCGCCTCGCCATCGAGGGCACGGAGGCCTTCACCTCGCGCCTGTTCGCGCTGGTGCGTGCCTATGTCCGGCGCGGCGCCTCGCTGAAGGAGACCTACGACGCGGCGGTTTCGGCGCTGCGGCCCGATTTCGGGCAGTGGGTGATCTTCGACCACTGCATGCCCTTCAATGTCAGCCGCGCCTACGACGAGGCGCTCGGCATCGACCGGCCGCGCGTCTGGACGGCTGCGCGCGATCTCGAGATGTGGCGCGCTCTCGAAGGCGCCGGAGCAGGCTGAAGGATGACGACTGGCTGGATCGCCCCGCGCTATCCGTTCCACCGCCCGGCAGAACTCGAGAGCGGCGAGGGGAGCGCGCGCGTGGTGATCGTCGGCGCCGGCATGGTCGGCCTAACGCTCGCGCTTGATCTCGCAAGACACGGCATCGCCAGCGTCCTGCTCGATGAGGACGATACCGTCAGCGTCGGCAGCCGCGCGATCTGCCTCGCCAAGCGCACCCTCGAGATCTATGACCGGCTCGGCCTCGGCGAGCGCCTACTCGAAAAGGGCGTCACCTGGAAGATCGGCAAGGTCTTCCACGGCTCGAGCCTCGCCTACGCCTTCGATCTCCTGCCGGAGACGGGGCACCGCATGCCGGCCTTCATCAACCTGCAGCAGTACTATCTCGAGGCGTGGCTGGTCGAGGCCTGCGCTGCCACTGGTCTGGTCGATCTCCGCTGGCGGTCGCGCGTGACCGGTGTCGTGCCGGCGGAGGACCATGTGCTCCTCACCGTCGAGACGCCCGAGGGAGCCTATCGGCTTTGTGCCGAATGGCTGCTCGCCTGCGACGGTGCGCGCAGCACGGTGCGCGAAACCCTCGGTCTTCCTTTCCTCGGCCAGGTGTTCCGCGACCGTTTCCTGATCGCAGACGTTGTGCTGAAGGGCGAGGTGCCGTTTCCGCCTGAACGGTGGTTCTGGTTCAACCCGCCGTTCCATCCCGGCCAGTCGGTGCTGCTGCATCGCCAGCCGGACGGGCTGTGGCGTATTGACTTCCAGCTCGGCTGGGAGGCCGATGCGGAGCAGGAGAAGCGTCCCGAACGCGTGATCCCGCGGATCCGCGCGATGCTCGGCGAGGGGGTGGCGTTCGAGCTCGAATGGGTGAGCGTGTACACGTTCCGATGCCGGCGGCTCGAGCGCTTCGTGCACGGCCGCATCATCTTCGTCGGCGATTCCGCGCACCAGGTGAGCCCCTTCGGAGCGCGCGGCGGCAACGGCGGCGTGCAGGATGCCGACAATCTTGCCTGGAAGCTTGCCGCCGTGCTGCGCGGGCAGGCCCCGCGCGCGCTGGTCGAAAGCTACGACGCAGAGCGGATCCCGGCCGCTGACGAGAACATTCTCCATTCCACGCGCGCAACCGACTTCATAACCCCCAAGACCGAGGCGGCGAGCGCCTATCGCGACGCCGTCTTGCTGCTCGCACGCGATCACGACTTCGCGCGACGCATGGTGAATTCCGGCAGGCTGTCCCTGCCACATGCCTACACCGCCACGCCTCTCAGCACCCCCGACCGGGAAGCTTGGCCGGCCGGGCCAGCGCCGGGGGCGCCGGCGATCGATGCGCCTGTCGGGGAGGATTGGCTCTTGCATCGCGTGGGCGGGCGGCCCGTCCTGCTGCTGTTCGGAGAGGTTCCCGCGCCGGCGATCGACGGCCTCGCTGTCACCCGCCTGCCCGCGCGCGGGCTTGTTGCCGAACGCTACGGGGCAGCCGAAGGCACCGCCTATTTGATCCGCCCTGACCAGCATGTCGCGGCACGGTTCCGAAACGCCGGGGAGAACGCCGTCGCCGATGCCCTGGCGCGGCTCTGGGCTCGTGCCCCCGCCCCTGGCGCTATCCGGAGCGCGGCATGACGACGGCGCTCTGCACCGACACGCGGCTGAGCGATCCGGACGCGGTGTTCGCAGCCCTCGCAGCCGCGCATCGCGACCTCTCGCCTTTGGAGAGCCGACGCCTCGACGCTGCGCTTGTGCTGCTGCTCGCCAACCACATCGGCGATGTGCGCGTGCTCGAGGAGGCGATCGCGACGGCGCGCGCTGCGATCCGCAGACCGGCCGGCGTTGCCGAGCCCGGTGGCACGGCGCCATGAGCCTGGCCTGCCCGTCTTGCTACCGCTCTCCTGCCGGAAACCGCCTGCGCATCGTTCGAAACACAAAACGACATACGCGCCGCGTCGGCAGTGCATCTTCCGCGCCGGGCTGAGAGAGGGAGCGCACGCAGTGCCGCGCCATGAGCCCTGAGGCGCTGGTGCCTGCTGCCCTCGATTCGTGCGGCTTCGGCATCGATCGCGCGGCCAGAGCGCTGCTCCGCTGCGGCGCGGCGGCCTGCCGCAGGCTTCGGGGCCGCCCATCGCCGTCCCGATTACTGCCGCAGGGTGCCCGTACTACCGTCAGATCCCGAGATAGGCCTCGCGCACCCGTGGATCGTCCAGCAGCGCCTGTCCGGTTCCCGCGTGGGCGATGCGGCCGGTTTCCAGCACGTAGCCGCGATCGGCGACGGCCAGCGCAGCGGAGGCGTTCTGTTCGACCAGAAGCACTGTCATGCCGCCCTCGCGCAGCCGCACGACGGAGGCGAGGATCTGGTCGACGAGCAGCGGAGCGAGGCCCATCGAGGGCTCGTCCAGAAGGAGCAGGCGCGGGCGGCTCATCAGCGCCCGGCCGATCGCAAGCATCTGCTGCTGCCCACCCGAGAGCCCGCCGGCAGGAAGTGCGCGCTTCTCCGCCAGCACGGGAAACAGGGCGAAGACCTCTGCAAGCGTCGCGTCCGTCTCCGAGCGGCCGCGGCGGAAGGCGCCGAGCCGCAGATTGTCCTCGACGGAGAGCGGCGCGAATACCTGCCGTCCTTCCGGCACCTGCGCGATCCCGCGCGCGACGCGGGCGTGCGCGGCCAGCGCCTCGATCGGTTCGCCGTCGTGCAGGATGCGGCCGGCGGTGATCGGCTGCACGCCGGAGATCGCGCGCAGGAGCGTGGTCTTGCCGGCCCCATTCGCGCCGACCAGAGCGACGATCTCACCTCTCGCCACATCGAGATCCACACCCTTGACCGCCTCGATCCGGCCATAAGCGCTGCGGAGCCCCTCAACCCGGAGCATGCGCAGCCTCCGCCGCGTGGCGGCCGAGATAGGCGGCTATAACCTCCGGGTCGGCACGCACCTCAGCCGGCCTGCCTTGCGCCAGCACCCGGCCGTGGTTGAGCACCAGGATCCGGCGCGAGATCCGCATCACGAGGCGCATGTCGTGCTCTACGAGCACCACGGCGATTCCGCGCTCGGCGATCGCCGAGATCAACCGGTCGATCTCCTCGGTCTCGACGGGGTTGCAGCCCGCGGCTGGTTCGTCGAGCAGAAGCACGCGCGGCTCTGCGGCAAGCGCGCGCGCGATCTCGAGCCGCTTCAGCGCACCATAGGGAAGTCCACCAGCGGGGTCGCGCGCGCGGTCGGCCAGCCCGACGAAAGCGAGGAGTTCGCGCGCCCGCTCACGCGTGTCGCGGTTCTGCGCCGCGACCGAGGGCAGGTGCAGGAGCGCGCCGAGGAGGCTTTGCCGCTCGCGCAGGTGCCGCCCCACCATCACGTTCTCCTCGGCGGTCATACGGAAGAAGATCTGCAGGTTCTGGAAGGTTCGCGACAGCCCGCGCGCAGCCAGCGCATGCGGCGGCAGGCCGGTGACGTCCTCACCCGCGAGAAGCACCCGCCCGCTTTGCGACCGGTACAGACCCGAGACGATGTTGAACAGCGTCGTCTTGCCGGCTCCGTTCGGGCCGATGATCGAGAACACCTCGCCGGGTTCGGCGGCGAAGGAGACGTCCTCCAGCGCGCGCAGGCCGCCGAACGCGATGCTGATCCCTTCTGCGGCGATCGCGCTCATGCCGCACGCCGCGCGAACAGCCCTGCGATCCCAGGCACGATGCCCTGGCGGAGGAAGATCATGAACAGGATGATCAGGAGCCCGAGCACCGCATGTTCGTAGTCGTGGAACACCGTCAGCGCCTGCGGCAGGATCGTCAGAACGGCGGCGCCGACCACGGCGCCGAGGCAGGAGCCCATGCCGCCGATCACCACCATCGTCACCAGTTCGATCGAGTGCAGGAAATCGGCCGCCTGCGGCGTCACGAAGCGGTTGAAGAGGGCGAGCAGCCCGCCCGCGAGCGCGGCATAGACAGCGGCGATCACGAAGACAACGAGCTTGGCGCGGGCGACGTCGATGCCGACCACAGCCGCTGCCACCTCGCTGTCGTGCAGGGCCCTCAACGCCCGGCCGAGCGGGCTCTCCTCCAGGTTGAGCGCGACCAGAACGCCGAGCACAAGCGCAGCACCACAGATCCAGTACCAGGTCTCCGCGCCGGCGACGCGCCAGCCGAACAGCACGAGCCGCTGCACATGGATGCCATCCGGCCCGCCGGTGATCGCGACCTCGCTGTTCAGCACGAGCCAGATGAGGATGCCAAGGCCGAGCGTTGCGACCGCGAGATAGTGCCCGCGCAGCCTCAGGATCGGCCGGCCGACAAGGAGCGCGAGCAGGCCGGCAAAGACGAGACCGAGGCCGAGCGAGGGCATCAGATCGAGCCCGAGCCACCGCGGGCCCAGCGCCACCGCGTAGGCGCCGATGCCGAAGAAGCCCGCATGCCCGAGGCTGACCTGCCCCGCGAGCCCCATCAGCAGGTTCAGCCCGACCGCCGCGAGCCCGCTGATCCACACAAGCGTCGCGACGCGGAAGTAGAAGCCGGAAGGAAACACGAGCCACAGCAGCACGACCAGCAGGGCGAGCCCGCCAACCGTCGCCCGGCGGGGCGTGAGCCACTCGGGCGGCATCAGACGCGCTCCACGGCGCGGCGGCCGAGCAGGCCCTGCGGCAGCACGAACAGCACGCTGAGGATGACGAGGAACGCCACAGCGTCCTTATAGGTCGACGAGATGAACCCTGCGGCGAGGGACTCGAGCAGGCCGAGCACGAGCCCGCCCAGCACTGCGCCGACCGGATTGCCCATGCCGCCGAGCATCGCCGCGGCGAAGCCCTTGAGCGCGAGCAGCGTACCGACGGAGAAGCTCGTCAGCGTAATCGGCGTGATCAGGATGCCCGCGACCGCGCCGATCGCGCCCGAGATCCCGAAGGCGAGCGCGAGCACAAGCGCGGTGTCGATGCCGACCAGGCGCGCGGCCAGCCGGTTGGCGGCCGTCGCCCGCACCGCCTTGCCGAGCAGCGTCCGCTCCATGAACAGCCACAGGGCGAGCACGATCGCCGCAGCGCCGCCGAGCACCCAAAGGCTCTGCGGCAGGATGGAGGCGCCGAGGACGCGGATCGGCTCCTCCCCGGAGAAGGCCGGTAGGGTGTGGAACTGCCGGTCGAAGACGAGCTGGGCGAGGCCGCGGATCAGGATCGAGGCGCCGATCGTGATGATGATCAGGGTCACAGCGGAGGCGCCGTGGGCCGGCTCGATGGCGAGGCGGTGCAGCGCGAGCCCCGTGGCTACCGCGACCGCGATCGCGAGCAGCGCGGCGAGCGGCAGCGGTACCCCCGCGGCGGCAGCGAACACGGTCACCATGCCGCCGAGCATGACGAACTCGCCCTGGGCGAAGTTGATCACGTCAGAGGCGTTGTAGATCAGCGTGAAGCCGAGCGCGACCAGCGCATAGACCGCGCCGACCGTGACCCCGGAGAACACGGACTGGAGCAGCTGATCCATCGTCCTCTGCGCCTCGTGTGGCGGGCGGGGCGCGGCCCCGCCCAGGCCCGTCAATCGAGGAGCTTCCAGGTGCCGCCGCGGATCTCGAGCATCCGGAAGGCGGAAAGATCGAGGCCCATGTGGTCGGTCGCGCTCATGTTCACGACACCGCCGGTGCCGATGAAGCCGCGCGTCTGCCGGATCGCGTCGCGTATCCGCACGCCGTCCGTGCTGCCGGCGCGCGCGATCGCCTCGACCAGGATCATCAGCCCGTCGAAGGCGTGGCCGCCGAAGGTACTGACCGGCTGGTTCTGCGTGCTCTCGTAGAGCTGCTTGTAATCCATCACCACGCGCTTCTGCGGATCGTTGTCGGGAAGCTGCTCGGCGACCAGCAGCGCAGCCGCCGGCAGCCTCACGCCCTCGGCGGCAGGGCCAGCAAGCTCGATGAAGCTCCGCGAGGCGACGCCGTGGCTCTGGTAGAGCGGCACGCCGAGGCCGAGCTGGGCGAAGTTGCGGGTGACGATCGCCGGGCCTTGGCCGAAATCGGCGTTGACCACCGCCTGCACGCTGCCTGGGGCGTTTCGGATTCGGCTCAGCTGCGGCGTCATGTCCGTGTCGCCCGGGCCGTAGCGCTCGTCGGCGGCGATCGTGATGCCGAAATCGGGAGCGACCCTGAGGCACTGGGTGCGCATCGAGGCGCCGAAACCGGCTGTGCCGCTGATGAGGCCGACCCGCGTCAGGCCACGCCTCTGCAGGTCCTGGAAGATCTTCTCGCACGCCATCTTGTCGGTGTGCGGCGTCTTGAAGGTGAACGGCTTGACGGGCTCGATGATCTCGATGCCGCCGGCAAGGCTGATGAAGGGAATGCGCGCCTCCTCGAACACCGGGATCATCGCCATGGAGGTACCGGTGGTGGTGCCGCCCACCATGGCGACGACCCGGTCGTCCTCGACGAGGCGTGTGGCGAAGGTGCGGGCGCGGTTCGGATCGCCTGCGTCATCGTAAAGCACGAGTTCGAGCCGCCTGCCGAGCACGCCGCCTGCCTGGTTGATCCGCTCCACATAGAGCCGGAGCGTGCGGGCCTCCGGATCGCCGAGGAACGATGCCGGGCCGGTGACGGACAGCACCGAGCCGATCCGGATCGGCGCCTGGGCCTCGGCCGGGCGCGCGCCCGAGGCGACCGCGGCGGCGCCCAGCAAAAGGGCTGCGAAGACTCTCCTGGACATCGTCTGTCTCCCTTTCATTTTGCTACCGTTTCATGCCGCGATCGGCCGCCGCACGGCGACGACGCGGAACCGGTTGGCGACGAAGGCACTGTCGGTCAGGCAGGCGGTGCCGGCGGGATTGAGGCCGCTCACGTGGTAGTCGCTGAAGGCGGCCGACTGGTTGACATGGATCGCGCCGGTGAGGTTGATCGAGAGCGGCACCCCGGCTGCGGCGAAGGCGTCCGCGGCGCGGCCGATGAAGCCCTCGTCGATTGCGTAGAGCGCCGCGGTGATGGCGCCACGCTCGCGCGCCGAGGCAGCGGCGCGGGCGAGCGCGTCCTCGGCGTCGCGGCAGCGGATCAGGAAGGCGATCGGGCCGAAATGTTCCTCGAGATAGGCTGCCTCGTCCTCTGCCTCGACCGCGATCAGGAGCGGCGTCGCAGTGCGGGCCGCTGCGGCATCGGGCAGCGGCCTGCTGTCACGCACGATCCGTCCGAGCCGGCGCGCTCCCTCGATTCGCTCAAGCGTCGCCGGGCTTGCGATCGCGCCCAGCACGCCCGCCGCGCGCGCGGGGTCGGAGAGCAGCGTGTCGATCGCGCCGGCAATGCCTGCTGCGACGTCGTCGAAGCTCTTCCTGCCGTCGGCGGTCATGATCCCGTCCGCCGGCACGAACAGGTTCTGTGGCGCGGTGCACATCTGCCCCGAGTAGAGCGAGAGCGAGAAGGCAAGATTGGCGCACATGCCGTTGAAATCCGCGCATTCGGCAATGACCACGGGATTGACCCCGGCCTCCTCCGTGTAGAGAGCGGCGTCGCGGACATGCCGGCGCAGCCAGCGGCCGAAGGCAGGGCCGCCGGTGAAGTCGACAATGCCGATCGCCGGGTGCGTGGCGAGGCTCTGCGCGATCGGCGCCTCCGGCGCATCGGGCGCAAGCTGCACCACGTCTGGCGCGAATCCCGCCTCGGCAAGCACCTCGCGGGCGGTGCGCACGGCAAGCGCGAGCGGCAGGATCGCGTTCGGGTGTGGCTTGACGATGACAGCGTTGCCGGTGACGAGGGAGGCGAAAAGGCCCGGAAACCCGTTCCATGTCGGGAACGTTGAGCAGCCGATCACGAGGCCGATGCCGCGCGGGACGATCCTCCACTCCTTGGCGAGGAGGATTGGCGGCCCCTTGCCCTGGGGCTTCTCCCAGCGCGCCGCATGCGGCACGCGCGTCATCTCCTCATAGGCGTAGGCGACCGCCTCGAGGCCGCGGTCCTGCGCGTGGGGGCCCCCCGCCTGGAAGGCCATGAGGAAGCTCTGGCCGGTCGTGTGCTGGATGGCGTTCGCCATCAGGAACGACTGGCGGTTGAGCCGGGCGAGGATCTCGAGCGCGATGCCCGAACGGGCCTCGGCTGAGGCCGCCGCCCAGGGCCTCGCCGCGGAGCGGGCGGCATCGATCAGCGCCGGCACGCTGCGGGCCGGATAGGTGATGCCGAGGGCGAAGCCGTAGGGCGAGGTCTCCCCACCGACCGGCGGCGAGTCGCCCGGCTGATCGAACGGAAAGGGACGGCCGAGCAGGGCCCGGAATGCAACTTCGCCCTCCTCCTTCGCCGTTTCGCCATAGATACGGCCGGACGGCACCTCGGGATAGGCGCTCCAGTAGCCGCGCGTGCGGGACGCGACGATCGCGGCCTCGAGCGTTGCGCGATGTGCTGCGAAGAACTCACGCATGCGCTCACTCATGCGTTCCCTCCCGATCGGCGGTGTTGACGCCGCCTTTGCCTAGTGAATAATTGAACGGGCGGCCGGTGAAATGCAAGCGGCGCGCATGGCCGCGGAGGAAACGGCGATGGAAGAGGCGGTCGCGATCGAGCGTCACGGGCGCTGGTGGCGGCTCGTGCTTGCAAGGCCCGAGCGGCTGAACGCTGTCGATTCGGCGATGCAGGCGGCGCTTTTGCGCGCGCTCGAGGCGGCGGAAGCAGAGCGTTCCTGCCGCGCACTGGTCATCACGGGGGCAGGCCGCGCCTTCTCCGCCGGCCAGGACCTCGCCGCGGTGCGGGGCGAGGCCGATCTGGGCAGCGTGCTGGAGCGTGGCTGGAACCCGCTGATCCGCCGCTTCTCCACGCTCGCCGTTCCGACCGTTGCGGCGGTCAATGGAATCGCCGCCGGCGCTGGCGCGGCGCTCGCTCTTGCCTGCGACATCGTGCTCGCGGCGCGGTCGGCGAGTTTCCTGATGGCATTCGCACGGATCGGCCTTGTCCCCGACAGCGGCACGTCCTGGCACCTGCCGCGGCTGATCGGGCCGGCGCGCGCGCGCGCTGTGGCAATGCTCGCCGAACCCGTCACAGCCGAACAGGCGGAAACCTGGGGCATGGTCTGGAAGACGGTCGCTGACGAGGCACTCGCGGAGGAGGCCGCCTTGGTTGCGGATCGTCTTGCCGCCGGGCCGACCGCGGCGCTGGTCGCGACCCGCGCAGCGCTCGCCGCAGGCGCTGCCGCGACCCTCGACGAGCAGCTCGACCGCGAGCGGGACCTGCAGCGAGCCGCCGGCGCGCATCCGGACTACGCCGAGGGCGTTGCCGCCTTCGCCGGCAAACGCGCACCCGCCTTCGCCGAACGGCCATGAGCGCCGAGGCCGTCGCCGCCGCCATGTGGGCCGAGGACCATGCCTCGCGCGGCCTCGGCATGACCCTCGACCACGCGAGTGAGGGCAGGGCCGTGCTGTCCATGCCGGTGACAGAGGCGATGGTGAACGGGCATGGCATCTGCCATGGCGGCTTCATCTTCGCGCTTGCCGACAGCGCCTTCGCCTTCGCCTGCAACTGGACCGATGAGCGTACGGTGGCGGCAAGCTGCGCCATCACCTATGTCCGGCCTGCGCGGCTCGGCATGCGGCTGACCGCCGAGGCGGTCGAGACGGTGCGGTTCGGCCGCTCGGGCATAACCGACGTGACTGTGCGCGACGAGACAGGCGCGGTGATCGCGGTCTTCCGCGGCAACTCGCGCACCATCGGCGGTCGCATCACCAGGGAGGAGCAGCGATGACGGCTGCTGCGACGACGGCGGCATCCTCCAAGCGGGCGGGGCTCGCGCCGGACAGGGCAGCGCTTGATCCGATCGAGACGGCGAGCCGCGACGAGATTGCCGCGCTGCAGCTTGGGCGGCTGCGCTGGTCGCTCCGGCACGCCTACGACAACGTGCCGCACTACCGCGCCAAGTTCGACGCAGCGGGCGTGCATCCGGACGATCTGCGTCAGCTCGAGGACCTCGCCCGCTTTCCCTTCACCACCAAGGCGGATCTGCGCGACACCTACCCTTTCGGCATGTTCGCCGTGCCGCGCGAGAAGGTGGTGCGCCTGCACGCCTCCTCCGGCACCACCGGGAAGCCGACCGTGGTCGGCTACACCGCGCGCGACATCAACACCTGGGCTGAGGTGGTTGCGCGGTCGATCCGTGCCGCCGGCGGCAGACCTGGAATGGTCGTGCACGTTGCCTACGGCTACGGCCTGTTCACGGGGGGCCTGGGCGCGCACTACGGCGCCGAGCGGCTCGGCTGCACGGTGGTTCCGGTCTCTGGCGGGATGACCGAGCGGCAGGTGATGCTGATCGAGGATTTCCGGCCCGACATCATCATGGTCACCCCTTCCTACATGCTCGCGATCCTCGACGAGTTCCGCCGCCAGGGCCGCGACCCGCGCGCTTCCTCGCTCCGCGTCGGCATCTTCGGCGCTGAGCCCTGGACGAATGCGATGCGCGCCGAGATCGAGGACGCCTTCGACATACATGCGGTCGACATCTACGGGCTGTCGGAGGTGATCGGGCCGGGGGTGGCGAACGAATGCGTCGAGACCAAGGACGGGCTGCATGTCTGGGAAGACCATTTCTATCCCGAGATCATCGATCCGGAGACTGGGCGCGTCCTGCCCGACGGCGAGCGAGGCGAACTCGTCTTCACGACTCTCACCAAGGAGGCGCTGCCGGTCATACGCTATCGCACGCGCGACCTCACCCGGCTCCTGCCGGGCACAGCGCGCAGCATGCGGCGGATCGAGAAGATCACCGGCCGGTCGGACGACATGATCATCCTGCGCGGGGTGAACCTCTTCCCCTCGCAGGTCGAGGAGCAGATCCTGCGCGTCAGCGGGCTCGCGCCGCACTACCAGATCCTGCTCACGCGCGAGGGGCGGCTTGATGCGATGACCGTGCGTGTCGAGGCTGCGCCAGGCCTTGCTGATCCCGCGGCGCGCGCGGCCCGCGCCGGCGACCTCGCGCATCACATCAAGAGCGTGATCGGCGTTTCCGTCGGTGTCGAGGTGGTCGATCCGGGCGCCATCGAGCGTTCCACCGGCAAGGCAAGGCGCGTGGTCGATTTGCGCGCCGGGGCATAGCGCGCCGTGGCGCGAACCCGGGCGGCGGACTACGAGGCAAAGCGCGTCCGCCTCCTGCGCGCTGCCGCGCCGCTGTTCGCCCGCCACGGCTATGACCGCACCTCGCTTGCGATGATCGCGGTGGCAGCAGGCGTCTCGAAAGGGCTCGTCTATCATTACTATGCCGATAAGGATGCGGTGCTTGCCGACGTGATCCGCCGCCACCTGGCTGCGCTGATCGAAGCGGTTACGGCAGTTGCCGCAGCCGACGGGCGAGCGCCCGAGCGACGCCTCGCTGACATGGCCACGGCGCTGCTCGCTGCCTACCGGGACGCAGATGCCGAGCATCAGGTCCAGGTTGCGCATCTGCGTCTCCTGCCTGGGCCGGTGCAGGAGGAGCTGAAGGCGATGGAGCGGACTCTGGTCGCTCTCTTCGCCGAGGCGCTGGTTGCTGTCGAGCCGCGCCTTGGGGACGACCGCGGCCTTCTCAAGCCGCTGACGATGAGCCTGTTCGGGATGCTGAACTGGGCCTTCCTCTGGTTCCGCGAGGACGGGCCGATGCGCCGCGCCGAGTATGCGGCCCTGGCTGCGCGTATTGTGGCGCTTGGCGCGCGCGATGCCGTCTCGAGCAGGCAGGCCCGCCGCACCGAAGGCCCCCTCCGCGCGCGCAGTCAGACAGCGTCGTAGTCCACCGCCAAGAGGGGCGAGGTGGGCCGGCTCTGGCAGGTCAGCACGAAGCCCGCCTCGGTCTCCCACGGCTGCAGAGAGTAGTTGTGGTCCATCACAACCGTGCCCTCGGTCAGTCGCGCCCGGCAGGTGCAGCACATGCCGCCGCGGCATGACCACGGAACATCAAGCCCCGCGCGCAACCCGGCCTCAAGCACCGTCTCCCCCGCTGCCATCGGCACTTCCCGCGTCACTCCGTCGAGCGTTACGCGCAGCCGTGCCACGGCCGGCGTATCGGCCGGCACGCGGATCATCGGGCGCACCGGGCCTCCCTCGGGCGGCGTGAAGCGTTCGACATGGATCCGGTCCGCACCCACGCCGAGACCGACGAGGGCGGCGGTGGCTGCCTCGGGAAGCCCTGCAGGGCCGCAGAGATAGGCCGCGTCAATCGCGGCGGGCGCGACGAGGCCGGGCAGCAGCGCGCGCACTCGCGTCTCGTCGAGCCGCCCGTGCAGCGAGGCGATCTCGCCGGCCTCACGCGACAGCACATGCAGCACGGCGAAACGATCGAGGTAGCGGTCCTTCAGGTCTTCGATCGTGCTGCGGAACATGATCTCCGCCGTGCTTCGGTTGCCGAACAGGAGCACGAAGCGGCTCCGCGGTTCGCGCGCGAGCAGGGTCGACGCGATCGAGAGGATCGGCGTGATGCCCGACCCCGCAGCGATGCCGAGAACGATGCGGGCCGCCTTCGGGTCGGGCCTCAGGACGAAGCTTCCCTCGGGTGGCATCGCCTCGAGCACAGTGCCGGCGGCGAGCGCCGTGGTCGCCCAGGTCGAGAAGACGCCACCGGCGACGCGTTTGATGCCGATGCGCAAAACACCCTCGTCGAGGCCTGCGCAGATCGAGTAGCTGCGCCTGACCTCGACGCCGTCGATCACGCGGCGGACGGTTAGGTGCTGGCCGGGGAGGAAGCGGTAGAGCGGTGCGACCGCAGGCGGCGGGACGAGCGTTACCGCCACCGCATTGTCGGTCAGCCGGTCCACCGCCGCGACGCTCAGCGGATGAAAGCGCGTGCCGGTGACCGCCGTCATGTGTGCCCTCCCCTCAATGGCACTTGAAGTAGTCGAAGGGCTCGCCGCAGGCACGGCAGCGCCAGAGCGCCTTGCAGGCGGTCGAGCCGAACTCTGAGAGCTTCTCCGTGTCGGCGGCGCCGCAATGCGGGCAGGCGACCACCTCATCCGCGCCGAACAGGGCACGTCGCCCGCCGCCTGGTGCAGGCGGCGCGATGCCGGAACGCCGCAGGGCCTCGCGCCCGGCAGGCGTGATCCAGTCGGTGGTCCAGGCCGGAGCGAGCACAAGGTTGACACGCGGCCGCCCGAGGCCAGCGGCTTCGACCGCCGCCTCGACCTCGCAGGCGATCAGCCGCATCGCCGGACATCCCGAATAGGTCGGCGTGATGTCGATCTCGACCACACCGTCGTCGCCGAGCCGGACGGCGCGCAGCACGCCCAAGTCGGCGATCGAGAGAGCTGGGATCTCGGGATCGACCACGCGCGCGGCGGCTTCGCGGGCAGCGCGCAGGACCCGTTCGCGCTCGAGCACGTTCACCATGTCGCCCCCGGATAGGCCCGCTGGAGATGCTGCATGACGGCGAGCATGTGGCCGAGATGCTCGGTGTGCCGTCCCGACCGCCCGCCCGACTGCATCCAAGTCTCGGGCGGGCGCGTCAGACACGCTTCGCCGAAGACGCGGTCGACTGTCGCGTCCCAGACCGGGCGAAGGTCTTCCGGAGCGGGCAGGATGCCTGCCTCGACGAGGGCGCGGTCGGCGGCATCGGCCTCAAAAAGCTCGCCCGTGTAGGGCCAAAGGGTTGCGAGCGCCTCGCGCATGCGCCGGCCGCTCTCCTCGGTGCCGTCGCCGAGGCGGATCACCCATTCGCCGCTGTGGCGCAGGTGGTAGGCAGCCTCCTTCTCGGCCTTCGCCGCGATCGCGGCGAGGGTGGCGTCATTGCTTTGCGAGGCCGCCCGCCAGAACGGCTGCGCGTGCGCCGCAAGGAGGAAGGCGCGCAGGATGGTGAAAGCAAAGTCTCCCCGCGGAAGTTCCGCGATCAGCACGTTCCGGAACTGTGGCGCATCGCGCCGGTAGGCGAGGTCGTCCTCGGTGCGGCCGGCGCCTTCGGCTTCGGCAGCGTAGGCGTAGAGGGCGCGCGCCTGGCCGATCAGATCGAGGGCGAGGTTGGCCAGCGCGAGATCCTCCTCAAGCATCGGCGCGTGCCCGCACCATTCGGATAGGCGTTGGGCGTGCACGAGGGCCGTATCGGCGAGTCTGAGGAGCCCGAGCACAAGAGGCGTCTCTGCGACCGCGATCGTCGTCATCGCTGCCTCGGCCGTCACATGTGCCCGACCTCTTCCGGCACCGTGTAGAAGGTCGGGTGCCGGTAGGGCTTCGAGGCCGTCGGCTCGAACAGCATGTCCTTGTCGGCCGGGTCGGAGGCGGTGATCGCTGCCGAGGGCACCACCCAGATCGAAAGCCCCTCCCCACGGCGCGTGTAGGTGTCGCGCGCCGCCTGCAGTGCCATCTCGGCGTCTGCGGCATGGACGCTGCCGACATGGCGGTGCGCCAGCCCCGTTCGGGAGCGGATGAAGACTTCCCAGATCGGCATCGGCGTCTCGGCCATGGCGGTCACTCCGCTGCGACCTTGCGCGCTGCCTCGCGCGCGCGCCGCTTGGCGGCGTGCGCGAGCGCCGCCTCGCGCACCCACGCGCCCTCGGCATGGGCGCGCCGCCGCGCGTCAATCCGTTCGCGGTTGCAGGGGCCGTGGCCGGCAAGGACGCGCCGGAATTCTTCCCAGTCGATCGCACCGAAGCGCCAGTGGCCGGTGGCCTCGTCGAAACGAAGCTCCGGGTCGGGGAAGGTCAGGCCGAGATGGAGGCCCTGCGGCACGGTCGCGTCGACGAATTTCTGGCGCAGCTCGTCGTTGGTGAAGCGCTTGATCTTCCACCGCATCGACTGGGCGGTGTGCGCGCTCTCCGCGTCGGGGGGGCCGAACATCATCAGCGCCGGCCACCACCAGCGGTTGAGCGCGTCCTGCGCCATCGCCTTCTGCTCCGGCGTGCCGCGGCAGAGCGTCAGCATGATCTCGTAGCCCTGCCGCTGGTGGAAACTCTCCTCCTTGCAGATCCGGATCATGGCGCGGGCGTAAGGGCCATAAGAGGTCCGGCAGAGCGGGATCTGGTTCATGATCGCGGCGCCGTCCACCAGCCAGCCGATCGCGCCGATATCAGCCCAGGTGAGGGTGGGGTAGTTGAAGATCGAGGAGTATTTGGCGCGGCCGGAAAGAAGCTGGTCGGTGAGTTCCTCGCGGCTGACGCCGAGGGTCTCGGCCGCGGCGTAGAGGTAGAGCCCGTGGCCGCCCTCGTCCTGCACCTTGGCGAGCAGCGCAGCCTTGCGGCGAAGCGACGGTGCGCGCGTGATCCAGTTGCCCTCGGGCAGCATGCCGACGATCTCGGAATGCGCGTGCTGGCTGATCTGCCGGATCAGGGTTCGCCGATAAGCCTCCGGCATCCAGTCGTTCGGCTCGATCCTCTCCTCGGCGTCGATCCGGGCCTGGAAGCGGGCAAGCTGCGTTTCGTTCTCGCCGCGGGCTGGGCCGTCATCGGCCTGGTTCAGCGCCTGGGTGTACATCCGTCCCTCCCATCGTTCCGGAAAGACATATAACAGAAAAAGCCGGTCTCCTGCAAGTTCCGTAATGTGTTCCGGAGTCAGGTCTCAGGGACGTCCGCGAACCTTGCTGCGAGCTCTGGCCCGGCCTGGGGCAGCTTGCCGGTCTCGGCGGCGGCCTCGGTGTCGAGCCAGGCCTCGGAGGGGGGGAGCAGGCGGTGCCAGAGCCGCGCGCAGAGGGCGCGGGCAGCCGGCTGCGGCCAGTCCTCGGGCAAGAGAGCGCGCGGCAGAAGCGGGTCGCGCAGGACCGCGCGCCGGTAGTCGTGGATCAGCAGGATCCGCGCAACCAGCGAAGCGAGCGGGTCGGGCAGGGGGGCTGCCTCGGCTGCTGCCCAGGTGTCCAGGAAGCGGTGGTACCGCCCTGCCACCTCCGAGAGCGGCCAGGCAAGCGCCGCCAGCGCCGCCCCGTCGCCTGGCGCGGGCACGGCGTCGAGGCGCAACGCGTCGGCAAGAGGCGGGAGGGTCGTCGCGGCCGGAGCGACGAACACGCCTGGGGCGAGGCTGCCGAAGCCCGCTGCCTCGAGTGCGGCGCGGGCGCGGTCACGCGCGGCTGCGTGGCGCAGCACCAGGAGCACGAGGCCGGAGTCGCCCTCATGGCGCGGCGGGCCGTAGATTCGGCGCGTCGCCTCGGCGAAGGCGGCCACCCCCTTGGCGGCAAGGCGGTAGAAGCCGTGGCGGCCGATGCGCCGCCGCTCGAGCCAGCCATCGGCCGCGAGCCGAGACAGGGCGGTCCGCACGACCCCTTCGCCGATCCCCATCGCCGCCATGATGGCGACCACGGAGGCCACGGCGAGAGACCCACCGCGCGGGACGATCGCATCTCCGTAAAGGGTGATGATCAGCGAGCCGGTCCTGTGCGGGCCGGCATGCAGGGCGGCAAGCCGCGCCTTGAGCCAGTCGGGCGGGTCGATCACGGCCGCGCCGGATGCCATGCCGCTGCCTGCGTGGGAAGAGCCGCTTCCGGAGGCAGGAGCCGCTGAGGCGTCTCATCCGCGCCATCGAGTCGGCGCGAGGTAGAGGTGCGTCTCAGGCGGCCCCTCCCCTTGGTGGAGCGAGGCGACGCGGGCGATCAGCGCTGCCTCGGCGGCGGTGATCCGCGCTGCGTGGCGCGCATAGTCCCCCAAGCGCTCGAGGCCGAACATCTCGAGCCACTCCCCTTCCGCCTGCATGTCCTCGAGGATGCGCCAGGCGAAGGCGCCGTCGCGCCGGCGGCAGCGCGCCACCTCCTCCATCAGCGTCAGGAACGAGCGCGTCTTCTCCTTCGGCACGACGTAGCGGATCGTCACGACGACCGGCCCGCGCTCGGGGGAGGCGGCGTGCAGGGCGCGTGGCAGCGGCACGGCGAGGGAGGGAACGGCAGGCAGGGCGGGGGCCGCATCCGCTGCCGGCAGCTTCACGCGAAGGCCGATCACGGCGGCGGCGACCCCGCCGATCGCGGCAGCCGACATCGCAGGGGCGATTCCCCAGATCTCGCCTGCCCAGCCCCACAGAAGCGTGCCGCCTGTGAGCGCGCCGAAGAACGCCATCTGGTAGAGCGAAAGCGCCCGCGCCCGCACCCAGCCAGGCAGCGACAATTGCGCCGCGACCTGCAGGGTCGCGATCGTCGCGATCCAGACGATGCCATAGGCGAACATTCCCCCCGCCGCGATCGCCGGATGCCGGCCAAGGCCGAGGGTAAGGATGGCAGCAGAGGCCAGAGCGCCTCCCGCAGCCACCACCATGTCCGGGCGCATCAGGCTGCGGATCCAGGGCATCAGCAGGCCGCCGGATACCGCGCCCAGGCCCATGGCCCCGAGCAGGAGGCCGAAGGTCTCCGGCCCTGCGCCGAGGCTTGCGCGCACGATCAGCGGCAGCAAGGCCCAGGGCGCGGAGGCGAAGGCGAACAGAAGTGCCGCCCTCAGCATCAGCCGCTGCAGCCCTGGCGTCGCGCCAGCATAGCGTAGGCCTGCCTTCAGCGCCGAGAGGAAGTGCTCACGCGCCTGCGGGCTCGAAGGATCGCGCGTCCAGGCGGCGAAAGCGCCGATCAGAGGCAGATAGGAAAGCGCGTTGGCGGCAAAGCAGGCCCAGGCCCCGACGGCTGCGAGCACGACGCCGCCGATCGCCGGCCCGACCGCCCGCGAGCCATTGAACGCCATCCCGTGCAGGGCGATCGCCTGCGGCAGCTCCTCGCGCGGGACGAGCTCTGGCGTGACCGCAGCCCAAGCCGGCATGCTCAGCGCGTTGCCGACGCCGATCAGCAAGGTGAAGAGGAGCAGCGTCCAGGCGTCGGTGAGGCCGGCCAGGGTAAGAGCCGCAAGGCCAAGGGCGGAGGCCGCCTGCAGCGCCAGGGCGCCGATCAGGAAGAGCCGCCGGTCGATGATGTCGGCGAGCGCGCCTGCGGGCAGGGCGAGCAGGAAGATCGGCAGGGTCGTCGCCGCCTGGACGGCGGCGACCATGGCGGGCTCGGGTGCAAGATCGGTCATCAGCCAGCCGGCGCCCGTGTTCTGCAGCCAGGTGCCGAGCCCGGCCGCGGCATTGCCGATCCAGACCGCTCGGAAGACGCGGTTGCGCAACGGCGCGAAGGCGGATTGGCCGGGGATGGAGGCGGACACGGCG
>Ga0308417_1000614_pt1 | contig 25506 bp, 19 predicted proteins | sample HotsprSampleOS65_FD_203528 | JGI IMG/M metagenome (GOLD analysis project Ga0308417, IMG submission 203528) | Hot spring phototrophic mat microbial communities from Octopus Spring, Yellowstone National Park, Wyoming, United States - 20090730_OS65 ...
CCCAGCGGCGCGTACCACGGCCACGCGACCGTGAGGTAGATCGGCTGTCCCTTCGCGTCCACGCCGCCATCCCAATAGCCGTAGCGGTTGATCAGCAGCATGCCGAGCAGGCCGAGGATCAGTACGAGGGTCTGGACGGCAGCGGGGAGCACCCGGGGACCGGCGTCCCGGGCGGGTCGGACGCGGGCCCAGAGCAGATACGCGAACCAGGCTGCCAGGAACACGATTGCGAACACCGTGCACACGCGGCGGGAGATCGGATTGTGCCACGCCAGGGCGTATACCCACGCGACCGAAAGCGGGGCGGACCACACGAACCCGCGGCCGTCCACATTGACCGGGAGGAAGGCGAGCGCGAAACACCCCAGGAGTGCTCCGCCCGCGTAGCCGGCCGCGGCCAGTGCCAGTTGGAGGATGGACGGCTCCTTGTCCGCAATGTGCTCCGTGAGATACGCCAGAGTGCAGAGCACGGTGCCCCAGAAGAGGATCAGCCCACGACTGAGCAGCAGGTTTCGGCGGTGCTCGGCGGGCGGTTCCAGATCGTTCACCGGGTGTCCACATTCGGGACACCGGTTGCCCGACCGGTTGCGCAGGTCGCAATTGCACGCGACGCAGCGACCGCGGGCGGCGCGTCGCGCGAGGGCACGGCGACGCAGTGGTCCGTAAAACGCGCCGATGACGGTCTGACTCAGCGCCGTCAGTACGCCCATGATGGTGGAGATGGCGGCGGCCAAAGCGGCGGCCATGATGAGCCCCTTGAGCCCGACCGGAACGACCTGGCAGATAAAGATCGGGAAGATGCGGTCGCCGCGCTTCTGATAAATTGCGAGGGCTTCTCCGGACAGTGGATGCGTTTGGTAGTACGCGTAGAGGCCGACGCCGACGAGCATGACGGTGGTCGTGACGACCTGTCCGAAGGCGCTGCCGATGATCGCCTTGCGGGCTTCCCGTTCATCGCGACAGCAGAACATACCCTGCACGAGGAGCTGGTCGGTGCCGTACGAGAACAGGCCACCCCACGTACTGGCGATCACCGCGGTCCAGATGGTGAAATCTTTGATGGGGCTGGGGCTCAGGTCGAAGAACGTGAACTTGCCCCACGGCCCGGATTCCTTGGCGGCCCAGCCCACGCGGAAGATATCCAGGAGCCCGCCGTCCAGTTTGCTGGCGATTACGGCCAGCGCCACGATGGCGCCGACAAGGAAGGTGAGGAAGAGGATCAGGTTGGTCCAGATGACGGTTGTGATCCCTCCGACCAGCGCCCAGCCGACGGCAATGACGCCGAGGATGATCGCCGCCCAGGCCAGTTCATTGAGGCCGAAGCGGGTTGAAAGTCCGTGAATCTGGTCGCCCAGCAGCACGACCATGATGTGCAGGGTCAGGTAGATGCGGGCGGACTGGGCCAGCATCGCGCCCAGGACGAACAGTGCGCTGGTCATGGTCCGGGCCCGCTGTCCGAGCTGATGGCCCATGTAGTCGTACGGGCTGTAGATCTCGCGACGGTAGTACTGGGGCACCAGGAGGTAGCCGACGATGATGCGGGCCAACAGCGAACCAAAGACTCCCAGTTGCAGGTAGGTGAAGTTCCCGCCCGGTTTGAAGACCACGTAGGGTACGCCGATGAACGTCACCGCGCTGATTTCGGTAGCGATGATGGAGCCGCTGACGGCATACCAGGGCAGTTTGCGGCCACCGAGGAAGAAATCGCGGAGCGTGGCCTGTTTGCCGGTCAGGCTTTTCCCGAGGATGGTTGTGAACGCCAGGAAGCCGATGACGATGGTCCAGTCGATCCAGGTGAACTGGGCACTGATGGAGGCGAGCACGAGTCACTCCCTGCTGGCAGTGTGCGGGTCGGTGGCAGACGCTCCGCCCGGCTCAAGGATGGGCGCCACGTGGCCTTTGTACTGCATGAGCAGGCGTTCCGCCTCGGTGCGGTCCACGCCCTTTTTGTGCATGACCAGTGCGGTCTTGACGTGTCCGCCGGCGTCCTCCAGCAACCGGGCGGCCGTGGCGCGGTCGAGTCCGGTGACGGTCATGATGATGCGCGTACCGCGATCGACGAGTTTGCGGTTGGCGCGCGTGTTCACGTCGACCATCAGGTTCTCATACACCTTGCCAATGCGGACCATCGAGATGGTCGTGATCATGTTCAGGACCATCTTGGTGGCCGTGCCCGCTTTCAGGCGCGTACTGCCGGTGATGACCTCCGGTCCGACCAGCACGCGGATGTTCACGTCCGCGTCGGTCGGCACGTGCTCTTCTTTCACACAGCCAAAGAAGATCGTCCGGGCCCCACGCTCTTTCGCCCGGCGCAGGGCGCCGTGCACGTAGGGTGTCGTACCGCCGGTCGTGATCCCCATCACGACATCCGCCGGGCCGACTTCCATCTCGTCCATCTTGGCCGCCCCGTGTTCGGGGTAGTCTTCCGCGCCCTCGACGGCGCGGCGCAGCGCTTCCCACCCGCCGGCGATCACGCCCTGCACCATCCGCGGGTCGGAAAGAAAAGTGGGTGGACACTCGGAGGCATCCAACACCCCGAGCCGACCGCTCGTCCCGGCCCCGACGTAGATCAGTCGCCCCCCGGCCTGGAACGCCGCCACGACCAGCTCAATGGCTCGGCAGATCTCGGGCCTGGCGGCGGCGACGGCCGCCGGGACCGTCGCGTCCTCGGAGTTCATCAGGTCTACCGCTTCGGCGATCGACATGCGGTCGATCCGCATGGAGCGGGGGTTACGCAGCTCGGTCAACAGGTGTCCGCGATCCTGCACAGTGCGCTGCTCCGCCATGCGACGGGCCCGACGCCCGTCGTTAATACTGAGGCTCCTCCCTGTCGGCCGCGCGAACGGGCCTAGTCTCCAGGAATGCCGCAGCGAATGCAAGGCGAGCAGCGCGGGTGGTCTGAGGTCAGGTGTGTTTCCGAGCCGGCCGGCGCGTCGTCCTGGGCAGGGGGCTTGTCCGGGGTGTCAGCTATCGGCCCCGATCGGCGGCGCGGACTGGCGACGAGTTCCGTCCGACCGCCCCAAGCGCGGCGCGGGTATCGGGGCGGTGGAAACCTGGAAGCCGTCGTCCGTCCGGACGAGATCAATGTGACACTGCCACTGGGGGTCGGGCGCTGGGAAGTCCGTCCGGTAATGTACGCCCCGGGACTCGCAGCGCGTCGCGGCCCCGGTCGTGATCGCGAGGGCGACCGTGAGCATGTTCTGAATTTCCCATTCGGGCGGGCTGTCGAAGACCTTGTCCATCACGTAGCGCGACCAGAACTCGATGATTTCGATCGTCTCGCGCAGGCGGTCGCCGCTGCGTTCCACCGCCACGTTGCGGGACATGAGGCTGGTAAGACTGTTCAAGACGTCGGTCAGGTCTAAAGCGGTGCGCGGCGAGTGGGGCAGCAGGTGGCTGACCGGCAGTGGACGATCAATACGGTTGTTATCCAGCGTTCGGCGGGCTGCGAGCGTGCCGGCGCGCCGCCCATAAACGAGCCCTTCGAGCAGGGAGTTGCTGGCGAGCCGGTTGGCGCCGTGCAGGCCGCTGGAAGCCACCTCGCCCGCGGCGAGCAGTCCGGGCAGCGTCGTCTGCCCGTCGGGGTCGACCACGATGCCGCCGACGCAATAGTGGGCGCTGGGGCGGACGGGGATCAGATCCCGTTCCGGCTGAATGTCGAACTCGCGGCACAGACGATCCAGGTTCGGGAAGCGCGTGGCGAACCGCCCGGGCGGGAAATGCCGCACGTCGAGGTATACGCACGGGGAGTTGGTGCGTTTCATTTCGGCGGCGATGGCCCGGCTCACGATGTCACGCGGTGCCAGCTCGGCCCGCTCGTCGTATTCGGGCATGAAGCGCCGCCCGCTGCGGTCCACCAGGTATGCACCGTCGCCGCGCACAGCCTCGCTGATCAGTTCCCGGGCGGCCCCGGCGACATAGAGCGTGGTCGGGTGGAACTGGATCATCTCCATGTCGCGCAGCACGGCGCCGGCCCGAAAGGCCATTGCCAGTCCGTCGCCGGTCGCGACGGGCGGGTTGGTCGTTTCCCGATAGACGCGTCCGCAGCCGCCGGTGGCGAGGATCGTGGTTGTGGCCCAGAAGATCTGGTGTCCGTACTTGGGATGGAAGGTGACCACCCCGACCACGCGGCCGTCAAAGGTCAGCAGGTCGATCGCGAAACACTGCTCAAAGATGCGGATGCGTGGTTGTCGGCGGACCTGCTCCAACAGCACGCGCAGGATTTCCCGTCCGGTGGTGTCCTGGGCATGGACGATCCGGGCGAACGAATGTCCGCCTTCGCGGCCGGCCTCCAGCACGGTGCCGCGCTGATCGAAGCGGGCCCCGGCCTCCTGGAGCTGGGCGATTACGTCCTGGGCCTCGCCGACCACCTGACGAATGACGTCTTCGTGACCCAGACCGCAGGCGACCGCCAGCGTGTCTTCGGCATGCGCGTCCGGCGAGTCGTCGGGTCCCGTGGCCGCCGCGATGCCGCCCTGGGCCCAGGCGGTCGCCGACTGTTCGACGCGATCTTTCGTTACGATCAGCACGTCGGCCGTGCGGGCTGCGTACAGCGCGGCCTGAAGACCGGCGGCTCCGGAGCCGAGTACCAGCACGTCGGTGAACAGGTGTGGCAGACGATGGGGCTCGAAGTTGGTGAGATAGCGGCGACCACCGATGGTTCTGCTCATGCGTGCTTACCGTGCGAAGCGCCGGACCTGGAGGTCGGTGACCAGCATTTGGACGCGTACATCGCCGGGCCCGGCGGGTATGGTGGGCAGGACTTGCTGTTCCAGCGCCAGTCCGCAGGACACGCCGCGGAAGTCCGGGTGCGACAGGAAGCGGTCGTAGAAGCCTCGGCCGCGTCCCAGGCGATTGCCTTGTTCATCGAAGGCCAGGCCGGGGACGATCACCAGCTCGATGTCGGAAACGGGGACGGGCATGCCTTCCACCGGTTCGCGGATGCCCATGTAGCCGACTTCGACGCCGGTGGCCAGAGACTGGATTTCGATGGGCAGCATCCGCCGCTGATCCCAGGTGACCCGTGGGGCCAAGACGCGTTTCTGATCGGCCCACGCGCGAATGGCCAGTTGCGACGTGTCTACCTCGTGCGGGGTGGACAGAAAAAGCATCAGCACGTCCGCCTGCCGGTACTCGGGCTGCTCGCAGAGCCGGGCACAGGCCGCGGCGCTGCGCCGCGTAAGCTCCTCGGGGGGCAAAGCCTCCAGAAGCTGCCGGATCTGCTGTCGCAGGGCTCTCTTGGGCACGCTCACACCCTGGGCGGCTCGGGCGGCCGCGGAGAGCGTGACGAACGCAGTTGCTTCAGTCGCGCGGCCAGCCGGGCTTCCTCGCCATGGTTTGCCGGATTGTAGTACCTGCGTTCCACGCCGAGGTAGTCCTGTTCAAGGTACCCGCGGGGGTCGTCGTGCGGGTAACGATAGCCCGTGCCACGACCGAGCCGTGCCGCTCCCGGGTAGCTCGCGTCGCGCAGATGCACCGGGACTGGCAGAATCAGCCCGGTGCGGATGTCCGCGCGCGCCGCGCCGATCCCCCGCGTGACGGCGTTCGACTTCGGCGCACAGGCGATGTACACCGCCGCCTGAGCCAGCGCGAATTGACACTCCGGCAATCCGACCGCTTCGGTGATGGTGACCGCGGCCGCAGCCAGAACGGCGGCCTGGGGATCGGCATTCCCGACATCCTCGGAAGCGCAAATGGCGATCCGGCGCGCGATGAAGCGCGGGTCTTCGCCGCCTTCCAGCAGGCGCGCCAGCCAGTACAGAGTGGCGTCCGGGTCGCTGCCTCGCATGCTCTTGATGAACGCCGAGGCGATGTCGTAGTGCGTGTCGCCGGTGGCGTCGTGCGGGACGACCTGTCGCTGCAACGACTCGGCGGCGACGGCGAGGGTGACGTGCGGGGGGCCGGTCGTAGGACGGGCGGCGGGCGAAGGACCAGCCGGCGGCGTGGCGGCTTCCGCCGTCGTAGTGGCCTCCTTGAGCTGGGAAAGCACGGCGACCTCCAGAGCGGTCAGGGCCCGGCGCGCGTCGCCGGCGCAATGCTCGGCAATAAAGCGGAGGGCGTCGTCATCACAGCGGGCGTGAAATGCCCCGAGACCCCGTTCAGAATCCGTCAGGGCCCGGCGCAGCAGTCGTTCGATTTCGTCAGGGCTCAGGGGGCGGAACTCGAAAACCTGGCTGCGCGAGATCAAAGGGCTGTTAACGGAAAAAAAGGGGTTCTCGGTCGTTGCCCCGATGAGGATCAGGGTGCCTTCTTCCACGTCCCGCAACAGCACATCCTGCTGCGCCCGGTTGAAACGGTGGATTTCATCCAGGAAGAGCACAGTGCGCTGCCCGCGGGCAACGAGGCGCTCGCGCGCGGCTTCGATAATGCTCCGCACTTCCTTCACGCCCGCTTCGGCGGCGTGAAGCGTGGTGAATTCCGCCTGCGTGTATCGGGCGATCAGGTACGCGAGTGTCGTCTTGCCCGTTCCCGGAGGACCGTAGAGGATCGCGCTGGTCAGACGGTCCGCTTCCAGCAACCGGCGCAGCAGCTTACCCGGACCGGCGAAATGCTCCTGGCCGACGAACTCGTCGAGCGAGCAGGGCCGCATCCGCACGGCCAGCGGCTGAACGCGACGTAAGGCCGCCTCGCGCTGTTCGGCGAACAGGTCCATCGGCCGCCAGTATAGCAATAGAAAAGGGGACAGCGTGACAGGCTGTGCCGGTCAGGCTGTCCCCCACAGAAGTCTGCGCTACGGGCAGGTCGTTCCGATCAAGGCGACGAACGGGTCGATGTCGGCGTACGTGACCAGCGAATCGCCGTTGCAGTCCGCGTTCCGCCACGGGCACGGCCAGTGGGTCCAGGCGTCTTCGCCCGCGAGGGCTTCGACGAAGTAGTCAATGTCGGCATACGTGATCAGGCCGTCGCAATTCGTGTCGCCAGGGCACAGCGGCGGGGTCGGGGGCTTCCAGACAGCGATCGCACGCGGCGCGATCCCGCCAGTCGAGACGATCGGCCCGTTCTGCTGGAACGCTCCACCGGGCAGGAGCGTGAAGCTGTAGATGCCCATCAACCCGTCGATGGCGGTCGAGTTGTCGGTGACGAAGAACTGGTCATCGAGCGTCTGGACGTCGCCGAGCGTCCCCTGGAGGCCCACGTCGAACATGTTCCCGGTGTAGGTCAGCGCGCCGGTTTCGGCATCAATGGCTGCGGACCGCACGGTGGCATCCGTGCCATGACCGACGAGCAGGTATTGATCGTCGCTGCTGAATGCGACATTGGAGGGAGAGGTCCCGAACTGCGGGAACGGGGAGCCGGCCATTGGATTTAACGTCCCGTTCGGCATTACGTGGAAGCCGTCGATCACGTAAGTGATGCCGCCGGCGGCGTACATCTTGGTCCCGTCGTGCGAAATGCCGAGTTCGAGCGCGTAGTACGAGCCGGTGTTTTCGGCGTCGATCAGCGTCAGGACGCCATTGGCGTCGACCGCGAAGGCGTACACGTCGTAGGCGCCGGAGCCGCTGTTGTTGATGTAGATGTACTGTCGGCTCGGATGAAGCGCCAGGTAGGTGCTGAAGCCGCCGGTGTCCTTCTCGTCAACTAGGGTGATGGTCGGCGGCGGCCCGGGGAGAAACCGATAAACTACGATCTTGTTGGGCGTGCTGCTGGTGCGGCACGTGGCGAGATACTCGTCCGTGATCCAGACCACGTCCATGGGCGTGGAGGGGACCATAAACGCGGCGATCTGGGTGACACTGGCGTCCGCGGCCACCTCGTAGATCGTGATTTGCTGGTACGGATCGTTGCTCGAAGCGTGGCCAGTGGCCAGATACCGGCCACTGGGCGAAATCGCAATCCGGTACGGGTTGCAGCCCGGGCAGGGCACCTGCGTGTTCGGCCGCGTGCCCGTGATGACGCGGTTGACAAAGGTCAGCATGCCGTTCGGATCCACGGTAAAGGCGGTCACGCTGCCTTCGAGGTTGCCGTTGTTGGCGACGAACACCGCACGTTGCGTGGCCTGCCCGCAGGCGGTTGCGACGGCCAACGCCACCGCCAGCACAGCCATCGGGCGTCCGCAGCAGGCCAGCGCACTTGGTAACTTCCGCATGATGACGCTCCTTTCCATCGCGACCGGACAGCGTCTGCCCCGTCCCGATCCGAGATTTGACCTGTCCTCAAACAATCAGTTTACCACATCGCGGCCGCGGAGGGAACGCGAGTTCACGCGTTGCGGTCGGTCTGCGGATCGGCCGGGCAGGGCGGCCGCTAACCCCATACAATAGGATACCTTGAGCACGGAGTCCTCCATGTTGCCTCGTCGCCAAACCCGCCAGGTGCTCGTGGGCCGCGTCCCGATCGGTGGCGGCGCGCCCGTTGCCCTCCAGTCTATGACGAGCACGTACACCCACGACGTGGACGCCACGCTAGCGCAGATTCACCGTCTGGCGGCCGCCGGTGCGGACCTGATCCGCGTCGCGGTGCCCGAGAAGCGTGACACTCAGGCTTTGCGGCACATTGTGGCCGCGTCTCCGGTGCCGATCGTCGCGGACGTGCACTTTCATTTCGAGCGGGCTCTGGAGGCGATCGAGGCCGGCGTGCACAAGATTCGCCTGAACCCCGGGAACATCCAGGACCGGGCGAAGGTACAGCGGGTTATCGCTGCTTGCCGCGAGCGCCGGATACCGATCCGCGTCGGGGCGAACGAAGGGGGGATCGTTGAGCGGAAAGACAAGGACCGGCGGGCGGTCGAGAAGGCGGAGCTGGACCGGGACTATGCCGCGGGCCTGATTCAGATCATGCTTGATAAGCTGGGGGAGTACCTCAGGATTTTCGAGGCGGAGGGCTTCGAGGACGTTGTGATTTCGGCCAAGAGCCCGGACCCGCGGATCTGCATCGACGCCTACACCGCGATCAGCCAACGGTACGATTATCCGCTGCACCTGGGCGTGACGCACGCGGGGCCGCCGGAGACGGGGCGGATTCGATCGATCGCGGCCCTGGCGACGCTGCTGGCCAACGGGATCGGCGACACGATTCGGATTTCGTACGCGGCCGACCCGATCTACGAGGTCGAGGACGGCAAGGAACTGCTGTGCAGCCTCGGTCTGCGCCCGCGCACCGAGCCCGAATTGATCGCCTGTCCCACCTGCGGACGCATTGAGGTGGACCTGTTCAAGCTGGTCGCACAGGTGCGCCAGCGGCTGGCGACCGAAATCCGGCTGCCGATGAAGGTGGCGGTGATGGGCTGCGTGGTCAACGGGCCGGGCGAATGCGAGGGTGCCGACGTGGCCATCTTTGCCGGCCGCGGACGCGGGATCATCTACGTGCAGGGGCAGCAGAAGCAGACGGTGAGCGAGGAGCACATGCTCGATGCGCTGCTGGCCGAGTGCCGCGCGCTGCAAGAGCGCGTGCAACGCGGGGAGGCGACACTCACCCACGCTCCGGTAAGTGTGCCTCGGCCCGCGTTGCCGTGACCGCACGTCGCGCTGGGCCGCGCCGGGCAGTCGCTACTCTTTGACGAACATCAGCATCAGCGCCGCGTTGCCGGTAGGCACTTCCGCGGTGATGTCGATCTTGTAGGAAGCCACGTCCGCCGTGCTGCCGTCGGTCAGCACGACCTGGTCGACAAAGATCTCCCGCGGCAACCTGGCCGTGTAGGTGCCGTCTTCGGGGAGCTCTCCGAGATCGTCGGCGGTCACCCGGAACGACAAACCCTGGTACGTGGTCCAGTCGGAGACCGGCGCCGGCCAGGTGGCTTCCTTGTCGATTTGCGAGTTCAACTGGCTGCCATCCGTACCGTTGAAGAAAATGCCGAAGGAGTAGTCCGTGCCGCTAATCGGCGTTCCGGTCTCGTCCGGCGGCGGTCGGAACACCAGCACCAGGTCCTGTGACCCGTCGAACTTCAGCGGAGCTTCCGGCGTCCCGTTGGCCGCCGGGTCGGTGATGTCAAAGGCCGTCACCGCGGTCGGCGTGCCGTATTCGACCAGGGCCGGGATGTTCTTGAAGACGTAGTTGATCATTCGCGACACCCGGACGCTGGAACCATCATCGAACGTGACCTCCAGCGTGAAGGTGTCACCGGCGTCCATGACTGCGTGCGGCACGATGAATGCGTCAAAGCGGTCGGCTTTTTCCGTGAACGCGTAGTCCAGATCCTTCCAGAGCACCGGCGCACCCGATCCGCCAGAGTTCAAGACCGTCGCGATCGGCATGTAGACCGGCCCCGGCGTCTCCCGCAGGTGCGCGCCGGTGATCGCCCGTGTCGCGCCCGGCTCGCTCATCACCTCGAGGGTTATGACGGTTTGCTCACTCAGGGCCGCGGCGATTTCCTCGGCGCTGCCGGTGTAATAGATTTGCGCCTCCGAAGCCTGGATTTTCAGGTTCATGAAGAAGTTCACGTGGATGTCGTCGGGCACGCCGGTCCACTCGTCGCCCTTGTCCAGATCATCAATCACGCCGTCGCCGTCGTCGTCCGCATCAAACACGTCGACCAGACCATCCTCGTCGGCGTCGGCCACGCCTGAGGTGCGGGTGCTGGCCGCTAGGGTCGTGGCACCCTTGCCGACGGTCTTCAGTCCCAGCGGGGCGCCGTGCTCGTTGAGGCGCGCGGCGATGGCCGGATCCGCGAGTCCCGCGGCGTCTCCATCCGGACCGGGCGTGATCGCCGCGCTGATGGGGTCATCCGGCAGGTCGATTGTTCCGAGGTCCGCGTCGCGTTGCATCGTCAGGCCCGTCACGCCCAGCGTTCCGGTTGCGTCCGTGTCGAAGACCACTGGGCCGACCGCGCGCCCATCCGGGCCCAGGATGGTCACGACGAAGCTGTTATCCGCCTCTTCGGGCGGTAGCGGCAGAGCGAACTCGCCATCCGGCTGAGTCTCGGTGATGTAAACGCTGCCCGTCTGATCGCTCTGGGCCACGATCGTGAACGAATACGTCGGGTCCGTCGCCTGCATACGGAGGCGCGGTTTGGTGGTTTGACCGGGATTCAATCGCCCGCTGAGCATCAGGCATTCGCCCGTCGCCGGTCCGTTGTTGCCAGCGGAGCCGTTGTTGCCGGATGGCCCGGCGGCGCCACCGCCATCGGTGGGAGTCCAGATGCCGTCGGCCGTCCAGTTAGACAAAGGTGGACACCCGGCCGGCAAGAAAACTACAAGAGTCAGCAACATCCAAGCGCGTCGGATACGGAACATGGCAGTTCTCCTGAGCGGCCCGTCACACGGACCTGCCGGCGTGCGCTTCGTGGCACAAGCCCGACTCGGCGCTGCGCAATGCCAGTACTGTGTAAATCGTCGCGGAATGCGCGCGACATGACGGTGGTGAGTGCGTTGTGGCCACCCAGGCTTCCTCGCGCCGAAGGTGCGCCCTCGTTCGAAGGACGTCGCGCAAAAGCTGCCCGTAAGGCCGTAAGAGCGGACCGCGCGCAGAAGCGACCGACGCGTGCCGGGACCGTGGGCACCGCGGCTGCGCCCGACGGTGCGACACGACGCCAACAGAACCCGCCGCGCTGGTGGCGGGCAGGATCCGGTAGGTCCACCCGGCGGCCATGGTGCCCGGCCCGCGCGCCGTCCGGGCGCCGCGCTTGCGTTTCAATGCCTCGCACTGGCGTGCGGGGTTCGGGAGGCGTATCCGAATCCCCGACGCAAGTCGGGGGCGGGGTTGCCGGGGGCCGTTCGATTTCGCCCGCCGGCGTGCGAGGTTCAGATAGCGCGCGCTCGAATCGTGGCTGGGCGTATTACAGTCCTTGAACGGGACCCTGTGCCCTGTCGTGAACACATACGGTGGCAGAACGCCGCGCAGCGGGCGTGGTTACAGATCGTTAAGGAAAGGCTTGTCAAAGCCAACTTCCCTCGCGGCATCTCGGAGATGCGGAGACTATCGCCGCAAGTACCTGAGACGCAACAGGAGCGCGCTGCGTTGATGTGGCCTGTCAAGAATTGGTGAGAGAAATGCGTTGAGTGAATCGCCGACGTAAAGACGATCACGCTGCGCGATATCCGCGCGTTGTGTTCCGTACGCGGAAACCGTCAGATGCCTTGAACGGGGTCGGGCGTGCCTTCACTGCGTGCGTCTTGGAACCAGTGCCGCGTGCGGTTGCAGACGGCGCAGACCGAGAGCATGACCGGCACTTCCACCAGCACGCCAACCACCGTCGCCAGAGCGGCGCCGGAGCCCGGCCCGTACAGGGCGATCGCGGTCGCGACGGCCAGCTCGAAGAAATTGCTGGCGCCGATGAGCGCTCCCGGAGCGGCGATGCTGTGCGGCACGCGGAAAAGCTTCATCAGGCCGTAGACCAGCGACGAATTGAAGTAGACCTGGATCAGGATCGGGATCGCGATCAGTACCACGTGAAAAAAGCGGCGGGTGATGTTGTCGGCCTGAAACGCAAAGATGAGCACGAGCGTTGCCAGCAGCGCCAGCACCGCCACTGGGTGAAACCGCGGCAAGAAGGCCGTCTCGAACCATTGGGCTCCCCGCGCTCGGATCAGTAGCGTGCGCGTGATCGCCCCCGCAGCCAGCGGGATGACGATGAAGAAGATGACTGCGTACAGCAGGACCATGAATGGCACGGTGAGGGACGACGCTCCGCTGACCAGCAGTTTGACGATCGGAGCGAACAGCACCAGCATCAGCAGGTCGTTGACCGAGACCTGCACCAGTGTGTACGCCGGGTCGCCGCGCGTCAGATAGCTCCAGACGAAAACCATCGCGGTACACGGGGCGGCGGCCAGGATGATGACGCCGGCAATGTACTGGTCGGCCAGCTCCGGGCCGATCCAGGGCAGAAACAAGTGCTGGAAGAAGATGTAGCCGATCAGGGCCATGCTGAACGGCTTGACCAGCCAGTTGACGAAGCAGGTGATCAGCAGGCCCTTGGGGCGTTTGCGGATGCCGACGACCGACGCGAAATCGACCTTCAGCATCATGGGGTAGATCATGAGCCAGATCAGGACCGCAATGGGCATGTTGATTTGGCTGCCACCGGCGAATTCCAGCCGGCGCAGGGCGTCGATCGTGGCCGGCAGCAGCTTGCCCAGCCCGACGCCGACCAGCATGCACACTGCCACCCAGACCGTCAGGTAGCGCTCGAAGAAGTTGAGCCGCCTGATCTCGCTGGCTTCTGCCATGTTCAAAGCTCCTGCGGTTTGCGCGCGGTGACGTTCAAGCTCGTGACGAAGTCCGCCGGCGTCGTGCCCGCGGGGAGGGCGGCGACAATCCGCGCGTAGAGTGGATCTTTCCAATCGCTCATCGCAGCTACATATTCCGGCCTGGTTTTGAGCCGGATGTCCACCTGGGCCGGCGGCGCGCCGCAGCACGATGAACCGGAGCAGCAGCCGCTGGGGGTGGGAGCAGGTCCGACATCCGCCGCGCGCGCGACCTGGGCATACCCGGCGCGCACCTGCTGACGGCTCGACTCTGCATCACGGGGGTGGGGTGAATTCGCCACGGGTTCTCCTTTACTGTGACTCCGGGTCGCGCAACGTCGCCGGCAGTTGGGCGATGAACGCCCGGATTTCATCCCGGACCCGGCGATAGGCGGCTAGCGCTTCCTGCTCGGTGGCGGCCGCCTGGGCCAGTCGCGGGGGGTCATCGAAGCCGGCGTGCAGGACGCGGGTGGCGGCGGGGAGGACCGGGCAGCTTTCGCGCGCCTGGTCGCACACCGTGATGACCCAGTCGAAGGTCAGGTCGCGCAGCTCGTCGATGTGCTTGGGGCGCTGGCGCGAAATGTCGACGCCGACTTCCGCCATCACTTGCACCGCGCGCGGATCGAGGCCGTGAGGACGCACGCCCGCGGAATACGCCTCGATGCGCTCGCCATGCAAGTGCCGCGTCCAGCCTTCGGCCATCTGACTGCGGCACGAATTGCCCGTGCACAGGAACAGTACGCGGATGGTGGGGCGGGCGCCGGTCATGTCACGCTCGGGCCAGCATGGGGTGCGGTGCGGCCGGCTTCTGGGCCGGACGGCGTGCGACGGCGAACTCCGCCTCGATCCGCTGGCGGTGGCACGGCCCGCTGTTCCAGGTGCAGAACGGGTACATCTGTCCGTCCGGCGCCGCATAGAGAATCACGCAGCGCTGCACGCGGTCCAGCTCGAAGTTGTACGCGTCCTGAAAATGCATCGCGGCCATCAGCAGCGTGCCATGCCGCTGGGCACGCAGCCGGGCCATATACATGGCCTTGTCTGCCTGCTGCTCGCTGATCTCAAAAAAGCTCTGCACGAAGGCCAGAAACTCGTCGAAGCCCCAGCCGGCGGGCGCCCGGTCCGCGTGGAAATGCTGCCGCAGCGAGCGCATGGCCTGCATCACAGACAGACGCGTCGTCCACGGGTGGCGCGCCGTCCGATCGGCCAGGTGGTCGACGCGATCCATAATCTCGGCGACGTCGAGAAACTGCGACAGCGCCTTGGCCTGTCCGGTCTGCTTGTCGACCACCAGATAGGTCGCACAGCCGCAGTTGGGATGGCAACTGTAATGCGGATAGCGCTGCTTCGTAGCAGCTTCCATGAGCCGGATGAATGGCTGGACGATGGAGAACGGGTACCAGTCGCCGTGCATCCGCGCCACGCCGCTCTGCTCCTCGATGTCACGGGCCAGATCGGCGATGGTGTAGCGCATCTCCAGCCGCCGCTGTTCGGCGATGCGCCCTGTGATCGCCACCGGCTGCCAACTGATTGCGCTGACGGCGTCGACGTGGCGGAGCGCGAAGCGGACGATGTCACCGACCTGTCGGTCGTTCAGACCGCGTACCACGGTCGGGACCAGCACCGTGCGCATGTTGGCACGGGCGATGTTCTCGATCGCGCGCAGCTTCATTTCCAGCAGCGGGCGGCCGCGGCACTGCACGTAGACGTCGTCGGTCACCCCGTCGAACTGGAGGTAGACCTGGTTCAGCCCTGCCTCGCTGGCGGCCTGACAGAATTCCGGGCTTTGCGCGAAGCGCAGCCCATTGCTGGCCACCTCGATGTACCCGATGCCCGCAGCCCGCGTCCGGCGCACCGCTTCAATGAAATCCCGATGCACCGTCGGCTCCCCGCCGGCGAACTGGACGCACGACGGCGGCTGGGGCCGCAGCGCCATGATCTGCTCCAGCATCCGATCAAGCTGCGTCAGGCTCAGGTCGTAGACCCGCCCCACCGCATTGGCATTCGCGAAACAGATCGGGCAGTTCAGGTTGCACCGGTTGGTCAGATCGATGTTGACCATCACCGGCGAAGATACGTGCCGGCCACACAGACCGCAGGCCTGCGGACAATCGAGCCCCGCCCGACCGCCTGGATTGGCGACCGGCACCGGTGCGTCCCGGTGTTCCCGCCGTAACCGGCGGAAGAACGCCGCATCGCTGCTCAACACATCCCGGCACTCACCGTGCGCGGCACAGGTTTTCCGCATCCAGACCTGGCCGCCCTCCTCGTACACCTCCGCCGCCACGACTTCCCGGCACACAGGGCACACACTCCGGGTCGCGTACGGCAGGGCCTCGCTGAACGCTCCGCTGACCATTGCCGTTGCTCCTGGGGCGTCCCGACGCCGGTCGTGGAATTCGCCCCGCCCACGACCGGCGGCCTGTCGCCTGACCGGCCACGGCGCCGACAGGCGCTCGTCAGTCTCGGTAGCACGTCGCGACCTGCTGCAAGCTTCGCCGTCGCAGGCTGGCCAGGCGGCGTGCGTCCCGGAGTATCGTCGCGTCCTGCTCCAGAGCGGCGAGAATCCACCGCAGAATGCGGCGGACGGCCGGCTCCCGGCTGCGCAGCGCCAGGCGGAAGTAGGCCCAGCGTCCGCTCTGGCGGCGTTCGACCAGGCCGGCCCGGACCAGCAGCGTCAGGTGCCGGGACACCGTGGACGGCGCGAGTCGCAGCAGGCGGACGAGATGACACAGGCACAATTCCTGCTGCCGCAGGGCCGCCAGTACGCGCAAGCGGGCCGCGTCGCTCAAGGCGGTCGCAATATCGAGCAAAGCGCGCATGTTCTCTTTCTGATTTCGCCAACTGACGAAATGATAGCCTGCCAGGCATTCGTCGTCAAGGCTCTCGCGGCCCTGGCGCTGCCGTCCGGGGGCGACCCGTTCTCACGGCCGGCGACGGCATTGGGTTGCAGTGGGCGGCGCGGTATAAGTCCGCCCCTTATGGACAGCACCGTAATCATCGTCTTCGCATTCGTGTACCTGGGCATGATTCTCGGCGGGCTGCCCGGTTGGGCGCTGGACCGCACGGGCGTTGCCCTGCTGGGAGCGATTCTGCTGCTGGTCAGTGAACGGGTGGATCCGCAGGCGGCCTGGAACGCCATCGACGTTCCGACCATGGCGCTGCTGTTCGGCCTGATGGTCGTGTCCGCCCAGTTTCGACTCAGCGGCCTCTACGGCGCCGTCACCCGGCGCTTGGCCGCCGCGGAGCTGGCGCCTCCGTGGCTGCTGCTCGTTTTGATTCTGGTGTCCGCCCTGCTCTCCGCGCTGCTGGCCAACGACATCGTGTGTCTGGCCATGGCCCCGCTGCTGGTGGAAGGATGCCTGCGGCGCGGGCTCAAACCCGCCCCGTTCCTGCTGGGGTTGGCGTGCGCGTCGAACATCGGTTCGGCCGCCACGCTGATCGGCAACCCGCAGAACATGCTGATCGGGCAGAAGCTTCAGCTTTCTTTCAGCGGCTACCTGTGGGACGGGCTGGTTCCTGCGGCGCTGGGTTGCCTGGTAACGTGGGCGATCCTGGGCCGACAGGTGGGCGGCGACTGGTATGAGCCGCGGCGCCGGATTCGCGTCCAGAGCCGCACGCTCGACCGCTGGCAGACGGGCAAAGGTATGGTCGTGCTGACGGCCCTCGTGCTGGCCTTCCTGTTCAGCCCTTGGCCCCGCGAGGTGCTGGCCCTCGCCGCCGCCGGCGGGCTGCTGCTCAGCCGCCGCATGCACTCCCATGTCATGCTGGGACAGGTGGACTGGCAACTGCTGGTGTTGTTCGCGGGCCTGTTCGTCGTGAATCACGCAGTGGCCGAAACCGGCCTGTTGACGCACGCACTCCACGGGCTCCGCAACGCCGGGATTCCTCTGTCCGAACCGGCGTGGCTGTTTGGGGCAACGGTTGTGCTGTCCAATGTGGTTTCCAACGTGCCCGCGGTCATGCTGCTGCTGCCGGCGGCGGTCCATCCCCAGGCCGGTGCGATTCTCGCGCTGGCCAGCACGCTGGCCGGCAATCTGTTCATCGTCGGCAGCATTGCGAACATCATCGTCGTGGAACAGGCGGCCCGCCTCGGCGTGCGCATCACCTGGCGGCAGCACGCACGCGTGGGCGTCCCGGTCACGGTCGCGACACTCCTGGTGGCGGCCGGCTGGTTATACCTGCGGGCGCTGGCATAACGTGGGGCCCACGGAACACCCGCCGGCGGGAAGGCGGACCGCCGGGCATCTGACCGGGCTGTCCCTCACCACCGACGCCGGTACCAGAACCACAGAAAGGCGGTCATGGATAGCAGGGCCAGCCCCATGATGATCCAGAACGCGTGGTGATGCTGGGACAGGGGGATGCGCACATTCATCGAGAACGCGCTGACCACGAACGTGGGCACCATGATGGCGATGGTGATAATGTTCAGCGTCTTCATCAGAATGTTGAGGTTGTTGCTGACGATCGACGCCCGCGCGTCCATGAGGTTGGCCAGAATGTTCGAGTACATCTCCGCCTGTTTGAGGCACTGGTTGTTCTCGATAATGATGTCGTCCAGAAATTCCAGCTCCTCGGTCGTCAGGCCCAGCCGGGCGGCGTTGTTCCGCAGCTTCTCCAGCAGCGCGCCGTTCGAGTTGATCGCATTCACGTAGTACACTAGGCTCTTTTGCAGGGAGAACATGTTGATCAGATGCTTGTTCTCCATGGCCCGGTTGATCTCCGCCTGCAACTCGTCGGCCACCATGCTGATGCCCTTGAGATGCTCGCGGAAGTGAATGATCGAACGGGCCAGCAGCTTCAGCACCACGTCCGGCAGCGAGTTCAGCCGTGCCAGCGGTACCCCGTCCAGAATGTTCACATCTTCCGAGAGGACGATCCGCAGCCGGTCCTTGAACAGAAACGCGCCGGCCGACGCCACGCGAAACAGGAATTGTTCCCGTCCCGAGTAATTGCGGGGGCGTTTGAAGATGATGGCCACGTGGTCCGGCTCGAATTCAAGTCGGGACAGCTCGTCCGGGTCCAGGGCCGAGTTGTACGTGTGCTCGTCGATTTTCAGTTCGTCGATCAGGTGTCGGCGTTCCTCCTCCGTCGGTTGCGTGTAGATTGTGACCGGCGCGTGGTCCCCTTCGGACGGCACCAGCTTCCGATCCACGATGGCAAAGCTCTTTTTCATCCGACACCTGCCAAACACCTTACAATAGCGACCGCGTGCCGGCAGCGGAAGATGCTCGGGAAACCCGCCCCTGCCCCCGGTTCGGGCCGCTGCGGCCCAGCCGTCACAGGCCCGCGACTACAGCGGCGGGCCGTCGCTGCTCCAGGCCGGATCCGCCGCATCCGGCACCGGGGACGACCCCAGCATCCCGTGCGGCGTGCCGACGAGGTTGCGGAGGACCTGGCCGGTTCCGGCGTTCAGCGGCCAGCAACCCAGCAGTCCGGTCTGCGACGTGGTCAGCCGGCGGCTGCGCAGCGCGTTGATTTCGGTCTGGGTGCGGGCGACGGACCAAAGCCTGACTTCCGCGAGTTTGCCACGCAAGCCATTCCCCACGATGAGTTGGCCGGCCGTCAGGGCTCCGGTGACACTCGCGCTGCCGACGGGTGCTCCATCGAGGTACAGCGTGCACACGCCTGCCGCCGAGGCCTGATTGGGATCGGTCGACGCGGGAGCGACGGTAACGGCGATGTGGCGCCACGTGCCCGCCAGACCGGCCGCGGCGAACTCGGTGGACGTACCGCCGATGCGAACTCGCACGAGGTTGCTGGTCGGCAGAACCTCAAGGGAGAAGCCGGTTCCGAGCGTCCCGAGGGTGCCGCCCTCGTTCTGTGAGCGCAGCCAGGTTTCGAACGTCCAGGCGGACAGGCTTTGTGTGCCGGACAGCGGCAGCGTTGCGTAGCTTGTTCCGTCGAACAGGAGCGAGCCGCCCGCGACGCCGACGGTGATGGTGGTGAACGTTTCCGCCTGGAGCCCGCCCGCCGTTGTGATCCGCAAGGTCACCGTATACTGTCCTTCGCGGTTGAACGTATGGCGGGGTTGGGCGGCCTGCGAGGTGGTTCCATCCCCGAAGTTCCACAAGTAGTCGCGAATGGTGTCGTCGCCGGCGAGGCTCTGGGTTCCGTCGAAGCGGACGGTCAGCGGCGCGGGGCCGCTGGTCGTATCCGCCGCAATAATTGCTACCGCGATAGTCCCCCGCGCCTGCACGTCCAGCCCGGCTACGCCCACGGCTCCAGTGGCGTCCGTCACACGCAGCACGACCCGGTAACGGCCGGGCCGGGTGTATGTGTGCTCGACCTGAACTTGGTCGGCGGTGTTACCGTCGCCAAGGTCCCATCGGTACGACAGAGGGCCCGGGTTGGTAGATGTCGAGGCCGCCGCAGACAAAACGACGGTCAAGGGTGCCGGGCCGCTAGTGGTCGAATAGCCGATAACTGCTTGGACGGGCGACGTACCGGTGCCATCGTCGTCGGGTGTGAGTGGACAGCCGCCCACTACGGCCAAAGCCAAGCTGAACAAGATGGTCAGCCCGTCGCGGCGGCTACTTGGTGCGGCGCGGCGGAGCGGGTGTGGTGATGTTCGGGAAAAGGCGCTACCTCTCACGCCCGCATTATACGCGGTGCGGAAAGTGTCGCGTCAGCGGTATCGCGTGGCCGCGTGCCGGCGGGAGGTCGTGCCGGCCTCCGTCTCAGCCTGGTCAGGCAGATGTACCCGGCTGCTTGACCACCGGCTGATCGTCCAGCGGGAGCGCTTCGTCCAGGGCACGTGCGGCGTCCGTGCGGGCAAACGGCTCCCCGGGCACAATGGAATCAACATCCCGCGCCGCACTGGCCACGACCGCGTTCGGCATGAGCGTGGAATCCGGTGCCAGGACGGAGCCTACCCGGGGCCAGTTGTCCAGAGCGCGTCGCCGGGCCCGGGCCTTCGTTTCCGTCAGCGCGAGGCGTACCTCCGTGAACGCCTTCTTGACGCTGGCCAGCGTGGTCTCGGCTGTGCGGAGCTGATTGCGGAGCGTGCTGACCTCGCTCTCGTAAAACTGGCGCTGCTCGACGAGGCGGGCGTTTTCCCGTTCCAGGTGGACGATCTGGCCCTGGAGATTCTTCTTCTCGGCGCGCACGGCGTCGAGCTTCTCGGTCAGCGAATCCTGAATTTGAGTCAGCTCGCGAATGCGTTCTTCGGCGGTCCGGGCGTTCATCTGCCACTGGTTGCGCTCCTGCGCGACCTGTTCCAGCGCCGCCCGCAGGTCCTGAAGCTGGGCCTGAAGCGACGCTCGGTCGTCGATCAGCTCGCGCTGCTGGCGTTCGAGCGTGTCGAGCTTGAGGGTCAGATTGGTGTAATCGTTCCGCAGACCGTCGCGCTCCTGCCGCACGGCCCACAGGTCGTCGAGCTGCTTCTGGGTGAGCTTCAGTTCGTTGCGCAGCTCTTGACGTTCCTTCTCCGCCACCGCGAGTTGCTCGCGGGCACGCTGGGCACGGGCATTGGCGTCCTTCAGTTCCTCCTCCAGCGCCGTGATCTGCTGGCGGGTCTGCTCCAGGGCGTCCACCCGGGTCTGAAGCGTGATGAGCTGCCACTCCAACTCCTGCGTTCGCGTGTTTGCCGCGTGCAGTTTCTCGGTCGTGTTCGTCAGCTCGCGTTCGAGTTTCTCGCGGATCTCTTCCTGGCGATCGAGCTGGTCTTCCAGTTCGTTGATAACCGCCAGCACATCGTTGCGCTCGTCGACAAACGTGTCTTTCAGGGCGGCAGGGGCCGCGCCTGCCGGCCCTGCCGACGCTGCCCGCTGGAGCCGTTGTCGTGCCTGCTGCGCCGGGGTTACGGGGGTACCCGGCGAAGTGCCGCTTGCGGACGGGGCGCCCGCGCGGCTGACCGGTTTCTGGTCCGCAAGCTGGGAAGAACCCGCCGTCTGAACCGGCGTTCGGGTGCGAGGATCAGCGGTGCTCATGGATACCTCTTCCTTGAAGGTTCTGTTGGGCACGCTCGGGCTCGCGGGCAGGTCCGCAAACCGACTGCCCCAGCGGGCCGCGGCTGTGAAGTGTTATCGGTGTCCGAAGCCGGTCGGGCGCGGCAGGTGCGCAAAAGCTGCCCTTCCCAGTCCGCCCGGAGTCGCGCCGCCCCGGGTGCGCCCGCACGCAGGCAGGGTCCGAGGCCGGCGTCGGTGCGAGTAGGGGCCCTGGGGAAACCTTGCGCTGCCCGCACGGCGGGCGCGCGACCGGCCGGGCAAAAAACACCGACGGGTGCGCCTCTAACGCCACAAACGGCTGGCTGCCCGCTTTGGCTGGCGCGCGCCGGAGCGGTGTCCGTCACGCGCCAGACGCGCCAGCACCTTTTGATCAACCCGTGCCAGCGCGTACCGATGGAAATCCGCTTCCCGCACCCATCGGGCGTTCGTGGCGATTCGATAGGGAGTGCCTGAGGCGTCAGAGAGAGCACCGCCGTCGTGCGGGGCTGCGGCCGGCCTCTGGCGCGCGGGGTGCGTTCCGTCGGCGGCGTTCAATACTTCGCACCGGTACACGTGCAGGCGCAGGCGGCGATGGGAGAAGGCGTGTTCTACGGTGTCGACCGGCTGCCCTGGGCTGATCCGGACGGTCGGGTCAGCCTGGTAGACAGCGGTCACCAGAGCTGTTTGCATGTCTGTTTCGTCGAGCTGTCCGTCGGGCAACTCCGCGCTGGGCCAACCCCACATCCCGGCCAGCAGACCGCGCTCACGCCGAACGAGCAGATACCGACCGTCGTGCTCCACTACCGCGGCCACCGCCTGTACCAGAGTCGCGGCGGCGCGCGGCGTCCGCCGGGGCAGGGAGCATTCGCACCCGGCCGCCCGTGCGGCACACCAGCGTGCCACCGGGCACACCGGGCAGCGCGGCTTCCTCGGCAGGCAGACGCATGCCCCCAGTTCCATCATGGCCTGGTTGAACGTTCCGGCTCGCGTGCGTGAGAGCAGACGGGCCGCGGCACGATGAATCGCTTCTTCGGTCGCGCGCTGTCCGATCGGCTCTTCGATGCGCAGCAGGCGCGCCACCACGCGTTTCACGTTGCCGTCGACGGCCGGCACAGGCTCGCCAAACGCGATGCTCGCAATGGCAGCCGCTGTGTAACGCCCGACGCCAGGCAGTTTCGCCCAATGCGGACTCGCGTGCGGTAATCGGCCTGCGTGTTGCCGCATGATCTGTCGGGCGGCGGCGTGCAGATGGCGGGCGCGGGAGTAATACCCCAGTCCCTCCCACAGCTTGAGAACGCGCCCCAGCGGAGCCTCAGCCAGCGCACGCACATTCGGGAAAGCCCGCAGGAACCGTTCGTAGTAACGGCGGCCCGCTTCCACGCGCGTCTGCTGAAGCAGTACTTCGGAGACCCAGATTCGGTAGGGGTCGCGCGTACGACGCCACGGCAAGTCCCGCGCGGCGCGCGCGTACCAGCGCAATAGCGCGCGACGGAACGCGGCCACGGACCGCGCTCGGTCCAGCCACCGGTCGCGATCAGGGCCGTCGCGTTTTGCGGGCATGGTGCACTACACCTACCGTGCTCAAAACGAACGATGGACCCGCCCGGACGTTGGTTGCGCACCGTCGCCCGTGCTTGCTGCCCGCGCGGTTCATTTGCCTGTGGCGGTCTCTCCCCGTGCGAGGCGGGTAAAAAGCTCGCCGCGCTCCCGATAGTCCGTGAACTGGTCCCACGACGCGCACGCCGGCGACAGCAGGATGATGTCGCCGGCGGTAGCCCGCTGCCGGCACGCCGCCACCGCCTCGGGAACGTCGCGGAGCAACTCCGCCTGTCCCCCGCAGGCCCGGATCGCCTCGACCAGACGCGGCCCCGTTTTGCCGATGCAGGCGGCGAACTTGGCGCGGCGGGCAGCCTCCTCGGCCACCGGTCGCAGGTCGCTGCCCTTGTCGTACCCGCCGAGTATGACGAGAACCGGCGCATCAAAGGATTGCAGCGCGGTGATGGCGGCCTCGGGCGTGGTCGATTTCGAGTCGTCGTAATACGTGATGCCGTCCCGTTCCGCTACTTTCTGCAAGCGGTGCGGGAGGGCCTCGAAGCTGGCCAGCGCTTCGGCGGCGGCGTCGGGAGAGATGCCGAAGGTGTGCGCCACGGTGAGAGCGGCCGCGGCGTTCTCACGGTTGTGTCGGCCCGGGACGTTCAGCGTCAGCCTTTCCCACTGCAACCGTGTGGTGCCGTTGATCGGTTCCTGGCCCAAGCGCGTGGCCGTCGGGACGTCGCCTTCGAGTCGATAACACCAGGCCACGCGTGCGTCGGCCTGTACGCCTTCGAGGATTTTCCGCAGCTCGGGCGTGTCCTGGAAGACGACCACGTCCCGGCGGGGGTCCTGAAAGCGGAGGATGTGCAGCTTGGCGGCGACGTAGGCCGGGAAGCTGCCGTGCCAGTCGAGGTGATTCGGCGTAATGTTCGTCAGGACGGCAACGTGCGGGCTCCAGCGGACGCTGGAAGTGCGTTGCAACTGGAAGCTCGACAGCTCGAGCACGACGATGTCCTGCGGCATGATCCGCTCCAGCGCGTGCAGCAGCGACTGGCCGATGTTTCCGCCGACCCACACACGGCGCTCCGGCAGCCCGCGCGTCAGCACGTGTCCGATCATGGCCGTGATCGTGCTCTTGCCGACGCTGCCGGTCACGCCGACGCATGTGGCGGGGCAGCGTTCGACGAACAAGTTGATCTCGGTGGTGATCTCGACACCGGCGGCCCGGGCCGTTTGCAGGAAGGGGGAGTTGTCCGGCACGGCGGGGTTGACGACGATGACGTCGGCGCCGCGGAAGTCGCGCTCGTCGTGCCCGCCCAGATGCAGGGTCGCCCCGAGGTCGGCGATCTGGGCCAGAGAGGACTCCAACTTCTCGGCCGGCGCCAGATCGGTAATCGTGAGTTTGGCCCCCGCGGCGGCCAGCCAGCGCGCCACGCCCACTCCGCCGCCGAAGCGTCCCAGCCCCATGATCGTGACGCGCTTCTGCTTCCAGCTCTTGATCATCTCTTCATTGGCACCTCAGCACGGCGCCTTGACGCCGGCCTTTCGATTCCGCTTGTCATCGGCCTCCGTGCCCTGCCTAATATGCTCCCTATGACCCGCAGCCCGCTGTCCGTTCGACGCGCTCGCACGTCCGACGCTGATGCCCTTACAGCCTTCAACCTCGCGCTGGCCGCCGAGAGCGAGGGGCGCCGTTTGTCTCCCGAGGTCGTGGCGCGCGGCGTACGCCGTGTGCTGGCGGATCCGTCACGAGGAGTTTACTACGTGGCGGAGCGTGCGGGGAGAGTGGTGGGGCAACTTCTCGTCACTTTCGAGTTCAGCGATTGGCGCGACGCGGTGTTCTGGTGGATCCAGAGCGTGTACGTGCTTCCGGACTGTCGCCGCCAGGGCATCCTGCGTGCCCTGTACGATCATGTGGTAGCCGAGGCCCGGCAGTCGGGGGCAACGTGCGGACTGCGGCTGTACGTGGACCGGCGCAACGCGGCAGCACAGCGGGCGTACGTCCGGCTCGGCTTGCGTGTCACGGAGTACGTTTTGTACGAAGACGACTGGTCCGGCAATGTCTTGTCGTGACGGGGGAGTGTCAACGGCCGTTGGCTACGCGTGGATGGCTGGTGGCGCCTGGTGTTGGGGGAGCTCGGCCGAGATGTTTGCGGCGGCCGTTATCGGACGAGCCGCGCTCCGTCGGACCAGCTTTCTTTCGGCCCTCGGGCGACAATCAACTTTTCCGGCGCCGCCGGCGACGATAACATGAAGGATGATTGCCCGGCCGCGTGAGGAATCGGGACCACGCGGGCGGTGCGGTCGGGCGACGGGTCGCCGCGTGGCGACCTCGCCGGGTGAAGCGTTCCGGTCGTAAGGAGCGGGCACAGCATGTCGCGAGTTACTTTTCCCCACGGTTTGAGCGCGCCCACTCCATGGTGCGCGGCGCTGGTGGCCACCTTCCTCGTTGGCGGTCTGGCGCTCGCCAGTGACGTGCCCAAGACCCGCGGAGTCCTGGAGTTCAAGAGCGGGGTCGTGACAACGACGAAGCAGGATACCCCGACGCTGGTCGGGGCCCTGTCCGCCGCTCCGCGCGGTGCGGCCAGGCACCTGGTGATTCAGTTTGAGCGACCCGTGACCGCGGCCGAGCGGAGCGAGCTCGAGTCGGCCGGCGTGAAACTGCTGCACTATCTGGGCGACAACGCGTTCTTTGCCAGTGTGGGTGTGGATCGGGCGGCGGTGGCCAAGGTGGCCGAGAGCCCGGCTCTGCGCTGCGTCCTCCCGGTTCAGCGGAACTGGAAGCTCCATCCTGACCTGGCGAGCGGGATCGTGCACGACTTCGCCGTCGTTACGCCGACCAAAGAGGAGGCCACGAAGGAACCCCGGGATGCGGTTCCGGACGGCGGGACGGTCGTGGCGGCGTATGTGCTCCTCCACCCGGA
>Ga0308417_1000618_pt1 | contig 25425 bp, 20 predicted proteins | sample HotsprSampleOS65_FD_203528 | JGI IMG/M metagenome (GOLD analysis project Ga0308417, IMG submission 203528) | Hot spring phototrophic mat microbial communities from Octopus Spring, Yellowstone National Park, Wyoming, United States - 20090730_OS65 ...
TGCCCGAAGCGCTCGACCTGGCCACCGCGGCCGCCAATGCGGCGGCCGATCCGGCGCTTGCCGCGGAACTCAACGACCAGCGGTCGCAAATCCTCGTCGAACTCGGCCGCGTCGACGAGGCCCTGACCGCCATGCGCGCGATCCTCGCGGCCGACCCCTTCAGCAACTGGCGGGCGACCCGCTGGGCCAGCGCCCTGCGCTCCGCCAAACGCCCGGCCGAGGCCGACGCCATCGCCTTCGACGCCATTGCGGCCGCCCCCTCGGTCACCATCAACGTCTATCGCCTGCAGCGCCTGCGCGTCCAGGCGCTGCTCGACATGAACAAGCCCCATGAGGCGGCCGCCGCCGCCAAGGGGCTGTTCAACGTCGCCCCGATGGAACTCAGCCGCGAGGCCATGCTGCTGGTGGGCCGGTGCCTCAAGGCCGCCGAACCGGAGGGCAACGTCGAGCAGCGTTTTTTGATGCAGCAGATGCTCGGGGCGGCCGAGGATGGCTCGGGCGCATCGGCCCAGACGCTCATGCACGGCATCAGGGTCGACCCCGGCCCGTACGAGGTGCCGCTGGCCAACGCCTCGCTGAGGAGCGGTGTCCAGGCTCTGGTGGGTCAGGGGAATCTGGAATTGCTGGCCGACCGTCCCGCCGCCGCCCGCAGGCTGTTCGAGCAGGCCTATCCGATGATCGCCGACGCCGCCGAGGCGGCCGAGAACATCGCCCGCTGCATCAAAGCGGAAGATGGCTGTCTGGGAAGGGCGATGGCGTTTGCGCGCCTGATCCATCCGAAGACCCCGCAATGAGCGCGCCACGCGCTGTGCCTCCGCCAAGGCCCGTTGAGCGCAAGTCATCCCCCCCCTCACACCGCCACCCCCATAAACCCATACATCCCGCGCACGTACGGCAGGCCGCGGGTGAAGGTGAAGGCGAATGTCTGGCAGCATACGGGTACGTCCGAGTCAGCGAACGCGGCGAAATCCACGCCGGCCGGCAGGTCGTCGATGTCGCGCGAACTGAGCATCGCCACCGCGCTGGCCGGCACCGCCAGTCTGTGCTCAAGCGTCCGCTCGTTCTCCAGTCCCGCGAACCACAGGCGGATTTTCGCCTCGCGCCGGCCGGGGTTGAATATGTGCCAGTTCTGCTCCCATTCCACCGGCCCGTCGTCGGCGGCGCCGGCCCGGCCGATTCCCAGCCACCATCGCCGCTGGTCCTTCAGCGGCCCGGGAAAGAAGTTGACCGAGCTCATCGCGCCCGGACACACCTGGCTCCACAACTCGAACTCCGCGTTGGTAACCTCGGGCACCACCGGATCGTCGCTCTCGACCACCATCGCGAACGGCTCGCCGGCGCGCGTGTGCCGCTCGATCCACGGCTCGTGAAACAGCCACTGAAGGTCCGACTTCATCGGCGGCACCTCCAGCGCCGCCTCGCTGTGGCGGCCGTCGGGACCGTGAAAGCGCAGCCTCGCCCGCGCTGGGCGCATCTCATCCACGTTGTGGGTGAACAGCAGGTTCCAGCCGATGTCGCTGCGCGCCCAGGGCTGGCGGCCCTCGCCCTCGGGCAACTGCGGCCGGCGGCGGAACAGGCCGCCGGGGTAATACCAGATTCGCGGATGCCGCTTGCGCAGAGGCACGCCGATGCTCCCGCGCGAGCCGATGACCGGCTCGAAGCCGCGCCAGCGGGCGCGGCGCGTGGCGTGCGAGATCACCGGGCCATCCGCGTCGATCCGCACCGCGTAGTCGCCCACGACCTGAACGTAGGGCGCGGATTTCCCGCCGATCAGCCTGGGCGCGCGCTCCCACACATTGATCTGCGCGATCCGCCGACCCGGGATTTCAATCGTCTCTTCGCCGGCCCCGTCGAACGAGCGCAGCAGATAGCGGATGCGCGCCTTCACAGGCCGCTCGCCGGGATTCAGGATCGTCAGCACCTCCTGTTCGAACCAGCTTGCTGCCCCGCCCTGATAGCAGTCGGGATGGACCCAGCTCCGCTCGTCGCGCAGCGGTCCAGGATAGGGCGTCGGTGAAACCATCGCATCGGGCACCGGGTCCCAGAACGTGTAGTCCTCGTGACGCACCTGCGGAAACACTGGCACGTCCGAGAGGACTTCGATCCAGAACGACTGGTTGTGCGGCACCTGGGGCAGCTCGGCCAACTCCACACCGGCGATCTGCCCCCCGCCCATTTCCAGCGCCAGCTCCGTCGGCGGGCGGTCCGGATGGTAGAAGCGCGCCGTCACCCGCGCCGTGCGCCGCTGTGGGTTGTGGATCATCAGCCGTGCAGAGCATTCGCGCGGCCGGCCCGTGGGCGTGTGATAGCGCGATCCGAGCCGGTCGAAAACCAACCCGTCGCCGACAAACCAGTGGGCGGCGGGCCGCGAATTGTGTGTGCGTGTCATGGGCGTATCATACAGGATCCCTTTCCTGCGCCCGGCAACTGATCACCCCGCGGTGCTTTGACATTGCGCTTCCGATGGCCTAATCTTAGGGCGAACTAAGGGTACTCCTATTGGTAATATAGGAACTGTTTGGAACCTGAATAAGCTTAAAGCCCCGGGCGCAACCAGGCTCGTGGCGGCGGCCGCACGGCCGCTTTTTTTCTTGCGGCCGTGGTGGAGGGGAATCGTCGGCTTTGATGTCTTGCCCATCGGCCCCGCTACGTCGGATCTGCCCAAAGCCACACCCAGAAGAGAAAAGCCAGGTGACTTTGCGAACCTGCGGCATCCCCCTTCCGTACCAAACATGCGAAGTGTTTCTCCCCTCCTTGCCCCGTAGGTCTCACCCACGCCTACGGGGTCTTTTATGCGCCCTCACCTCCAATATGCCCAAGACGCTCTGCCAGCCGGATTATTCCCTCAGCATCTCATCGTGCTCCGCCGCCGGGATCATGTTCATCGTTTCGGCCGGCACATAGCCGTCGGGATACAGCACCGCCAGCCGGTTTGTGTCATAGACGATCGCAATCCGCCCCGCCGGGTCCAGCCACATTCGTCTGATCTGCACCACATCGGGGATGCGCCGCGTAAAGATCGCCTCGACCTCGAACGGTCGCTTGGGGTCAGCGGTTGGCTTGATGCGAACGATGCGGCCCGGCCGATTCAACAGAAACAGCCGTCCATTGGCGGTCCGCAGCAGCCACGGTCGCGACTCACCCACCGCTTCGGGTGGCAGCGGCCAGATCACCGTCGTCCCATCGGACCGCACCAGCCGCAGCGTGCTGCGCCCATCGAAGTAACGCGTCCCCTGCGAGTCCACATAGATCGCCCCTTCGGCGGTCGGTGCCGCCGCGGATGCCGCCGAACTCGACGTGGCCATCGGAAGCGTGGCCACCGGCCAGGGTGGCACATCCTCGGGCCTGCTGAAGAATCGCCCCGTCTTGCGGTCCACCGCCCTCCACTCCCGCGTGCGCAGGCTCCAGGCATCCCCCGACTGCGCCGCCGGCCAGTCCTGTTCATCCCAACCCGTTGTGCCTTCCGGTGCCAGCAGCCACACGGGCAGACGCGGCCGCGGGTCCGGAAGCGTCGGGTCGATGATAAGAGTGGGTGCTGGCATCCTCTGCCCCGGTGCCGAATCCGCGGCCGGGCGAAAGAGCAACTTGCCACCCTGGGCAAGGCCGACAAACTGGCTGAATGCACGCTCATCAGGACGCAGCAGGGTCAGGAAGGTCCCGTTGCCCTGATACAGCCTGGGCCCATTGGCCAGGTCGCAGACCATCCAGTCATCGGCCCCGCAGGGAATCAGAGGCGATTCACCCGGTGTCAGGACCGCGGCCAGATCCGCCGGTAGAAGCCGCACTGGCTGCTGCGGCCGCGCGGTCAGCCACGCGGGACTGATGATCTGCGGCTGTTCATCGCCGCGGGAAACCGCAACGCCTCGAGGGGCATAGAACAAAGCGCCGCCATCACGAAACCGGGCCATGACCTGAAGCTGATCCTCGACCACCTGCATGTTGCCCAGCCGCGGGGCAATCCGCGAGCGCAGAAACCCACGAAGCCGCGCCTGGGCCTCGGGCGGCTGGCTGTCGACCAGCCGCTCCGCCGCCGCCCACAGGGCCGGCCCATATTGCGTAAGCCGCTCGGCCGCCTTCTCCCTGACCTGCGGATCCGGATCGGAGAGTTGCCCGATCAGCGAACCGATCAGCTCATCATCCACATTGGGACGGTCCAGGAGCACAACGGCAATGCGAATGCGCTGTGGGCCATCGGCAATGATCTGAAGCACGCTTCCATCCAGCAGTGGGAGGATGTGTATCAGCCCGGCGGGCCATGAGGCATCCGGGCCCAGACGGAACCACACATCTTCAACCAGTCTCACCGCCCCGCCGCTGCCCGGGTGCTCGCCGTGCGGCGGTATCCAGGCGATCGGACCGCCCAGAAATGCGATCTCAACGCGTCCGTGACCGGGCCTGTCGGTGAGCGGCGGGCTGGGTGATTCGCTTACGCGGCTCTCGATTGTGAATACGCTCACGCCGCGGCTGGTGGGCACGACGATACGCCTCAGCCAGGAGAAGGCGCGATCCCAGTCGTAGTCAGTGCGGTCCGTCAGCCGCTCGACGCCGCGACGGCTGACCAGGTCGTAGCCCCCTTCCGCGCTGGGGCACACCGCCCATGGCCGCAACGTTCCCTCGTCATCCCTCATCCAATGCACGAAAACCGGTGCCAGCCGTGTCAAGGTGGCGCCCAGCGGCTGCGCCTCACGCAGCACGATGTCGTCGGGCGGAGCATCCTCACGCGTGATCCAAAGATGACCCGAGCCGTCCAGATAGATCGGCTCGGGAAACACGATGTGCCCGGCATACCCGTAGGAAAGCGACCTCTCAAGCGGCTGAGTGGCCGGAAGGTCCGGATAATGGACCAGCACCAGCTCCATGTACGAACGAGGTGGCGGTGGGAGGCGCGCCGCCGCGGTCTGCGTAAGCGGGGCGCTGGATGTGGCCGTCGCGGGGGGCGGCGGATTCTGCCCGGGTCCCTGGGCCAGATACAACACCACCACTATCACCACGGCCAGCGCCGCGGCGATGAGGACCATTGTTGACAGGGGCGGCTGCTTGCTCATCATGGAGCCGACGCTCCATATTACCCGATTCCGGGCGCGCCGTGTATGCGCACGGGCGGGGCTGTTGTATAATGCGTCAGCGAGGGCGACGGCGCCGAGCATCTCATTGCGCCATCCGCCTGGCAGCACATGAACGAGACTGCCCCCGACAACTCCCAGCGTGGTGTCATGCTCTGGAGGCTCCTCCTGCCGGCCGCGCTGTGCGCGGCGTTGCTGGCGGCCACGCTGCTGCTGTATCGGCAGGTGCGTGACAGGGAAGTGCTCACGATGCTGGATTCAGCGCAGCAGGAGGGCTTCGTGCTGGCTGGGCGGCTCCAGCAGCGCATCGAGCGGGAGTTGAGAGCAGTGCGGCGGCTTCGACTGGACTGGATCGCCGGGCGCATCCGCGGCACCGACGAACTGTATCGGCTGGCCTCGGCCGAGATGCGGGAACGCCCGGCGTGCCGACTGCTGGCCGGAGCCGACGAGCAGAACACCTGCGTGTGGGTGACGCCCCTGGTGGGCAACGAGGCGATGCTGCACCGCGATTTGTCGCTGGACGCCCACTGGGCACCGCTGATCGCCAGGGCGCGCCAGAGCGGGCGCGAGGCGATGGCCCAGCCGGGCGATAAAGCCGCCGGCACGTCGCTGATCGGGCTGGTGGTGCCCATGTCTTCGCCCAGCGACTCGGAGGCGGGCGGAACGCCACTTCTTTTGGCACAGCTCGACGCGGGCATGCTTTTTCACGACGTGCTCGACGATCGCCTCCGCCGCGATTTCGACATTGCCCTCTACGACGGACCGCACCTGCTGGCCTGGATCGGGCGGCCCCTGCCTGCCAGCGAGCGTCGATACGATCGGCAGACCGTGACGTTTTCCGGCCGGACCCTGGAGCTGAGGCTGTGGCCCGGCGACCGCTCCGTAGCCGGGCGCATGGCGGGGTCGGGTCGGCTGGTGTTGTGGATGGGTCTGCCGGCGGTGGTGCTGCTGCCGCTGGTGCTGTGGCGCATGATCACCCAGCGCGAGCGGGAGCGGGAAAGACAGGTGCGCAGGCACCTGGCAGCGCTGGAATCGCTCAACCGCATTTCCACGGCGCTGTGCGCCAGCCTCGGATCGGGTCAGCGCGTGCTGGAGCTGCTGGCGGAGTCGGCCCGCCGACTGCTGAACATGAGCCGCGCCGGCATCGCACTGGTTGAGGAAGAGGGTCGGTCGCTGAGAATCGCCGTGTTCGCGGGATCCATTCCCCCGGGCGCCCGCACGCGTCTTCTCACCGGCGAACTGGTCGTTGCGCAGCGCTGCCTCCAGAGCGGAGAATGCTATTTCCAGGAGGACTGCCGCTCCGACCCGCTTCTGCGCAGCTCGCCGATCGTGGCCGAGTTCGATGCCGGATGCTTCGTGCTCATTCCTCTCCAGGTGGAGGGGCGTTCCATCGGGCTGCTGGCGCTGAGCAGCTCGCAGCCGCGGCGATTCACCGACTCCGAACGCCACCTGGCCCGGCTGCTGGCATCCCAGGCCAGCGTCATCGTCGCCAACAACCGACTCTACGAGCAGACCCGCCGCGACGCCCAGACCAAGGCCGTCCTGCTCCGCGAACAGCACCACCGCGTGAAAAACTCGCTGGCGGGAATCGTCGGCCTGCTCTCCACGGCCGACTCCGACCTCTCGCCGGCGGCCCGCCGCTGGCTCGAGCGCGTGATCGAGCGCATCGGGGCCATGGCGCGGGCCTACGACCTGTTCAGCGGGGGCGTGGAACACGTGGGACTGGCGGAGCTGGTGGAGCAGTTGCTGCTCTCGCTGAGCGTCATCCGCCCGCCGGGCGTGGTGGTGCGCACCGAGGTGCGCGACGGGCAACTGCCCCTGAACACGAAGCAGGCGGTGACGTTGTCGATGGTCCTGCACGAGCTGTGTTCCAATGCCCTGACCCACGGGCTGGGCGAGAGCGGCACCCTCACGATACAATCATTTCCGACAAGCCGCGGTATTGCCATCGAGGTCGTCGACGACGGTCGCGGGCTGGACGAGCGCAGGCTCGAGCGGGACGGCGATGCGGCCGACCCCGACGATGCCGCCTCGTTCTGGCACGACTGGCCCTCGGGCCGCGTGACCGCCACCGCCAGCCGCCGCGGTCTGGGTCTGCGTCTGGTGCGCGAGCTTGTCGCCCGCGAGCTGCGCGGAGAGTTTTACCTGCGACGACGCAACGGCGGCGGCACGCTCGCCCGCGTCGAGTTTCCGGCTGCTTTGGCGGCCGCGCAAGGAGCATCTGAGTAAATGTCCGCCACCCATACAACGTTGAAGGTCCTGATCGTTGAGGATGAGACCCTGGTCGGCATCGGCCTCAAGAACCAGCTTCAGAAGCTGGGCCACACCGTTGCCGGGCAGGCCGCCAGTCCGGGAGAGGCCATCGAGCTATTCGAGCAGGAGCAGGTGGACCTGGTGCTGATCGACATCAAGCTGGACGGCGCGGATGGCATCGAACTGGCGCGGGAGCTGCTCAAACGGCGACCGTGCCCGATGGTCATCGTCAGCGCCTACGGCGAGAAGGCGCTGATTGACCGTGCCGTGGAGGCCGGTGTCTTCGGCTACCTGATCAAGCCGGTGCACGACAACGCGCTGGAAGCTCAGATTGAGGTGGCGGTGCATCGCTTTCAGGAGCAGCAGGCGCTGCGGGCCGCCCGCGACAAGCTGCAGCAGGACCTGGAGAACCGCAAGCTCATGGAGCGGGCCAAGGGCATTCTGATGAAGCGCGCCGGCCTGAGCGAGGACGAGGCTCACCGCCGCCTTCAGCAGGAGAGCCAGAAGCGGCGCACGCCGCTGGCCGATCTGTGTCGCCGCGTCATCGAGTCGGACGAGGTGATGAGCGGCGGCTGAGGGAGCGGCCGCCGGGAGCCGTGGGGACTCATCATACGTCGTGGCCCGCGGAATGCGGCTGGCGGTCTGGTATACCCTCCCGCCGGCGTGTTTGCCGGCGGTGGTGATGAGCGACGAGATCAGGGCGGCGATGGCGCAGCTTCCCGGCGACAAGTGGCCCATGGCGTCTGTGATGTAGGGGGCCGGGCTGCGCCGGATGGAGTGTCTGCAGTTTCGCGTCAAGGACGTAGCTTGGGCACGTTGCGAGATCGCCATCCGCGACGGCGGCAACGACCGCCGGACCGTGGCACCACAATTCCTGAAGAAGTCGCTGCAAGACAACCTAGTCAACGTTCGGCGCCCGAGGACCACAGCCGAAACCGGGGACTCGCAGGTGGTAGTGAACGAATGGCCACTATGAAGACGCGACGAATCAACGCCGACATACCGCACCTCTGGAAGTCCGACATCGCTGCTTCCGTTGACCGCTTCAACCAGTACACATGCGCACTCGATCAGGAAGGGAATTCGGCAATGCACGGAAGACTTTAGGGGCGTTTGCCGACGCACTGGCGAGCGGTGAGCCGCAATCAAGCAGTATCGAGTACGCAACTGCACTGGCGGAGATCGGCGATATCGCCGGTGCAAAGAGCGCAGCCGACGCCGTGAGCGACCCGCTGGCAAGAGCGGAATGCTATGGCGCCGTCGGTCGTGTGTTGGCAGGATCAGGTGATGTGCGCTGCGCACGCGAGTGGGCCGGCTCGACTGGCGATGCGCTGGCGAAGACGTATGCGTTCGTGGGAGTCGGCAGCATACTGGCTGAAGCGAACGTAACCCGCCCCATGTCGTCGGCTACGATACCAGGGAACATAGATGGCCGGAATGAGGCAAAGACCCAGCCCTGACGTTGCCGTCGTGTATCATGTCTCCTGATGGCGTGAGAATCGGTATGCTCAGGGCGGATTGGCCGGGCGAAGGCCGGATCGCTGTAGTTGCATCAAAGCCGGGGATGCAGACATCGTCCCGCCCGCAGTTGAAGGTTGCGGGGGCGGGGCTCTGCACGGTTGAGGTGGTCCCCATGCGCTGGGCGCCTTTGTTGGTGACGTGCGTGGGTCGGAAGCGGGTCCGAAGCCTTGTGCGCCCCGCGGGCGACATGGCCGGGCAGGAAGAGTCGCAACTCGGGAGGCTGTTCTGCCTCGTCCCGCGAACCTCTGCCCCCGTTCACCCAGCCTTGGTCGCCGGCATGAACGGCTGGAGCGCCGTCGCCGGATGTGGCACCGTCGGCGCGGCCGCCCGCGGGTGGGCCTGATCGTACACCTGCTTCATGCGGTTGCTGGTGAGGTGCGTGTAAACCTGGGTGGTGCTGATGCTCTGGTGGCCCAGCAGCTCCTGCACGCTGCGCAGGTCGGCACCGTTGTTCAGCAGATGCGTCGCAAAGCTGTGACGCAGGGTGTGCGGGCTGATGCCCGGATCCAGCCCCGCGGCCACCAGATACTTGTCCAGCTTGCGGCGCACCGAGCGCGTGCTGATCGGCTGGTTGTGTTTGTTGAGAAAGAGCCGTCCGGTCGGCGGACCGGCGGCCGGGTTCTGGGCGGCCCGCAGTTCCAGATAGCGCTGGATGGCCTTGATGGCCTGCGAGCCGATCGGGGTGAGCCGGTCCTTGCGACCCTTGCCGCGCACGCGAAGAATGCCTTCCTGCAGGTCCAGATCGGCCATGTCCAGCTCGACCAGCTCGCTGACGCGGATGCCGCTGGAGTACAGCACCTCCAGCATGGCCTTGTCGCGGGCCGAGAGCAGGTCGGCGTCGCCGGGCGTATCCAGCAGTTTCTGGATCTGAGCCAGATCCAGGCAGCGCGGCAGGCGCTTCTCCTGCTTGGGAGTGCGGATGGTCGAGAGCGGATTGACGCTGATCAGCCCCCGCCTCATCAGGAACTTGTAAAAGCTCCTCAACGTGGCCAGCTTTCGCGCCGTCGTGCTCTTGGTGTAGTTCTGGCCGTAGAGGTAGGCCAGGAACTCGCGCACCGTCAGCGGTTCGCAGGCGAGGTGTCGCTGGTCGAGCTCCTCGCCCGTCAGCGGCTGCGGCGGCGCCGGCGCGTTGGGATGACCGATGATTCCCTCGATGAACTGTCCGAACTGGACCAGGTCGGCGCCGTAGCTCTTGATGGTGTAGTCGCTGAAATGGCGCTCGTGCTTGAGGTAGTCCAGGAACTGTTGCACCAGCGGGGAGACCTTGCGGGTTTCGGCGGGTGTGTTCGGAGCTGGGGAAGTGGCGGTGTTCATAGGCACCAGTCGCGCGGCGAGTGCGCCTCAAGCGGCGGCGTCTGACGACCCGGCGAGCGTCGCAGCGGCCAGCCATGACCTGCCACGCGGCCGGCGGTTCCGGTGGCCCGACGGCGACGGGCCCGCTCCATCCATGAAGCGGCGTCGCGCTACGGGAATGCGGGTCGGTCCGTCAGGCGTGCGGATCGGTCAACCCAGGCCGCCGCCCGCATGGGCGCCGGCGTCTCGACTCCATTCGACCGGTTGAAATCCGCCGCCTTCGGACCGCCGACCTCCGTCGTGTCCGCATCGATAGTTATGCTACCTTCTTCGGCAAATACGCCCGTAATTCTTTGGCCAAATGTCGTCCGAGCTGGTGGGAGAGGACGGCGGCGTCGAACCAGTCGAACTCGCCGCCGCCCCGGTTCACCAGGTCGATCAGGGCATCCAACACCTTCACCTCCTGGCCCACCTCGTAGCGGAAGCAATAGTACTGCCGGCCCTTCATCAGACTGATTGTGCGCATCTCTGGCATGATCCTGCTCCGCTCGATTTTGCTGCAAAGTCCCCTCGCATCCGCCCTCCGGCGTCAACCGCCGGCCAGCGCCGGCCTGCGCAGCAGCTCGCCGATGAGCTGGTGATATACAAAACCGCAGTAGCGGTCCATCTCCACAAGATACAGGCGATCGCGGTACGGTCCGCTCGGATCGTTGCGGCCCCGGGCGTACTCCAGCAGCGCCTGGCGCGTCGAGCCGTCGGCGGCGTCGAACATGCCAACCGCCTGCAGGAGCTGCGCCGGTCGGGCTGCGACGGGCGCGGTGGCCGGCGCCGCCCGCCGCACCAGCTCGCGCGGATCGACGTTGGGGGGGCGCTGATACGAGCGATCCTTCCGGAAGAGAGTCAGCGATGCGCCCAGTTTGGGCGGGTCGAACGGATCGAACGCCGTGATGGTCGCCACGATCAGCCCGTCGCATTCCAGCAGATCGCACACCAGGGCGGCCTGCTCGGCCGACTGCACCTGGTCGATCCGCAACGCCGCAAAGACGTCGATCACACGGTTGACGGGCAGCGGAACCAGCCCCTCCACACGCCCAAGCTGCTGGTGCAGCAGGTCGGCCTGAAGCACCGGATCGAGCTTCTGTCCGCTGAGGTTGATGGCCGGCGCCACCGCCCACACCTGTTGCGACGTTCCCGGCAGCGCCAGCCGCTGTTCGACGCCGTAGGGCGGCGCGGAGCCGGCGCAACCCGCCAGCCCCGCCGCGATCACCATCAGCATATACCTCAAGCCGCGCATCGCGCTCCTGATATTCCCTAGTGCCCGAGCTCCGCGGTGCCGGCCGCGCCAATCGCCGCCGGCGCGTTGGCTGCGGGCGCCGGCTGCGCCTCCGCCGCCGCGCCCGTCAGCCGCGGCCCGTCCACGCGCACCGACCATATGTTCTCGCGACCCCCCCGGTCGCTCACGAAATAGATCCGGTTGTCGGCCGCCCAGAACGGCGAAAGGTTGATCCCCACGCCGTCGGTGAGGCGCTGGCGGCCGCTGCCGTCGGCGCCGATCGTCCAGATAGCCTGCCGCGTGGGACCCGTGCCCGCCGAGGGCGAGAGGATCGTCGTGAATACCAGCCGCGAGCCGTCGGGGCTCCATTTGGGGCTTACGACCGCCGCGTTGGCGCTGACGGCCACCTCGGTGATGCGCCGCGGCTCGCCATCGACCAGGTCGAGCGTCCAGATGCTGAACATGCGCGAGCCGCGCTGGCGGGCGCGCTGGAAGGCGATGCGGTCGACGTCGCGCCGTGGCGACCAGCTTGGAAAGAGCCCCGCCCCGATCACCTTCGACTCGCGCGTCCGCAGGTCGATCACCCACAGCTCCCACTGCCCGCTCCGCGGCGACAGCGCGCTGTAGACCAGGCGCGTCCCGTCCGGGCTGAAACTCGGATGCAGCTCCTGCATCGGCGAGTTCGTAATCTGCTCGACGTTTCGGCCGTCGACGTCCATCACGTAAATGTCCCAGTTCCCCGCGCGCGTCGAACAGAAGGCCAGCCGTTTGCCGTCGGGGCTGAAGGCCGGGTGGGCATCGTCGGCCGCGTCGCCTGTCAGTTGAATGACGCTGCTGCCGTCGACGCGCTGCAGATAGATGTTGGCTCGCTCGCTGTGTCGCGTGCTGGAAAAAGCCAGCCAGCGGCCAGTGGGATCCAGGGCTACATCAGCATCGTCGCCGTCCTCGCAGGCGGTGTGCTGCTGAATGCCGGCCTCAACCATCGGCGACTCGCTGCGCCGCATCATCGGGCCGAACTCGCCGAAGACGCTGATGGGGCGCAGCGCCGCCGGCGCCGCGGCCGCCGCTTCCACGGGGGCGCGATGCGGGGGCGCTGCGGCCGGTTGCCGCTGGCCCGTCGGCGACAGACTCCCGCAGCCGCCAATGAAGAGCCAGCTCGCGGCCAGCGCCGCGGCCATGTGCCGCCGGATTCGCGTGTGCAGATTCATAAGCTTCGCTCGTGTCAGATGGAGCGGGCGGCCCCGCCCGCGCCCACCGGCACTATCGGCATAAGCAGACCACGCGGTGAGGTCCGTTCGCGCCGCCGCCCCCACATGTCGGTTATCGGACGATGCCGCCCCGCCCCTTGAGGTTTCACTGCCGCCGCGGCTCGGGAACCGGCGGCAGCAACTGCGGCTGCTGACGCGGATCCGGCCGCTGCACCACGCTTGGTATCTGATTCAGCGCCCAGCCCCCATCGGGCTGCCGGGTCAGCTCCACCCCGATGCGAATGCTGTTCTGCGGATCTTTCGCCAGCCGCACCACGATCATGGTGAAGGCGGCCGACTCATCCCAGTCGAAGATGTTGTTGCCCCGCATATCCAGGAATTCGCCGGCACGCTCCATCTGCGCCTTCCAGGCCCACTCGAAGCGCGACAGCGGCACATCCTCCCGGAATTCCGGCGACATCAGCGCGTACGCGGCCGGATAGTCCCCCGCCACGATCAGTTTTCCGAACTTCTCGATCAGGGCGTTGATCGCCTGCTTGTCAGGCCGCCGGGCCGCCTCCTGGTACCAGCCCTGGGCCACCAGGCCGCCCGCGATCGCCACCGACAGCGCCATGCCTCCCCAGGCCAGAGCACGCCCGCCTTGAGTCCCGTTGCTGCGCCGGATCTGCCGCAGGGCGATGATCCCGCAGATGATCCCCGCCGCCCCCGCCGCCAGAAACGGCGTCCCCACGAACGCCAGCGACGTGGCCACTCCCAGCACCGCCGCCGCCACCGCGAAGCTGTTGATGGAGACGTACTCTGCGGTGGCCACGCCCGCGGTGGTGGACATGTGGTGCAGCGAGCTGACTGGATCGCTGGGGCTTTGTGGCTCAAGTTGCGACATGGCGGATTCCGATGCTCTAACGGTCTCCAGTTGAAAGTAAGCGCCTTATGTCCAAAGGTCAAATCATCGACGAGATCCGCCGGCTCAACCCCACCGCCCACCCAAGCTTCCTGGCCCGGTTTGACGAACGGCAGCTTCGCGAGTATCTGGAGCACCTTCAGGCCGCACGCCAGAAACGTCTGCGCATCCACAGCACGGCCCCTCCGACGGCGGCCCTGCGGATGGTGTCCTGACTACGGCCTCGGGCAGGTCCCGCGGCGGAAGAGACCCATGCATCATCGCATCGCCCAGGACCTGCTGGCGTTAGGCCTTCGACCCGGAGGGGTGGTTCTGGTTCACTCGTCGCTCAAGTCGCTCGGACACGTCGAAGGCGGTCCGCAGAGCGTCATCGAAGGACTGCTGCTGGCGCTTGGCCCGGCCGGCACGCTCCTTCTGCCGGCGTTGAGCTACGCCAGCGTCGGTCCCGCGCAGCCGCTGTTCGACGTGCGTCATACCCCCTGTTGTGTCGGCGCCATCCCCGAGTACTTCCGCCGTCGCGCCGGCGTGCGGCGAAGCCTGCATCCGACGCATTCGGTGTGCGGCTTGGGTCCGCGGGCGGCGGAAATGCTCAATGAACATCACCTGGACGATACTCCATGCGGCGCACACTCGCCCTTCCGCAGACTGCGAGATGCCGGCGGGCAGATCCTCATGCTGGGCTGCGGCCTGATGCCCAACACCTCGATGCACGGCGTGGAGGAGCTGGCTCTGCCGCCCTACCTGTTCGGGCCGGTGGTGCACTATCGGCTGATCCGCGCCGACGGCACTGAGATCGCATACGCCTGCCGCTCGCACGACTTTCGCGGCTTCCGCCAGCGTTACGACCGCCTCGCCGAGGTGCTTGACGGCCGCTCGCTGCGCGTGGGGGGCGTGCTCAAGGGCACGGCGCACCTCATCGAGGCCGTGCCAATGTGGCGCGAGGCGCTGGCGGCCATCAGGGGCAATCCTCTGTATTTCGTGGAGGGATAGGGTCGGGAGTCTTTTCCGCGTCTCGCCCCCGCGAACTGGCCCCTACGCGCCTCGGTCGGCCAGGCCGTATGCGCCTGCCCCACCACATCCCGACATCCCGCGTCAACTGGCCCCCGCCGCCCCGGCGCGTTACGCTCAGGCCATGGCCACCGATCAGAATCTCAGACCCGCCCAGCTTCTGGGCAACCTGCTCGTCGACGACGTCCCCTCGCCCATCCGCGGGGCCACCGCTTATCTGGCCAGCGAGGCCAACGACGGGCTGCTGTACATCTTCACCCCGGGGACGCTGGCGGGACTCCAGTATCTCTCGGCCGACTTTCTGCTTGACGGCGTCGACGCGGCCGCTTTCCTCCTGCGCCTTCAGGAGGGCGGCGGCGGGCCGGTCTTCGAACTGGCCTTCGGACTGCTCAACCAGTGCCAGGCGCGCATGCGCCTGTCGCTGTCGGCCGTCGATCAGAACCGCTGGCTGCTGGAGCGTGAAGGTGCATTCCTCAAGCCCATGTGCCGCGGGTCGCGCGTGGATATCGTCAGAGTCGACCGCATGACCCTCACCGTGCTGCGCAAGTCCGAAGCGCCCCTCCGCTGGTGGCAGACCAGCATCCAGGCCACCGTCGCCGAGCCCCCGCGACTCACCAGGCCCGCGCTGCCGAAGGGGAAGCTGCTCGACGAGATGGGGCAGTTCACGCTGCGCCAGTGGGCGGGCAAGAGCGCCTCGCCGCAGGAGGTCACCGGACGCCTGCTCGCCCAGCTCGCCGATGCCCCCAGACACGCTTTCCCCCAGGGCTTCTCGCGCTGGGGCGGATGGACGGCTCGTCGCTTCGATGCCACCGGCTTCTTCCGCACCCACCACGACGGCCGCCGCTGGTGGCTGGTCGATCCCGACGGCCATCCGTTCTGGTCAACCGGCCTCGACTGCGTGCGCCCCTGGATCGACGCCAACATCAACGGCCTTGAGTCGGCCCTGACCGACCCCCCCGATCCCAACGGCCCCTACGCCCCCATGTACGCTGGCCGCCGCGGCACGGCCGACTACCTGGTGGCCAATCTCATCCGCGCCTTCGGCCCCGAGCGTTGGCGAGAGCACTGGGGCACCATCGCCCTGTCGCTGCTGCGGCAGACGGGCTTCAACACCGTAGCCAACTGGTCCGAATGGCAGATCGCCCGCCGGACCTTTGCGTACGTCCGGCCGCTGGGCACCGGTGCCCTGCGGACGAAGATGGTCTACCGCGACTTCCCCGACGTCTTCGATCCGGCCTTCGCCGCCGCCGCCGCCCAGTATGCCGCGCAACTGGCCGACACCGTCGACGATCCGGCTTTCCTGGGCTACTTCCTCATGAACGAGCCGACCTGGGGATTCACGCCCGAGACGCCCGCCGCCGGCATGCTCTTCAACACCGAGGGCGGCGCTTCGCGCACGGCGCTGGCCGCGCACCTGACGCAGCGCTACGTCAGCGACGAGGCCCTTGCCGCCGCCTGGGGCATGCCCGTCACCCGCGCCGCGGTGGCCGCGGGGCGCTGGACTGCGCGGCTGACGCCGGCGGCCGAGAAGGACCTGGAGCAGTTCAGCACGCTGATGGTCGAGACGCTCTTTCACACCCTCAGCGAAGCCTGCCGCAAGGTCGATCCGCATCATCTGAACCTGGGAGCGCGCTACTACACGATCCCGCCGCGATGGGCTTTGGCCGGCATGACCTGCTTCGACGTCTTCAGCATCAACTGCTACGCCGAGCGCATCCTCCACGAGCCCATCGCCCGGATCGAGTCCCAGCTCAGGGTGCCAGTGCTCATCGGCGAATGGCACTTCGGCGCGCTGGACGTGGGATTGCCCGCCAGCGGCATCGGCCGCGTCGCCAATCAGGCCGACCGCGGCCGCGCCTTCCGCGTCTACACCGAGGACGCCGCCGCCGACCCGCGCTGTGTCGGCGTCCACTATTTCACGATGTACGACCAGAGCGCCCTGGGGCGATTCGACGGCGAGAACTACAACATCGGCCTGTGGGACATCTGCTCGCGCCCGTATGAGCCGCTGACGGCCGCCGCACGCGCCAGCCACGAGCGCATCTACGCGGTGGCCACGGGAGAGGTTGAACCCTTCAACGATGCTCCCCAGTACCTGCCGAAAGTCTTCTATTGATCGGAAAGGCAAACATGCCCATCACCTTCGACGAATTCGCGAAACTCGAGCTTCGCATCGCCACCGTGACCGCATGCACGGTCCATCCCAATGCCGACAAGCTGCTGGTGCTTCAGATCGACCTGGGCGATGAGAAACGCCAGATCTGTGCCGGGCTGCGCGCCTTCTGCCGCCCTGAGGAGCTGATCGGGCGGCAGATCGTCGTCGTCGCCAACCTCGAGCCGCGCATGATGCGCGGCCAGATCAGCCAGGGCATGCTGCTGGCGGCCACCGACGCCGCCTCCGGCCGCGTCGTCGTGCTGGGACCCTACGAGGCCGTGGCCCCGGGGAGCAAGGTGAGCTGAGGCCGCACCGCCTCGGTCATCTGGCACGGAGCCTTGAGGCAATGGGCGCATGCTCCGCGAGCTGCACATCACCAACCTCGCCGTCATCGCCGACGCCCGCATCGAGCTTGCGCCGGGGTTCAACTGCTTCACCGGCGCTACCGGCGCCGGCAAGAGTCTGGTCATCGGCGCCCTGGAGATACTCCTGGGCCTGCGCAGCGCCGCCGAAATGCTCCGCCCCGACTGCGACGAGGGCCGCGTCAGCGGAATCTTCCAGATCCGCGGCGAGGAGACCCTCGAACGCATCGAACGCGCCGCCGACGTCCAGGTGCGCCAGGACGGCGGCGAAATCCTCATCACCCGCCGGCTCTACGCATCCGGGCGAACCTCAATCAGCCTCAACGGCAATCCCATCACCCTCGCCATGCTCAGGGCCGTCGCCGAGCACCTGGTCGACGTCCACGGGCAGCACGATCACCAGTTCCTGCTCAAGCCCGCCAACCAGCTCGATGTGCTCGATCAGTTCGGCGGTCTGCGGCCGCTTCGCAACCAGTACCGCGCTGCCTATGAGCGGCTTCAGGAGGCACGGCGACGTCTGGACGAACTCTCCGCCGGAGGCGCCCTGCGCCGGCAGCAACTGGAGCTGTATCGCTTCCAGGCCGACGAGATCGACGCCGCCCAGCTCTCACCGGGCGAGTACGAAGAGCTTACGGCGCGCGCCGCGGTCCTGGGCAATCTTCAGAAACTCAAGCGGGAGCTGGGCCAGGTCCATGTTGCGCTCTACGAGGCCGATGGCTCGGTGCTGGAGAAGCTGAAGCTGATGTCGGCCGTGCTGGCCGAGCTGAGCGGCATCGACCCGCAGCTCGCCGGCATCTCAAAGAGCCTGCGCGACTCGACCATTCAGCTTGAGGAAGTGGCCTTCGACCTCTCCCGCTACACCGACCGGCTGGACCTGGATCCGTCCGAGCTGGCGGAGGTGAACGAGCGACTCAATGCGCTCAACCGCATCCTCAACAAGTACGGCGACGATGCCCAGGCCGTTTTGGCCTATCGCGATCAGCTCGCGCGGCAGATCCAGGAGATGCAAAAGGAGAGCGACGATCTCTCGTCGATCGAGTCGACGCTCGCAACACTTGGGCGCGAGGTGGAGTCGCTTGGCCGCCAGCTCACAGCCGCGCGCAAGGCGGCGGCCGGAAAACTCGCTCCCCTGGTGAGCGCGGAACTTGCCGAGCTGGGTATGGAGAAGGCGGTTTTCAGCGTGGCGTTTGCTTGCCCATCCGCGGATGGCCGCGAACTGATCGCATCTCCGAGCGGCATGGATCAGATCGAGTTCATGGTGCGAACCAATCCAGGGCAGGCCGAGCTGCCGCTGCGGCGCATCGCCTCGGGCGGCGAGTTGAGCCGGATCATGCTCGCCCTCAAGGGCATTCTCGCCCAGAGCGACCGCGTCAGCGTCCTGGTCTTCGACGAAATCGACGCGAACGTCGGCGGCCGACTGGGCAGCGTCATCGGACGCAAGCTCCGCCGCCTGGCCGGCCATCATCAGGTGCTGTGCATCACGCACCTGCCGCAGATCGCCAGCTTCGCCGAGCGGCACCTGACGGTGCGGAAAGAGGTCGGCCAGAACACCGCCGTCAGCTCCGTGCGCTGTGTCAGCGGCGAGCAGCGCATCGAGGAACTGGCCGAGATGATCGGCGGCGCGCGCATCACCCAGACCACCAGGGCGCAGGCCCGCGAACTGCTGCAAATGGCGCAGCAGGAAGCCGCCGCTCCGGCCGCGGCCTCCCGAGGTCGTCGGTCGCGCCGTGCCCAGCGGCCTGGGCACGGGGCGCGGCGCCCGGGGCACCTGCCAGCCGCTGAGCAATGACAATTGACGCAGGCGTTTTTTTGTTTTTTTGACTTGCATTGCCTGTCTATGTTGGTATACTGTTCTCCGTAACAAACCCTGAACAGGGACGGTCTTCTGGTGACTTCCGTCGAGTTCAGGCCCGGGGCGCTTTGGGAAGCTCGCCCGGATCAAGTCACCGTTCGGATCGGCTCGGGGTATCCCGCGCGGCTGGCCGCTTCCGCGGTCCCGCCAACCCCGCAAGGGCCGGTCCTTAATTCGCCGGCTGACCAGCATACCCGGCGAAAGGAGCACATCATGGCCAAGGTGGCAGAGAAGGACCCGCGCAGAGATTCCGCGCCCCCAAAGGAAGCTACCGCCCTCAAGGAAGCGCCAAGAACACCCGCCGCCCCGGCGAAAGACACGCCCGTGCCCCGGATCGATCCCGCCCGCGAATCGGCCCTCTCCAGGGCCGTTCAGCAGATCGAGAAACAGTTTGGCAAAGGGGCCGTCATGCGGCTCGACAGCGACTTCAAGCCGCCCGTTGATGGCATCCCCACCGGCAGCCTCAGTCTCGACATCGCCCTGGGTGGCAGCGGCGTTCCCCGCGGCCGGGTGCTGGAGATTTTCGGCCCTGAGTCATCCGGCAAGACCACGCTGGCGCTGCACATCATCGCCAACGCGCAGAAACTCGGCGGCGTGGCCGCCTTCATCGACGCCGAGCACGCCCTGGACCCCTCCTGGGCCAAGCGTCTGGGCGTGAAGCTGGAGGACCTGCTGGTCAGCCAGCCCGACACCGGCGAGCAGGCACTGGAAATCTGCGAACTGCTGGTGCGGTCCAACGCGGTGGACGTGATTGTGATCGACTCGGTGGCCGCCCTGATTCCGCGCGCCGAGATTGAAGGCGAGATGGGCGACAGCCATGTAGGCCTTCAGGCACGGCTGATGAGCCAGGCGCTGCGAAAGCTCACCGGGGCCATTTCCAAGAGCCGCTGCATCGTGCTTTTCATCAACCAAATCCGCGAGAAGATCGGCGTGATGTTCGGCAACCCCGAGACCACGCCGGGCGGGCGCGCCCTCAAGTTCTATGCGTCGGTGCGGATCGACGTCCGCCGCGTCAGCACCATCAAGGAGGGCGAGATTTCCATCGGGGCGCGCACCCGCGCCCGCGTGGTCAAGAACAAGATCGCGCCTCCCTTCCGCGATGCCGAGTTCGACATCATGTTCGACCGTGGCATCAGCTACGAGGGCGATCTGATCGACCTGGCCGTGCTGGCCAACATCGTCGAAAAAAGCGGCGCCTGGTACACCTACAAGGGCACGCGCCTCGGGCAGGGCCGCGAGAACTCCAAGCAGTTCCTTTTCGACAACAAGGATATCGCCGAACAGATCCGCCAGGAGGTGCTGGCGAGCAAGGGCCTGGTGGTCGCCAAGCGGGCAATGGATACCCCGCTGGAGGCGGCAGCGGCCGCGGAGGCGTAGGTCCTGAGTGCTGAGTGCTGAGTGCTGAGTCCTGAGTCAGTTGTCCGTGGTCATTGGTCCGTTGTCGGGTCATTGGTCCGTTGGTCAGTTGTGCGGAACTCCGAGCATGGATCAGCGCCGACTTCTGAGCTCTCTGCCGCCGCCTTCGTCATTCGGTTTTCGCCATTCGTCATTCATTCGGGCTTCTGGCTTGGTCATTCGTGTTTCCAGACGTGCTGAACCCTGAACCCTGAACCCTGAACGCTGAACCCTAACCCCTCAATCTCAGCTCCCCCTGCGGTTGCCATACAGCTCGATGTGCAGCCGTGGACAATACCGATAGCCGTGCTGCTTGCACATCTCCGTCAGCCAGGCGGCGCGGGAGGCCAGCGTGGCCGCATCGGTGCCTTCGGGCATCAGCAGCACATCCTCAGGCCGCCAGCGGCGAAGCTCTCCCAGCACCTGCTGGATTTCGCGCAGGTCGGCCGGATCGGCGACGACGAACTTGAGCTGAAACAGCGGCGCGGTGTCGATGAACGACTGGATGACCGGCACGTTCAGCCGCCGCTGCTCGTGCATCCGCGCCAGCCGGCCCCCCTCGCGATAGAGGGGCGTAGAGTTGGCCAGCTTGGGCGAGAGACTGGCCAAATCCAGTCGCAGCGGCTTGAAAACGGTGGCGGCCGTCTCCACGGTGATGTGATATTCGGCCGCCGCCAGCGCTTCGCAGAGTGGTTCGATATCCGGCATGATGAGCGGTTCGCCGCCGGTGACGACAACGTGGCGCGCGCCGAACTCGCCGACCCGGCCCAGGATCCGGTCGACGGACATCTCTTGGCCTTCGGGGTTCCAACTCGCGTAGGGCGTGTCGCACCACACGCAGCGCAGGTTGCACCCGCTGACCCGCACGAACGCCGACGGCACGCCCATGAGCTTGCCCTCGCCCTGTATGGAATAGAAAAGCTCGGCGATGCGCATGGCAAGGCATTGTCGATTTTCGATTTTCGATTTTCAATTGAGGGCCTCAAGCCCGGCGCCCATAATACGATACAGTGGCTCTCGACATCGGCATCGTCGGCGTTGGGGAACCCGTTCACGGCACGTCGCGCGGGCTTTGGCGCAATGTTCTCATCGCCTACAATCGGTCCTGATAGAGGTGCGATATGGCTGAAATCATTGAGGGACGTTGGGACGATCTGATTGCGCGGCGCGACCTCCGCGGCCGCAGGGTGAGAGTCATGGTTCTGGAAGGCGAGGCCGGGGGAGAAGGCGATTCCTGGCTCGCGTCGTTCCTTGCGTGGGTCCACAGCCACGCGCCCACCGCACATATTGCGGACGACAGCAGGGAGAGCATCTATTCGGGAACGCTTCGTGATCCTCGTTGACACGAATATCCTGCTTCGCCTCATCCAGCCAGCGCATCCGCATTTCCAGCCGGCGGTGGATCGCGCTGCTGCGAGGCCGCGGGAGTGGTGATGAAGGCAACCCTCAGCACGCGCAGCACGGGTGTCCTCGCCCGTGCCCAACGGGCGTAGTAGAGGCACAGGTGGAACCGTGGAACCCGATGAAAGGAATCGACGCGTGAACGAGGAACCCCTCAGGCTGTACCTGCTCGATGCCGCGCCGCCGTCCCGCTTCGCGGCCAGAGAGGCCGCGCGCTATCTCCAACTGATCACCGGCCGACGCACGCGGATCGTGGCGGCGGTCCGCCACGTCGCCGACCGTCCCGGCATCTGGCTGGGACTGGGGCATCAGTTCCCCTCGGACGGCGACGGCGCGCCCCTCGCATCGGCGCCTTCGGACCCCTTCGCCGACTCGATCACAGACACCTTTCAGTCCGGAGTTCTTCCGGGGCGAGCGGACCGGACCGGCGGCCCGCCGCGCGGCCATTGCCAGGCTGCGGCGCGTGCCGCGACTCGTCGAGCAGATGCGCCCGACGATCGACGCCGGCCAGCGCAGTGACGATCCTGTCACCGCGGGCGCCTGGCGGCTGCTGGATGAGCATGCCTGGTACTGCGGGCGGCTGGCCGAGGTCTGTCGTCTGACGCTGGAGCACGACACGAGCGCGGTGGCGGCGGCCGAGACATTCATCGCCGAGCTGTACCAGCGTCTGCCGACGCTGCATCCGGTGCTGGATGTGCGGGCAGCCTGCGAGCGAATCCGCGGTCTGCTTCGCGGCGAAGGTCTGCTGCCGACGCAGGCTGCGCCGGCGTAACAGGCGATGCGACCGCGCCCGCCCATCGCACACAGCCGCCTACACCATCTGGCGCCATTGGCACGCCCTGCAACTGTGTGAACCACCTGAGCCAACAATGCCTCAGCCATCCACAGGCAGATGTGGCTGCTCGTCCTCCAGACGATCGACAAACCCCCGGGCGATTTCCATCATGTCGGCCACATGCCGGGCCGATGCGCGCCCCGATTCGGCCACGATCAGGCTGTTCCCCGTCGTCCAGGCCATCCGATACCACTTTCGCGGTCCGCGATAGAGGCTCAGAAGGTAACGCCTCATCGGCGGCCGCAGCACACGCATCGCCGCGGACCGGTCCGTTGCACGCACGATGAAGCGCGAATCGAACTCCGGTTCGCCGGTCTGGATCACATCGCGGGGATTTACCATTGTCATCAGTCGGCCGATCAGTGGGATTCGGGGTTCGATGCTCAGGCTCCCAAGCTGCCGGCCGCACGAAACGATGACGCAGGTTCTCTGGTCGCGTTCGCGTTGGGAGTGGCGGGCCCCTGTCCGGCGGTGATAGTCAAAGATCAGCCACGAAAGGCCCCTGCGAGTGCCTGAGATGATGTTCTCCACGCCACGGTTGGACCCGGAACCAAACAGCGGACAAGCGAGAAACGGACGCAGGAACAGCTCGGACTGCGCGCTCTGCCAGGGCCGACCTCCCGATGCGATCAGATTCCTGCGCTCCCCCGGCAGCGCGGGGGCGTGCGACATCCCTATCGATCGGGCGAACTCCGCCACCGCCTTGTCTCTGGCGCGCTGATGGGCGCGGAAGATGACGATCACCGGCATGATGACCAGCAGAAGAAACAGGCCGAAGATGGCCGCGACTGCAAGCCAGTCCATGTTGAGCCTCCGCGATTGGCGACGTCGGCGCGGCGGAGCAGCGCAGGATGGCCGGCATCCTTGAGCGTGATCGCGGATGCCAAGCGTCATGATCAGTCTGGGCTTGTGGGGCATGCGTCAACGGACCCGCGATGTGCCGCCGGAAACAAGGGGGCGCAGGATAGTGCGATACCGCATTGGGAGCACTCGGATTCGAACCGAGGACCAAGGGTTTATGAGACCCCTGCTCTGACCGCTGAGCTATGCTCCCGCTTCCCCCGACGCCCTCGATTCTCTCCCGCCCGCCTCCCAAATGCAACGGGGCGGCACCGTCAGTCGCGTCTGCGACGGGGGACCGCAGCAACGGCGCAGCGATCAGCGCATCCGGACACAAGCGCGGGACGCAAACGCCCTCGCTCTCACCGGAGCGGCTCGATCCGCTCCCTGCCACCCATGTAGGGTCGCAGAACCTCCGGCACAGTCACGCTGCCGTCTTCGTTCTGGTAGTTCTCCAGAATGGGGATGAGAATGCGCGGACTGGCCACTACCGTATTGTTCAGCGAATGGCAGAAACGGACCTTTCCGTCCGCGCCCTTGTAGCGCAAATTCAGCCGACGCGTCTGGAAATCGTACAGCCGCGAAGCCGAGTGCGTCTCCCCGTAGCCGCTGTCGGGATGGCCCTCTTCGGCGCGGCCGGGCATCCACGTCTCGATGTCGATCATCGACGCGTTCTTCACACCGATGTCGCCAGTGCAGCACTGGATCACCCGATAAGGCAGCCCCAGACGCTGAAGGAGCTGCTCACTGTACGAGAGCATCTCTTTATGCCAGCGCCTGCTCTCCTCCACATCGTTGCGGCAGATCACCACCTGCTCGCACTTGTCGAACTGGTGCACGCGATAGACCCCCGCGGTGTCCTTGCCGTAGGTGCCCGCCTCGCGGCGAAAGCACGTGCTGATCGTCGTGTACTTCAGCGGCAGTTGCGATTCGTCGAGGATTTCGTCCTTGTGCAACGCCATCAGTCCCACCTCCCCCGTCCCCGTCAGGAACAGCTCGTCGGCCGGCACGTGATAGGTCTGCTCGCGACCGGCAGGAAAGAAGCCCGTCCCCAGCATGGCCTCCTCACGCACCAGCACGGGAACGCTCACGGGCACGAAGCCCTTCTCGGCCGTCATCATGTCCATGGCCAGCCGCAGTACGGCAAAGTGCATCTCGGCACCCGCGCCGATGAGGTAATAGCTGCGCGAGCCGGAGATGCGCACCCCGCGCTCGATATCAATGATGCCCAGCAGCCGGCCAAGCTCGGCGTGCGTGCGCGGCTTGAATGAGAATCGACGCGGCTCGCCGTGTTTGTACAACACCACGTTGTCCGCCGCATCCCGGCCGACCGGCACATCCTCATCGGGCGGCTGCGGCACCTGATACAGCAACGGCAGCACGGCGGCCTCCGCCGACTTCATCCGCTCCTCCGCCTGCTTGACGCTGATCTTGAGCTGGCTCATGCGGGCGATTGCCGCCTTCTTCTGCTCCGGATCCTTGAGCTTGCCGATCTGCTTCGAGGCCTCGTTCTGCTCGGCGCGCAGCCGCTCGAACTCCTGCTGCGCGGCCACGCGCTCCCTGTCCATTTGCAGGATGGCGTCGATGTCGACGGCCACATTCTTGAGCCTGGCGCCGCGACGGTATCGCTGGGGGTTGTCTCTCAGATCCTTGATGTCGATCATGCAATGCCTCGATGGACCGCGCATGCAGCGGCCGCGGTCGGCTGGTTTTTATCAGAATCGGAGGGAACGTCCAGTGGCCAGATCGGTCCCTGGCGGGAGGCGGCGCGTGACAGTTTCTGCGTTGGCCGTGGCGGAGCCTCGTTCGGCACGGGCGAGGACGCCCGTGCTACTACCAGCCGGCGGGCTTTCCGTAGCACGGGCATCTTGCCCGTGCCCTGGAGTTTGGCATTTTCATAGTGTGGAGACTGTGCCCCGATGGCCAGCACGGGCGAGAACGGCCAATGCCATCAACTTAAGATTGTTCGTAAGTCATTGTCACAGCGCGCTTTATGGCGCTAGCGCGAGCGAAGGCCTCCTGGCACAATGGTGTGATCTGAACAGCTTGCAACAGGAGGCCACGG
>Ga0308417_1000619_pt1 | contig 25343 bp, 22 predicted proteins | sample HotsprSampleOS65_FD_203528 | JGI IMG/M metagenome (GOLD analysis project Ga0308417, IMG submission 203528) | Hot spring phototrophic mat microbial communities from Octopus Spring, Yellowstone National Park, Wyoming, United States - 20090730_OS65 ...
TTCCGCTCTCATTTTTGTTTGGGGCCTACATAGGCGCGACGGGCACAATGAACACCCGAACCATGAGCTCGTTTGATGTGCTTTCTTTTGGCTTGGCACTCACAACGCTCATCTTGATTGGCGTGAGCGGCTCGATGTGGAATTATGTGATTCGTTCTGTCGTCGAAGAGAAATCAAAACTTGATGCGGAAATTGATTTAGCGCAAACCATACAAAAAGATTTTCTGCCCACGCTCAACATTCAGAACGAAGTGGTTGAGGTTTATGGGCAGAGCGAATTTGCTACAGAAGTCGGTGGCGATTACTACGATGCCTTTTGGCTCAGCGATGGGCGATTGATTGTTGCCGTTGGCGATGTTTCAGGACACAATGTTGCGGCAGGGCTTTTGATGGCTATTACCAAAGCCGCCTTCCGTGCGGAATTGCGCCACTTCACAACGCTTGAACGTTTAATGCACGAACTCAACCATGACATTTGCGACAACTCCCGCCCGAAAATGTTTGTCAGTTTCGCTTGTCTCTTGCTCGATTTTCGCTCGCAGACACTCACGGTTGCCAATGCAGGACATTTGCCCATTCTTTTTTATCAAAAACAGTCTAGCGATGTTCGCTTGCTCAAACCCAAAGCGATTGCTCTTGGACTTCGGCACAACGCTACTTTTCCTGTCGAGACATATGCTTTTGCTTCTGGAGACAGGTTTCTTTTGTTTAGCGACGGAGTCAATGAAACACTCAATCAAGACAGTGAAGAATTTCACATTGAGCGTGTAGTGCATTGGTTCAAACATGCTCCCGAATCGTTTCCAGCGAAAGAACTTTACGAAAGCTTATCATCAACGCTGACAACATTCAGAGGTAACTTGCCCTTGCGAGATGACTCAACGATTTTAGCTGTGAAGTGCCGTTAATTTTTTTCTTACATTTCAGCAACACTTTCACTATCAAGAATACACACATTACTGCGATATGGATTCAATACAGATTCGTTCCAAAACTGCCGCCGATGATGAATGGGTGGCAGAGTTTCTAAATCGCCAATTAAATGGCACTTATCTTCCTGAACCATTCGGCGAGAGAGGCATTTCAACGCTTCCTGGCTTAGTTGCCGAAATAGACGGTGAGCCTGTTGGACTGCTCACATATCAATATCAGAACAACGAGTGCTGTATTGTGAGTCTCCATGTGATTCGCAAGCGCATGGGAATTGGCGAGTCTTTGCTCAAACGCCTTGAATCCGAAGCCAGTGCAAACGCCTGCACAAAATTGATATGCACTGTAAGCAATGATAACCTCAACGCGCTCCGCTTCTTACAAAAACGAGACTTTCACCTTGTTGCTGTCAAATCTCATGCGATTGATGAACAGCGCAAGCATAATCCAACCATTAAACTTACAGGCGAACACGGCATTCCGCTTCGTGATGAGTTGATATTGATAAAGGACTTAACGAAGTAGAGTTTCTGTGGAATAGCAACAGCCGCAAGTGATGAGTATTCAGGGACGTTCATTACTTGCGGTTTCATTTCCCATTGGATTAGTGCGATTTCATCAATCGAGCTTTTTCAAGGAAACTTGTATCGAAGTGTCCACTACGGAAGAGTTGTGACTGCATGATTTTTTTGTGAAGTGGGATAGTCGTTTTGACCCCTTCAACGATGAACTCGTCTAAGGCGCGAAGCATGCGTTCAATGGCTTCTTCACGCGTTGGAGCGTGAACGATGAGTTTAGCAATCATAGAGTCGTAATAGGGTGGAATGCGATAGCCTGCATAGGCATGGGTTTCAACGCGAACACCGTGTCCGCATGGTGTATGAAAGACTTTCAGTTCGCCAGGGCTTGGGCGGAAGTCGTTATCAGGGTCTTCGGCGTTGATGCGGCACTCGATCGCATGCCCATGCGGCACAATTTTGCGCGTAGATATTTTTTTGCCTGCGGCAATTAGAATTTGTTGCTTGATTAAATCAATATCGCAAACTTCTTCGGTTACGGGGTGTTCGACTTGAATGCGTGTGTTCATTTCCATGAAGTAGAATTTGCGATACTTGTCGACGAGAAATTCAACCGTGCCTGCGCCTTCATAGTTGATGGCTTTTGCGGCGGCAACTGCGGCTTCGCCCATTTCAGCGCGGAGTTCTTCGCTGACAATCGGCGAAGGCGATTCTTCAATCAACTTTTGATGTCGACGTTGAACGGTGCAATCACGCTCGCCCAAATGAATCACATTGCCGTGCTGGTCGCCCAGCACTTGGATTTCAATGTGGCGAGGCTCTTCAACGAATTTCTCGATGTAGACGCCCGGATTTCCAAAGGCTTTTTCGGCTTCATTACGCGCGGTCTGAAAGGCTTTTTCTAAATCTTCTTCACGCTGAACCACGCGCATTCCTTTGCCGCCGCCGCCCGCTGTGGCTTTGATGATAATCGGATAAACCACACGCCGAGCCACTTCTTTGGCTTCGTTCAAATCTTCGACCAATCCGACACTGCCCGGAACGGTTGGCACATTGACGCGCTTCACGGTGTCTTTGGCTGTTTTCTTATCGCCCATTGCGCGAATCATGTCAGGTGAAGGACCGATAAATTTAATGCCTGATGAGGCGCAGATTTCTGAGAACTCGGCGTTTTCGGAGAGGAAGCCGTAGCCAGGGTGAATCGCATCGGCGTTGGTGATTTCGGCGGCGGCAATAATACGTGGGATATTGAGATAACTTTCCTTGCTCATCGGCGCGCCGATACAAACGGCTTCATCGGCATATTTGATGTGGAGCGAATCGGCATCGGCAGTAGAATAAACGGCAACGGTTTGTATGCCCATTTCGCGGCATGTGCGAATGACACGCATGGCAATTTCGCCGCGATTTGCAATCAAAATTTTTTTGAACATCGAGAAATTTGTGTTTGGACGTTGCTGACTGTTACTCCACTAAAAAGAGCACTTGGTCGAACTCAACGGGCTTGCCGTTCTCAACAAGAATCTTCACGATTTTTCCGTCAACGTCGCTCTCGATTTCATTCATCAGTTTCATGGCTTCAATGATGCAAAGCACTTTGCCTTTGGTGATAGTATCGCCGACTTGCACGTAAGGATTGGCATCAGGAGCAGGCGCACGATAGAACGTGCCAACCATTGGCGAACGAATTTCCTTGTATTTCTTGCCTGCATCGGTGGGCGCAGGCGGAGCTTCAGCTGGTTTGGGTGCAGGAGGCATGGCTTGCGCAGGCAATGCCTGTTGGGTCGGAAAATACTGCGGCGGCATCATCATCGGCATCGCATTCACGGTAGGTGATGCATGTGGCTCTGCCGCTTTCTTCAAGGTGAGTTTGAACTCGCCTTCTTCAATGGTCATTTCATCTAACCCTGATTCGTCGACCATTTTAATGAGTCGCTGTATGTCATCGAGATTCATCTCGCCCCCAAAAGTTTTTTACAAAGGTTGAAGGTTGTTTTTTGAAATGATGCCTGAACACGCGCGTGGCGAGTTCAGGCGTTCGTTACTTCTTACTGACTCTGTCAATATACTCGCCTGTGCGTGTATCGACGCGCACCACATCGCCTGTCAGCACGAACATTGGCACTTGCACAACGGCACCAGTTTCCAGTGTGGCAGGTTTCGTGCTTGCTGTTGCACGTTCATCTTTGGTGCTTGGACTTGTGTCAATAACAGTGAGTTCAACAAAGGTCGGGGCTTCGGCTTGAACAATCGAGCCATCGCTGGCATAAACAACTTCGACCGTCATGGATTCTTTGAGAAATTTGGCTTGCTCTCCGAAGGCAGATGAAGGTACGTGAGTTTGGTCGTAGGTTTGGTTATCCATCAGCACGAAGTCGTCGCCGTCGCGGTAAAGGTATTGAAAGGTCTTGCGTTCTGTTTCTACCACTTCGACCTCTTCACCTGAGCGAAATCGGTTTTCTACAATTCTTCCGTGCCGCAAGTTGCGCATTTTGACTTGATAAAACGCACGCAAGTTTCCAGGTGTGCGATGGACGACTTCTTCGCAAACATGAAGTTCGCCATTGAAGCGAACAATAACGCCTTTCGCTAAATCACTTGTAGTTGCCATAATTTGTTGGACAAATCGCAGTTGTAAAAGTGTTGAAGATTTTAAGAAACTGAAAAGGTCATCAAATATAAGACAAGCCTTTTCAACCGCAAAAACAAGGAAGTGCAAAGCCACTTCTTGAAACTACCTTATTTTACAGGGGATTTCGGGCGATGTATGCTTGGATTGTTCGTTTTTTTCTGTATCTTCGCCCAACCTTGCAAGACATTTTCTTGAAAGGCGAATCATTTACTATAACAACATAACTTACAGACAACTATGTCAAAAGCCGACTTAGTAGAAAAAATTGCAAAAGACGCTGGTATCTCGAAAGCCGCCGCCGAAAAGTCCGTTAACTCGTTCATTGAAGGCGTGAAGGCGTCGCTTAAAAAGGGGCAACCTGTTACCTTGATTGGGTTCGGAACGTTCAGCGTGGGCAAGCGCGCTGCGCGCACGGGACGAAATCCGAAAACAGGTGAAATCATCAAAATCAAAGCGAAGAAAGTCGCACGCTTCAAGCCCGGCACCGAACTTAAAAATGCAGTCAATAAGTAAGCATTGCTTACAGCACGAGCCTGAAAATCGAAAGCCCATCACGAATTGATGGGCTTTTCTGTTGAAAAAGAGACGATTCACACCGCCTCTTCTGAACGTCCTATCAAACTACTTGGCTAAAATTAACTTCTGCGTTTGCACCACACTTGGCGTTTGAAGTCTCAAGAAATAAACCCCAGATGCTAATCCATTAGCATAAAACTGACGCTGATGCTCACCTGCAGGCAATGTTTCATTGACTAATTGAGCGACTTCTTGCCCAAGTGTATTGAACACAGAAATTTTCACATGTGATGCCTCATGAAGCCTGAATGTAACCGTTGTTGTTGGATTGAACGGATTTGGATAGCTTGAAAGAAGTTCTGTTTGTTGAGGCTTGTCGGAAAGTGCAGTTGCAGGTTCATCGCCCGCTTTAACCACTGACGCAGGATAAGCACTTGTGCTCACATTTCGCGGTGCTGTATAAGTTGCTTTTACCCATACTCTTTCAAGCGGTGCTGAAGACGACGACGAATGTCGTGCACGAATCGTGTAGAAGCCTGTCGCCGAAGGCGTATGGGTAAGTGTTAGAGTCCCTGAGCCTGATCGCGTTGCAACAATCGTACCAGCACTGTTGTAGAGGTTGAGTGTGTGCGAACGTGTCGTTACAGATGGATAAAGATTAACTGTGATAGTTTTTCCTGATTCAGCGAAAATTCTACCCGCGGTTCGTAGTGCCGTAGAGTTTGCAGGGAGAGCACCGCCTTGTTGAAGAGAAAGGCTATGGCTATCACCCAAATCTTGTGCAAGTTCCCATTCTTGCGTTGTCGGACGTTGCGGTGGATTGAACGTATTGCCGTCGTAGCCAACAGGACCGATGATGCAATATCCGCCATGCGTGCTATTTGAAGGCGGAACATTCACATAAACACGGCGGTCTGCTGGCACGGTGTAAGTCCAACTGCCATTTGCACCTGAATAATCTTTCAACACTGTGCCAGGTGCAAAATCAGTATCAATCCAACAGTTCATCCAACTTGAACCGTTGTCATTTACGCCAATAATAGCGCGTGCACTTCGCTCAATCACCAGAAGGTCAGGTGCTTGCCAACGTACTTTATATGCCCCAGCTTTGAAGCTTAAAGTCTGGTGGCACCAAATGATGTTAGCAATTTTAGAACGAACGGGCAGGTCGGTTGTATTTGTCGGCAAGTGTGTCCATCGTTTTCCTGTACCGCCAATATCAAACAAGTCTTCAAAGAAAACTTGCGGCGAACCGTCAACTGCCATCATAACTGCATATGCGGCAGGCAAACGAACATCGAACGGGTCAATATGTGGTGCTAGTTCATCTCCTGTGTTCCAACCGATATAATTGCCAGTCGAGGACAGGCGCGGTCGGAACGTATCATGATTATTGACAAATGGAACAGTTCGCAAACGACGTGACTGCTGTCGACTTGGAATAGAGCCAATGTTAAAGAATCCGTTCCCTACGACCATGTCGTAAATGGCTGACCGAAGCGAAAAATCAAATGTGCCGCACAGTTCCTCTGAACCACCATTGCTGTACTGAACATTGTGAATCCAAGTGTCTAACTCTGATGCTCCGCCGACATATTCTCCAACCGCAAACATTTGTGAACCACCATTTGCCCAACCGGCATTATACTTCACATTCCAAAGCATGTCTTGTGTAACATAATGAGGGAAATGTTTGACAGCATCTAAACGGAACCCATCAACGCCTGTTTGCTTTTTGAGCCAAATCATCCATTGGCGTGCTTGGTCGCGCATGTAGGTTGAATTTTGCGATGGATTGTAGGTCGCATTCGAGCTTAGTCCTGAACAATTCGGGTAGAAGGCGTTATCTGGACCGAACAGTTCGTTGTTCCATTCAGCGTCAGTGTTAAAACCGTTACCAGGGCTTGGGTTAAAGTTCTGCCAATTTTTGAACCAGCGACCTCTTCTCGCTAAATAGTTTGAAGCACTCTCGTTGACAGCAGGCGTTTCATAGCAGACATAGCGGAAGTTTTTATATTTGTTGCCTGCTGCGGCAGGGTCAATTCCGCCATCGCCTGTTGCTGAACCCGCACCGTTCGTGTGATTAAGCACGACGTCTTGAATTACATCGATTCCATTCGCGTGCATAATCGCAACCATGCGCAGATACTCGTCTTTGTTGCCCAAGCGCGTTTTCGTTGTTCCCTTTTGATACTTATCGCCTAAATCATAGTGGTCAAAAATTCCGTAGCCATTGTCACCTGTACCGTTTCCACCTTTGCTTGTCGGCGGAATCCATACTGCATCAATACCTAACGCTCTCAAACGCGGTGCTAAATCTGACAGATAGTTATACCATCCATTTGGATAGTTATTGTTCCAATAGTCCCACCAAAATGCTTGCAGAACGACTTTACCGTTCCAAGGATTTTGAGCAAGCGATGATGAAAACGAACATGAGAGTGAGATGAAAAGAAGGAGGAAAAACAAGCGTCTTCTGAATTGTAAAAACATAGTTTCAATTGCTCCTTTTTTATTGATTGTTGATGAATCTAACAGAGCAATCAAGAAGGCTTTACAAGGCGTGGGGCTAAAACGGGAGAGAGGGCAACGGTGCGCTTCTCTCTTGTCTGTTAATTGGTGTTTCGCTTAAAAACGGCGCAAATATGGTGTGAAAGAAAAAAAGTTGCAATAGGGGAAATCACTTAAACGATTTAATTGCTAAGTTAAAATCTAACCCTAAACGCGCCCTTTTAACCCTAAAAAGCCTAAGTTTTTATTTATTTAATCGTTTAACTTTCATTTAAAAGTAGGCAGGGTATTGTGAAAAATTTCTTTTCTTTTGCAAGAGAACTTTATCTTCTCTCGCAAAAAAAAATTCCAAACCGAAAACCGCAAATGATGAAGTTCGCTCCCCAAACCATGCTTCTTGCGTTGTTAACGATGGCTTCACTTTTATATGCGCAAGACACCGACAACAATATCCCCACACAAACTCTCGACCGCCTCTTGGACCTCTCCGATGAACAAAGCGGCAACAGCGAACTCTTGGAACAATTCAATTTCTTGCGCCGACAAAAAGTCAATCTCAACACGGCAGATTTTTCACGACTGCTTTCAATTCCATTTCTTTCGGCAAAAGATGCACAGCGCATTTTAGCCTATCGCAAAGAAGTGCAACTCATTCCAAACGTTGAAGCCCTGCGCAAGATTCTCGATGAAGAAACCTACCGACTGATTGAAAATTTTGTAACCGTCGGCGACCCGCGCCTGTATCGTAATCCCTTTGAGCCGGCATTCATCAGCGATTACAAAAACGGTATGCTTCAAGACCAACTGCGCTTTGATTATATTGCGCGTAGCAGTTTGGAATCGCCTGTCCGACAAGGCATTCTGAACGGACGCTATCAAGGTAGTGCGCCAAAATTTTACAACCGATTTCAAGCCTTCCTTTCAGAAAACTTTGCCCTTTCTGCGCTCACCGAAAAAGACGTCGGCGAACCAAACTTTGCTGACTTCTACTCCGCCAGTTTTCAAGCACGCGACCTCTACAACTTGAAAACACTCGTGATTGGTGATTACAACCTTTCATTCGGACAAGGATTAGCGATAAACAGCGGACGCGCCTTCTTCAAAAGTGCCGAAGCCGTTACAACTGCAAGAGTTTCACGAAATCCTGTTAGGCTCTACACCTCAACCGTTGAACAAAACTTTTTTCGCGGCGTTGCCACTGAACTCAAATTCGGCGACCTTTCCACGACGCTCTTCTACTCCAACAATCGCCTCTCGGCAACCACCAACGACAGTGCTTTCACCAGCATTGATTTTTCAGGCTTGCATCGCACGCAAACCGAACTCAACCGCAAAAACAGCGTCGCACAAACCACCTACGGCGGACACATCGCTTACGGCTTCGGCACGGCGCAAACCTTTTTCAAACTTGGCGCAACGCTCTTCGAGTCGGAGTTTTCATTGCCGTTTCAGCCTTCACCAACTCTCGCAAACTCTTTTCGCTTCAACGGCTCGCGCATCAGGGTTGCCTCAACAAATTGGGACATCACGCTGTATGATTTCACCGTGTTTGGCGAAGTAGCACGGTCGTTCCAACAAGACGCTCACTCACTCATCGTGGGCATTGAAGGCAAATTTCAAAAGCGATTAAAGACCGTTTTACTTGCGCGCAAATACTCACAAGCCTTTTATTCGCCTTACGCCAACGCCTTTGCCGAGCGCGGCTCACAAGCGCGAAATGAAGAAGGCATTTACTTCGGGGTGCAGATGAAATTGAGCGATGAAGTCTCTGTGCGCGGTTACTACGACATCTTCCGCATTCCCTTCATCAACGCCAGCACCGTGCTGCCGTGGTCGGGCGACGATTTGCTCTTTCAACTTTCTTACAAGCCGACGCGCCAAATCTTGATTGAGCCGCTCATTCAATTCAAATACTCGGAAGATGCGCTCACGCAGGTTGATGATTTTAATCGTGAATATCGAATCGCTGTGCCTATTTCGCTTTCAAGAGTGCGGACGGATTTCGTTTATCAAGTCTCCACGCAACTGCGATTGCGCACACGATTGGAATACAAACAAGTGGAAAAAACCTTTGTGAGTGGAAAAGAAGTCTTCAACGGTTGGCTAATGTATCAAGAAGCAAACATTGATGCGCTTCAAAATAGGCTCTCGCTTGATGCGCGTGTTGCGTTCTTTCAAGTCGATGCGTTTGATGCGGCAATTTACGCCTACGAATACGACCTTCCGCTTTTAGCGACAACCTACGCGCACTTCGGCACAGGGCGACGGCTACTGCTCAATCTGCGATACCGACCGTTCCGACACTTTGAACTTGCCGCACGCTTTGCAAACTTGTATCGCGATGGCGTGCAAACCGTTGGTACAGGCAACGACCAATTCAACACCAATTCGCCAAGCGTGTTTTCGTTTGGTGTTAGAGCAATGTTTTAAGGCTTATTCAAACCGCAAGGCTTCGATGGGGTCAAGTGAAGCGGCTTTGTAGGCGGGATAAAAACCGAAGCCAATTCCAATCGCAGAGCAAACGAGCAAGCCAATCGCCGCCCAATCGAACGGAAAGACAAACGGTGCGCTCATGAAAGCGGCAACCAAGTTCCCAATCACCACGCCGACTAAGATTCCAAGCAAACCGCCTGAAACGGAAAGCACGGTGGCTTCAATCAAAAATTGCGTCAAGATGTTTGATTTTTTCGCTCCAACCGATTTGCGAATCCCAATTTCTTTCGTGCGTTCCGTAACGCTCACAAGCATGATGTTCATGATGCCAATGCCTGCTGTAATCAGCGCAATGAAACTAATCACAAACGCGCCAATGCGAATGACACTTGCAAACTCTTGAAACTGTTTGACGAGCGAATCATTGGCGTAGATTTCAAAATCGTTTAGGTCTTCGGCTTTGAGTCTGCGCGCAATGCGCATTGCACCGATGGCTTTATCCATCACGCTTTGATAGGTTGCTTGTGAAGGGGCTTGAACCGTGATGTTAATGCTTCGGCGCAAGCGTCCGTAGTTCGTGAGAAATCGCGTGATGGGAATAATGGCAAAGTTATCCTGCCCTTGTCCAAACGCACTGCCTTTGAGTTCCAAAACGCCGATGATCGTGTAGTTACGCCCATCAAATTTGATTTCTTTTCCGATAGGGTCTTCAGACTCGAAGAGCATTTTTTGAATGCCGTCGCCGATAATCATTACACTTCGAGCGTGAAGTACATCTTCATCGCTGATGTTTCTGCCGTAGGCGAGGGTGTAAGCATTGTTATCAATGCAATTTGCATCACCAGCTACAAGGTTAAGGTTAGGATTTGTTTTTTTGCCTTGATAAACTGCTTGCCGTGCGCCTATTACGATTTCGAGACCGACTTTAGCATCGTTGCCCATCAAGCGTTTGAAGGTTGTGGCTTGTTCGTAGTCAATATCGCGGCGATTGTTATACTTGTTAGAGTTTGTGCCACCAAACATTATCGCAGGATACTTTTGAATTTGAAACGTGTTCGTGCCAAGTTGTGACAGACCTGTTTCGATTGTGTTTTGCAACGCACCGAGAATGGTCATGACACCGATGATAGAAAAGACTCCAACCGTAATGCCAAGCATGGTTAAGCCTGACCGCAACTTATTGCTTTGAAGCGAAACGAATGCCATTTGCGCAAGTTCTCTATATTCCATTGTGAATCAAGTCGAGTTATTCATATCGCAAGGCGACCACAGGGTCTAACTTTGATGCTGAATACGCAGGCGCAAAGCCTGAAATCACGCCTGTCAGAATCGATGCTATCATTGCGCCGAACACTAACGAGAGCGAAAACTCGGCGGGGAAATGAGCGGATTTCAAAGCAAAACTTAATCCGAACGCTAAAAGCACCCCAACTACGCCACCAATCAAGCAAATTGCAACGGCTTCAATGAGAAACTGCATGAGAATAGTGCGGCGGCGTGCACCCAGTGCCTTGCGCGTGCCGATTTCTCGCGTGCGCTCTTTAACGCTCACAAAGGTGATGTTCATAATGCCAATCGCACCAACAAAGAGCGATAAGCCTGTAATGAACAGCCCTGCTAAGGCAATGCCATTTTTGATAGGGTCTAAGGTGCTTTTGAACGCTTGTTGTTCGTTGATGGCGAAGTCATCATCTTCTTCAGGCGAAAGTTGCCTCACACGCCGCATGATGCCCGTGAGTTCATCTTTGGCTTCGGCAAGGCGATTTTTGTCTTTGATTTTCACCATCACGCGATTGTCGCGCGACTTACCGAAGTATTTTTTCAGGAGAGGAAGCGGAATGATGACTTGTGAATCAAAACTAAACAATCCCAAAAACTTGCCTTGTTTCTCGATAACGCCAATCACGACGCATTGGAAGTTGGCGATTTGAATCGTTTTGCCGATAGGGGATTCATTTGGGAAAAGCCCATCGGCAATGTCGTAGCCGATGATGCAGACTTGGCGTGCGCCGCGTTCTTCGGTGCTGTTAAAGAAGCGACCTTCTTTGAGGTCAACGGTTGAGACTTGTGGGTAATCTTCGGTTGTGCCCATTGTGAAAACGGTGTTCACTTGTCGGTCGCCACGCTTGACTGTGGCAAACTTGACGCTCTGCGGAACTGCTGTAACCAGTTCAGTGTGCGGCGAATTTTCAATGATGCGGTTGATTTGGTCAGCATAATCGGTTTTAATATCAGGACGATTGCGATAAATCCACCACGTTCGACTGTTATCTGCCCAAGGCCATTTTTGAACATAAAGCACATCATAGCCAATCATAGAAAGGCTATTCTCGAAACCTCTATCAATGCCGTTGATGGCGGTTCCCATGAGCGTAACGGCGAGAATACCAATCACAACGCCGAGTGCGGTCAAAAACGAGCGCACTTTATTCGCCATGATTTGCGTGTAAGCAATGCGGCAACTTTCGCTAAACTCGTTGAAGAATCGGCGCATGGTTCATTGTTTGGATTGGACTTTTTTCACTTCATCAAGCGGCAATTCCAATCGCTCGGCAATCACTTCATCAGAAACACCTAACTCGCGTAGAAAAGCAACTGCTCGCAGTTTTCCTTCTTTTAATCCTTCTTGCCGTCCTTCTTGTAAAATTTCTTGGTAGGCACGCGTTTTTTTCAGTTCTTCTTCAAACTCTTCTCTGATGCTTAGCATTTTCAGAATCTCCTTTCGTGATAGGTCTTTGAATTTGTAGAAGAAAACCCGCTCAATGAAATTTAAGTGTTCGGGCGCACGCTCGATTAAAGTTTTTGCTTCCTTGATTACCGTTGTTTCAGGCTCAACAAGCAACTTAGCCCTGATTATGCTTTGGCGAATTCCATTTCGGAAATCAATCGGTCGCTTTCGATAAGCCCATCGCGAAGGCGCACGATGCGTCGAGCGTGCCTTGCAATATCTTCTTCGTGTGTAACAACGATAATCGTATTGCCTTGCTCATAGAGCGTTTCAAAGATGTTCATGATTTCAGCACTGGTTTTGGTGTCTAAGTTTCCTGTGGGTTCATCGGCAAGAATGATGGCAGGATTATTGACAAGAGCACGTGCAATCGCAACCCGCTGACGCTGTCCGCCTGAAAGTTCATTTGGCTTGTGATGAATGCGGTCTCCAAGTCCCACGCTTTGAAGTGCATCAAGCGCACGAGCGCGCCGCTCTTCTTTTGGCACGCCTGCATACACAAGCGGAAGTTCAACATTCTGTAATGCGGTGGAGCGCGGAAGCAAGTTGAACGTTTGAAACACAAAGCCAATTTCTTTGTTGCGAATTTCAGCAAGTTCATCATCTTCCATTGTGGCTACATCTTTGCCGTTGAACTCATACTTGCCTGATGTGGGCGTGTCTAAACAGCCAAGCAAGTTCATCATCGTCGATTTGCCGCTTCCCGAAGGACCCATAATCGCAACATATTCATTGCGGAAAATTGATAAACTGACACCTCGCAAGGCGCGGACAATTTCTTCACCCATCTTGTATTCTTTCGTAACATTCTCGATTCGAATGACAAGATTGCCTTTGGGTTTAAGCGTGCGCTGTTCCATAAATCTTACTTTTTCATCATTGAAAATTCGATAGCGACCTTCGTGCTGTCTTTCAGTTCTCGACTAACGGCGCGATAGGGTCCCGAGATGACTTCTTCGCCTTCTTTGACCCCTGATTTGATTTCAATGTATGCGTTATCAGCGATGCCTGTTTCGACTTTTCGCATTCGTGCAATGTCGCCTTCTTTGACAAACACAACACGAGAGAGTTTTTCTTTATCGGCACGTGCTTGCATGAGTTGACTTTTTTCAGAAGCGGAGGTGTTGTCATCTGATTGCTTGTCTTTCATTTCGCGCCTTTCAGCGATTTCTTCTGCACTCAATCCTTCGTCAATGTTGCGCACGGTTACGCTTTGAATCGGAACGGTCAGCACGTTCGTTGCGGTCTCGGTTTCAATATCTGCATTTGCACTCATGCCAGGGCGCAGTTTGCCTTGATGGTCAAGGATAAGAATTTTGACTTCGAAGTTTGTTACCTGTTCTTGTGTGCCTGCGCCAGTGGTCTTAGCAGTGTTTGCAATTTCATAGACAACGCCTGTGAATTTTTGATTCGGATATGCGTCGACTGCGATACGAGCCGTGTCGCCTTTCTTAACATTGACAATATCATTTTCATTGACATCGACACGCACTTCCATTTTCGTTAGGTCAGCCACGCGTATGACTTCGGTGCCTGTCATCATGCTTGTGCCGACGACACGCTCACCGAGTTTGGAATTTAGAAGCGTTACATGTCCATCAATCGGTGAATAAACGGTTGTACGCAAAAGGTTTTCACGCTGTTGGCGCAGTTGGCTTTCTAAGCGTTGAATATCGTAGAGTGAGGCTTCGTAAGTGGCTTTGGCGACTTCGGCGTTTGTGGTTGCTGTGAGGTATTCAGACTCGGAGATGAGATTTTGTTTGTAGAGTTCTTTGGCGCGGCGCAGTTCATCTTCTCGAAGCAAGAGTTGTGCTTTGGCTTGCAGGTTTTGCGCTTTTGCCGCGGCAAGTGCAGCGGCTGCTTGCTCGACTTGTGCCTTTGTTACCTCGGGGTTAATCCGAAACAACAGTTGTCCTTTCTTGACCGCATCGCCGTCTTTAACAGGCAGTTCAACAATTTCACCAGAGACTTCGGGCGCAAGCTTCACTTCGGTCTGCGGGTGAATCTTTCCTGTGGCAGAAACCAGTTGTGTAATCGTGCGCACCATTACTTTTTCTGTGCTGACTAACATCGGCGGGGTTTTCTTGCTACCAAACACGGCAATCACCATAAGAAGCAGAATACTCGCACCAATGCCTACCCAAAGCCATTGACGCTTTTTTTGTTTCTTCTTGCCGCCGGGTTTTATAGGCGATTCTGCCGCCATCTTTGATGCCTTTGACTCAGTGATTGTCTTTGTTTCTGCCAACATAGTCGTAGATGGAAAATAGTTGAAAGTAACCTTAAAAATTTTGGTTGAAATTATCAGCGTTGTGCGCCGACTTCATACTTTCTTAAATCAATCGTGCCGAGATAGTATTCGAGAATTTTCTTCTGAAAGGTAAAGTTGAACAAGGCTTGAGCGCGGTTAGATTGCGCTTGCACAAGTGCCGCTTGTTGCGTAATGAGTTCAACGAAGTTCGCCGAGCCAACCTCATAGCGTTTTGCGACAGTCTCGTAGGCTTGTTTCGCCGAAATGAGTCCCTTCTCGCTTGAAGCCAGTTGAAGCACGGCAGCATTGTAATCGCCAAGTGACTGTTTGACTTCGCCGATGATTTGAAGTTTGAGTTCCTCAAAAGCCAGTTGCGCATTCTTCTCATTGATTTTGGCTTGTTGGAGTTGGAACTCGCGCGTGAATCGGTCAAAGATGTTCCAACTTAGGACCAGCGAGAGGTTGTAACTTGTTTGTTCACGAAGTTGGCGCGAAAAGGCAGGCAGAAGGGCGGGGGGACGTGGCTGTCCATCAATCGTTAGCCTATCTTGTGTGAACGCATTTGCACCGTAACTGAAATTGAGACTGATGCTTGGCAGATAACTCCCTTCGGCAGCGCGAACCGACCACAGTGCCGCTTCAATGCTCTTCTCACGGGCTTTGAGGTCGGCACGTGCACTCATCGCTGATTCAATCAACTTCGCACTGTTTTGAACATCGAGATTCAAAAGTGCCGTATCACTTGGCGGAACTGCAAAGACATATTCCTTTTCAAGGTCAGCACGAATTTGCCGCAAGAGTAAAATCTTGCTGTTGCGAAGCGTGTTTTCGCGCTGTATGACAGTTAGTTCATCATTTGCTGCTTGCGCTTCTTGTTGATATAAATCTGCAATCGCACGTGAGCCGACGCGTGTTTGCTCCTGAAACTGCCGTAGGCGTTCTTGCGATGACTTTAAGTTCTCTTTGGCAATTCGTAAGAGTTCTTCATTCAAAAGCACTTGCAAGTAACTTTGAGCCACATTGAACGCAATGTCTTGCTTTGCACGTGTGAGCGAGTATGTATCTGCATCTTTTTGTTTCATCGCACGGCGTAGGCTGGCAAGGTCTGAAAATCCGTTGAAGAGATTGAGCGATGAACTGATGTTGTAGTTTGCACTTTTGCCTTCTGAACCACGCAAGTTAAAGAAGAGCGTGCTATCTAATGGATTCAACTGACCTTGCAGACTGTTGCTGACCGTGATGGGCGTAAAGCCTGCACTGACGCGCAAGTCGGGAAGAAATTGTCCGTAAGCCTGAACGAGTGCTGCGCCTGTTAGTTCAAGCGTGTTCTGCGCTCGAAGCACGGCAAATGAATTTTCTATGGCAAGTTGAATACACCGTTCAAGAGTGAGTGTGTCGGAAGGAATCGAAGGTTGAGATGGTTGTGCTGATGCAGGCGGCGCGCATAAAAGAAATACGCAAAGCCCGAAGAGCGTTATGTGTTTAGCCATTGATGAAAGAAAGCATTAGCCGTTTTTTCAAACCGAACTTGTAGATTGGCTTGGATTGATAATGTTTGAAACAACGAGTGATAGCCAACGAGCATAACGACAAACGTAGGGACTGTGTTTCAGCGCACAGCAAAAGAGATGTAAAAGTTTGTGAATAGCAATTTGCACGAAAACTGTCATTTTGATGCGGTCATCTTCTCGCGCAATGTGTCAATGAGGATTTCGTAGAGTGAAGCGTTTTCTGGTTCGCGCTCGGCAAGCATTTCGTAGACCTTGATGGCTTTAGCGTAGGCACCTTGTGACTGAAAAATTTTAGCCAGTTGGCGCGTTGGCGTTTTAATTTCTTCATCATCAGAAAAGGGCTTACGCTGTTCATCAATCGGCGTGGGGTCATTGGTTTCAATAACTTTTGGCATCTGTGCGTTCATCACTTCACGGGCAAGTGCGTCAAGGTCATACTCTTGACTTGAAGTAGAAGGTGAAGTGGTAGTGGCTTTGTTGTGGTGCGCTGTTTCTTTGTCGGCAACGAATGCATCAGTGCCGCTCCCTTGCATTTGCATTGCCATCAATTCTTCCTCGAAAGAAAGCGTATGACTTGGGGCTGTTAATTCCATCGGTGGCGGTTCAGGGGCAGAACTGGAACTGGTTGGGGTCGACATCGGAGACAGCGTCTCCTCGTCATCGGGCTTTTCGGCATGAGTCGCACTTGGCACAACGCCTTTTGTCTTGTGAAGACCTGACAATGCCTCTGTGAGTTTATTGCGGTCAATGTTGATGATAGGATTACCTTTCTCATCAAGCGGAATTGAAGATGGCGTTGCAAGTGTCTTGTTTTGTGGCGTTGAAGTTGGTGCCACAGGTATGTCGGAAACACTCGTTCCTGATGTTGATTGCTGAATGGGGGCAACATTCGCTTTGCTTTCGACTTGTTGCGGCGGAGCGTTCTTTGGCTCAATTTTCGTCAATAGGTTCTCTGATGATTCATGGACAGTGAGGTTCGGTGGCGACTCGGGCAAAGCAGTCAATCCCATCATCTCACGGGCAAGTGCGTCAATATCAGGCTCTTGTTCTAAAAGACTATCTGTCTGCCGAAACGCTTCCACAGCGGAAGCAGGGATAGTCGAAGGACTTGATGCAGGCTTTTGAGTTTCAATCAGCGGGGTATCGCTTTTTTCTGCACTTCCAACTACGCCGCCTAATATTTTTAACAATTTGTCTCTATCAAGCTTGAACGTGGTTGGCGTTTCAGGTTCAGGCGTTTTTGGGGCTGGTGTCGCAACAGGTTGATTGGCTTCGCGCTTCAACGAATGGGAAACAGGTTTAGGGACTGATTGGGGAAACGCTGTCAGAGCAATCAACTCTTTAATTGCCACTTCGTTTTGAGGGGCAATTTGACAGGCTTTTTCATAATGCTGTTTTGCAAGTTCTATGTTGCCCGAGTCGCGGTAGGCGCGTGCTAACACAAGATTGTAGCGATAGATGTCGCTGTAAAATTCAGCAACACTGCGAAGTCTTGTGATGGCTTCGCTGTAATGCCCTTGCGCACAAAGCACTTCCGCAGCACCAATCATAGCAGGAGATTTTGGCTGTTCAGAAAGCCTCGTCAAAAGCAACTTGGAACGCGCACTACCATCGTTGAGTGCTGATAGCATTGTTGTGGTCAGAAGACTTTACCGTGTAATTCTTTGCTTGAAAAGAAAATAACGTCTCTCTGTAATTTGGCAAACTAACTTGCCTTGCAAGAGGATTTTAATAAATTCATAAGTTAAAGTTCACATCAATTCAACGAACTATGCTAACACTTGCGCTTATTGCGCTTTGCTCTTACCTACTGGGGGCGATTCCAATTAGCATCATTATCAGCAAACTTGTTCGGGGCATTGATATTCGTCAATATGGAAGTGGCAATGCGGGCGGAACGAATGTCTTTCGTGTGTTAGGGTGGCAGGCAGGATTGTTTGTAACGCTTTTTGATATGTTCAAGGGGTTTGCTTCTGTTACTTTAATTGTTGGATATTTTACAGCAAATCCGATTGATACTTTGCCAAGCGTGCCGTTTATCGTCTATCAACTGCTTGCAGGCGTTGCCGCAATGTTAGGACATATCTACACGATATTTGCGGGGTTCAGAGGCGGTAAAGGCGTCAGCACTGGTGCAGGCGTGCTGATTGGCATCGCACCGATAACCATGGCGTTTGTGGTTGCTGTCTTTTTTATCACACTGCTTTTGACGCGCTATGTCTCGGTTTCATCAATGACAAGCGCAGTTAGTATTCCAGTGATTATGGCTACTCGTCGCTTTATTTTTGGCGGAGAAACTGACATGCAATTTCCAGTTCATCTCTTCGGTGCTGAGTTCGTGCTTCACGACAGTCTCGACACCATGACAATTTCAACGAGTGTTGTAATTGCTATTGTCATCATTTACACTCATCGCACAAACATTGAGCGGCTTCGCAACGGAACAGAAAATCGACTCTTTGCAAAAAAATCAACGAACGTCTCTCGATGAACATTACCGTTTTAGGCGCAGGCAGTTGGGGAACAACATTAGCCATTTTGCTTGCCGAAAAAGGGCATCGGGTTACGCTATGGTCACACAATCCTGAAAAAGCCGCTCGCCTGTTTGCTGAACGAGAAAACAAAGAGTACTTGCCTAATGCATTGTTTCCTGAATCCCTTTCAGTGAGTTCCGATATTCTTGAAGCGGCAAGCGGAAAAGAACTTATCGTCGTTGCTACGCCTGCACAAAAAGTGCGTGAGACGTTAAACAAACTCACCACGCTCAATCTTTCCGACACCATTTTTGTCAATGTGTCCAAAGGCATTGAGATTTCAACAGGCTACCGAATGTCGGAGGTAACGAAAGATGTGTTACCGCAATTAAGTCATCGCCAAATTGCCGCACTCTACGGACCAAGCCATGCCGAAGAAGTAATTGAAAAACAGCCAACCGCTGTTGTTGCATCAAGCCTTGATGAGCAGACGGCTGAAAAAGTTCAGGAAGCCTTTTTTACGCCAATGTTTCGCGTGTATGTGAATACGGATTTAATCGGCGTTGAAATCGCAGGGTCGGTCAAAAACATTATGGCACTTGCTGCAGGTGCTGTTGATGGCATCGGCTACGGCGACAACGCCAAAGCCGCACTCATCACAAGAGGCTTAGCGGAACTCTCACGGCTTGGATTAAAACTCGGCGCAAACCCTATGACTTTTGCAGGACTTGCAGGCATCGGTGATTTGGTTGTAACCTGTAGCAGTCGCCATAGCCGAAATCGGTATGTTGGCGAACAAATTGGCAAAGGCAGAACTCTTGATGATGTGCTTCAAGAAGTGAAAATGGTTACTGAAGGCGTCTACACAACCAAAGCCGTTGTTGAGCTCGCCCGTAAACTCAATGTGGAAATGCCCATCACACAAGGTATTTATGATGTGCTCTTCAATCATAAGTCGCCAAAAGATGCTGTGATGGATTTGATGACGCGAATCCCCAAATACGAAAATCAATAACCTGCAACGCTTCCTCATCTTATTTGTTGACTTTCACCTTCATAGAACTCTCAACGCAATGTTTTGAAGCGCACTGCCTATTACACAAAGCATTTACATGATTGCTTGAAATTCTTGTTAAGTCCCTATAAAAGTTATAACTTACCACAAGTTCAAGTATTATGAAAAATCCCTAATTTGTTTGACGTATGGAACAGTCATTTTCAGATAGCTCTGTAACTCGCCTGCAAACTTTAGTTGGGCATTCTTTGCGCGTCAATTCAATGGTGTTTAGTGCCGATGGCGAGCGATTTGCGTCAGCCAGTTGGAAAATCTTGGTGCATAATCCGCACACCGGCGAAGAAGTTCAAATGTTGATGAGCGGCACGGCACGAACATATGTTTACTCTGTGGCATTCAGCCCTGATAAATCCTTGTTGGTATCGGCAAGTAGCGACAAAATGGTACGCATTTGGGACGTGAAAAACGGGAAACTTCTCTTTGAAATTAAAGCCCACAAGCAAGCTGTCAATTACACGGAATTCAGCCCCAACGGCAAAACGATTGTTTCAGTCAGTAGCGACAAAACTGCTAAACTCTGGAGCGCAAGCGATGGCAAACACATTGCCACATTCCCCAAGCACAGCGATGGAGTCAACTGGGCAAACTTCAGCCCTGATGGCAAGATGCTTGCAACAGCCTGCCGAGATAAACTCATCTATCTCTTTGACACAGCAACGCAAAAGAAAATCAAGCAACTTACAGGGCACACGCACAACGTAACCGTTGTCAAGTTCAGTCCTGATGGCACACGACTGGCTTCAACAAGTTGGGACAAAACGATTAAAATCTGGGACGTTGCCACAGGCATGTGCGTTACGTCGATGGATGGACACAAAAACGGCGTAGAATTTTTAGAATGGATGCCAAACGGAAACGCTGTGGTTTCAGCCAGTTACAGCCGCATTGAAAACGAAGGCATGGTAAATCTTTGGGACGCACAAACAGGCAAATTGATGGATAGTGTTTCAGGTGCGTTCTATGGTATAGCCTTCAGCCCAAGTGCTAACTTGCTTGCTGTTTCGCGTAAAAACCGCGTGATTGAACTTTGGGGACAGCCAATTATTGTAACCGATAAAGAAGGAAATATCCTCAAAGGCGTTGTTAAAGACCGCCGCACGAACCCAGACCGCCGCAAATCTAATCCTGATGGAGAAATTGTTGAACGCCGCAATGCAGAACGACGCGGAAGTTTCTTCAAAGAGGGCTGATTCACTTCTCTAAGTGACGGCACTTTATTCATCAATGTTCAAGGCGAAGCAAAAGTGCTTTGCCTTTTTGTTTTGCCCACTTCATCTTTTGATGAGATATGGATTGAATGCGGTTGCCTTGTTCAAGCCTATCCACATGAGTAATGCAGTGATTTAAATCCAACAAGATAGCTTACGTATGAATTTCAATTCCGCCAAGAACGGCAGTTGCGTTGATGTGAAGTATGGGCGCATCGGGCGATATGGCTACGGTCTCCGATTTGTTTTCTTCTAATCTGTATTCAATGCCGCCTAAAACGGGCGTGCCTGACACTTCGACTTGCCAATGGCTTGGAACGCGCACTTCAACGCCGCCCATGACAGCCGTTACTTCAAGCGTTGCCGCTGAAAGCAAGAGCGAATCGCGCAAGTCGAGTTCAACACCGCCCAGCACTGCTGTTACGCTTCCGCCTTGAAAATTGCTTGATGAAACACGGTGCGTAGAACCGCCTAACACGGCAAAGTAATTGAGCCTATCGGTTGACATCGTTGCAACCTGCTTTGCCTTCGAGAGAAGAATTGCGGCTCCGCCAAAGATGAGCGCAAGCGGAAGAATCAGCGACAGAAGGTCAATCTCAAACAAGCGCAAGCGTTGTAGTTGAAGAATTGCGCCGAGAAGCAAGAGAAGAATTGCAATCACCAGTGAGCCACTACGAGAAATCAATTTCGCCAGCCCCGCCCCCACAAGCAACAGTGGCCACCAAGTAGAAAAGAGTTGCCAAATGTTGATGAGATGCAGTTGGTCTAAAAAAACGAGAATGCCCGAAACAATGAAGAGAACCCCGACCAAAAGCCTTCCTGAAAGAAGTTGTGCGTTCATAGTTGGAAAAGAATTTGATGATTAACCTTTGCTTGATATGCTTTCGGAAACGCACAGGATTTCGGATTGTTTCATTACATTTTCACACGTCAACTTTACTTCACATTTCCAACAGTGTTCAAAATTATCGACTTCAAGCAAGATGCACCATTTCTCCAATCGTTTCTTCTGCGCCGACACACGCTTGACGCTTCGGTAGAAGCAACGGTCAAAGCCATCTTTGCCGATGTGAAAGCCAATGGCGACGAAGCCGTGCGGCGATATACCGAACAATTCGATGGCGCAACGCTCTCATCATTTCGAGTTTCCCAAGATGAACTTAATGATGCGTTCAGGAATGCTGATAAACGCTTGCTCCGCATTTTAGAACAAGCGGCGGCAAACATCACGCGATTTCATCAACACGAATTGGATAGAAGTTTTTTTTATGATGATGGCGATGGCGTTTTGATTGGTCAAAAAGTTACGCCGATTGAACGCGCACTCTTTTATGTGCCGGGCGGCAAAGCCGTTTATCCTTCTTCGGTGCTGATGAACACTATTCCCGCAAAAGTTGCGGGCGTTTCAGAAATGTATCTGACCTCGCCGTGCAACAAGGAGGGACGGATTCACCCGAACATTCTGCTTGCGGCACAAGTCGTAGGTATCACAACCATCTTCAAACTTGGGGGCGCGCAAGCGATTGCCGCCTTTGCTTTCGGAACAGACTCTTGTCCAAAGGTCGATAAAATCACAGGACCCGGCAATCAATACGTGGCAATGGCGAAGCGGTTAGCCTTTGGCAACGTCTCGATTGATAGCATTGCAGGACCGAGTGAAATCGCTGTGATTGCTGATGAAGATGCGAATCCGACATTTATCACACTTGACCTTTTTTCACAAGCCGAACACGATGAAGCGGCTTCGGCGATTTTAATTACACCTTCACGCGATTTAGCCAACCGTGTTCAAGAAGAAGCGCGACTTCACCTTCCGCGCCTATCGCGCAAAGCCATCATTGAATCAGCGATTCTAAATCACTCGGCGATTATTTTAACACGCGATTTAGATGAGGCGTGTCATGTTGCTAATCTTCTCGCGCCTGAACACTTAGAAGTGCAAACCAGAAATCCATTTGAACTTCTGCCGAAACTGAATCACGCAGGCGCAATTTTTTTGGGTGCGTATTCTTCTGAACCGATTGGTGATTACTTTGCAGGACCGAATCACACTTTGCCCACCAGCGGCACGGCGCGATTTTTCTCTCCGCTTTCCACAAAAGATTTTCTCAAACGCACTTCGATTATCTCCTACACCAAAGCGCGATTGATGAAAACAGGCGACGACATCGCCTACTTTGCGGACGCTGAACACTTGCAAGCACACGCCGAAGCCATTCGCGCACGGCTCAAACGGCGTGATGACCTTCTCTAATGCTATTCGCGTTTTGGTGCTTCTGCATCGACTGCGTGAAGTTGCAAGGCTTTAAGCGAGACATAACGCAACGCCGCCTCATGTGTTGATTTCAAAAGCACTTTTGGCGCAACGCCCGCATCGAAGGCTTCTTTCCAACGAATCGCGCACAAGCACCACTTGTCGCCATGCTTGAGACCGGGAAATCGGTATTCAGGGCGCGGCGTGATAAGGTCGTTGCCCATCGCGCGAGAGAATTTGAGGAACTCATCGGTAACAATCGCACACACCACATGGCGACCGTAGTCATGTTCATCTGTGCGACAAAAGCCATCACGATAAAAGCCGGTCATTGGATTGGTGCAGCAACATTCCAATTTGCCGCCAAGCACGTTTTTCGGTTCGCTCATCTGAAAGGAAGTTTAGTGTTCAAAATCTCAATCATTCAAAAAGCGTTTATTGAAGGCACTTTGCATAATAACGATTGCACCCGTAGTGTCCCGTGTTGCCCATGGGTTTCGTGAGTCGAATGAAGCCGTTTTTCTCGTAGAGTTTGCGTGCCGCGCCCATTTGTTCGAGCGTTTCTAAATAACACACTTTGTAGCCGAATACGAGTGCCGCATCTAAACAGCGGTTGAGCAATTCTTGTCCGATGCCCTTGCCGCGTGCTTCTTCGAGAAAATACATCTTTTTGAGTTCGCAAGTGTGTTCATCGCCGCCTTGCAAGGGCGCAATACCGCCGCCACCAATCACCTTTCCGTTATGCTCGACCACAAAGTAAATGCTTCGGGGTTGAGTGTAGGCTTCATACATCGCGTCGACTTCTGCATCTTTAATCGCAAAGCCATCGCCATCTGCACCAAATTGCGGCATCACGGTTCGGATAATGTGGGCGATTGTGGGATTGTCTTCGGGCTTAATTTTACGAATCACAAACTCTTCGCTCATTGTCAATGACAAAATGTTTTGAGATAAGGTTTCGGCGGGCGAAGATACGAAATGGCTCTTATCCATGTGGCGCATAAACTTTTTGATAAAGTGTTTCCGAAACGAGGTGAAAGGCATTATTTTAGGCGCAGATTGAAAAAGGAATTTTTGCTATGAACATTTTGAACGAAACGCACCCACGCTCAACGGAAAAGGCGATAACTGAAACGCTCTTGCAAGTTGAGTCTGATGAGGCACGCCGCCAAGCGATTTTGAAAGCATTAGAAAATGTCAATCGCAAAGGCTTTTACATTGAAGCAAAGGCGATTGTCAAATTGATGAAGCCTGTTACATGGTTTCCGCCGATGTGGGCGTTTTTGTGTGGGGCAGTTTCAACAGGCGAAAGCCTTTCAGAAAATTGGCTTGTGTTGGTTGCAGGATTGATTTTAGCAGGACCGCTGATGTGCGCCATGTCGCAAACCATGAACGATTACTTCGACCGCGAAGTCGATGCCATCAACGAGCCCTATCGTCCGATTCCAGCAGGGCAAATTTCAAAAGATGCAAGTTGGATTATCACGTTTGCGTTAATCGGCGGTGCATTTGCATTATCGTATTGGATTCACCCTTGCGTGCTTTTGATTTCATTTGTGAGCGTGTTAATGTCGCATATGTATTCAGGTCCGCCGCTTCGTGCAAAACGTAATGGCTGGTTCGGAAATTTGATTGTGGGATTGGCTTACGAAGGCGTTGCATGGCTGACAGGCAGTTTTGCTTTGACCAAAGGCGTTCCTTCAAGTGAATCCATTTGGCTTGCGGTAACTTTCTCGCTTGGTGCGCACGGCATCATGACGCTGAACGATTTTAAGTCCGTAACAGGTGATAAAATTCGTAATGTGCGCTCTATTCCTGTTCAACTTGGCGAAAAGAATGCCGCAATTCTTGCCGCCGTTGTCATGAACACGGCACAAGCCACAGCGATTGCGATTATCGCTTTCAAAGGCGCATGGATATGGGCAGGGCTTGCGCTTCTCTTGCTCATCGCCCAACAACCGATGCAGCGCATCTTGATTGCACAACCCAAAGAAAAAGCCGTTTGGTATAATTCCTTCGGCACGCTTCTTTATGTGATGTCAATGATGATTGCTGCTATCGGAATTAGATAAAAGACAGTCATACAAAACCTTTTAATAACTTTGAAACACAACCTAACACAACGACTAAACAAAACCATCATGCGAAACGTCTTACTCCTCTCTCTCTGCATGCTTTCTGCTTCACTTCTAAACGCACAAACGCACTCCGAAAACAGTGTTATCAGCTCAATGGGCAACAGCGGCTCGGCATACATTGGGGGAGTGCTTGCGCTTGGCGTTAATCCTTCTCGCTTGCTTGC
>Ga0308417_1000621_pt1 | contig 25333 bp, 17 predicted proteins | sample HotsprSampleOS65_FD_203528 | JGI IMG/M metagenome (GOLD analysis project Ga0308417, IMG submission 203528) | Hot spring phototrophic mat microbial communities from Octopus Spring, Yellowstone National Park, Wyoming, United States - 20090730_OS65 ...
GGTCCGGCCGGGATGTCCGCTCACGAAGACCAGCTCGCCTTCGGAGGCGCCGCGTGGGCTCAAGCGCAGCCAGGCGGGCGGCTCGACCGGCTTGCCGTTCTCATAGACCCGAAAGAAGGCGACGTCGAGGTTGAAGCGCGGGTATTCGAAATTGTCCGGATCGCCGCCGAAGAAGGCGATCGCTTTCTCCGGCGCAAAGACCAGCCGCACGTCGGTGTATCTCTTGGAGCGATACAGGTGATACCAGGCGCCGCCGTACAGCGTCACCACGTCGCTGCGCAGGCCCGTCTTCTCGAGCGACTCCTTTTCGATCTCGTTCATGGCCGCACGGCGCGCCTTCGCCGCTTCCTCGGGGCTCATCGCCGGGCTCACGGCGCCCCGGACGCGGGCGGTGACGTCTTCGATGCTGATCAGCACATTCAGCTCGAGCTCCGGGCAGCGCTTTTCTTCCTCGAGCCTGCGGGCCAGGAAACCGTCGCGCACGTAGTCGTTCTCGGCCGTCGACAGATGCTGGATGCAATCCAGGCCCACATGGTGGTTGGTCATCACCAGGCCGCGCGGAGAGACAAACGAGCCGGAGCCGCCGTTGTTGAAGCGCACCGAGGCGCGCTGCAACCGCTCGAGCCACTGCGCCTCCGGCTGAAAGCCGTATCGCTCGTTGAGAAGCGCCCGGGGCGGGTGCGTAAACAGCCACATGCCCTCGTCGGCGCGAAGCGCCGGCGCGAGAATGACGCTCAACAAAACGGCACAGAGCCGCAGGAGAGTCTTCGACATGGTCGGACCTTTCACCGAGGGAGAGATCGCCTGCTTTTCAGTGTAAAGGACGGGCCGGCCCTCAGTCGCCCAGCCCGATCCGGCACTGATGGATCTGGTCGGCCAGCCGCTCGTATTCGATGTAGGAGCGCGTGCGCCGGGCGAGCTCGTCGAAATCCACCTCGTGGGCGTTGAACTCCGGTCCGTCGACGCAGGCAAAGCGCACCTGGCCGCCCACCGTCACCCGGCAGCCGCCGCACATGCCCGTGCCGTCCACCATGATCGGATTCAGGCTGGCGACGGTGGGCACGCCCCACTGGCGCGTCAGCTCGGCGGCGAACCGCATCATCGGAATCGGGCCGATCACATGCGCGGCGTCCACCGGCCGCCCGTCGCGCTCGCGCCAGGCCCGCATCATCTCGACCACGTTGCCGTGGAAGCCGAGCGAGCCGTCGTCGGTAGACCAGTGCACCTCGTCGAGTGTGCTGCGCAGCTCCTCGTCGAGAATGATGTGCTCCTTGCTGCGCGCCCCGCACAGGGCGATTACGTAGTTGCCGGCCTGGCGGAAGGCCCGCGCCACCGGCAGCAGCTCGGCCACGCCGACGCCCCCGCCGACACACATCACCGTGCCGACCCTCGCGATGTGCGCGGGCTTGCCGAGCGGGCCCAACAGGTCGGCGAGCGCATCGCCCACCTCGAGCGCGGCCGTCTGGCGCGTCGTCTTGCCGATCGCCTGCACGATGAGGGTAATGCTGGAGCGCTCGCGGCTGGAATCGACGAGCGTCAGCGGGATCCGCTCGCTCGTAGGCGTCGGCCGCAGGATCACGAACTGGCCGGGCTTCCAGTGCGCCTCGATCTGGGGCGCATGCACCTCGAGCAGGACAATGTCGGGTGATAGCTCGCGGCGCGCCAGGATGCGAAACCGCGGCGGCGCCGGCTGCCGAGCGGGCAAGGGGAGGGGATCGGCTGCTCGGAAGGCCTGCGGGAAGCGCTCGCGGAGCGCCTCGTCGATGGCCTGGGCCGCTGTCCGGCCGTCCTGCATGGCCTGGATGACGGTCGATCCGCCGCGGACGACGTCGCCGCCCGCCCAGACTCCGTCGAGACTGGTCTTCTGGCGGGTATCGATGGCAATCTTGCCGTGCCTGGTCACCAGCGCCGGCGTCTCCCGCTGAAGCGTCGGGTTCGGTCCCTGACCGATGGCGGCCACCACCGTGTCCGCGGGAATCCGGAAGTTCGATCCCGGAACCGGGACCGGACTGCGCCGGCCCGACTCATCCGGCTTGCCAAGCTCCATCCGGATGCACTCCATCTGGCGGACGAAGCCCCTCTCGTCGCCGTGCAACGCCACCGGTGCGGCCAGAAACTCGAACCGCACGCCCTCCTCCTCGGCATGCTCGATCTCGGCCGCGCGCGCCTTGAGCTCCGCCCGGCCACGCCGGTAGAGGATCGTCACCTCGCTGCCAAGCCGCCGCGCCCAGCGTGCGGCGTCCATCGCTGAGTTGCCGCCGCCCACCACCACGGTCCGCTCGCCCACCAGGACCGGGGTCTCTGAGCGCGGGAATTCCCAGGCGTGCATCAGATTGATGCGGGTGAGGAACTCGTTGGCGGTGTAGACGCCGATCAGGTTCTCGCCCGGAATCCCCATCAGGTAGGGCAGCCCGGCCCCGGTGCCGAGAAAGACCGCCGCGTAGCCCTGCTCGAAGAGCTCATCGAGCGTCACCGTCTTGCCTACCAGGACATCGGTCTGGAACTCGACGCCCAGCTTCTTCAGCCGATCGATCTCCTCGGCGATGATGTTTCGCGGCAGCCGGAACGGGGGGATGCCGTAGGCGAGCACGCCCCCCAGCTCGTGCAACGCCTCGAAGATCGTGATGCGGTAGCCCTTCCGCGCCAGATCGTTGGCGCACATCAGCGAAGCCGGGCCGCTGCCGACCAGGGCCACCTTCAAGCCGTTCGGCGTGATTTCCTCCTCCGGCGGATCGTCGGCTCCGCTCATCCGGTGAAAGTCGGCCACAAACCGCTCGAGCGAGGCGATGGCGACCGCCTCGAGCTTTCTCGCGAGCACGCACTCTTTCTCGCAGAACAGCTCATACTGGCACACCCTGCCGCAAATGCCGGGGAACGGATTGGTCGCCAGAAGCACCCGGTAGGCGCCCTCGTAGTCGCCGTCGACCAGCTTGTTGATGAACCCCTTGATGTCGGTATGAATCGGGCAGGCCTCCTGACACTTGGGGTCCTTGCAGTTGACGCAGCGCAGCGCCTCCGCCTGCGCCTGCTCGAGGCTGAAGCCGAGCGAGACCTCTTCCGGCGTGCGGATGCGGCGATCCAGATCCAGCCGGTGCGGCTCCTGCCGCGTCGCCTTGGGCGTGCGTTTGATCTTGGGCTTGGTCCCTAGAGCGTCGAGTTCGGCTTCCGATGGCATCCGCTTGCAGGGTGTTCGAAAAGGCCATTCTATCAGATCTACAGATCCGATTGACTTTGTTGTGAGGCGTCGGCCGTCCCGACCTGCCGCGCCCCAGCGTTGTGTTATCGTTGTGAGTTTGCAACTTGCCTCAGACCCAAGGCGGCAGAGGGGGAGTCCATGTGCCGCATGCACGCACGCTGGCTGACGTTGGCGCTGCTAGTGGCCGGCTTCAGCCAGCCCTTGGTCCCACAGCAGCGTACCAGTACGATATCGGGCACAGTGCGCGACCAGAGCGGCCGGCTCGTTCCCGGCGCTCGGATCCTCGCCCGGCACCTCGAAACAGGAACGGTGCGCGAAGCTCAGATGGGCGAGGCCGGCCTGTACCGCATCGCCGCTCTGGAGTTAGGCTCTTACGAGGTCACCGCCGAAAAGCCCGGTTTTCGGACGGCCCTCGCCCGCGGCATCCTGCTCACGCTCGAGCGCGAGGCCGTCGTCGACCTCACGCTCGAGGTCGGCCCGCACCAGGAACGCCTGGAGGTGACCGGCGAGTCTCGCACCATCGAGGCGGCGGCCTCGGCCCTGTCCGGGCATATCGATAGCAAATCCATCGAGGAGTTGCCGCTCAACGGCCGCGACTGGGTGCAACTGGCGACGCTCGAGGCGGGCACGGTCGTGGCGCGCGCCCAGTACCGCAACGTCAATACCGGTTACGGCCTCCCGCTCAGCCTCTCCGGCTCGCGCCCCTATCAGAACAATTTCCAGCTCGACGGCGTGAGCCTGACCTCCTACGCCGGCGCGACCCCGGGAGGCATCAACGGGGTGAACCTCGGCGTCGACGCCATCCGCGAGTTCACCGTACTCACTTCAAGCTACAGCGCTCGCTATGGCCGCGCCGGCGGGGGCGTCGTCGACGCCGTGACCCGCTCCGGCGGCAACCGGATTCACGGCAGCGCCTTTTACTTTCACCGCAACGACAACCTGGATGCGCGCAACTTCTTCGATGGGCCGAACAAGCCCGAATTCCGGCGCCACCAGTTCGGCGGCTCGCTCGGCGGCCCGCTCGTGCGCAACCGGACGTTCTTCTTCACCAGCTACGAGGCCCTGCGCGAACTCCGCGGCACGACCACCATCGACACGACGCTGAGCGAGGCGGCGCGCCGGGGCGAGCTGGCCGCCGGACGGGTGCCGGTCGACCCCGTGGCGGCGAAGTTCGCCGCCCTGTATCCTCTGCCCAACGGCCCCCTGTTCGGCGACACCGGACTCTTCCTCTATACGGACGACGAGATCGGCAGCCAGGATCTCGCCGTCGCCCGCGTCGACCTCAACCTCGGGGACCGCGACCGGCTGTTTCTCCGCTATACGCTCGATGACGGCGCGCGCAGCGACCTCACCGCGTTTGCCCTCGGCCTCCGCCGCGCCTCCACGCGCTGGCAGTCTTCGGCGCTCGAGCACACGCGCATTTTTTCGCCGGCGCTATTGCACACCGCGCGCTTCGGATTCATGCGCTCGCTCACCGACGGGGGCAGCACCGCCACGCTCACGCCCGCCACCGACGATCCCGCCTTGGGCTTCCTGCCCGGCGCCCAAGTCGCCGGAATCGTCGTCGTCGGCGGCCTGACCGCGTTTCCCGGCGGCACCGGCGCCGTCGACCGGGACCGGCACGCCTTCAACTCCTTTCAGTTTCACAATGAGCTGACCTGGATCCTCGGCCGCACGACGCTACATGTGGGCGGCCGGCTCGAGCGCATCCGCTTCAATACCGACAGCCAGAGCACGGCAAGCGGCGAATTCCGCTTCCGCAGCGTCGCCGACCTGTTGCGGAATCTCCCGGACCGTTTCCAGGCGCAATTGCCCGGCTCGGACACCGTGCGCGGGCACCGCCAATGGGTTCCCGCCGCCTACCTCCAGGCCAGCCACCGGCTCAGTTCGCGGCTGACGCTTGACGTCGGGCTGCGGCACGAATGGGCCACGGTGCCGGTCGAAGTCAACGGCAAGATCGCCAACTTGGACGAACTCACCAGCCCCAAGATGCGCCTCGGCGCGCCCTTGTTCGCCAATCCCTCCTACAGGAACTTCGTGCCGCGCGCGGGTCTGGCCTGGGACGTTTGGGGCGACGGCACGACCCTCGTGCGAAGCGGCTACGGCATCTTTGCCGACCTGCTGCTGTCGCAGTTCCTACTCCTAGCCGGGGTGCGCAATCCGCCCTTCTTCCTGCGCGGGTCGGTGCATTCGTTGCGGCAGGGCGATTTTCCGAAGGGCGGCTACGCTGCGCTGGTGGGAGCGGGCACGCCGGAGTACCGCATCGAGCGGTTGGAGCCGCACCCGCGACAGCCCTACGTCCAGCACTGGAACTTCAACATCGAGCAAGCGCTCGCCGCCGCCCTCACCCTGCGCCTGGCCTATGTCGGCTCTCACGGGCTGAACCTCTCCTCCCTGGTCGAGGATGCCAACCTCGCCGAGCCGGTGCGCCTCGACGACGGAAGGCTCTTCTTCCCGGCCGGAGGCCGGAAGCTCAACCCCAACTTCAGCCAGATTCGCGACCGCCGTTTCGAGGCCCACTCCTTCTATCACGCCCTCCAGGTGCAGTTGCGCCGGCGCCTCAGCCGGGGCCTGTATGGCCAGCTCGCCTACACCTTCTCGAAAAGCATCGACGACAGCTCCACCTTCTTCATCGTGACCGAGGCCGACAACGGCATTTCGCTGCCCCTCAACGGCCACCCGCGGTTCAACCGTGGCCTGTCAGGGCACGACGTACGCCATCAGCTCTCGGTGAGCGGAACGTGGGCGCTTCCCTCACCCGCTCACGGCGCCGCGCGCCTCGTTTTCCGCGGCTGGCAGATGGCCCTGATCGCCGTCTACTCCTCGGGCGTGCCCTTTTCAGCGCGCCTCGGCTACGACGCCGCCCGAACGCTCACCACGCGGCCAGATTTCCGCTCCGGCCAGCGCCCCGATCTCGCCCCCGGCGCCAGCCCCAATCCCGTCACCGGCGATCCCAACCGCTGGATCGACCCCTCCGCTTTCCGTCGTCCCCAGATCGGCTTCCTCGGCAATCTCGGACGCAACACGATCATCGGACCCGATCTGGCCACGGTCGACTTCTCGCTCGTACGCCGCTTCCGGCCCGCCTCGCTCGGCGAGCAGGGCGCCCTCGAGCTCCGCCTGGAGGCCTTCAATCTGCTAAACCGGGCGAATTTCAACCTTCCGGCGCCCGAACGCATGGAGATCTTCGGCGCTGCGTCCTCGCGCGAAGACGTCGGACGAATCACGAGCGCCGGCTACGCCCGGGAGATCCAGTTCGGTTTGAAGCGACGATTCTAGGGAGGATGGGGCTCCGCATGCTCTCCGACGCAGGAATGTTCTTTCGCTTCGCCGCCGGTCTCGGCCGGTTCCTGCGTTCCCCGCTCACCGAGCAGGATTGCCGCGCCATCGTCGCCCAGAGCCTGGAAGACCGCGAACGCAACTTCCTGCGACTGATGCGCCGGGCCGTCTACGGTTACCCGGAGAGCCCTTACCTCGGCCTGCTGCGCTGGGCAGGTATTGAATACGGTGATCTGGAGCGGATGGTGCTCGCCGACGGCGTCGAAAGCGCCCTGGCTCGCCTCTATGATGCGGGGGTGTCGGTCGAACTGGATCAGTTCAAAGGCCGGCGCCCCATCGAGCGCCCAGGCCTGTTCATAGAAGTCCGCCCGGAGAGCTTCGACAACCCTGTGCTCAGCCGTGACTTCGAGGTGGAAAGCGGCGGTTCGACCGGCCCGCGGCGCCGGATGAAGATCGACTTCGACCTGTTGGTCTACGACGCGGCTTGCCGCTACTTTCACTTCGCCGCCGCCGGGGCCGCCGGCCGCCCTTTGGGGATCTGGCGCGGCGTGCCCCCGGACTCCTCCGGGCTCAAACACGGGCTCATCGCCGCCAAACTCGGTCGCCCCATGGAGCGCTGGTTTTCGCCGGTGCCCGTGCGCTGGGACCTCACTGGTCTGCCGTTCGCCGCTCTGACGACCTACGCCGTCCGAGCCAGCCGCCTGTACGGCAATCCGATCCCGCCGCCCGAGCACGTCCCGCTCGACGACGGGGCCCCCGTGGCCCGCTGGCTGGCCGAGAAGGTCCGCGCGGGAACGCCAGCAGTCCTGTCGGCGGCGGCCAACAACGCCGTTTGGGCCGCCATCGCAGCCAAAGAGGCCGGGCTGGATATCGGCGGCACCGTTTTCCGCGTGGGCGGCGAGCCGTTCACGGACGCCAAAGCCCGCCTGGTCGCCGAGTTGGGCGTCCGCACCTTCAGCGGCTGGTCGATGTCGGAGACCGGGCCGCTGGCCGGCGCCTGCGGCAGGCGCGAAGTGGTGGACGAGGTGCACCTGTTCCGCGGCAAGATCGCCGTCCTCGAGCGCCCCAAGCGGCTCGCCGACGGCGAGACCGTGCTCGACGTCCTCTATCTGACGACGCTGCTCCCCTCGACGCCGAAAATCATGCTCAACCTCGACAGCGGCGACTACGGCGTGCTCGGCCGTCGCCGCTGCGGCTGTCTTCTGGAGGAGCTCGGCTTCCCCGACCACCTGCACACGATCCGCAACTACGAAAAGCTGACCGCGGGCGGCATTCAGTTTGTGGGAAGCGAGATCATGGAACTGGTCGAAGAAGTGCTGCCGAGGGCCTTCGGCGGCCATCCTGCCGACTATTAGTTCGTCGAACATCAGGACGGCGAGCTCAGCCAGGTGAGCCTGCTGGTGAGCCCACGCGTGCGTTTGCAACCGGAAGAGGAAGACCGAGTCGCCGAGGTCGTCCTCAACCACCTGGCTTCGCGCGGTTCCGGCAACCGGCTCATGACCGATTTTTGGAAGCAGGGCCGCACGCTTCGCATCGAGCGCCGCGAACCCGACGTGACGCCGGCGTCGAAAACGCCCCCGCTGCGCGTGCTCAGGACCGCAAGTGATGGCAGGAAACGCGCGTGAGGGTTGAGGCCGAACCGCAAGTCCAGTCGCGCCCGGCCAGGCGCCGCCCGGCTTGGGCCTTCGGGCCCGGCCTGGTCTTCGCCCTGGCGGCTCTCGGACCACAGGATCTGGTCACCAACTCGGCCGCCGGCGCCGCCTACGGCTACGCCTTGTTGTGGGCCGTCGCGCTGGTGGTCCTGGCCCGCTATGTTCTGCTTGAAGCCACCGCTCGCTATGTGGTCGTCACCGGGGAGTCCTTGATGGCCGGCTACGCCCGCGCCGGGCGCTGGATGCCCTGGATGCTGCTCGGGGCGATCCTGGCCCGGCGGCACCTGTCAGGTCTGGCGCTTCTGCTGCTGCTTGCCAGCTCGATGGGCCTGTTGTTTCCGGCTTCGCCCCGCCGGCTCCACCTGACCGGCGCGCTCGCCTGCTGGGCGCTCGGTTTCGCCCTGATGTACTGGGGACGGTACGAGTGGGTCGAACATGCCAGCAAGCCGCTGCTGGTCATGCTTGGCGGCACGCTCGCGCTGGCCGCCGTGCTCTCCCGCCCCGATCTGGCTCAAGCGGCGCGCGGCGCCTTCATTCCCTCGGCACCCGCGGGCACAAGCGGCGACAGCCTGGCCTTCCTGCTGCTGGCGCTGGTGGGCGCAGGCACCGGAGCGCTCAGCAACCTCAAGTACGCCGCCTTCGTGCACGAGAAGGGCTGGCGTGACCCATCCTTTCTCCGCATGCAGCGCATCGACTTGGTGCTGAGCGGCTTGGGCCTGTACGCGATGCTGGCGCTCGTGCAGATCGCCGCCGCCGCCAACCTCTACCCGTCCACCCAGCCCCTGCGCGACGTCCAGGACTTGGCGCCGATGTTCGCCCGGGTTCTCGGCGACTCCGGCCGCATCGTCCTGGGTCTTGGTCTTTGGGCCGCCGTCTTCACCACCTACATCGGCGCCAACACCGGCTACAGCTTACTGGCGGCCGACCTCTGGCACGGCGTACTGCGCCCGCCGCGCGCCGGCGCACCGGCCAGCGCCGGCCAGTCGCCGGCCTACCGCTGGTTCCTCCTCTGGTTCTGCTTTTCACCCCTTTACGGCCTGTCCACCGACTGGAAACCGTTTTGGATCGTGTTGCTTGAGGCGGTTCTCTTGGCAATGCTGCTCCCGGTGATGGTAGCCGTGCTAGTGTGGCTCACCAACCGGCGCGAGCTCATGGGCAGATACGCCAACCGCCCGGCAGGCAATGCCGCCATGCTCGCCATCATGGCGGCTACAGGCTATCTGGTCTACCAGAACCTCAGGGAATGGTTGCCCGCGCTCAACGCCGGCATTCGATGAGCACGGTGGAGCGCCGCGCCGCTGCCTCGGCCAAGCCGGCGGGCTCGGCCCCTGCGGCGGGGGCGGCCGTGAGATAGCGCGCGCCGGCCGCCTCCAGGAAAGCCCTCACCAGCGAGCTCTTCAAGGCGAAACGGATGTCGCGCGGCGCCGCTTCGGGATGCAGGGGACTGAGCTCGCTCAAAACGACGCCGATCAGGTTGCCGGCGCGGTCGACGAGCGGCCCGCCGTCGCCCCCGGGCGGCACCGGCGCGGTGATCTGGAGCATCCTGGGATCGCCGCGCGGACCAACCGTGCCGCGGATGCGGCCGGCGCTGACCGCAAGCGACGGCGCCGTTTCTCCCACCACCCGGTAGGCGGCTGCCACCACGTCTTGTCCGAGGCTGTAGGTCTCCGATTCGGCCAGGCGCAACGGCTCGAGCTCAGGACCCACCGGTCCTACCAGGGCGAACACGCCGCTCGGATCGAACGCCGCCGGTTTCGCCGGCCTTCGCTCCCGCCCGACCGTCACCGTCAGGCTTCCGCAGCCGGCCACCACATGGCTCAACGCCAGCACATGCCCCTCGGCGCTCACGACGACTCCGGTCCCGGCGCCGACCGGCCTGGTCGCAGCAGGGGCCGGAGCGGGTGGCGCCGCCAAGCCCCCAGCGGCCCGCTGCTCTTGCCATTCCCGGGCCATCTCCTGCGCCCTGGCAATCTGCTCCGGCGTCATCACCCGGGCGAGCGCATCGCGGTTCTTGATCGCCACCTGGTCGCCCTGTGAGGCCGCCAGGTTCGTCCACATGTGGGCGCGGAGGAAGTCCTGGGGCACGCCCCGCCCGTGAAAGTACATGTAGCCGAGATTGCTTTGCGCATCGGCGTGTCCCTGCTCGGCGGCCCGTTGATACCAGACCACGGCCTGCCGATCATCTTGAGCGACGCCCTTGCCGTTGGCGTAGGCGAAACCGAGGTTGTACTGCGCCAGCGCTGAGCCCTGCTCGGCCGCTCGGCGCCACCAGCGCACCGCCTCCGCATCGCTTGCGGCGACGCCTTCGCCTTTGGCGTAGGCGTAGGCCAGCGCCAGTTGCGATTCCAGATGCCCCTGGGTGGCGGCTTTTTCAAACCATTTCGCCGCCTCCAGCGGATTCGCCGGCACCCCGCGGCCTTCGGCCAACGCCCGGCCGAGCTCATACTGGGCCGCCGGATGCCCCTGTTCAGCGGCGGCGCGATACCATCTGGCCGCCTCGGCATCGTTCCGGCTCACCCCCTTGCCTTCGGCGTAGGCCCGCGCCAGACGGTACTGCGCCGAGGCCGGGCCCGAGGCAGCCACTAACCGATAGATCGCCGCTGCCTGCGCATCGTCCTGCACCAGCAGCGCGCCGCTTTCGATCAGCGCGCGCAAGGCGAGCAGCGCACCGGCATGGCCGTTCTCGGCCGCGGTGCGATACCACCAGGCTGCCGCATTGATGTCTTTGCGCACCCCCTTGCCGTTGGCGTAGGCGAAGCCCATGGCGTGCTGCGCCTCCAAGTTGCCCTGCTCGGCCGCCTGGCGGTGCCATTTCACCGCCTCGGCGTCGTCTTGAGCCACGCCCCGCCCTTCCCAGTAGGCTCGGCCGAGCTCGTACTGCGCGTCGGCATGGCCCCGCTCGGCCGCCGCCCGAAACCACCGGGCCGCCTCGAAGTCGTCGCGCGGGATTCCTAGCCCGCCGACATAGACCATGCCCAGCCGGTACTGCGCTTCGAGATGGCCCCCGCGCGCCGCGCGGAGCAGCCACTGGGCCGCCTGGGAGTCGTCTTTCGCCACCCCCGCACCCTCGGAGTAGGCCAACGCCAGCTGATACTGCGCAGCCGGATGCTCCTGCGCAGCGGCCTTGGCGAACCAGGCGGCGGCTTCGGCCTCATTGCGCTCCACGCCGGAGCCCGCCTGGTACATCGTCCCCAGCAGATATTGCGCTGTGGAGTGACCTTGCTGGGCGGCGAGCCGGAACCATTTCACCGCCTCGGCCAAGTCGCGCGGCACCCCCTTGGCGTTCAGATGCATGTAGCCGAGCGCGTACTGGGCATCCTTGTTCCCGTTCTGCGCCGCCAGCCGATACCAATGCACTGCCTGTTCCTCACTCTCGGCAACTCCTTTGCCGGTGGCATGCATCAGTCCTAGCATGAACTGGGCCAAGGCGTCCCCCCTCGCCGCCGCGGAGCGGAACTCCTTGAGCGCCGTCTGGAAATCGCCCTTCGCGTAGGCAAGCATGCCCTCCTTGACGCCGCCCCACAGCGGGAGGCTCAGAGCCGCTGCGACCAGGCCGATCGAGATCAGCTTGACTGCCGCCATCGATTCTCCAGCATTCTCCCACAGCCGGGCGCGTGCGCTTTCCTCACGAGACCGCCGAGACGGCTCGCACGGCTTCTAACTCGAGAAAACCCTCCGGCCTCGCGCTTCCCGACACCCGTTCAAAGATAAGCTCCAGCACGGCCGTCCCGGAACGCTCGATTTCAAATTCGAGAAGGCAGCGGCCCCTGCCGGCGCCGAGCGGCGAGGATTCGGCGAGAAGGCGCCCATCGGCCGATTTCAGCCGCCAGCGCAGCCCGGTCGGCTCACCCTCGGCGAAGCCTTTGAATTCCGCACGGTAGCGGCACTCGATCCGGTACCGCCCGGCGGGCTCAACCAGGAGAGTCTGTCGCAGAAGCTCACACCGCTCCGGCTGCCTGCCGCTAAAGCTGATGCGCCATCCGGGCCGCCCCTGCGGCGCAACGAAGACCCCCTCAACGCGCGCGATCTTCCAGTCGAAAGCCCGGCCGGTCGTCCAAAAGGAAAAGTCCCCATTGGTGACAACCGGACCGCCAGACACCGGGAGCGGCGCATAGGGCAGGAGCCCGCGGCGAGCAAGCTTGTCCCAGAGCCGGGCGGCTGCGCGGTCGGCGCCGGCTTCTAGCAAGCGGTCCGTGGCGTCGAGCAACTGCTCGCGATCCGCGGACGCGGCGGAATCGGCCAACTCCCCCAGCAGCCCCGCGGCCGCCTCCAGCTCGCCGCGATCCAAGAGGAACCGGGCGAACTCGCCTAGCACAGCGCGCCGCGGCGGCACGACTCGCTCGAGCAGAAAGCCCGCCTCCGGGCGGAGACGCCAGCAGAGTTCAAACAGAGCCCGTCGGTCGCCGTAAGAGATCGCCAGCGCCTCATGCGCCCATCGCCAGAAGGCCTCCGACCGGCCCTCGCGGTAGTAAAAGTTGGCCAGCGTCCACCGCGGCAGATACTTCCGGCTCAGGCGCGCCGCCTCGAGTAGCTGCGCTTCGGCCTCGGCAACCCGCCCGGCAATCTCCTCACGAAGCCCGAGATGAATGCGAATGGAGGCGTCGGCCGGGCTCAAGACGGCAGCCTGGCGAAGCCATGGGATCGGATCCTCGCCCGCGCGCTCGGCAACTTCCGCCAGCCCGAGATAAAACTCCGCCCGCCCCGAAATCAGTTCGAGGGCCCGGCGCATCTGCTCCGGCCGACCCGAGGCGAACAGATGCTCCGCCCACGCCTGGCGGATCGAAGCAAAACCGGCCCAGACTAGCAGCGCCATGGCCGCTCCCGCGGCCGGCCATCGGGCGCCGAGGCCGGCGACCTGCAACCGGCCTTTGCGGACCGGCTCCGGGCCACGCATATCGTTTATGGTATTATCTCTCAGCCGCCAAACAAAAAGGAGATAGCCATGCGCCGTCCCTGTGCGCCCGTGAGCGTGACTGCCGCGTTGCTGGCCGTTGCCGTCCTGGCAGCCTCAGCCGTGGACACGCCGATCGGCCTCGTCACCTCGGGCGGAGACTTCTTGATCGATCAGGCCCGTGTTTCCGGCAATGCAACGCTCCGGGACGGGACGCTCGTTGAGACCCTCGGCGCGCCGTCGGCGCTTCGGCTTCGCCGAGGAGCCGAGATCGACCTGGGCGAGCGAACCAAGGCGCGGGTCTTCGCCGATCGATTGGTGCTCGAAGCCGGCGTCTCCGACTTCCGCGCGGGCACAGGCTATGCCATCGAGGCCGCCTCGCTCCGCATCCGGCCCGCTTCGGCGGCAACGCGCGGCCGCGTCGTTCGCCCGGGCGAGAGGACCGTGCAGTTGGGCGTGAGCGAGGGCGCAGTCGAGGTATTCGACGCGCGCGGCATCCTGATCGCGAACGTGGTTCCGGGCACGGCGCTCGAGTTCGAGCCGCAGGTGGCCGGAGCGGCGCCGCCGTCGAGCTTCGCCGGGTGCCTGCTTCGGAAGCAGGACCGCTGGGTGCTCTACGACCAGACCACGCGACTCGTCATCCAGCTTCGCGGCACCGGATTCGAAAAGGAGTGGGGAAATCGCGTTCAGGTGGTCGGCACCACCGACGTCGGCGCGCAATCGGAGGTGGCCGCCCAGGTAGTCGATGTGACGAGCCTCACCCGCCTGGCGCAAGGCGGCTGCGAGGCAGTGGCGAAAATCATCGCGGCCGAGTTGCCCGCCAAGCCCGCTCCGCCCGGCCCGCCCGTCCAGACCGGGGGTGGCATGTCGGCCGGCACCAAGGTAGCGATCCTGGCGGTGCTGGGAGCGGGCGCAGGGGCCGGCGCCTACTTTGCCACCCAGAAAAAAGACCGATCGCCCTGAACTGGAGTTACTGAAGACCTGCTACCGCTGGGCTGAGATGGCTCAGATCGGGTGTGGTGCGGATGAGAGGACTTGAACCTCCACGGGGATTACCCCACAACGACCTCAACGTTGCGCGTCTGCCAATTCCGCCACATCCGCACGCTGCTGTCTGATTCTTTTTATAGCACACGCCAGCGCCCGCTGTGCTCACTGCTTGGGGGGAGCGCCTGAGGGCTGCGCGGGCGCCGGCTGCTGGCCCGGCGCCGGCGGAATGTTCAGCGGAATCGTTTGCGGCGTGCCGCCCTCCGGATAGAGCGTCACCGACGGCTGTCCGGCAGGAGCGCCGGTTTCGACCGGCTGCGCCTGCGAGCCGGTTTTCTCAAGCACCGTTGCCGTGACGCCGCCGCGCTTGGTGGCATAGATGGCCAGCGACAACGAGGTCAGCATGAACAGCGCCGCCGCCACCTTCGTCGCCTTCGAGAGCACCGTCGCCGAGCCGCGCGGTCCGAACGCCGTCTGCGAGCCCATGCCGCCAAAGGCTCCCGCCAGATCCGCCGCCTTGCCGCTTTGCAGCAGCACGACGATGATCAGGAAGAAGCAGATTAGCACGTGCAGAATAGTCAGGAGGACAACCATAAGGATCGAGGCGGAGAGCCGCTCGCCTCTATTCTACACCAGTTGGGCAGAGCCTGGGAGGCTCAAGGCTGCCACTCGTAGTAGGAGGCGTAGCCGCCGCCGATGTTTCGGGCCAGCCACAGGCGGTACTCCCGGCTGGCCGTGCGCGTCGGCTCGCGGCGCGGCGCCTGCTCGGTGTTTGTATAGACAAACAGCGCCGGGGCTCCCTCCGGCGTGCGGCCCAAGCAGATCACCTCGTCGCGGTAGTCGCCTGCCAGATCGGCGGTCATCGGACAGGAGCCCGAGCCTGCCTCGTTCGGCGGCGGAAGCGGGAGCGGTTCGACGGTGGAACCGTTGAACCGGCCGAGCCGCGTGCCGTCGCCCGACATCAGCTCGCGCGTCGGCGCCCCGGTCCAGTTCACCGGCCGCCAGAAGCGCGGAAATGGATTCACGAGAATCTTGCCCTCGGCCGAGAACAGCACATTGTCCTGCATGGGGTGGCCGTCCCGATTAGCCAGCAACTCCAGACCGGGCGAACCCTCCCAGATGTCGGAGGCCCAGCCGGTATGCCCGTGCACCCAGCGCGGGTCGTCTTCGCGGTTGACCTTCCAGAGCACCTGCCCGGAGCTGGCATCCACCAGATACGCTCCGGCGTGGATGCTGCTTTCCACCACGTAGTAAACCTGCCGAGTCTTGGTCGCCGGCAAGATGCGAGCGACCGCCACGATATCGGGATGGCCCCGATACAAAGCCCAGCGCAACCGTCCGTCCGGGTTGAGCAGCATCGTGCCGTTAAAAACCTCGTCGCGGCCGTCGCCGTCGACGTCGGCGATGTCCACGTGGTGCGAACCGCTGCCGTTGGTCTCGGCAAAGCTCTCGTAACGCCAGAGACGGGCCAGGCGCGCGTCAAAGGCCTCGATCACCTCGTTCTCATACAGCCCCGTCTGTGTGACGATCGCCGGCCGCTTGCCGTCCAGGTAGGCAATCGACATGTGAACGCGCGTCGAGGACTTGCTGAAGTCGGAAACCATCCGCGTCCAAGGCGTCTTGCGCAGAAGGCGCCCGCTGAGGCCCTCGAGCACCGCAAGAAAAAGCTCGCCACCCTCCTCGATCTGCGCGATCACCTCGGCGCGGCCGTCGCCGTCCAGATCATAGACGTTTACCGGCACGTTGTTGGCGTTACCGAAGCAGTGCTCGTGGCGCACCAAAGCCCTTCGCCACAGGGGACGGCCGTAGCTGGTGAAGGCCTCGAGCTCGACCGGCACGCCGGGATCGCGCGACATCTCCTGGATGCCGTTGTCGAGCCGCAGGACGACATCGAGCAGGCCGTCGCCGTCGAGATCGCCGAACACCGGCGCCACTCCGCCCTGCCGCGTCGTGGCGGAGATGCTCATGAGCAAGCCGCTCGGCTTGCCGCCCGGCTCGATGCCCGCCCACTCCGAGGGCGGTAGCTCGGCGCCGTTCCGGTCCACGGGACGTACGCGGTAGTACAGGCGCGACCCCGGGGGCGGATTCCGATCGATGAAGTTGGTCGGTCCTTGGACGGGCCGCGAGGTGATTCTGTGGCCGGCGGCGTCCGTGCGCGTGGACCGATAGACGTGAAAGCCGACCTCGGCGCTATCGCTCGCCAGAAGCTGCCAGCCGAGGAAGACCGCTCCGTCCTGGGCGGGCGCGGCAACCAGGCGCCGCACTTGGCGGCGGAAGTGAGTCGTACCCTCGGGTTCGCGGACCAGCCGAAAGCCGATGTCGGGGTGGCGGATGCCCGAGCTGGCGCCGCCGAAGACCCCGCACCGCAGGTAGTACTCGCCCCGGGCCCAGGAACCGCCGGCTAAGGCGGTCTCGCGCTCGATCGGATCGGCCACGCGATAGATGAAGCGTGAGGTCGCCAGGTCCGGGTATCGGTCCACCATCTGCCAGACATTGCCCGCCATGTCATACAGGCCCCACGAATTCCTCGCGCCTTCTTTGACCGCTCGCAAGTGGCGCTGCCAGTCGGCGAAGTTCCTGTTGCCCTCGGCATCGTAGTTGGCCTTGCCTGCCGGCGCCTCCGAGCCCCACGGGTAGACGGCTTCGGCAGAGCCCGCCCGCGCGGCGTACTCAAATTCGGCGGCCGTCGGCAGCCGGTAGAGGCGTCCTTCGCGCTTCGTCCGCCAGCGGCAATAGGCGGCCGCGTCAAAACGGTTGACGAAGACGACCGGCCAGTCTTCCATGCCGGGAGGAATCCTGCCGCCCCTCCAGTGAAGAGGCGGCGGATGGCCGGCCTCCTCGACGAACTCCAAGTACTGGCGGTTGGTCACCGGGTGCACGGCCATCTCGAAGTCCTCCACGCGGACCTCGGGCCGGCCCGGCAACGTGCCCCCGCGGATGCGCACGAAGTCGGCTCCGGAAACCAGAGCCGCGCTGAGCAAGACGGCGATCACGGCTCGACGCATTGCGCGTTCAGCGTATCAGCTCGGCCGGAGCCGTTGCAAGCCGATGCCGGAGAGCCCCGGTGCTATCATGAGCGTCGATGGAGCAGACGGCGCGCTTGCCGTCGATCGTCATCGTCGGCCGGCCGAACGTCGGCAAATCCACCCTGTTTAACCGCATCCTCGGCGCCCGGCGGGCGATCGTGGGCGACGAGCCGGGCATCACCCGGGACCGGATCCGCGGCGAAGCCTCTTACGGCGACAAGCGATTCGAGTTGGTCGACACCGGTGGCATCCTCCCGCACGAGGACGATCTGATTCCGGCCGAGATCTTCAAACAGGCCCGTGTCGCGCTCGAAGCCGCCGACCAGGTGATCCTGCTGGTAGACGGCCGCGCCGAGCTGACGGCTGCCGACCGGGAGCTCGCCGGACTGCTGCGCCGTCTGGGCAAGCCGGTCACCGTTGCGGTGAACAAGATTGACGCGCCTCAGCGGGAAGTGCTTGCCCCGCAGTTCTACGAGCTCGGCTTTGACGCTGTCTTCCCCATCTCGGCCGAACACCAGCTCGGCATCGACGAGCTGCTCGAACACCTGACGCGCGATTTTCCGGCGCTGCCTGCCGAGCCGGCGCCGCCGCCCGCTCGCATCAAGGTCGCCATCATCGGCCGGCCCAACGTCGGCAAGTCGACCCTTCTCAACACCCTGGTAGGCCAAGAGCGGACGATCGTTTCGCCCGTGCCCGGCACCACGCGTGATGCCGTCGACGAGACCGTGCTTCGCGACGGCGTCGAGTATGTTTTCGTCGACACCGCCGGCATCCGGCGCAAGGGCAAAACCAAGCTGATGGCGGAGAAGCTCAGCGTGGTGATGGCGCGCCGGCACATTCGCCTGGCCGATGTCGTGCTGTTGGTGCTCGACGCGACCGAGGGAGTCGTGGGCTTGGATGCCACCATCGCCGGCTACGCCCACGAAGGCGGCCGGGCGCTCGTCATCCTGGTCAACAAATGGGACATCGCCCCGAGCAAAGACAAGGCGGCTTTCCTGGCGAGTATCCGCCGCGAGATGAAGTTCCTCGACTACGCTCCCGTGGCCTTCCTGGCGGCGAAGACGGGCGCCGGCGTCAGTCAACTGTTCGGCCTGATCCGACGAGGCTATGAGTCCGCCTCTCGGCGCATTCCCACGGCGGAGCTGAACCGGTTTCTGGCCACGCTCGAGCTCGACCCGAACCTCAAGATCCGGTACATGACCCAGGTGGGCGTCCGCCCACCCTCCTTCGTCGTCTTCACCGGAAGCGAGCGCGGCCTGCACTTTTCTACCGAACGATACTTCATCAACCGGTTGCGCGAGCAGTTCGGCTTTGCCGGAACGCCCATTGTCGTGAAGGCTAAGCGAACCCGCGGCCGCGTCAAGGCCTGAGTTCGGCGCTCGGGTTGCGGGGCCGGGCCGGGCCTCCGTATACTGGTGATTCGGGGCACTCTGAATCGAGCAAAGCTTTGGCGACCCGGAAGTGAACGTCTCGGCCGGCGCCAGGAGAAGATATGCCGAAACGCACATACCAACCCAACAACCGCAGGAGAGCCAAGACGCACGGTTTCCGGGAGCGCATGAGGAGCAAGGCCGGGCGGGCAGTTTTGGCCCGGCGTCGGGCCAAGGGCCGACGCAAGCTGAGTGTGAGCGACGAAAGAGCCGTCCGATACGCCAAGTAACTTCCAGCACAGCCAAGCCCCGCTCGTTTTCCTTCCCCAAGAGGTTTCGCCTGCTGCGGCGGAAGGACTTCCGCAGGGTTTACGAAGAAGGCATGCGAATCCCGGGCGCCTGCTTCCTGGCCTTTTGCCTGGACAGAAAGAGCCCCGACGGGCCTCGCGTGGGCTTCACCGTGCCCCGCTCGGTGGGCAAGGCAGTGCAACGAAACCGGATCAAGCGAAGAATGCGTGAAGCGGTGCGGCTCCAACTCTGGAGGCTGGCGCCGCAATTCGATGTCGTCTTCAACGCCCGCCGCGCCGTGCTCGAGGCCCCGTTCGAGGAGCTGGAACGCGAAGTCGAGAGGGTGTTTCGCCGATGCAGAGCCTCTTGATCCGCCTGCTCGTCTTCTACAAAGGGTGGGTGTCGCCTTGGCTGCCGTCAGCCTGCCGGTTTCACCCCACCTGCTCGGAATACATGCGCCAGGCCGTGGAGCGCTACGGCGCCGCCCGCGGCCTATGGCTCGGCCTGAGGCGCCTGGCCCGCTGCCATCCCCTTCACCCGGGAGGGTTGGACCCCGTACGCTGAGCGCCCATCGTGACAGATCCCAGCATGCCGCTTAGAACCAACGGGCCGGAGAAAAAGGAGCTGTCGATGGAGGCGCGGCTCCTGCTCGCGTTTCTCCTCATGGGCGTGGTCCTGTTTCTTACGCCTTACTTCTATCCGCCGCCCCCGCCCCCAAAGCCGGCGACCGCGACGCCCGTTGCCGAGCCCGTCAAGCCGGCCGAGGCGGAGCCTCAAAAGCTCGAGGCCGAATCGCTTCCGAAGATCGTTTCCCCGATCGGCGGCCAGCAGGAAGAAGAGCTCGTCGTCGATAACGGCGTCGCGCAGGTGACCTTCTCCAACCGCGGAGCGGTCGTGCGGAGCTGGATTCTCTCCCGATACCGCGACGCGCAGGGCAACCCCCTCCAACTGGTCCGCGGGGAAGGTCTCGAGCGCACGGGCTACCCCTTCAGCATGGTTTTCCGCGATTCCTCGCCGCCGGCCGACCCCAACAACGTCCTGTACGCCGTGCGGCGCTCGCCCGACGGGCTGGGCCTGGAATTTGAATTCTCCGACGGCGCGGCTTACTTCTACAAAGCCTTCCGGTTCGAGCCGGACAGTTATCTCGTCGCGGTTTCAAGCGCCGCGGCAGGCGAGCGCGCGCCGCTGGCGCACTGGCTCGCCTGGCGAGGCGGATTCGGAGACGCCACCGCCTGGAGCATCTCGACCTCGCAGCATACCGTCTATTTCGATCTGTCTCAAAACAAGCTGGTCACCCACGATCCCAAGAGCGCCAAAGAGGGCCCCATCACCGAAAGCGGCAATTATTCCTTCGCCGGCATCCAGGACGCCTATTTCGCCGCCGTCGCCCTGCCTCGTCGCGGCTCCTCCTTCGAGCTGAGGACTTATAGCGATCCGGTGAAGGTCGAGGGCGGCAAAGAGGAGCCGCGCATCGGCATGGCGTTGGGCGGCGGAGGCAGAAACGAGTTTCCGTTCTTCGTCGGCCCGAAAGACCTGGACCAGCTCAAGCAGATCGACCCGCGGCTCCAGACGCTCGTCGACTTCGGCTGGTTCTCCTTCCTGGCCAAGCCTCTGTTTCTGGCCCTGAAGTGGATCAACAACAAATGGATCGGCAACTGGGGCTGGTCGATCGTGGTCCTGACGGTCGCCATCAACTTCCTCCTGCTGCCCCTGAAGCTGAGCAGCCTCAAGTCGATGAAGAAGATGCAGATGCTCCAGCCCGAAATCAAGGCCATCAGCGAAAAATACAAAGGCCTGAGCCTGCGCGATCCTCGCCGTACGCAGCAGAACGAGGAGATGATGGCGCTCTACAAAAAGCACGGCGTCAACCCGATGGGCGGCTGCATGCCGATGCTGTTGCAGATCCCCTTCTTCATCGCCTTCTACAAAGTGCTGACCGTGGCCATCGAGTTGCGAGGCGCCCCCTGGCTTTGGGTGACCGACCTGTCCCAACCGGAGCACCTGCCCATTCGCATCCTCCCCATCGCCATGGTCGTCTCGCAGTTCGTCATTCAGAAGATGACGCCCACAACGAGCCTGGATCCCACGCAGCAGCGAATCATGATGCTGATGCCGCTCATGATGGGCTTTTTCTTCTACGGCGTCTCCAGCGGGCTGGTGCTATACTGGTTGACCAGCAACGTCGTGGGCGTGGCGCAGCAGTGGTTTTTCAACCGAATGGGGCACTCCGCGCCGCCGGCCGTCCCCGCCGCCGCCAAAGTCGAGGCGAAACCCGCAAGGAGGCGATCCCGGAAATAGTCGGTGAGTGCAAAGAAATACACCGTCGCTCGCGTCGGTCCCCAGATCACAGAGTTCCTCTCCCGTATCCTCAAACGCGCTCGCCTGCGCTTGACCCCGGAGGTCAAGGAGCCGGAGCCGCGTTACACCGACTTTGAGAATCCCGACTTGGTGGTGAATTTCACCGGCCCGGACGTGGCCCTGCTGCTTGAGAACAAAGCCGAGCTCCTGCTGGCGCTCGAGCATCTTACGCACGAGATGCTCCGCATGCCGCCTCAGGACCACGCGCTCGTGGTCTTCGACGCCAACGAATACCGAATGCTCCGCATCGAGGAGTTGCGGCTGAGCGCGCTCACGGCGGCTGAGAAGGTTAAGGCGACCAACCAGCCCTTCCGCTTCAATCCGATGAGCAGCCGCGAGCGCCGCATCTTGCATCTGGCGCTGCGAAACGAGCCGGGCGTGCGCAGCGAGAGCTCGGGTGAAGGCCCCAATCGCGGCGTGGTCATCTACCCGGCCGGGATGCCTTCGGGGGCCCCGCCCGCCCCGAGCCGCTCGCCGTCGGCCGGTCGGCGGCGGCGGTGACGCGAACGGCGCCTTTTGCTTCCGGTCCGTGATGCATGCGGCTTGAGGATACCATCGCCGCCGTTTCGACACCCGCAGGCCGCGCCGGCCTGGGCGTCGTTCGGATCTCCGGCCGCGAGGCGCGCCGGCTCGCAGAAGCCGTGTTGCGCTTCCCACGCGGCGGACGGTGGCGAAGCTGGCACGCTCGAACGGCCGAGCTCGTGGACCGCGAAGGCCGCCCGCTCGATCAGGTCATCGTCACCTTCTTCGAGGCGCCCCGCTCCTACACGGCCGAGGACGTGGTGGAGATCTCCTGTCATGGCTCGCCGGTTGTGCTGGCACACTGCCTGGAGAGGCTCTGCGCGGCCGGCGCCCGCTTGGCCGAGCCCGGCGAATTCACCCTGCGCGCCTTCTTGAACGGCCGCATCGATCTGCCGCAGGCCGAGGCGGTTCGGGACCTGATCGAAGCCAGAACGCTCTACCAGGCCCGCGTCGCCGCCCAGCAGGCCTCCGGCTCGATCAGCCGCCGCATCGCCCCGATCAAAGACCAGTTGCTCGAACTGGTCGCTTTGCTCGAAGCGGGAATCGATTTTGCTGAGGACGACGTTGAGGTGGCCGCCTCGGAGGAGATCCTCCGGCGCCTCGATCCGATCCGGGAAGCGCTCCAGCGGCTGGCGGCGAGCTTCGATTACGGCCGTCTGGTCCACTCCGGCATCACCCTCGCCATCGTGGGCAAACCTAACGTGGGCAAAAGCAGCCTTTTCAACCGCCTGCTCGAGCAGGACCGCGCCATCGTGACCGATATCCCGGGCACGACGCGTGACCTCGTCTCCGAGGTCGCTTCGCTCGAGGGCATCCCGGTGAAGTTTGTGGACACTGCGGGCGTACGGGCCTCGGGCGACCCGGTCGAGATGCTGGGGATCGAGCGCACGTTCCGCGCCATGGCTGATGCCGACTTGACGTTGGTTGTCGTGGATCTATCCCGCCCCCTCGATGAGCAGGACTGCCATCTGATCGAACGCGCGCAGCGGCAGGGGCGGTTTCTGGTGGTGGGCAACAAGGCGGATCTCGAGCGCCGCGCTGCGCCCCCGTGGAACCATGTCGCCGTCTCCGCCCTGACGGGTGAAGGCATCGACACGCTGCGGCGTCGGGCACTCGAGGCCGTCACTCCGCCCGGCGGCCTCGAACACGAGGCCGGTTTCCTTACCAGCATACGGCACAGGCAGTGTCTTGAGGAGGCGCTCAACGCGCTGGAGAACGCGCGGCGCGCCGTGGAGGCCGACCTGCCGCACGAGATGCTTCTCGTCGACCTCTATAGCGCCCTGAACCCCATCGACGCCCTGACCGGCGCCACCACGGCCGATGACATCTTGAACCGGATCTTCTCGAGCTTCTGCATCGGCAAGTGATCAAACATCGAGGTTGCGCACCTCGAGCGCGTTCTGCTCGATGAACCGGCGCCGGCTCTCGACGTCTTCGCCCATCAGCATGGAGAAGATCTCGTCGCTTTCGACGAGGTCCCGAAGCTCGACGCGCAACAGCGTCCTCGTTTCCGCGTTCATTGTGGTCTCCCAGAGCTGCTCGGCGTTCATCTCCCCGAGTCCTTTGTAGCGCTGCACGGTGCAGTCGCGCGTCGCCTCCTCGCGGACGTAGCTTAGAAGCTCGCTGAGCGTGTGACGGATCTCGGCGTGGCCATCGCGGCTCACCTCAAACGGCGGCCGGTCGAAGCCGGAGATGGAGCGGGCGAGTCTTCGAAACAGCCGGTACTCGGGCTGCTCGGCCAGCTCGATGTCGATCGGCCGTCTGGCGTTGGTCGGGTCCCGGAACAGGACCTTCCAGGCCGAGTGCTCCTCGTCGCCCTGAAGCTCTGCCTCGACGCCGGCCTGGCGCAGCGCTTGGGCCACCGGCTCCAGACCTTCGCGGGTGGCGAAATCGGCTCGCCCGTCCAGCTTCAGCTCCGGCCGAGCCAGGATCGTCACGACCCGCTCGTCTCGCAGCCGGCCGAGTAGCCGGTGGCGGTATTGCTCGAACTCGTCTAACTGCACCAGAAAGTCCTTCAGTGCGGCTCCCTCGAGCCGGAGGTCCGTGCCCGCCAGTCGCAGGGTGAGGTGTTCGGTCGCCCACTGCAAGATCTCGCGTGTGAATTCCCGGTCGTCTTTGACGTACTTTTCCTTCTTGCCCCGCTTGATCCGGTACAGCGGCGGTTGCGCGATAAAGACGTGCCCTCGTGTAATGAGCTCCGGCATCTGGCGGAAAAAGAAGGTAAGCAGCAGCGCCCGAATGTGGGAGCCGTCGACATCGGCGTCCGTCATGATGATGATCTTGCCGTAGCGGAGCTTGTTGATGTCAAAGTCCTGAGGACCGATGCCGGTTCCGATGGCGGAGATCATGGCCCGGATCTCGTCATGGCTGAGCATCTTCTCGTAACGGGCCTTCTCCACATTCAGGATCTTGCCTCGGAGCGGAAGGATCGCCTGGTAGCGGCGGTCTCGCCCCGCCTTGGCCGTTCCGCCGGCAGATTCTCCCTCCACCAAGAAAAGCTCCGACCGCGCTGGGTCACGCTCTTGACAGTCGGCGAGCTTGCCCGGAAGTCCTCCGGAGTCCAGCGCGCCTTTCCGCCGCGTGAGCTCCTTGGCCTTGCGCGCGGCCTCGCGCGCCCGCGCCGCCTCGATGGCCTTGGCCACGATTTTGCGCATCACATCCGGGTGCTTGTCGAAATACTCGCCAAGCTTCTCGTTGACGAACTGCGTGACGTAGCCCTGGATGTCGTTGTTGAGGCGGCTTTTGGTCTGCCCTTCGAACTGCGGCTTGGGCACTTTGACACTGATGACCGCCGTCAGACCCTCCCGCACGTCGTCGCCGGTCAGGTTGTCCTTGAAATCCTTGAACAGACCGGCTTGCTGGCCGTAGAGGTTGATGGTCCGGGTGAGGGCGGCTCGGAAGCCGCTCAGGTGGGTTCCCCCGTCGATGGTGTTGATGCTGTTGGCGTAGCTAAAGACCGTCTCGTTGTACTTGTCGTTGTACTGCATGGCGACTTCGATCAGGAGCACGCCCCCGTCAGGCAGCTCCTTGCTGCCCTCGAAGTAGATCGGCCTGTCATGCAGCACGGTCTTGCCTTTGTTGAGATGCTTGATGAACTCGGCGATTCCTCCGCTGTAGTGGAACTCATGGAAGCGCGGCGGGTCCACCCGTTCATCCGTCAGAGTGATTCTCAGGCCCCGGTTCAGGAAGGCCAGCTCGCGCAGCCGCTGCGCAAGCGTGTCGTAGTTAAATTCCAGTGTGGTCATGATCTCGGGATCCGGACGGAAGGTGATCCGGGTCCCGGTCTTGCGCCCGGCCTTGCCTGCCCGCTCGAGCGGAGCCTGAGGCGCTCCGCGCCGGTACTCCTGCTGCCACAGGTAGCCGTCGCGCCAGATCTCGAGCTTGAGCCACTCCGAGAGGGCGTTGACGCAGCTCACGCCGACCCCGTGCAAACCGCCGGCCACTTTATACGCTTTGTTGTCGAACTTGCCGCCGGCGTGGAGCTTCGTCATGACGACCTCAGCCGCCGAAATCCCCTCTTCCGGATGGATCTCAACCGGAATGCCCCGGCCGTCATCGGCGACGGTGATCGAGTTGTCCAGGTGGATGGTGACGTCGATGTTCTTGCAAAATCCGGCCAGCGCCTCGTCGACTGCGTTGTCGACAACCTCGTAGACCAGGTGGTGCAGGCCGTATTCACCGGTCGAGCCAATGTACATCGCCGGCCGGAGGCGGACCGCCTCAAGGCCCTGAAGCACCTTGATGCTCTCCGCGTTATAGTTTTC
>Ga0308417_1000622_pt1 | contig 25311 bp, 21 predicted proteins | sample HotsprSampleOS65_FD_203528 | JGI IMG/M metagenome (GOLD analysis project Ga0308417, IMG submission 203528) | Hot spring phototrophic mat microbial communities from Octopus Spring, Yellowstone National Park, Wyoming, United States - 20090730_OS65 ...
TGATCCGGGAGGTGCGCTTGGGGGGCACGCGCCCGGCGGACGGTGTGCAGCGTTTTGAGGCTGGAACGCCTGCGATCGCCGAGGCATTGGCTTTCGCCGCGGCACTGGACTGGCTGGAGGGGCTAGGCTTGGAGGTGGTGCTGGCGCACACGCGGGCTTGTGGAGAGGAGATGGCGGGGATGCTGGATCGCCTGCCGGGGGTGCGTCGTCTGCCGGGGGATCCGGGCTCGGGCGTGGTGTCCTTCATCGTGTGAGGGGGCGCATCCGCACGACGTGGCGTGTGCGGGCTGGGCAGCACTGTGCCCAGCTGTTGATGGCGGCGCTGGGGCTGGAGGGGGGATGCTTGCGCGCCTCCTGCGCGGTGCACACCGTGCGCGAGGATCTTGATCGCCTGGTCCGCGGGGTGGTGCGGGCACAGGCGTTGCTGGTCTGAGGCCCAGGCGACGATACGGGCGAGATCGTCCGGGCAGGAGGCGCGGCAGGAGCGGTGGGAATGGAGCCACGGGTGGCGGCGTCCAGGATCTCCTCGAGGGCGCGGATGTGGCGGCCGAAGATGCGGACGTCGTGCTCGAGGCGTCCGAGGACGGCAAGGTAAGCCGGTCGCGCTGCGCTCGAGGCTGCGTCTGGCCGCCTGCAGATTCGCCATCGCTTGGTGGTAGACTGGGTATTGCTGCGTCGGTTGGCGGCGTTGGCACCGGCGCCCGATGGCGCGTCTCTTGAGGGATGGCGCTGCTGGCGCGGCGTGTGCGAGGCGATGTCATCACGCCCCCTCCGGTCCGAAGGGCCGTCGGCGGCGGATCCACGCATGTATCTCCGCCGCCGTGATATAGGCCCTACCCCGATCGCGGTTGCCACAGGCGCCTCCGTGAAGTACGGCAGCAGTACATGCCCGTGATTGACGACGAGCGCCGCCGGCAGGGCAGCTGCGCGCAGGGCCGCAATCAGCAGCTCGAGCCTGACTCTTGGTCCCGAGGCCGTCGGTGCGGTAGCGCGCCTAACGCTCGGGAGGGGCAACGAGAAAGGATTCGAGGAAAGCGTGTCTTGCCTGGGCCGCGGCCTTGCCCGGCGGCATGGTGAGATCGGCGCGCAGGAGCGTGTAGAGGCGAAGGGGGGCGATGGTTATCCCCGAGGCTGTTGGCCGGGCCTGTGAGGCCGTGGCGCTCGGCCTCCCCTGACGGGCCGCTATGGCGATCCCAGATCTGGGATCTTCCTTTCCGCTCGGGAGCCTCTGATGCGTGCGCTGCGTCCGCCCTTGACTTTCACCCCCGCCGCGCTCGCCCGCCTGCGCGAGATTGCGGTCGAGGCCGCCGGGCGGCGTTTGCGCATCGACGTCCGCGCACGCGGCTGTTCGGGCCACTCCTACGACCTCACTCTCGTCGAGAGCCCACAGCCTGACGACTTGCCCGTGGCGGCCCCCGAGGCCGGAATCGAAGTGCTGCTGGCGCGTCGGGCGGAGCTGTTTTTGCTCGGAACGGAGGTTGACTACGAACGCACGCCGCTGCGCGAGGGCTTCGCCTTCCGCAATCCCAACGAGAAGGGCCGCTGTGGCTGTGGTGAAAGCTTCTATGCCTGAGACAGGTCTGCGCCTGGCCCTCGAGCGAACGCCAAACCCAGCGGCCCGGCGCGCTATCTTTGCCACCGGCCTATCGGCGTCTGCCGCCTGGACCGATCCAGCCGCAGCGCCTCCCTTGGCTGCGGCTCTTCTCTCCCTCGACGGCGTGGCCGAGATTGCCGCCGGTCCGGACTTCCTAACCGTGCGTGCTGACAGTGCCGCGCGCTGGGACACTCCCGCCTTCGAGGTCGGCGTCCTCGGCGCTCTCCTCGACGCTCGCCTCCGGGGTCTCGATCTCGGAGCGGTGTCCGCCGCCGCCTCACCGGTCGTGGATCACGATCCCGCGGACGCCGAGGTGGTCGCCCTCATCGAATCCCTGATCGCGGAGCGTCTGCGCCCGTTGGTGGAAGGAGACGGCGGTGAGATCGCGCTGGTGTCCTTCCGCGACGGGGTGGCCCGGGTCGCCCTGCGCGGTGCCTGCTCTGGCTGCCCTTCCTCCGCGGGCACCTTGCGGGCAGGCGTGGAGCGCCTACTGCGCTACTACGTTCCCGAGGTTGTTCGGGTCGAACCGGCCTGAGGATCTTCATCCTTTTTGGGAGATAGCTTGTCAAGATCCCGATCTCATCTTCTCCAACATGGACGCCTTTCCCGCCTGCTCTCCGATCTCGATCGGGAATCTCGACCTGTCGCCAACGCCGACGGCGCTCATCACCTCGTCTGGGCAGATGGCGGTGCTGGGCCGTGCCTGGCGTGAGGCAGCCCCTTGGGGTGTGCGGGAGGTAGGTGCGGCGGCGCCGCGGGATCTACTGGCCTGGCTCGAGGCGCGTCTCTCAGGGCAGGCGCCTGGGTCGTCGGTGGCGCTGGCGGACGGGAGGCGGTGGTGGGCGCCGGCCGCGGCGCTGGTGCCGGGCGGCGTGTCGGTGGCGCTGGTCGAGATCACGGGCCTGCAGGAGGCGGCGGGCGAGCTGGACGAGGCGCGGGCGTCGGCGGAGGCCGCGAGTCGGGCGAAGTCGCAGTTCCTGGCCAACATGAGTCACGAGTTGCGCACGCCACTGAACGCGATCCTCGGATTTGCCGAGCTGGTGCGCGACGGGCTGACCGCGGATCCGGCGGGGCATGCGGCGCGCCTGGCCGATCTCGTCTGCTCGCGCGAGGTCGCGGCAGAAATGCTGGCGGGGGAGATCTTGGGGGTCCAGCACGACGATCCTGACGCTTTGGTGGCAGCGCTGGTTGCGCGCGTTCGTCCGGGACTCGTGGAGCGGTTTCGGGGGGTTCTCGAGGAGGGTTTGCTGCGGGAATATGCGGAGTATGGCCAGGAGATCCATGCGGCGGGAACGCATCTGCTCGATCTCATCAACGATATCCTCGACTTTGCCAAGATCGAGGCGGGCGGGATGACGCTGGTGGAGGAGAGTTTTGCGGTGGCACCCATCATTGACGCGGCGGTGCGCCTGCTTGGGCCGAAGGCGGCGGCGAAGCAGATCTTGATCTCGGTCGACGCCGATCCGTCCTTGCGCTTGCATGCAGACCGCAAGGCGCTGCGCCAGATCATGCTGAACCTGCTGTCGAACGCGGTGAAATTCACCCGTCCTGGCGGCGAGGTGCGGGCCTTCGCACGCGCGCTGCCGGACGGCGGCTGCGAGACGGGAGTGTCTGACACCGGGGTCGGGATCGCGCCCGAGGACCAGGCCCTGGTGTTTCGCCCCTTCGTCCAGGTGTCCGCGGCCAAGGAGGCGCGGGAGGGGACGGGGCTCGGCCTGCCGCTGGTCCAGCGGATGGCCCACTTGCATGGGGCTAAGGTCGATCTGGCGTCCGAGCTGATGCGCGGCACGACGGTGCGGATCCTCTGGCCTGCGGAGCGCCGCCGCGCATGACCGTTCTTCGTCCTCTGCTGCCCTCGCGGCGGCGCGCGCGGGCGTTTGGGCGTCTGTCGGGCGATTCGGGGGCGTTTTCCTGGCCCGTCGACGATCCCTTGGGTTACCGGGCCTACGGATGGATGCGCGATCAGATGGCGCGGCGGATCCCAGGGGTCTCCGGCGAGTGGCCGGTGTGGGTGTGGGCCAAGCGTTCCTTCTGGCGCCGGCGCCGGCCGGGGCATGTGCTCCTCTCGGCGGTGGTACCGGCGTCGCGGGCGCTCTGGTCGGACGACGGGTTCTGGCGCGTACTGCTGAACGGTGGCCCCGTCGCTGTTGACGCGGCTGCCCGGAACGCTTGGAGCGCCGAGGGGGGATGCCCTGTAGCGGCCGAGGCGACCTGGGAGGCTTGCCTCGACATCCTGCGGCGCTGTCCCGGCGACTGGTTGGAGATCTCGGGGAGGGTGCGGGGTCACTGCGACGGGATCGCCTGGATCGGAGATCCGGCATGTGGCTCGTGCGTGGGCGGAGATGGTGCAATGCAATTTCATGGAGGGTGCCGATGGTGCATAGCGACTACGGCTACGACGGTGGGGATCTGCGGCGCGAGCGGATGACTTTCCGTGACGTGGTGGATGCGGTGGCCGAGATTGAGGCGTTCGTGCGCGACCGTACACCGCGCCCCTTGGCACCGGAGGAGTCGCGGGCTATCGCGCGCACGGCGCTCAAGATCTTCGGTCGCGGCTATGTGATTGACAAGACGGGATCGTCGGCGGCGGGGAGCGATGCGGATCTGGGCTTGTCAGTGCGTTACGACGTCGAGGAGGCGGGCAAGCGATTCGACAAGGTGTCGGCGTACGCGCGGCAGCGGGGTTTTGTTTCTTCGACGGACGTGATCCGGATCCGCGAGGCCTGCTGGCACGACGTCTCGACCTCTGAGGACGAGGAGGACCGGCGTCTTGAGCGCTTCCTCAACCGCGCGCTGCGGGGGCAGGTTGACACCAAGGCGTCCGCCCGGGCGCACGCGGCGGCGAGTCTGGCTCGCCTGGTTGACGTGCTGGTGGGGGTGACGGGGGTGCTGCGCGACCATGCGCGCCGCGGGGCCTTCCCGGAGGACAGCGAGATCTACCGTCTTGCCGATGGCTTGGGGATAGTACTGCTCGACAGTTTGGGCCGCCAAGGATTGTTGCTGCTCGATCCCGAGCGCCTTTGCGATGCCGCGGCCCGGGCCTACGGGATCCTCTGCCGCGCCGAGTACCACGGGCGCGAGCTGATGCGCCAGCGCCAGGAGAGTGCCGACCGCTGGGTCTCGCTTTTTGAGGGCCGCCAGGCGCTGCGCCAAGCCGTTCTCGACGCTCCGCGTAACCCGTCGGCGCTAGCGACGCTGGCGATGGAAGACCTGCGCTTCATCCTCGAGCGCCAGGGCCCCCCGGGGCTGGCCGCGGCCGCTGCGGCCCCGCGCTCGATCCTGCGCGACTGCGCCGCTGCGCTGGCGGAGGCAGAGCCGCAAGAGATTATCGCGACCTACAGAGCGATCGGCGCCTATCCATCCTTTGCCCGCGTGGGGATGCGCGGACAGATTTTATCGGCTTTCCGCAGGGCCCTGGCTGGGGAGCGAAGCGACATGCTCGAGATTGGTCCCGCGCTGGCTGAGATCGATGCGGAGGAGATCGACACGGTCCTCGCGCCCGGGGAGCGCGTTGACTATCTGTCGAACCGGACGGTCCAACCCCCACCGCTGAAGTATATCCGCCAGTCCGCGACCCGTCCGGCCCCGGCGCGGCGCCGGTTCGGACTCTTCGGGCGATGACGACGGCCCTCCGCGTTCGCGCCGCCTTCGAGGCGGTTCTGCCTGGTCCTGGCGCGGAAGCAATCGCGGGATTATTGGGGTTTGGCGGTCCGTCGCTTTCGCTGCGCGCGGCTGGCGCGCGCGTTGGGCGCTCCGGCGAACGGGTGCGCCAGCTGCTCGCCCGCCTGCGCGCGGGCGGACCGCTGCTCAGCGGAGACGCTCGCGCGGAGATCGAGGTAGCGATCGCGGAGATCCTACCGTCTCCCGCCTCTGAGGTCGCGGTCCTCCTGGGGGGTCCTGGATCGCATCCGCGGCGCCTGGGCTTGGCACTCTCTCTTCTCGGGCTGTCGGGGATCGTGGTCGTCGAAGGAATTGCGATGGCGATTGAGGACCGACCGGCCTTCCTTGCCGCCCTCGACATCTTGCGCGCACCGCGCCAACCGCCTCTGCGCCAAGTGCTCCCCGGCGGTGCCCGTCTGGGGCCGCTGGCCGCGGCTGTTGCCGGCTGGCAGGCGCGTCCGGAGGGTTGGATGCGTCTCGATCTTTCCCCTGGCCTTGTCTTAGGGTTGCGCCGCGCCATTTCTGCCGCCAACGGCCTTGCCCCAGAGAGTCTGCCCGCGGTGGCTGGACGCCTGCGGCCCGAACTCAGGCGAGTCGATGGACACTTTCTCGCGGAGGTCCTGGTGGCCGCCGGTGTCGCGCGTCTGTGTGCGGAGGGGCGATTGCAGACTGATCCCTGCCCTCCAACGCCGCTTGAGGCGCGCCTGCTGGAGTACTTGCGCGCCTGTGGCCCTCTGCGGCGCGCGGATCTGCTGCTCTGGGCGTCACGTGCGGGTCTTTCGACACAGTCCGTCTCAGACCTTCTCCGCCGCTCTCCTGTGGTTGTGCCTTGCGCAAGGGGATGGTATGTTGCCCTTGGGGCGTCTGTTGTCGCGCCGCCTGCCCCCTGGGCGGTCCCCGCCCGACCCGGCGTCCGGGCCTGCCGGCGGACCGCAACGGCTGCGACGTTGCGCACCGGGGTTGTCGCCTCTCCTCGTGGGGCGGCTTTGCCTGAAGGCGTGCTCGAGGCGCTAGGGCCGGACGGGAGTGTCCTTGGGCGGATCCGGATCAGGGGCTCCAGCATCTCTGGCCTGCGCGCACCGCTGCGCCGGCTTGGCCTGCAGGCCGGGCAGGATTTTCTCCTAGAGGTGTCAGACGGTCGGGCGGTGATCCGTCCGCTTTGACGCGTCCCTTGGGCGCCGTTGGCGCCAGCCCCCCCCCCCCGGGGGGGGGGGGGACATGGCGCCGCCACTGCGGCGCCCGCCGTCCCGGAGCCCGTGTGCCCATGATTCTCGCCCTTTGGGTCGAGGCCATCGGCTTGACGGTTGGCATCCCTGCCGGCCCTATCACGACCCTATCGGATGTCTTCTCTTGCCATCGCCCCTGGAGAGGTGGTTGCGGTGGTTGGCCCGTTGGGCTCGAACAAATTCTTGCGGCTGGTGGTGCTGGCGGGCCTAGAGGGTTTGACCTGGCTAGGCTTGGTTTTTCAAGCCTTTCATCTTGTGCCCACGTTGACGGCGGAAGAGAACATGGCGATTCCGCTCGAGCTTGGAGGCATGTCGGCCCCTGAGGCCTGCGCGCGGGCGGGATCGTCGCATGAGGAGCCTCCTGGCCTCAACTGCGCTCGCGCACTGGGATCTGCGCGGCGGTCTTGGGGGGCTGTGGGTGGCGCTGGCCTGTCTCGCCCTAGGCGTTGCGGCGCTTGCAGAGGTGGCTGGTGCGGGCGCGGCCGTACAGGCAGGCCTGGCCGCCGAGGGCCGCCGCCTTCTTGGCGGCGATTTCGAGGTTGCGACCGGCGCCCGTCCGATGGAGGCCTAGGCACGGGCCTGGGCGGAGGCGCGGGGGGCGCGGTTGTCGGCGACGGTCGAGTTGCGCACGCTTCTCTTTGGTCCCTCCGGACCCCGCCGCTCTTGGTCGATCTCTGCGCTATCGACGGGACCTGGCCGTTGGTGGGCGAGGCCGTGGTTTCTTCGGGCGCGCCGGCCCACGGGCCGCTTCGTGGGATCGCGGTCGACCGGACGGCGGCCGCACGGCTTGGCGTCGGGCCTGGAGGGACGGTTCGGCTGGGCGGGCGAGAGATGTCGCTGTTGGGGATCTTGGAGGCGCTGCCAGACGCTCCTTCTGGTCCAGCTGCGTTGGCGCCGTGGGCACTGGCCGCCCCGCCCCTGGCGCTGCTGCGCCCATTGGCATCGGCTGCCTCTGCGCCTTGGATTGCGGCAGGGCTCTGCGCACTTCTCCTGCTGTGCGGGGCGATGGAGATCGCCCCCGCGCCGATAGCACTGGGAGCGGGGGTTGCCACGGCGGGGACGCTGCTGGCCTGCGCGGAGCTGGCCCGCCTGCTGGCCTGGGCGGAGCGTCGTCCGCCGGCGTCTTGGCCGGGGGCCGCGCGCCTCTGGCTGGCGGCGCTGGGGCGTCCGGGCGCGCCCACGGGGGCGCTGCTAGGTACTGGCGACGGTCTCGGCGCCGGGCGCGCAGGTGCGCGCGATCCTGGCCGAGGAGGTCCCGGGGCGGGCGCCGGCCCTCTTTGTCCTTGACGTCCACGTCCAGCGCGACCAGGCGGACAAGCTCGTCGCGCTGGCGGCCAGGATCCCGGGGGTGGAGCCGCCGGCGCTGGTGCCATCGCTCTGCGCGCGCATCGCCGCGGTCGCCGGCATGCCGGCGGAGCAGGCGACGGTCTCGCCCGAGACGGCCTGGGCGCTGCGGAGCGATCGGGGGCTGACCTACGCGGCGGAACCGCCGCCCGGGACGACTGGCGGTCGGCGGGGACGAACTTCACCCTGATCGCCTCCCCCGGGCCCTTCGAGGGGGCGCCACACGGCCTCATCGGCACGGTACGCGCGCCGCCCAAGACGGAGGCCGCGTTCTTGGCGGCGTTGGCGGCGGATCTGCCCAACGTCTCCGCCATCCCCCCGTCCGGGAGGCGTTGGCCTCCGTTGCCGCGCTCTCCCTGGGGCAGCGGGCCTGCTCGTCGTGGCGGCGGCGACCGCGGCCTCTCGCAAGGCGCGCCTGCACGACGTCGTGGTGCTGCGCGACGGCGCCTTCGCGGGCATCTCGACCCTGCGCTGATTCTCGCCCAGCGCGCCGCTGCCTCGCGACTTGTGGGGCAATCTCGGCCTCTACATCCTGCCCGGCCTGTGGGCGCGGGGGTTGGTCATCGAGGAGATCGGCGCCGCGTCGGGCGGGCGCATGGCCCCGCCCTTCACGCTGCCTAGCGGTCGCTCCGAGCTGCTGGGCTGGACCTGGACCTGGACCCCCGAGGGCACCGCCCTCTCCGACGCGGCCTAGACCTTCGTCGTCCGCGTATCCAGGACTGGCGCTCCTGGTCGGAGCGCCGGTCTTGGCTGCGGCGCGATCAGGGCGCCGCGCGGAGGATCAGCAGGCCGTCCCCGCGGCTCTGGAGGGTGGTTCCGCTGAGGATCTCCCCCTGCCCCGCGTTGCCGCGCAGTATGTTGTCAGCCCCTCCGGGTGTCTGCCCGCTCGGCTGTTGGATGGTGCCGCCGTCTGGGGCGAGAGAGGAGCCACCGCCGCCGCCTTGGAGGTTGTGCCAGAATTTCGCCGTATCGCCCCCGGCGCCACCGTAGAGGCCGCCACCACCGCCGCCGCCAGCATAGACGGTGTTGCCGCTGCAGGACCCGGGATTGATGCCCGAGCCTCCATTGCCGCCCGCGAGAAAGGCGCCGTTGCCGCCTGGCGAAGAGCATATGCCCCCGCTTCCACCGCTCACGCCGCCGCTGGTCGCGGTGGCGTTGCGTCCGCCGCCGGCGTTGGTGGCGTTGGCACCTGAACTCGAGCCGGTGTTCGCCGCTGCCCCACCGCCTCCGCCACCCGCAACGGCGACGAGATTGGCAAGTGATGCGGGGCCGGTGCCGCGCTGGACGAACGTGGCGCCGCCGCCGGCGGCGCTGGCGGATCCGGTACTCCAGGTGCTGCCTGCGTTGCCGCCGCGTCCGACCGTGCCGCCGGCGCTTCCCAGGCCGCCGACCGAGAGGGTCAGGGTTTCGCCCGGGACGACGTCGATGATGCCCTGCACGAAGGCAGCGGAGCCGCCGTTGGCTCGTCCGGAACCGTATGGCGCGATCGCGCCGCCGCCGCCCGCTCCCCAGAGAAGGACCTCAAGTCGAGTGCAGCCTGCGGGAACCACGTAGGTGATCCTGCCGGGCGTCCGTCGGACAAGGGGGGCGCACCCGGCGCCCGCCGGCTGGATGGAGAAGACAAGCGTGCGCGGCGTGGAGAAGACGCCTTGCGGATCCCGGGCCCGCCACCGCGTGGCCACGACTCCAGGGGAGGTGGGCGTGCCCGTGATCTGGCCCGTGGAGGGCTCCAGCGAGAGTCCGGTCGGCAGCGGATCCAAGGTCTCATAGGTCAGCGCACCGCCCTCGGGATCGATCGCGACGAGGGCCAGCGGCGTCAGGGGCGTGCCGACGATGCCGGCGACGTCGGTCATGTCGGCTGGCGTCTGCGCCACGGGCGGCTGGGAGGCCGCGAGCCTGAAGATCCGAACCGCGGTGAGCGCGCCGTTGCTGGCCGTGACCTCGAAGGCCCAGGGACCGCCGGAGGAGACGGGGGTATTCAGGCGGATTCGCCGTCCCGCGCGCGGGCCGACGGGCGTCTCGGCGTTCGCGACGATGCTGTTCGTCGTAGACAAGCCGGGCGGAGAGAGAGGACCGCTGTAGGAGACGTTGGCGCCGCCGGAGTTGGGCAGGTAGGCGACGACGACCGCCTCCCAGGCCTGGCCGTAGCCGAGGGTGGGCAGGGCGACGTCGCTCAGCCAGACGGGCCGTTCGAGGACGCGCACGGTGCGTGTGATGATCGGGGAGACGAAGTTGTAGGGATCTCGGACGCGCAGCTGCAGCGTCTGCGTCTCGCCGAGGAGGGTCGGCGTGCCCGTCAGCCGGCCCGTGGCCGTGTTGAGGGAAAGGCCTTCGGGCATCGTGCCAGAGACGAGTTCCCAGACCAGCGTGTCGCCGTCAGGGTCGGAGGCGGCACCGAGGGGTGTTAGGGGTGCGGGTTCGTTCCACGCGACGTCAAAGTTGCCGCTTCCGCTGAGGTTCGGATCCCGATTGACGCGGATGCGGAACTCGCGGGGCTCGCTGGCGACGCCATCAACGCTGACGGCCTTCATAGTGTAGGTGCGCGTGATGGCGCTGGCGGAAACGTTGCCGGAGATGCGGAACGTACGCGGCGTCGAGGCGCTGCCCTGCGGGGCCCCTGTCAGGCCGTCCTGGGCGGTGTAGCCGGTGAAGGAGGTGATGGCGCGTCCGTCGGGCGTCCGAGCGACGAGATCGATGGTCACGCCGGTCTGGCCCGGGCGGATGACGGCGACGTCGCCAGCGGCGGTGTCCCAGGTCGGGGCGTAGCGGACGGCGATGGTGCAGGTGCGCGGCGTGGAGGTCGCGCCGAAGACGTCGCGGGCGACGAGGGTGATGCTGATGCCGCTGCTGGACGGCTGTCCGTCGGTGGGCGTTCCCGAGATGACCCCTGTGGCCGTGTTGAGGGTCAGCCCGCTCGGCAGGCTGCAGCTCTGGACGACGTAGGTCAGGGCGTCTCCGTCGGCGTCGCTGCCGGGCACGGTGAAGGTGTAGGGACGTCCGGGAACCGCGATCGGGGGCACGGCCGCGGCGAGGGTCGGGGGGGCGTTGGTCCGCACGCGGGTCGAGACCGTCGCCTGGGCCGAGAGGAAGCCGTCGGAGACGATCAGCGTCCAGGAGACGGTCTGGTTCAGCGTGGGCGTGCCGGAGAGGACGCCGTTGACCAGCGACATGTTCGCCGGTAGCGTGCCCTCGTGGGACAGCACGAGGGTCTGCCCGTCGGCGTCGGAGACGAAGGCGTACAGGTCGATGCTCAGTGCTTGGTTGCGCACCAGGTTGCCGACCGCCCCCGTCAGCGCCGCGACGTCGATCGTGGGACGGGCGTTGGTGATGAGGGAGAAGAGCCGGTCCGGCGTCGCGGCCCCCGCGCGGTCCGTGGCGCGGAGGGTGAAGCTGAAAACACCGAACCCGTCGGTGGGCGTGCCGACGAAGACGCCGGTGGCGGGATCGATTGAGACGCCGGCGGGCAGGGCGCCGTCGACGAGTGTGTAGGTCAGGGTGTCGCCATAGGCGGCATCGGCGTCGGTGGCCTCGACGCGGAGCGTCCCGTCGAGGGCTTCGCCGGTGGCGATGATGCCGAGGTTGCCCGAGGGGGTGATCCAGGTCGGCGCGGTGTTCTGGACCGGCACGCCGATGTTAGGATCTCCGCCGTCGGCCAGCGCGCAGCCTTGAGGATCTAAGCCAAGGGCAGCGCGTCCGGCGTCGGCGAGGATACAACGGCTGCGGTCCCCGACGGCCAGGAGGGCGCCGATGGAGACGACAGCGATCAGCGCGACGAGCGCGGCGTAGTCGGTCAGGCTTCAGCGGCGGCGCCGCAGGTACTGGAGGAGGGTGGCGACAGGAGGCATGGCAGGCCCTTTGGGCTGTAATCAGAGGGCGGGGCTTATAAATAAGGCCGTTGGTCTCTTTCCAGCAAGAGGGAGCCGTCAGAACTGCCATCCGAGGGCAGCCGTTCCCTGTCAGGTCTCGAGGTCGGCGGAGCCGGCGCGGCTCCAGGTGGCGTCAAGGCGCAGGTAGCTCTGCCGGGAGAGGGGAATCTGCGTGCCGGCGCCCAGCACCAGGGCGCCCTGCCATCTGTTGTTGCCGCGTCCGCCTTGGGTGCGGTCGGTGGCGAGCCCTTGCCATCCGACGCGTCCGAAAGCGCCGAGCGCGCCGTCGAGGCGCAGGCAGTCGCCGCAGTCGTTGCCGGGCAGGCGGGCGTCGGAGCGTCCGTCCGCGGCCCATCCTTCAACTTCGGCGCCGATCGCGCCGATCCAGAGGCCGGAGAGAGGCATGGGGCATCCGCCGCGGCGTCGAGCGTTAGACAAGGATCTGTCAGGAGCGGCCTTTTCGGGATTGTGAAAATATGAAGGAAACGCATTGCATTGTCGGAAAATGCCTCGTCAATTCCGGGCATATGGCTTAGATCTGTTCCAGAAACCCTGCCTAGGAGAGCCAACCCGATGCGCCCTCGTCCCCCGTCCCGGATCACGATGTTCCTGCTTGGTGCCGCCGTCGGCGTCCTGGCGGCCCACCTGCAGGGCGTGGCCTATGTCGCGGCTGCGCGCGCGCATGCGGAGCGGGTCTTCGGAGCCTTCGACGCGGCTTTCCGCGAGGAGCTGCAGGCGCTGCCCGCTGGGCACCAGCTTTCGGCCGGTCGTGCGGGGCGGGTGGCGATGGAGGCAGCGCTCGAGGAGAGCCGGGCGCGCCCGTTCTGGTCGGGCCTCATCGGCGCCGACCGTCCTTGAGCGGTCTTCTCAACGCTGGTCCTTGACAGCCTTCAGCAAGGCGCGCACGAGAGCGTCGAGGCGGCGGATCGGATCAACCTGGATCCCGTTCGGCACGGGGCCGCGGGGTGGGGCGCAGGTGGCGGTGGTGAAACCGAGCTTAGCAGCCTCCCGCAGGCGTAGCTCCATCTGTCCGACAGGTCGGATCTCGCCGGCGAGGCCCACCTCGCCGAAGGCGACCGAGCCAGTGGGCAGGGCGACGCCGATGGCAGCGGAGGCGATGGCGGCGGCTGCGGCGAGGTCGGCGGCGGGATCGGCGATGCGCAGGCCGCCCACGACGTTCAGATAGACGTCCTTGTCGCCGAGGGCGATGCCGCAGCGCGCCTCGAGAACGGCGAGGATCATCGCAAGCCGCGCCCCGTCCCAACCCACGACCGCGCGCCGTGGGGTGCCTTGGACCGGATTGACGAGGGCTTGGATCTCGACGAGTAGCGGGCGGGTTCCCTCGACGGCGGGGAAGACAGCGGAGCCGGCAACCTCGCCGCGCCCGTCGGAGAGGAAGAGGGCGGAGGGGTTGGCGACTTCGCGCAGGCCTTGTTCGCCCATTTCGAAGACGCCGACCTCGTCGGTGGCGCCGTAGCGGTTCTTGACCGCCCGGATCAGACGGTGGCTGAGGCCCCGGTCGCCTTCGAAAAGAAGAACGGCGTCGACGGCGTGCTCGAGCACTTTCGGCCCTGCGAGGCCGCCTTCCTTGGTGACATGGCCAACCATGACGACAGGGATCTCTTGGATCTTGGCGGCGCGGACGATCTGGTCGGTCGAAGCGCGGATCTGGGCTACCGATCCAGGCGCGCTCTCGAGGGAGGCAACCGACATGGTCTGGATCGAATCAACGATGACGACGCTTTTGGGGGTGGCGGCGAAGATGGCCATCGCAACAGCTGTAGCGTCGTTGCCCGACGCCAGGCGCACCGCCGAATCCCCGAGCCCGAGTCGGGCGGCGCGCAGGCGGATCTGCTGCTCGCTTTCCTCTCCGGAGACATAGAGAACGTCGCGGCCCTGGCGAGCCAGGCGATCGGCGGCCTGCAGCAGTAGGGTGGACTTGCCAATCCCTGGTTCGCCGCCGAGCAAGATCGCCGCCCCCGGCACGAGCCCGCCGCCGAGCACGCGGTCGAGCTCACCGATCCCGATGGGCAGGCGGGCGACGGCCTCGGTGCGTGCTGAGATGGGAGCAAAGGAGAGGGTACCCGTAGCGCCGCGCGCAGTGGCCGCTTTGACGCTCCTCTGGAAGGGGACGACAATCTCCTCCTGCAGCGTGTTCCAGGCCTGGCAGTGCGGGCACTGCCCGAGCCAGCGCGCGGCCGCTTCGCCGCAGTTCTGGCACACGAATCGGGTTTGGGTTTTGGCCATGCGCGCTCATCCTCTGTGCCGGAGAAGATGGGAAGGCGTCAGCGCTGGAGGGGTCAGGCGCCGGGGGGGTGGTTGCAGACGAGGACCTCCCGGTCCTCGAGGTCGCGGCCCTGGCGGCGGTAGGAGGCGTTCGCGTAAGACGCGTTGAGGAGGTGGATCCGGTAGCCTCGCGCGTGGGCCCACTCCTCGAGGAGAGTGTGGCGCCGCCCTTTGTGGACGAGGGCGTTAGACAGGCCGAAGCGAAGGCCCCGGCCGTGCGCGCGGTCGAGGAAGGCCAGCAGCCGGCGCTCGTGGGTCTCGCTCCAGCCGCCGCGCTCGTTGTAGGCGGCGGTGGTGAGGAGGTAGGGGGGATCGGCGTAGAGGTAGTCTTCGGGGCGGACGCGGCGGAGGTCGAGGCGGTCGTAGGAGGCCAGGAGGAAACGGACGGGGCGGGCCTGGAGGGCGGCGCAGAAGTCGGCGAGGTTAGCGCGAATCCGGGCGTTGAAGTCGCGCTTGCCGACGGCGATGTTCCACTGTCCTTGGGCGTTGAATCGGATTTGGTGGTTGAAGCCGTAGATGATGAGCACGAAGAAGCGCGCCGCGCGCCGATCCGGATCCTCGCTGGAGCAGGCGCGGCGGTGAAGGGTAACAAGCCGGGTGTAGGCATCTCGGTTGGCCGCAGCCAGGCCCGTGCCACTGTCAGCCCCGTAGAACGCATAGCCATGTCGGCGGCTGTCGCTGAGCCCGTGGCGGGCGACGAGGGCGTCGACGGCAGCTTCAACCTCAGCGGACGGGGTGCGGGCGAGCCAGTCGAGGAGGACAACAAGGTCAGGCACGATGTCGCGCGCGACGACCTGCTCGGCTGGAGCGTTGGCCGCAACGGTGCCGCCGCCGACGAAGAGGTCGTGGAAGGTACGGATCTGGGCGGGCAGGAGGGGTAGGATCTGCGGCAGCAGGCGAAACTTTCCCCCGGTGTAGTTCAAGGGCGACCGCACAAGCATCCGACTCTGAAGGGGATTGGTCAAGGTGGCAGCGCTGGCGGACATGGAAGGACGGGGATCTGGGGTGGAGGGCTCGCCGAGAGACATTGGGTCCGTGGCGCAGGGGCGGTAGGAGAGGGATCCTGCCGACGGCGATGCCGAGCGATTTTGGGCGAGCGGATCCGGGTTTGGTGTCCATCTGACCCCTCCTGCCGGCGTAACGCGCAGCTGCGCGCGCTCGACGCCTCGCGCTCAACCCTGGAGTCGATGGACGGGCACCTCAAGGCGAAAAAGACTTACGGGTCTATCACCCAAACAAAGGAAACCATGGCCTGAAATCGCCCTCTGGCCTCGGGATTTCGGGGGTAGTGTCAGAATGGCGGAGAGGTCGAACGCATTGTCGAGAGATCGGTCTCGCAAGCCGATCTCCGCTCGCTCAACCTTTGTTAGGTTATAATCCCGAAGACTTATCGGTCAGAGGGATGTTCCGAGGCGGAACGGCGATCCAGCACGCATGGCTTTAGCGTCTCGCCATTGCGATCGCAAGATCGCCCGTCACCTAGAACGCGAACGTGTGGAACGGTATCAGGCCCAAAGGGAGATGGTGGCCGCCCGGTCTCGAGAGCCCGAAGCCAGACGTTGAGGTTTCCCTTGGTTTTTGAGACCTTGCGCTTTGCCAGCTCCCGTCCTATGTGCCCGCGGACACGCCGGGTGCCGCCCGCGTCTCTCGAGTCTCTCTGGAAAGGTCACATGTCGAAGGAAGATGTCATCACAGCCCGAGGCGAGGTCATCGAAGCCTGCCCCTCCGCCATGTTTCGGATCCGCCTGGAGAACGGGAGCATCGTCATGGGACACCTCTCTGGGAGGCTGCGCCAGAACCACATCAAGGTCTTGGTGGGTGATTGGGTTGACATCGACCTCTCCCCCTACGACCTAACCAAGGGCCGTATCACCTACCGCCACCGCTCGAAGCCCTCTCCCATCGTCGCCTAAGGTTGGGGGGCTTTTCTAGCGCGCATGCCATCCCAGATCCTTCCCGGCCCCAACCGGCGCGGGGTTTCGGCGGTCCCGTCCGGGGCCGGACGCGATCGCGCGCCTATTATGCAGGAGCGCGCTTGCGAATGTCCGAGTCCTTCTCTTTCGTCCGCAGCAAGATCCGCTGCTTTCCCGTCCGCGCTGTTAAGGACGTGCTGAAGCCCTCTGCGCAGCGTGCGGTCGAGGCGTCAGCAATCGCAGCTCTGAAGGCTGCGGGCGTCGGCCCCGAGATCTTCTACATGAAGTTCGAGCACGAGGGCCAGACCTTCGCGCTGCACAGCCGCCTCAACCCCAAAGGCGAGACGCTGGACATCGAATACGACTTCATCTCCCCTGGCATGCACCCCGGCCCCGTCACCCAAGCCCAGCATCGCGCCGCGGTTGCCAAGTTTCGCAGCCGCCGCAGCGGCGTGCGCCCGGGTGGACGGTTTGACAGCGAGGTCGAAGGTGAGGAGGAGGACTCCAACGCTGGCTGATTTCTCCCTGTCGTTCCCAACATCCGACGTCTCAACGCCCTGGCCGCTCCCGCGGCCAGGGCGTTGATGTTTTGGCAGCCTTCGCCAGGCGGAAATGGACCTATGTTTTATTAAGTCGTCCCCGCCTCCGGGGGATCTCGACAAGGGAACGCCACGATGACCCTTCCCCTCCCCTTGCGGCTGGCCGCACTTGCCGGTATGGCCTGCATTCTTGTCTCCGCCTTAGCTGCCGCGTCGCCAGGCCTGATCCCGCTGCCGTGGATCGCCGAGGCGCCGGTCGCCGCTGTCGTGCTGCTGGGCGGGATCGCCCCTGCGGCGCTGCTGGCGCTGTTGGCGGTCCTGTTGGTCCGTCCCACGACCGAGGAAGAGAAGGTCGAGGTTTCCATTGAGGCGATGGCCTCGCAGGCGCTGCAGTTCGAAGGGGTGGTGCGCAGCATCGAGGCTCGCGCCGCCGAGATCTCAACCCACATCTCGGCTGCCGGCAAGGTCGCTAGCGAGATCGACCAGACCCTGGCCGAGCGGGCGACGGGCATCGCGCGAAGTCTTGAGGAGGCCCGCCTCGTCGGAACAGCCGCGGACGAGGTCGCCCGCGGGCACCTCTCGACCCTAGAGGCGCTTCTGGCACGCGTTGAGGAGGTCTCCGCAGCCGTCGATGGCCGCTTGTCTGGCCAAATCTGCCGCCTGGAGGAGGTCTCGGGCGCGGCTGAGGCTCGAATGGACGGTGTCGTAGACAGATCCATCCGTCGTCTCGAGGGTGCCGTCGGGGCCGCCGAGGCTGCGATTGCCCGTGGGATCGCCGGATCCGAGAGCCAGATTGGTCGGGCCGCCGAGACTGCGTCAGGTGTCATCGGAGCCGCCGTCGAAGAGGCCCGCAGGACTATTGTGGCGATGGCCGAGGAGAGCGCCGCGCGCCTTGCCGCGGCATCCGACGCCTCGGTGACGGGGATCCGCCGGGCCACAGAGGAGTCTGTCTCTCTGGTCGCGGCTCAGATGGCCCGGAGCGTCGCCGAGGCCGGCGCACTGGCCAATGAGATCCGCAGCGCTGTGGTGGCGGCTGAGACTGCCGCCGCCGCCGCCCGAAGCGCTCAGGAAGAAGCTGGCGCTGCTGCACGGCGCTTGCGCGAGGACGTCGAGCAGGCGCGCACGAGCGTGGAGGAGACCGCACGCCGCACCGAGGGGGCGTCCCGGGTATTGATTGAGGCTGGGGAGACAGCCGCGCGGCGGATCCGCGAGGCCGAGGCGTCGATGAGCGCGGCCCTTGCGGCTGCATCGGCCGCAATGGAGCGGATCCGTGCGGCCGCCGCCGAGGCTCAGATGTCGGCCCTGGCCGCCGCCGAAGCAGCCCAGGCTGGCGCGACGGCCGCGACGGCTGCGGCCGTCGCGCTGTCGGAGGCGGTATCCGGCTTCTCCAGAGCTGTTGAGACGGGCCGCGCTCAGCTTGGCGCGGCCGCGAGGGAGGCGGGCGAGGCGGCCGCGACAGTGGTCCGCGCCTTCGCTGATGCTAGCAGGACCGCAAAGGAGGCGGCGCGGGTGGCTGAGACGGCAGCCGAGGCCCTGGGAACGGGGGCAGAGCGCGCCACCCGCGCGGCGGAAACCGCGTCCGAGCGTCTCGAAGCGGGTGCTGGGATGGCGGAGCGCGCCGCCGAGCGCGCCGCCGCAGCGCTGTCTGGCGCTGCCGAGACACTGGGCGCACGCATGGTCGATTTGGCAGCGGCGCGCGCGAGCGCCGTCGAAATCGCCGAGACACTGGCGGACGGCGTCGCCCGGGCAAAGGCGGATCTGACGGCTGGTGCCGAGGCGGTGGCAGGCAGCATCGCGCGCCTCGACGAAGGCGTGCGCGCCGCGCGTGGCCATCTCGCGGAGGCCTCTGAGGATATTGCACGCCGCGCAGAGAATGTGGGCGCGGTGGCGGTTCGGGCCGCCGAGGCGCTGGGTCAGGCCGCGCGTCTGGCCGAGACGGGCACGCAGAACGTGGAGCGCCGGGCGGAGGCGCTGACGCGGATCGTCAGTGAGGCCGGTCGGGTGGCCGATGCCGCGGCCGAGCGCGTGAGAGCGATGGCAGCACGCGCGGACGAGGCTGCGAAGGGCCTGTCGATGCGCGCCGAGGAGGCGGTTGCGCAGGTGTCGGGCTGCATGGGGGCGCTCGAGGCCGACGCGTCCCGCGCGGTAGGCGAGATCTCTGCCGCCGGCGTGCGGATGCTCGAGCAGGTGCGCCAGGCGGTCGCGGGTGCAGCCGCAGAGGGCGGCCGGCGCATCGCCGAGATCGCCGAGGCCTTCGAGCGCGAGGGCGTGAGCGTTGTCGCTCGCCTTGCCGAAGTCGAGAGCCGGGTCAAGGCGGCCGCGACCGCAGTCTCCCAGTCTGCCGAGGCCGCCACGAACGCGGCTAGCGCGGCGGCCGGGCGCCTCGACGAGGCGACGGTCGGCCTGCGCCGTGGGCTCGAGGAGGCCGCCGCTGCCCTCGAGATGATGGCGCGCCGCGCGGCCGAGACGGGGGAGGCCTGCGTGGCCCAAGCCCGGGCGATGGCCGAGGCGGGTGCCGAGGGGGGGCGCCAGGTCGTCGAGACGGGCGAGCGGATCCTCGCCGCCGCCAGCGAGATGGGCCAGGCCGCCGAGCGGGCGCGTCAGGCGGTCGCTGCAGCCTCGGCCGAGATCGCGGGCGATCTTGGCCGGACCATGGACATGGCTGAGCAAGCCCGCCGCCGCGTTGCCGACGAGACCAGCCGTCTCGTAGCCGAAGCCGAGCGGACCCGCGAGAGCGTCGAGGGCGCGGCCCAGGCGATCGCCAAGGTTTCGACGGAGGCGGTTCGCGCTACGGCCCAGGTCATCCAGGCGGTCGAGCCTGCACGGGTACGCCTCGACGCCACTGCCGATGCCTTCAGGGCCCGCGCGGCTGACATCGCTGCCGCCGCCAAGACGGCCACTGGCGAGGTATCGCGCCTTACCGATGTCGCAGCCGATGCGCTCGCGCGCACCGAGCAGGCGGTGGGTGGCTTTGCCATCTCGGCATCGCGCGCCGAGGAGATTGCGCGCGCGACCGAGGCGGCGTTGGCGCGTACCGAGGCCAAGGTTGAAGACGTCGAGCGAGCAATGCGTGGTGCCGCTGTGGCCGGCGCCGACCTCGACGTTCGTCTGACCGCCCTTGATGAGACGGCGGTACGTGTGCAGGAGGTTTTCAGGGGCGCGAGCCAGGCCGCGGTTGACGCGGCCGAGAGCCTCGGCCGCACCGCCCAAATCGCACACCAGAACCTCGCGCGCCTGAGCGACGGGATCCGCGAGACGGCGGGGGAGATCCGCGAGCAGCTCGCGGCGACCGAGGCGCGTCTCGACGCGGTCGTGGCCCAAGCCCGCAGCGAGGCCCAGACGATCTCGGGCGAAGCCCAGGCACGGCTTTCCGACCTGGCGCGTGACGCTGTTGAGCGCCTGTCGCAGGCCCAGGAGGAAACGGTTCGTCGCGTCGAGGAAACGACCGAGGCCGCGACCAAGCGCGCCAGAGAGGCCGCGGGGGCCATTGCCGCCGCCTCGTCCGAGATCTCGGCGCAGGCGACGGTGGAGCTTGGCCGTCTGGCTGGGGCCGCTGTTGAGACGACGGGACGCATTGCGGAAGCGACGCGGGAAAAGGTTAGCGAGGTCGAGGCGGCCTCTGCTGCCGCCATCAAGCGCGTCGCGGCGGTGGCCGCCGAGGGCAAGGCCGAGGTCCATGCCGTCGCCGGCCAGGTCGCCGAGGCCGCCTGCACGGCGGTGAGCGCGATCCGTGAGGTCGCCGGCGCCGCCGACGCCGGGATCCGCCAGGTGCTTGCAGGTGTCGAGGCGAGTCGGGAGAAAGCCGTGGCTGAGGTGAGCGCCGCTGCCGAGCAAGCGCGCGCTGTCGTCTCTGGTCTCTCAGGTGAAATCGCCCAGGCCGCTCGGGCAGGCGCGCGCGACGCTTCGAAGGTCCGAGATGCCGTTGCCGAGGTCGCCGCGCGCGGCGTTTCCGAGGCCGCGCGGATCCGCGACGCGGTGATTGAGGCCGCCAGCGCGGTCGATCAGGTCGCCGACGCCGCCGCGGCCGCGGCGGCGCGGGCGGCCGATGCTGCCGGCACCGAGGCGCGCCGAGTCGAAGCCGCCGCCGCCGAGGCCGTGCGCCGCCTCAGCGGCGCGGCAGAGGCGGAGGTCGCCAAGGTCCGTGGCGAGGCGGTAGAGATAGGCGAGGAGATCCGCCGCCGCGCCGAGGCGGCGGCCGCATCCGTGCGCGAGACCATGCGTCTCAGCGGTGAGGCTTCGGGCCTGGCCGAGCGCGCCGCCCTTTCGATCAAGGGCGAGGTCGCCGGGCTCGTCGAAGCGGCGCTGGAAGCCGAGCGGGCGGCGCGAGATCTGCGGTGCCGCGCCGACGCCGAGCGACGTGAGGGCTTCATCGCCCTATCCCGCGGCGTGCTTGCCACGCTCAGCGCGCTTGGGATCGACATGGCTCGCGTGCTGGACGGTTCGATTGATCCGGTGGCCCTTGCGGCCTACCGGGGCGGGGAGCGTAGTGCCTTCGTCCGGCGGATCCTTCAGCGCGGGCGCCAACAGAACGTGGGCGAGCGGATCCGCGCGGCCTACGCGGGCTCGGCGCCCTTCCGGCGCGCCGCGGACGAGTTCGTCGCCCAGTTCGACCAGATGATGGCTGACGCCGTCAAGAGCGATATCGACGGCGTGGTGCAGGCGGCGCTGGCGACTTCCGACGTTGGGCGCATCGCTGCCCTACTCAAGGCCTCGCTGGCGGGCTCGCCCGCCAAGGGCTGACACGCTCGGCTGTTCGAGGAGGCCCCGCCGTTGCCGGCGGGGCCGTCCTGTGTCCATAATCCTGCAGCGAAGAGGAGGCGCGCGCGCGGTTCCAGCGGCCGCAGAAATTAGGGGGCCTGGACGCCCCAGAGGCGGAGGCGTTCGCGCACTTGTCCGGGTAGATCGCGGCTGGGGTGCTGTAGCCAGGCGTCGGCTTCGGCGCGGGCGGTGCCGAAGTAGCCCGATCCGCAGGAGGCGCCCCAGGCACGCACGGCTGCCTCATAGGAGCGCGCGGCGTCGGGAGGGGGACCGCCCGGGACACGGTTGAGGGCCTCGGCGGCGGCGCGCAGGATAGTCTCCTCCTGGAGGCACCACCGCGCACCGTCGCCCGAAACAGGACCAGCACCAGCGGCCGGCTGGACGGCACGCTCTGGTGGCGGGGGCGAGCGCAGGCTCGGCGAGAGGACGGCGATGGCGCCAGCCAGCAGGGCAATCCCGCCCGCCAGGGCCAGGGCGCGGATCTTGAGGCCACGATCAGCCGCGGCGATGCGCGCGAGCCGTTCGGGGACCTCGGCCATGGCCGCGGCGAGATCGGGATCGCCGAGCGCCTCGGCCTCCTCTGCCATCGCCTTCGCCCGTGCGCGCGCGTCCTCAGGCCGGGGGCCGGCAAGGATCGCGTCGATCTCGGCGAGATCGGCGCGCAGGCGCGCCCGTCGAGCGTCGCGGCGGAGCAGCTCGATCGTCTCCGGGGCGCCGCCCACTTCTTGTGCCAAGGCGGCCATGGAGTCAAACCCTGCGGCTGCGCCGAGAAGCAGGAGCCTGGGCGTGGGATGATCGGGGGCAGCGAGCGCGATCTGAACGAGCAGCCCATGGACCGCACGATCGCCACCCTCCACCTCGACAGAGGCGCGAGCGAGAAGGCCGCCAAGGCCGGGGCCGTCGAGGCGCAGATCGCCGCGTGCAAGCATGGCGGCAGTGGCGCCCAGATCCTCGAGGGCAGCCTGCAACAGCGCGTTGACGGAGTCGGGAAGGGGTAGGACGGAATTCATCCTGCGCATCTAGGTCTAGGGGTGGGGAGGTCGAAAGGGCGGGACTATCTCCGGTCCGGAGCCCCCGTCCCGTGTCCCAGAGCCCGCCCGTCGTCCTGCGCATCCCTCTCGGCCAGGCCCTCGTTCAGGGCCGTCTCGAACCACTCGTCTGGGATTCCTCAGCCATCGTCAATGGCCATGTTCTTCTGGTCGGAGCCTCTGGCACGGGCAAGACCTTCCGGCTTCGTCACTTCATGGATGCAGCCATGCGGCAGAACCCGCGGGTGCGCTTTCATGTTATCGACGTCCATGGCGACCTGCGGATCCCAGGCGCGGAGGTCGTCGAATTCTCCGAATCAAAGGATTATGGCCTGAACCCACTCGCCATCAGCGCCGACCCGGACTTCGGCGGGGTGCGCAAGCGGATCCGGGCGTTCATCAGCACCCTGAACCGCACCTCCCGCCGGCTTGGGACGAAGCAGGAGGCGGTGCTAGCCAACCTCCTGAGCGATCTCTACCATTCGCGGGGCTTCCGTCCCGAGGTGCCGGGGACGTGGCGGGAGAGTCTGGATCGGAAGATGCCAACACTTGGGGATCTCTGCCGCTTCACCCGCTTCAAGCTGGAGGGGATGATCATCGGCGCAGGCTCGAAAGCCACGGTGCGTTTAGAGGCGGTCAATCGCGAGGCGGCGAAGCTCGGCAAAGCCTGGGTCGAAGCCAAGCGGGAGGAGCGGGGCGCGGGCAAGGGGGCGACGAGGGAGGAGGGGCAGACGGCGCTCGAAAAGGCTAAAGCGGCGGCCAAGGAGGCCTATGCGGAGTATATCGACGCCATCGAGACCGGTCGAGAGATTGATGATCTCATCAAGTACAACAGCCGCGACGTCATCCAGTCGGTCTACGAACGGCTAATCACATTGGAATCGTCCGGGGTCTTCAAGCCAAAACGCCCGCCCTTTACGGAGGGGAGTTCGGTGCGAGTCTATGGGCTAAAGGCACTGAGCGCCGACGAGCAGCGGATCTTCGTTGACATCCTCCTCGAAGATCTCTTTTTCGAGGCCCGCCGCCGGGGCGAGCGCCCTTCGACGGAGACCTTCATCGTCATCGACGAGGCGCACAAGTTCGTTTCCGAAGAGGACGACCACATCCTCAACGTCATCGTCAAGGAGGCGCGCAAGTTTGGCGTTGGCCTGGTGCTGGCCTCTCAGAGCCTGACCCACTTTCCTGACGACGTTGTCGCCAACACTGCGACCAAGGTTATCCTCGGGATCGACGAAATGTTCCACGAGGCCATGGCCCGGAAAATCCGGATCGATCCGAAGCAGCTCGGGGGCATCAAGCCGCACCGGACCGCCCTCGTCCAGGTCAAAGTCAAGGGCGATCTCTCCAACCGTTTCGTGCCCGTCGTCCTGCCCAAGACTTGACCTGTCCGGTGCTTGACATCCTCAATCTCATCCCCATATCAGGTGGGTCCGGCCACCGTCCTTGCCGCCTTAAGGGGGGTGGGGAAGGGGGCGGAACCGGTGCCCAGACGGGGCCGGTGTCTCAACGGTCGATGCTTCGAAGGAGGTCGACGATGACTGCGATAGACATGAGCCCGCTTTACCGGGCGATGATTGGTGCCGACCGCCTGCTGGCGGGGCTGGTCGCGCCTGCCACCTTCCCTCCCTACAACATCGAGAAGACGGGGGAGAGCGGCTACCGCATCGTGCTGGCGGTGGCGGGCTTCCGCGATACCGACCTCAAGGTCGTGCTACGCGAGAACGTCTTGACGATCGAGGGCCAGCGTCCGGAGGAGGACGAGGGACGTCAGTTCCTGCACCGTGGGATCGCGGGCCGCGCCTTCAGTCACTCCTTCCGCCTCGCGCCCGACCTGCGGGTTGAGGGGGCGGAGCTGCGCGACGGCCTGCTGACGATCGACCTCGTGCATGAGGTGCCGGAGGCCAAGAAGCCGCGGCAGATTGAGATCCGGGCCGCGGCCTGAGGGCCCTGAGGGGGCCGGGGCGTTGTCCCGGCCCCTTTTTTTGTTGGAGGGGTCAGCCCTTTCCTGGGCTTGCCAGGAATGGGGTTCGTCTTAGATCAAGGGTCGCTCTTGCGACTGTCGGGACGTCCTTTTCCGTGCGCACACTTCCGCTCTTCTCCGCCCTGCTGCTCGCCTCTATAGTGATAGCAGCGCCTATCGTAGCGCAAAACGAGCCGTTCGCTCCCCGCGATTCAACCTATCCCGCGCCTTGGGGTGGGGTATCTGGAGCAGGGGCCGCGGGGGGAGGCTTCTCGTTCGGCGACGCGGTATGGTCGCCCGACGTCGATGCGACGACGACGACCGACCGGTGGGACACGACGCTGACCTTGGAGCAGCAGGGGCTGGATACCTCTGAACGTCGAGCCGAGGACATCATACTGGAAGGGGAGAACGCGGGGGCGTTTGAGATCCGAGAGAACACCTGCGTGGGTGAGATGGCGCCCGGTCAGAGCTGCGGTGTACGGGTAGGGCTGCGCGAGGGGGTGGCGGACGGAACTTACACGGTCAATGTGCGCGACGCCGTCTCTGGGCGTAGTGTACGCGTGACGGTGCGCCTCGAGCGCCCGCGGGACGTAGATCTTGTGATCTCCGATGTCGCCGCGGCGGCGCTGGCGGCGGGATGGCAGCCGGGGATGGGGATCAATCTCCGGATCCTTCCTGGCTCCCGGGTGGGTTCGGTGGTACCGTGGGCGCCTGCGATGAGGATCGGTCCCTTCGAGGGACTGCCTCGTCCGGTCAATGTGATCAACGAGGGACGGATCCAGGGCGCGGGTGGCCGGGGTGGCCAAGGCGCACAATCAGATGGAACAGAAGTCAGAGGCATCTGGTGGATGCGCGGACAGGACGGTGGGCCGGCGATCCGGGCGGAGGCGCCGACGGTGATGCAGAACCTCGGCCAGATCTGGGGCGGCGGCGGGGGCGGTGGGTCCGGTCACTGCCGGATGCTCTACCATGCGGCTGGCTCGGGGGGCGGCGGCGCTGGCTTGGTGGGCGGTCAGGGCGGTCCGCAGACGGGCGAGCGCATCCCCTCGCAGGGGCCGGGCCAGCCGGGTTCGACCGAGGCTGGAGGCCTGGGCTCGTGCTCGCAGTTCATAACGGGCTACACCTGTCCGTCAG
>Ga0308417_1000624_pt1 | contig 25247 bp, 11 predicted proteins | sample HotsprSampleOS65_FD_203528 | JGI IMG/M metagenome (GOLD analysis project Ga0308417, IMG submission 203528) | Hot spring phototrophic mat microbial communities from Octopus Spring, Yellowstone National Park, Wyoming, United States - 20090730_OS65 ...
GGCCTTGGCGGCCGCCGGCGGGTCGGAGCGATGCGACTTGCGCGGGGTGGGAGGCGTGGAAAAGAGGTCCGGCTGTTCGGCGTTGGTCATAGGACGGACGGATCTACCGTGAGATGGTTCATGATGTATTGCCGGCGTTCGGGCGTGTTGCGGCCCATGTAAAACGACAGCAAGTCGGGAACGGCGTGTTCCTCGGCGAGCGTGACGGGAGTCAAGCGCATATCCGGACCGATAAACGGTTTGAATTCGGTGGGCGAGATCTCGCCAAGGCCCTTGAACCGGGTCACCTCCGCATGGGCGAGCCGTTGCACGGCGGCGTCCCGCTCGGCTTCCGAGTAGCAGTAGACGGTCTCTCGGCGATTGCGCACACGAAAGAGCGGCGTTTCGAGGATCGCCAGGTGGCCTTCCTGAACGAGCGGACGGAAGAACCGGAGAAAGAAGGTGATCATGAGGTTGCGGATGTGGAGGCCGTCCACATCCGCATCGGTGGCCAGAATGACGCGGTAGTAACGAAGGTTGTCGATCGACTCTTCGATATTAAGACTTCGCATGAGGTTGTAGATTTCATCGTTCTTGTAGAGCGCATCCCGCTTCAGTTCGGCCACGTTCAGAGGTTTTCCCTTCAGGGTGAAGACGGCCTGACAGTTGGGGTCCCGACAGCTTGTCAGCGATCCGGCCGCCGACTGACCTTCGGTGATGAAGATCTGGGTGTCGAGCCCACGTCCCCTCCGGCGGTCGTAATGGTCCTTGCAATCTTTCAATTGGGGCACGCGGATGGAGACCGAGCGCGCCCGTTCGCGCGCGAGTTTCTTGACCGTCTGCAGCTCCTTGCGGAGGGCAGCCGTGTCCTGGACTTTTTCGATCAGCCGCTGCGCGCGGGGGGGGTCGCGGTGCAGGAGATCCACCACGATATCGCGGATGCGTTGGACCAGCGCCGGGCGAATTTCGGCGTTCCCAAGCCGGTTCTTGGTCTGGGATTCGAACACCGGATCCTTCAAGCGGATGGCGATGGCCCCCACCAGCCCTTCCCGGACATCATCCCCCTCGAACTTGCCCCTGGCGTACTCGTTGACGGCCTTGAGCAACCCTTCCCGGAAGGCGCTGAGATGGGTTCCGCCGTCCGTGGTGTACTGCCCGTTAACGAACGAGAAATGGTCCTCGCTGAAGCGGTTGGTGTGCACAAACGCCAGCTCGAGCTGTTTTTCGCGGACGTGGAAAGGCGGGTAGAGCTGTTCGCCTTCCGTCTCTTCCCCGATCAGATCCAGGAGTCCGTTCTCCGAGCAGATTTCCTGTCCGTTGTAGCGAAGGGTGAGCCCCGCGTTGAGCCAGGCGTAGAAGCGAAGACGGCGCAGGACATGGTCTTCCGAGAAACGGTAGGCGCCGAAAATGGCGGGATCCGGGATGAAGGAGACCCACGTCCCGTCTCGTTCCGACGGGTCGCGGCCCTTCTTCTGACGGACCAGGCGTCCCTGTTCGAACGACGCCTCGGCAAACTCGCCGTCCCGGAAACTTCGCACCGTGAATGTCCTGGAAAGTGCATTGACCGCTTTGCACCCGACCCCATTGAGCCCGACGCTGAACTGGAAGACATCATCGTTGTACTTGGCGCCGGTGTTAATCGTGGAGACGCATTCGACCACTTTGCCGAGGGGGATCCCTCGACCATAGTCGCGGACGGTGACGGTCTGCTCTTCGATCGTGATGTCAATCCGCTTTCCATAGCCCATGATGAACTCGTCAACGGCGTTGTCCACGACCTCCTTGAGTAGGATGTAGATGCCATCTTCGTATTGGGAGCCGTCTCCGATCCGGCCGATGTACATTCCGGTCCGCAGCCGGATATGTTCCAGCGAGGAGAGGGTCTTGATTTTGCTCTCGTCGTAATTGTGCGAAGGTCGCGCCATGACTCGTAGATCTGTTACAAACGGAGGCATTATACCACCCATTGGGGAGGCGACAACCTCCAATCCTATTTTTTGGGGGGTACAGCGTTCGGGAATCGGAGGAATCGCGGGTACGATAGACGGGAAAAAGCGGGTGACCGTCAACGCCGTCTATGGTATGGTTTTCCCTTTTCTGAAAAGCAGCTTTGTCGGGAGAGTCACGGATGAGCGAACCCAGGCTCGATCTGCTGGTGGTGACCGATCTTCACTATGCCCCGTCGGGTGTTCCGCCGGCGACGGGCGAGGTTGTCCGCCATGGGGAGTGGGCCCGCCTCCTTCTGCGCAAGACGTTGTTGCGTCTCCGTCACATGGGGCGACAGCCCGATGGAATGGTCTTTCTGGGAGATCTTCTGGAAAAGGGTCATGGGGAGGACGCGGAGGCGCTTCTGCGGGCGCTGGCAGAGGAGGCGCAGGCGGCCGACATTCCCGTGTTGGCGGTCGCCGGAAACCACGACCCCGCGGGGGATCTCGCCGAGCGTGTCTTTCAGTCCCCCACGGGGTTTCGCGAATTCGGAGGCTATGGTTTTCTTCTCTTCCGTGACCCCGTTGGGGTGGGGGATGTCGCCACGCGGCGACAAGAGGACCTAGACCTTCCGATTCACGTGGCCCGGAAACGTCCCGATCTTCCCCTGATTGCTCTTCAGCATCATCCGCTCTATCCGCCGATTGACAGCACCTACCCCTTTCTCCCTTCCAACGTGGAGGAGATTCTGGCGGGATTCGACCAGGCGGGTGTACTTCTTTCGCTCAGTGGACATTGCCACTGGGGGACCGGACCGGTCTGGCGCGGCGCAACTCTGCATCGGACGACTCCCGCCCTCTGTGAGAGCCCGTTTCGCTTCGATTATGTGCGGCTGCGTGGTCGCGATGTTCAGATTGAATCGTTGGCGTTGAGGCTGGATGTGCCTGGCCTCTCCGATATTCATTGCCACACCGAACTGGCCTATTGCGCTTCCTCCGTCCGGGCGGAGACGAATGTGGCCCTTTCCCGAGCGATGGGGGTCGAGAAACAGGCCCTCACGGAGCATGCCTTTCATCTCTATCTGCCGCCGGAGGAGGCCTGGAGTTTTCGCTGGCAGACCGATCGGGATCTTGCGTTGCAGGCCTTAGCGGGTCCATCCCGGATGGAGGAGTTCCGGGCTCTGGCGGCTCGTGTACGGGGAGAGCATGTGCGGGTCGGCCTGGAGGTGGACTGGCGTGAGGGGGAAGGCTGGCTGTTACGACCGGGAGACGAACAGGGTTGGGATCTGCTGATTGGCGGGGTGCATGCATTGCCCGGGGTGACGCGCGAGACGGCCCGTAAGGCGCGGCGAACGGACCTCGAACGGCTCTTTCTCCGGCAAGTCGAGGATCTGCTGGCCAAGCGGATCCACGTTCTGACCCATCCTTACCGCGTGTTTACCCGCTGGGGGCTCGAAGAACCGACTGCGCTGGATGACCGCCTCATCGAGATGCTCAAGGCCGCCGGTGCCGCGGCCGAAATCAACTTCCACGATCACCCGACGGCGGACCGTTTCTATTCGAAATGTCTGGCCCGGGGTGTCCCTCTCGCCCTGGGGACGGATGCCCATGATCTGGCGGAAGTGGGTGAACTGTATCCGCATGTTGAGACATTGAGGCGGTTGGGAGTGGATCCGGCCGAAGAGGACGGCCGGCTCTTCCGGCTTTGCTGACGAACGGAGAGTGCCAAGATGACGGTCACAAACGAGGCCCTGATCTTACGCAACGCGTGGTGGACCGCCCGATTCGAGGAGGGAACAGGAAAGCTGTTTTGGCTGGTGGACGCGGACGGTGGGAATCCGCTGGCGGATGCCCTCGGCCGCGACGGGACGGACATGAAAGAGGGAGGGGCGGAACCGTACCGCGGGTTGGCCACGTGGATCAAGTCGGGCGATCAACCCGATCCGAATACGGGTGTTCTTTCGGCCTTTTCGCCTCTCCACGGGGTTCCGCGCCGCGCCCGGGCTCTCGAGAACGCTCTCCAGTTCGAATCCGCTCATGGTGGGTATCGCTTCCTTCAGACGTGGACTTTGAAACCGGGCGCGTATCCGCTCGACGTGGAAACCACGCTGTCGAATGAATCGGGGGACCCGGAGCCCCTCCAAATCGAATTTTTCTTTGCCTGGTCCATCCCGGCTGCGGAATGGGCGGAGACGGCCTATCAGATGCCGGGATCCGCGTTACGGGTGCTTCCGCCCTTTGGGGACATTCGGTTCGAACCCGGGCGTGGCGTTGCCCAACCTGGCTGGTACTGCGGACCCACGGGACGGGGCGTTGTCGTCAAAGCCGGCGAGGGGGTATGGCGATTCTTTTGCGGCAACCAGTCCGGCGCGTTTGTGCTGGGTCTCTTGAGCCCGGCCGTCCGCCTGGCTCGGGGCGAACGGCAGACGACGCGTTTCCAGCTCTGGCCTTTTCGGCGGGCGCAGGACGCGGGGTTTGTTCCTGAGCCCTCCACGCTTCGGGAGGCGGTGAACAACTGGCAGGCGGAGGTGCGGAGCCGGGCGGCCCGCTATCCCGATCTGGCCAGCTTTGCCGGAGAACGTGATCCTCGTTCCCTTTCCCAGCGTTACCTGCATCTGACCTTTCAGTATTCCCGGGTCCCGGTGGAGGAGATTCTTTGGCTGATCCGTGAAGTCGCGGCGCCTCTGGGATTCAGCGATCTGGTGTTCGAGGTGGGACGGGCGTTTCCGTATCGGAGTCATCCCCGCGTGGCGGCCCCATGGGCATATGGCCGGGACGACTGGAGACGGATGTTGGGCGAGGCTCGCGCCTGCGGATTGGGCGTGATTCCCGAATACAACTCGCTTGGCCATCAGCGGGAATCCGGGCTGGGCGCTGCCTATCCGGATCTGTGTGAAGATCCCGGGTGTTGGTGTCTGGATGTGGACCATCCCAGGACCCTGCCGGCCCTTCAGGAGATCATCGGGGAATTGCTCGAGTTTTTCGAACCCTCCGCCTTTCACCTGGGATTGGATGAGGCGGATGTGCCGAGCCGCCCGCAAACGTTTGCCTGTCCGCGGAATGGCCGAGCCCGAGATGGCGCCGAACTGTTGGGCCGGCTGATTCGAACGCTTCATGGGTTTTTGGCCGGCCGTCGGGTCCGAACGATGATGTGGGCCGACATGCTCTTCTATCGCCCCGAGCACAACAGTCAGAATGGACGGCGCACCGGTGCATGGCGAGCCATCCGTGAATTGCCGCGGGACATTGTCCTCTTTGACTGGTCCTATTTTCCGGTGCCGTCGTATGGCAGCACCGAGTACCTTCTGGGGGAAGGGTTTCCCGTGGTCGGGGCGACGTGGCATATTCCGCAGGCGGTGGCCTCGTTTGCGCGTTATGGGGCCGCGCGGGGCCTCGATGGTTTATGTGCGACGACGTGGGCGCCTCCGACATTCCGGGCGATCCCGGCGATCTGCACGCTAATGGCCGGCCGTCTGTTCCGACGTCCCTTCGAGGAATCCTGGTTGCGTGTTCGCGACGACGCCGAAGCGATGGCGTTTCGGTTGGCGGAGGGAGGGGTTCATCGGTAGCGGCCGTAGCGCTTCGCGGCCTCGTACATGGCCAGGACGTTTTCCGTAGGCGTGTTGTCTTGAATCGCGTGGGTCGGGGCCAGGCAATAGCCGCCGCCGGGCATCATGATGGCCAGCGTTTGGCGGCAGACGGTGCGAACGTCAGCGGGGGTTCCGGTGGCGAGCGGGCCGGCGGTTGAAATGGCGCCGTGGAACGCCAGTCGGTCTCCATAGCGTGATTTCAAATAGGAGGGGGCCATGTGTGCGGCCTCTGGCTGGAGGGTGTCCACGGCGGCAATACCCATCTCGATGAAATCCTCGAACGCCCAACTGCTCGAACCGCAGGAGTGGATGACCACGGGGAGGTCATGGGCGCGGGCCAGATCCACGAACCGCTGGTGAATAGGGCGCAGGTGACGCCGGTAGAGGTCGCGGCTGATCAGGGGACCGATCTGCGTTCCCAAGTCTTCCCCCATCCATACGCCGTCGGCCTTGCCCTTGAGAATTTCCAGCGTTCGTTCGATGACCGTGAAGAGGATCTCGGCCCGCCGCCTGGCGAGCAGAAGACCGGCCGGGTCGTCGATGGCCAGATCCACCAGCGTCTGTTCCATGGTGCGCAACATGCCGTTTCCGTTGATGATATCTGGGACGCCGGCTCCGCCGATGGCGAGAAAGGCATCGGGGCATCGTTTCCGGAGTTCGCGGGCCCCGGCGTAATCGAAATGGTCGGGATTCGGCATGGGCCAGCGGGCCACCTCCTCTTCTGTCGCGTCCCGGAGCGGGAATCCGCAATAGTCCCAGTAGCCGCCGGATGGATGCTCGATCCACCGGCGACGGATGCCCCATGGGTCAACCGTTACGCCCGGTTCCGGGGGATCGGGATGAAGGCGGGGACCCCGATAGGGGGGGAAGAAGATACGGAAGTCCACCTCCAGGGCTTGGAGTAGACCCTCCGTATCGTTGGGGGTGAGGCCGAAGTGGGCCTTGAGCCGAGCGTCAATGCCGGCGTTGGCGCTGTAGTTGACCGGCACGCGGTCCGGCTCCTGACGGGCCAGCGCCGTTCGTACCCGTTCGCGAGACGTCATGGTGGCCATACCGATCATGCTTGCCGAAAGTGGGGGCCCTGTGCAACTCTTTTCATGCGTCAAACGGGAGATTGCCCATGATGAGTCAGCGGCAACCATTTCGGGTGGGGTGGGCTTCGTGCGAGGTGACACCCGACTGGCCCGTAAATCTTCAGGGGCAGTTTTACGTTCGACTGACGCGGGAGGTGCTGGATCCGTTGACGGCGACCGCTCTCGCGTTGGAGAGCGCCGATGGCACCGTGGGGTTCATCCTCATTTCGGTGGATGCAGCGAATATCAAGGATATTGTGCGCCAAGTTATGACGCGGCGTTTGAAGGTGTGGATGCCCTCCTTTGATCCCGATCGGATCGTCCTTCATGCGACGCACACCCATACGGCTCCCCAGCAAAGCGGAGAGGGGTGGTATCCGCCGCTGCCCGAGGGGTATCGCCCTGCGGAGGTCTACGGGGAATTTCTCGGCGAGCGGCTGGCTGATCTGGCGGCGCAGGCCTGGGATGCCCGACGCCCCGGCGGGATAGCGTGGGCCTATAGCCATGCGGCGATCGGGAGTTGCCGCCGGCTGGTGTATTCCCACGGCCAGGCCCTGATGTATGGACGGCCGGATGATCCCACGTTCTCCCACGTCGAGGGGGGGTCGGACGACAGTGTGGACCAGCTCTTCACCTTCGATGAGGGGGGACGATTGACCGGGGTGGTCATCAATGTGGCCTGTCCGGCCCAATGCATCGAGCACGGGCTGCAGATGTCGGCCGACTACTGGCACTGTGTCCGGGTTGTCCTTCGGGAGCGGTTCGGACCGTCCCTGTTCGTGCTTCCTCAGTGCGGGGCTGCCGGGGATCAGTCCCCGCATATGGTGCTCTACCGGGGCACGGAGGAGCGGATGTATCGGCTCCGGGGGTGGCTCTCGGAAGGGCACTCCTTCGACCTCGTGCAGCGGGAGGTCCTGGCGCGTCGCCTGCGTGCGGCGGTCGAAGAGGGGCTCGAAGCGGCCCGGCAGGATCTTCGAACGGAGATCGAGCTGGCCTATGAGAAGCGTTCCCTCGCCGTTCCGCTGCGACGGCTGACGCCGGTTGAAGTGGCGGAGGCTAAACGGGTCATCGAGGAGTGCCGGAGACGGGAGGCTGAGCTGGCCGGGGAAGATCCCTGGTCCCGCGAGCGGAGCGCCAATCATGCTCGACGGCGCTTTTTCGAAAACACGTTGGATCGGGTCAGACGGATGGCCGCGGGCGAAACCACCATGAGCGTGGACCTGCATGCGGCCAGGATTGGCGAGACCGCTCTGATAACGAATCGTTTTGAGTACTATCTGGATTTCGGACAACGCATCCGGGGGCGATCCAAGGCCGTGCAGACGTTTGTCGTCCAGTTGGCAGGTCCGGGTTCCTACCTTCCCACGCCGCGGGCAGCGGAAGGGGGCAGTTACGGGGCCTGGTTTGCCAGTGCTCAGGTTGCGCCGGAGGCCGGCGCCCAGATTGCCGAAGAGTCCATACGCCTGATTAACCAGTGGTTTTGAGGAACAGGGAGGAAAAAACGGTATGCGCTATACCATGATGAGTTACACCGTGGCGCGGCACGGGCCGGCGGTCTTCGATCTGGAGCGGATGTTGCGGCTGGCGGTGGAGTTGAAGATGGCGGGCGTGGATTTCGTAACGCTCCATGGGTTCGCGCCGGAGGAGTTGAAAAAACGGTGCGACGGTTACGGGCTGCCTGTCGTGTGTTATACGATTCCGGCGGGCGGTCTGATCAGCCCGAATCGGGAGGAGGTGGAACGGGCCAGGGAGGCGCTCCAACGGGGACTCGAGGAAGCGGCCGCGCTGGGGGCGCCCCTCATCATGGCCGTCACACCGGGGCGGAGCGATCGGACTCGCGACGAGTCGCGGCGGCGTTATGTGGAAGGGCTGGCGCCGGTGGTGGAGGCGGCGCGGCGGTTGGCGATCCGGGTGACTGTGGAAAATTTTCCGGGAAAGCATAGTCCGTTTGTCACGGCGGCGGATTATCTGGCGGTCCTGGCGCAGCTGCCCGATCTTGGATTAACCTTCGATAGCGGCAATGCGGCCGGGGGGGAAGAGCCGGCCGCCTCGTTTCAGCGGGTCGCCGGCCGTGTCTGGCATGCCCATTTTAAGGATTGGGTGGTGTTGACGGCGTCGGAGCCGGGCGGACATGAGATGCTCAACGGTCTCCGGTACAAGCCGGCGCTGATCGGGGAGGGTGTGATCAACCATCGGGCGGTCCTTGAGGCGATGGCGAAGGCGAACTATACGGGAGGCATCAACATCGAGTACGAGGGGCCTCAGGACCCCTATGAGGCCATCCGGAAAGCGGTGGCCTATTTGAGAGGGCTCGAAGCGGAATTGGGCCTTTGAGCCGAACCTTGGCGTACCTGGCAGGAGTCGAACCTGCAACCCTCAGATCCGAAGTCTGATGCTCTGTCCAGTTGAGCTACAGGTACGGCGGAGGTCGGCGGAGCAAAACGGCTGGCGTACCTGGCAGGAGTCGAACCTGCAACCCTCAGATCCGTAGTCTGATGCTCTGTCCAATTGAGCTACAGGTACGCGTTGCGCATCAACGAAGCCATACTGTAAAATATGCTCTGAAGAAAAGCAAGCCTGGATTACGGATGGGGAGTCGTTTTCAATTGGAATCGCCCTTTACGCCGACCGGCGATCAACCCGCAGCGATCGCGGCGATTGTGGAGGCCTTTCAGTCAGGCCGGAGGTACCAGGTCCTGGAGGGCGTCACAGGATCCGGCAAGACCTTCACCATGGCCAACGTGATCGCCCGCCTCGGGCGGCCGACGCTGGTGATTTCGCACAACAAGACTCTAGCGGCCCAGTTGTATGCCGAACTGAAGAGCTTTTTTCCCCGGAATGCGGTGGAATATTTCATCAGTTACTACGATTACTATCAGCCGGAGGCCTACATTCCTCAGACCGATACGTACATTGAAAAGGACGCGTCAATCAACCGGCAGATCGAACGGTTTCGCCTCTCCGCCACTCATGCCCTCATGAGCCGCCAGGATGTAATCGTGGTGGCGTCGGTCTCCTGCATCTACGGTCTGGGGTCCCCGGAGGATTACCGGGAAATGGTGGTGGCTGTCGGCCGGAACGATCGGATGGACCGGGATGCCCTGCTGCGCCGGCTGGTCGAGATTCAGTATGAGCGGAACGATTGCGAGCTGGTCCCCGGCGCCTTTCGTGTCCGGGGCGACGTGGTCGAGGTGGTGCCGGCTTGGGAAGAGCAGGGGATTCGCCTCTCCTTTTTTGGGGATTGCCTCGAGCGGCTCGAGGCGTTCGACCCACTGACTGGGCGGACGGCGGGCGTGCTCGCGCGGGTGTTTCTTTCCCCGGCGCATCATTTCGTCATGCCGGCCGATAAACGGGAACGGGCGATCGGGGCGATTCTGGAGGAGTTGGAGGAGCGCATCCACGAGCTGGAAGCCGCCCGCAAGCTGGTCGAAGCGCAGCGATTGAGACAACGGACCCTGTACGATGTGGAAATGCTTCGGACGGCGGGGTATTGTCCTGGAATCGAAAACTACTCCCGTCATCTCAGCGGGCGGAAGGCCGGCGAGCCGCCCGCCACGCTCATGGACTATTTTCCGCGGGACTTTTTGACGATTGTGGACGAGTCGCACGTCACGGTTCCTCAGTTGCGAGCCATGTACAACGGCGACCAGGCCCGGAAAACGGTGTTGGTCGAACACGGTTTCCGCCTGCCCTCGGCCAAAGACAACCGGCCGCTGAACTTCGATGAATTTCTGGACCGGGCGGGACCGATTCTCTTTGTGTCGGCCACGCCGGGACCGTTCGAGCGGAGTCTGGCCGATCCGGTCCGTCAATTGATTCGTCCGACCGGTCTACTGGATCCCCCGGTCATCGTTCGTCCGCTGAAGGGGCAGGTAGACGACCTGATGGCGGAAGTTCGCGCCCATGCGGGCCGGGGAGAGCGGGTTCTGGTCACCACGCTCACGAAGAAGACGGCGGAAGACTTGGCGCGCTACTTGCAGGAGGCGGGATTGCGGGTTCAGTATCTCCATTCCGACATTACAGCTCTGGAGCGTGTGGATATTCTGCGACGGCTTCGGACCAAGGAGTTTGATTGTCTGGTCGGGGTGAACCTGCTGCGGGAGGGGCTCGATCTGCCGGAGGTTTCGCTCGTGGCCATTCTGGATGCGGACAAGGAGGGGTTTCTGCGGTCGGACACCTCCCTCATCCAGACGGCGGGGCGAGCGGCACGTCATGTGAATGGAAAGGTGATCCTCTATGCGGATACGATGACGGATTCCATGAAGCGGTTGATCGCGGTGACCGAGGAGCGGCGGGCCGTGCAGATGGAGTACAACCGGCGTCACGGCATTACCCCGCAGAGCATTCAGCGCGAGCGGGACTGGGCGTGGGCGGCGGAGACGACGGCGCGGGCGATCGAGACGTCGGTGGTTCGGGAATCCGGTTCGGCATATGAGACGCGCGACTTGATCGAAGCGTTGAAAAAGGAGATGTGGGAGGCCGCGGAGGCTCTGGAATTCGAACGGGCGGGGCGGATCAGGGACGAACTGGTAGAGCTGATGAAGGCCGCCGGCATGACGCCGCCGAAGGAGTGGCGGAGGCCGGCGTCCGGCCGTCCCGTCCGTCGGCCGGGTTTTGGGCGGTCTCGTCCCCGAACGACGAGGAGGCGATGAGATGCCGATCTACGAGTTCTACTGTCCCCACTGTCATCGGATTTTTTCCTTCTTCTCGCGGCGGGTCGGAGTGACGCGCCAGCCGGCCTGTCCACGCTGTGGCGGGTCGGAGATGCGCCGGGAGGTCTCTCCCTTTTCCGCGCTCCGGAGGGGCGAGGCCAATGGCGAGAACGCGGAGGGTTCGTCGGCGGGCGGCGAAGAGGGACCGTCGCCTGGGGACGAACGCGTGGAACGCGCGCTGGAAGCCCTGGCCTCCGAAGCGGCGGACCTGGGGGAAAACGAGGATCCCCGCCAGGCCGCCCGGCTGATGCGGCGCTTTTCGGAGATGACGGGGATGCCGCTCGGGGAGGGGATGGAAGAGGCGATGCGGCGTCTCGAAGCGGGCGAAGATCCTGAGGCGATCGAAGAGGAGCTTGGGGAGAGGATCGAGAAGGAGGATCCCTTCGAGATGGCTCCTCGGAAAGGGAGCGGCCGCCGCCGTGTGCCCCCCTCCCGTGATCCCACGCTCTACGACCTGTAGGGACGAGGCCGATCCCTCTACTTTTCCCCCGCCAGGACTTCCGCGACATTGAAGGCGTGGTCCCGCAAACGGCGGAAGGCGGTCAGCATATCGGTGTAGACCAGGCTCATCAGCGGGTTGTGCGACTGGCGGGCGAAGGTTTCGAGGTGTTCGTGCCGGAAATCCTTCATCACCTTAATCACCTTGGCGGCGTCGGGTTGAAATTCCACCATCAAGGAGGGATCGGGAATCGTCTCTTCGACCAGAGGGCGGTGCAGCTGTTTCAGCAAACCGGTCACCAGAACATGAAGTTCCTTCAGGTGGCGGCGTTCCTCGGCCGGAAGTTCGAGCCGGTTTTGGACGAGTTTGATATTCAGTTTGACGAGCGCCATCAGATAGTCCCCCAAGGATTCGTATTCATGGGCCAGGCGAAGCTGGCGGCGGCCGACCTCCATGACCTCGCCGGGCACGGAATCCGAGAGAAGCCGCGAAAGGAAGACGGTGACCTCCCGCTGGATGTTGTCGAGGACCTTTTCCCGGCGGATGATCTCATCTTCGGCCCGGGTGTCCCGCTCGGGATAGGGCAGGCTGAGCACGGTATCGAGGGCGGTCGTCATCTGCAGGACGTGCTCGGACATGGCCACGATCTCTTTGTGCGATTGTTCGATTCCAAGGGCGGGATGGGCGAGGAAGCGGACATTGAGGTACTCCAGCCGGTAGGCCTCGCCGGCCTGACGATCCGGAATGAGCCAGGTGATCAGTCGCGCGAAGGGTTTGAGCAGGGGGAGAAAGACGACGGTGTTGAGGACGTTGAACATGGTGTGCACCATCGCGACGCGGGTCAGGCTGGTCTGAAGCAACTGAGCCGCCTCCTCCCCATGATTGGGGACCAGCCATTCAATGAACTGGAGATAGCGGGGGAACAGAGGAATGATCCAGGCGACGCCCAGAACATTGAAGAGAATGTGGCCCAGCGCGGCGCGACGGGCGTGAGCATTGCCGCCGATGGAGGCCAGCCAGGCGGTGATGGTGGTCCCGATGTTGAGACCGAGAACGATCGAGGCGGCGGTCGTGAAATCAAGCAGATCCGTCTTGAGCAGGCTGATCACAATCCCGAGCGTGGCGGAGGAGGATTGGATGATGGCCGTGACCACTAAGCCGATCAGGGCGGCTCGCATCATTCCGGCAAAGGAGTCGGCCTGAAGGGAGTGGAAGAGGCGCAGGATAGAAGGATCGGAACGGAGGGGCCGGAATCCATCGCTCATGAGCTCCAGGCCAAAAAAGACCATCCCAATACCCATCAGGAACATGCCCCAGTAGCGGAGTCGTTCACGCCCGGCGAAAAGAAAAACCAATGCGGCCAGGCCGAGCGTCGGAAGGCCGAGGTGCGAGATTTTGAGGGAGAGAACCCACCCGGTGATGGTTGTGCCGATATTGGCGCCGAAGATGACTCCCAACGCCTGGAGGAGGGTCATGAAACCGCTGTTGACAAAGCCAACCACCATCACGGTCGTAATCGAGCTGGATTGAATGAGACAGGTGACAAACGTTCCAATCAAGACGGCCAGCACGCGGTTGTCGGTGACGCTGCTGATCAGACGGCGAAGGCGGGGACCGGCCAGCGTCTGCATCCCTTCCGACATGTATTTCATGCCCAGAAGAAAAATCCCCAGCCCTCCCACGCCGGTCATGATGATCTGAAGATAGCTGCTCATAGGCACCCATCATAAAAGAGGAGGTCCTTCGGGTTCAAGCTTTGTGAGCGGCGTGTTTAAATTGAGCCGAGACCGTCGGCTGATGTATGATCGTTCCGGCGCATGAAAACCATCCGTTTAGGCTGCCTGGCAGCCGTTCTGGCCCTGGTCGTGGCGGTCGCGTTGCCGAGTCGGCTGGCCCTGTGGCGGTCGGCCTTACGCCCGCCGAGCGAGCCGGATCTGAGTCGGGTTCCGCCTTCTGTGGCGTTGGTGACGGTGGTGCTGGGGGGTTTTCGTGGACTGGTCGCGGATCTTCTCTGGTTTCGCGCCTCGTCGCTTCAGGATGAGGGCCGTTTTCTGGAGATCGTGCCGCTGGCGGATTGGATCACGAAGTTGGAGCCGACCTTTCCGGAGGTCTGGGCGTTTCACGCCTGGAACATGGCGTACAACATCAGCGCCCTTTTTCCCGATCCGAAGGATCGGTGGCGGTGGATCGGCAACGGACGGCGCATCCTTCAGGAGGAGGCGCTTCGCTATCATCCGGCCTCTCCTCGCCTGCATGCCGAACTGAGTTGGCTCTATTATCATAAGATCGGCGGCTATTCCGATCCAGCGGCCGATCGCTATCTAGCGCTGTTTTTCGATGAGATTGCCTCGCAATTGCCCGATGGTCAGATGGAAACGGCTCCGGCCGATGCGGTCGCCCGGTTTATCGAACGGTACCGGCTCCGTCCGGAAACGTTGAACACGCTTTCGGCGCAATGGGGCCCTTTCGATTGGCGGCTGCCGGAAACCCACGCCCTGTACTGGGCCTTCGAAGGCGTTCGCGTAGCGGGAGCCCCTCCCGACATCCGGGCCGACCGCATGGTCTACCTTGCGCTGATCGCCTCGTTTCTTCGGGGACGGGCGGCGCTGGCGAGGCCCGGCGCACCGCCCATCCGGGGGCTTCGACCCGAGTTGGCCGAGGCGGTGATGGACCGCCTGTCTGAGATGGCCCGGCGCTATCCCGATCCGGAATACCGTTGGGACGAGGTTGCCGCCTTTTTCCTCAAGCGGGCGTCGTTTTATCTCTATTGTTATGGGTATGACGAGTTGGCCCTGCGTTTTTTCGAACGCGCGCGTCAGGCCGGATCGGCCACGGAACCTTCGATCGAGGCGATGGCGGTTCAAGCCGCGGAGTCCGCCGCCATGGCCGGCTCGGACTATTGGGACCAGGCGATGGCCCTTTTCACCGAAGCTGCGCGGCGGCGGCAGCACGGCGATGAGGCGGGGGGGCTTCGGTGTGAACGGATGGGCCGGCTCTTTTATGAGGGAGTTCGAAAGCGCCTGCTCGACATGGGGGTGGCCTCGCTTCCGTCCACCGACGCGCTGGTGGTGGAAGGAGAGCGTTTGGTCCGCGGGGACGAGCGGCAGGAGAACCGGCCGTGAGGGATTGGCGACGGTTGGGACTTGGGCTTTTGCTTTTGGCGGGGATTCCGGCATGTGGACCGTCCCGGCCTCGAACGGTGGTGCGGGAATTCCCCGGCATGGGGACGTTGGGGAGCGTGACCGCGCTTTCCGATGAGGAGGCCTTTGCCTGGGCGGCCCAATGTGCCCAGATTACGCGTGAGTGGGAGAGTCGACTCAGCCTTTTCCAGGCGGATTCCGAACTTGCCCGCATCAATGGGGCCGCCGGGCGGGAGGCGGTGCCTGTCTCGTCTGAAACAATTCGACCGATTGTGACCGCGCTGCGGCTGGCGGAGGAGAGCGGAGGCGCCTTCGACCCGACGGTCGGACCTCTTATGCGTCTGTGGGGTTTCCGCCGGGATGGGGCGATTCGGAAACCGTCGGCGGAGGAGATTGCGGCTATTCGCGAACGAGTGGGGTATGGGTTCGTGCGCGTGTCCGGTCAGACGGTCCTTCTGGAACGGGAGGGGATGCAGCTCGATCTGGGGGGAATTGGGAAAGGGTTTGCCGTGGATCGCTGTTGGGAGGCGATCCGCCGAACGGCCGGAGACCGGCCGTTTTTGGTCAATCTGGGCGGCAACATGCGGGTCTCGGGAAGGCCTTCTTCAGACCGGCCATGGCGGATCGGAATCCGGCATCCGTTTCAACCCGACGCGTTGATAGGGACGCTGCGGTTGGACGATGGGATGGCGGTGGCCACCTCGGGGCATTACGAGCAGTTTGTCGAGGTCGGGGGCGATCGGTGGTCGCACATCATGGATCCCCGCCGGGGGGAGCCGGTTCGAGGCATGGCGTCCGTCACGGTGGTGGCGGATACGGCGGAAGAGGCGGACGGACTTTCCACAACGTTGTTCGTGCTGGGGCCGGAGGAGGGCGAGGCCTTTCTCCGACGGACGGGCCGAACGGCGGCCGTGCTTTATGTTCCCGATCGCCAGCCCCTCCAGCTGATTCCCAACCTGGCCATGGCGATCCTTCTGCAAAAAACAGATTGATGCTGCTCGCGTTATGATCATCATGACGTTAACCTACAAAGCTAGGAGGCGCCATGACGCGTGAGAGGGGTAATCGTGGTGGTCTTGTTTCTCTGTTTCTCGTTTCCCTGATGGTGTCGCGGGGGGTGGCCCAAACGGTGAGCGTTCTTGTTCCCGAACGCGTCGTCGAGACCCGCTCCGAATGGATAACGGGCACCAGCGTTGTGGTCAAGACAGGCGGGGGAACCGTCTGGCTGATTCCGACCGATGCGACCAATACCTATACGGGGACGACGACAATTTTGGATGGGGTTCTTCGTGCGGAAGGAGGCCGAGGCCTGCCTGCGCTCTCCACCCTGTACCTGAATGGCGCCAATGTCGCGACCCGGGCGGCAGGTGTTTACGAAAGCCGCGGCACCTTTGCCCGCAATGTAGGGACGGGGGCGGGACAAATATACTGGAACGGAACCTACGGAGGCTTTTCCGCGTTTGGAGGCGATCTGGTGGTCACGTTAAACGGCGGCGCTGATCTGGTGTGGGGGGCTGTCAGCGGGTTCAATGGGAAATCCCTTTCGCTGGGGAGTTGGGCCGCCGATGGTGTGGTCGAGATCCAGAATAACATCGGCCTCGGGGCCGATCGAGTGGTGGCGGTTGATCTGAACACCAATAACCCGAACAACCTGGCCCTCTTTTCGGGGATCATCAGCAACGGTGCGGTAAGCGCCTGTGGCCTTACGAAGCAAGGGAATGGTACCCTTTGGCTTCGCAACACCAACACCTATACGGGGGCTTTGACCCTTAGGGGAGGGGCGGTTCGGGCGGTGGATGGCGTGGGATTGCCTGCCGCGGCTCGTCTCGTATTCGGGGGGACTTATGGGATTCTGGAGAGCGTAGGAACATTCACCCGCACCATCGGCACAGGTGCGGGTCAAGTATCCTGGTCCTCGGCGTCGGGCGACAATGGCGGCGGGTTTGCGGCGTGGGGAGGTCCGTTCAGTGTCACGCTCAACGGCGGCGCGGTCCTGTCATGGGCGGCCGCCGACGGGCTCAATGGGCGCGTGTTGGCGCTGAACAGTCTGACGGCCAACGACGTGGTCACGCTTAACAATGCGCTCGAGATGGGGGCGGCACGGACGATCTACGTCTATGACAATCCGTTCGTTTCGACCGATTACGCGCGGATCACGGGCGACATCCGCGGCAACAATACGGGGTGGAATCTGACGAAAAGCGGGCCGGGCCTTTTGGAACTCGCCGGCTTCAACTCCTATCGCGGCAACACGCTGATTCAGGAGGGGACATTGCGTGTGACGGGAGCGATCGCTAGTAACAACTATTGCCAGGTGTCTGCGCCGGCGGTCCTGAGCGGAACCGGTCTGGTGATTAACGCGCCTGCGAACGGGTTGCTCTGTTATGGAATGGTTTCTCCCCGTGACGCAGCGGGGGCGGGAACGCTGGGAGTGACTGGAAATGCTACCTTCTACACGAACTCCGGCATCGAGCTGGCGCTGGGCCCTTCCGCGACCCCAGGGACTCTGGCGATCAGCGGCAATCTGACGATTCAGACCAATTTCATCATCCGACTTCTGGATTTGGGCGGGCGTTGCGAAGCCAGCGATCAGTTGACACTGATTACGTACGGAGGCACCTGTCTGTCGTTTCCCACCAATGCGTGGTCGTTGGATGGTTCCCTGGTCTGTCATTCGGCCCGTTGGATCTGGACGAATGCGACGCTGGTGCATGATCCGGCTGGCAAGCGGATCTATATCACCGGCCTGCGCATGGATCCACCGACTCCGGATACCGTTCTGGTCTTGAAGGGCGGCGTCGGCAACTGGACGGATGAGAACTGGGATGGCCCGCTTCCCTATCCGGATACCGAGGCTGAGGCGCAGGTGACGGCGGCCGATTCGGACATTACCGTGGCCGGGCCGCAGGACACGCATACCCTGACCCTTTCCGATGGTCTCGTCCAGATCTCCGAGGGGTCCTCGTTGCGGAGCTATGTGGCGGATATTCAGGGCGGCGAATTGAGGGTGGAAGGGGCCTTGACGGGGTTTGAGCGTCTCCGCGTTCGTCCCGGGGGACTTCTGCGGGTGTCTGGAACGTTGAGTGGGGCCGATGTTCTGGTCGAGGGGACGAACCGGTTTGATTCCGGCGCACTCCTCCAGGTTCGGGACTGGAGTTCATCCCAGAATCAGGCTCTGACCAATGTGACGGTGATGGCACGTGCGATCGCGGTGCCCCCCGCGCTGATCGTCGGAGCAGGCAGTGTGGTGAGCGCCGAGACATGGACCGTTCGGGGACCAGCCGAAGCCGTGGAATCCGCTCAGGTGGCCGGAATGATTCGTCTGGGCGCGGATGGCGAATTGACGCTCCGCGGGGACTCGGCGGCGAATGCCGTCATTCGCTTCGAAGGCGGTGTTCTGCGGGCCGCGGAGGCGACGCGGGTCGGCGGACTGGATTTTACGCTTGGCGGCGTCATTCGGCGGGAGGGAGCGACCGATCCTTTGCGCGTGACCGGCCCCCTGATGGTTCAGGGGCAATCATTGGATCTGGATGCCTTGAAAATGGACACCGCCGAGGCCACGATCGTGGCCACCAATGGGTTTGGAGTGACCACCACCGGAGATTTCCAGGCCGTCTCGCTTCGGATGACCGGATCTCTCGTTCAAGCGGCAGGAGTGTGGTCGGTCAGCAACGTCCTTTCGGTCGAGGACGTGACGATTACCAATCCGATTGTCGGAAATGCCCTGGTGATGGTTGGCGAGAGCCGGACGCGGGACCAGCTGGTTTGGCTGACTGCCTCGAACAGCTACCGGGGCAAAACCGTGATCGAACGCGGTACGTTCCGGGCAGACCCGGGATGGGGGCTTCCGGATGACGAGGGTGCGGGCGCGTTGGAGTTCTCCGCCGATGCCGATGGCTGGCATGCCGTTCTGGAAGGGCGGGGATCGCTTTCGCGAAATGTCGGACTAGGACCTCGTGGTGTTTTTTGGAGCGGCCGGGGCGGATTTGCGGCATGGGGCGGCGATTTGGATGTGGTCCTCAGTGGGGGAAACCCTCTCACCTGGACGGCGACGAACGGTTTTCAGGGGTTTCAACTCTATCTCAATAGCCCTTCCGCGACACACGCCGTCACGCTTCACAACCCGATCCATATCACGGCCAACGTTGGGCTTCGCGTGTTCGATAATATCCGGACGAATTCGGACGTCGGAAGGCTCACGGGAACCCTTTCCATGGATACGGCGGCCCGCGTTCTCCAGAAAGTGGGCGAGGGGATGGTCTGGCTGACGGGGACCAACACCTTCGGGGGGCGGCTTCAGATTGACGACGGTGTGGTTCGGGCGGTGGACGGAATCGGACTTCCTGCGGCCGCGGTGCTCTACTTCAACGGCACCGCTGCGGGCAGCCGGTCGAGCGGTGTGCTCGAAAGCAGGGGCATGTTTGCGCGTACCATTGGAACGGCGGGCGGACAAGTCTACTGGAACAACCCCGGTGGCTTTTCGGCCTTTGGCGCTCCGCTCCAGCTCGTTCTCAACTCAGGAGCGGCCATAACCTGGAGTGCGGCGAATGGGTTCAATGCCAAAGCCCTGGTCGCGGGGAGTCCAACGGCCGACGATGTGGCGACGCTGGTCAATCCCGTGGATCTCGGCGCCAATCGGGCGATCTACGTTTGGGACAACACGAATTCGGCGGTGGATGCTTTCCAAATGGCGGGCACGATTGCCAATGGCGGGGCAGGAACTTTCGGACTCTGGAAATATGGCGACGGGGTATTGTGGCTGACCGGCACCAACACCTTCACGGGTGGGGTGACGAACTTCAACGGGGTGGTGCGGTTCGAGGAGGGGGTCGGGATTCCGTTGGTCTCTCCGATGCGTCTGTCGGGCGGGAACGTCTATCCCTGCGTCTTCGAGAGCCGCGGCCCGTTGACCCGAAATCTGGGAACCGCCAATGGTGAAATCTCCTGGAGCGGATCGGGCGGATTTAGCGCCTGGGGCGGGGATCTGGATCTTTTGCTCCAGGGAGGCGCGGAATTGATCTGGTCCTCACTGACGGGAGGGTTCAACGGTCAGGTATTGCACCTCGGCTCGCGGTCGGCGAATGGCCGGGTAACCCTCGCCAATGCGATTCAGCTGAATGGCAACAGATCTCTATACGTCTGGGACAACCTTTTTGCCACGACGGATGTGGCACGAATTTCAGGTCGGATCGCGAATGGTGGAACGGCCAATTCGCAGCTGCTTCGGTATGGTGACGGGCTGCTGGAACTGACCGCGACGAATGCCTATACGGGGGCAACCTCCCTCTATGATGGAGACACGCGCGTGCTGGGCGTCATCTCCGGAGGGGTGGTGGTCGCGGTGAATCACACCAATGGCCCTCGGACGACACTCTCAGGCAGCGGAACGGTGGGGACCCTGACCGTCAATGCCAATGGAGTGGTGGCGCCTGGCAACGGGGCGGTGGGAACGCTGACCGTCAACGGGACGGCGACCTTTCTCCGCGGCAGTGCCATCGAGTGGGAGATCGGGCCGTTCAACCAGTGTGACCGTCTCCATGTGGTCAGCAACCTTACGCTCAATGCGGAGTGGGTCGTGCGCGTGCGGGATGCCGGCGGAACGCCTTCGGCGGAGGATCGGTTGCCGATGATCACCTTCGACGGCTTTCTCGCCAGCAATACGACGGCGGTGCTCGACGCCTCCCTGCTCGATGACGAGGTGTGGGATCTCTCCCAAGCGACGGTGTACTACGACCCGACGAACAAGCAGGTTGGCCTGACGGGGCTTGCGTGTACGGGACCGCGCGTCGAGGTATCCGATGCTATCGTGCGGGAAACCGATGAGGGGACGGCCGAGGCCGTGTTCCGGGCAACGCTTCTGGATGGATTTATGGGGGATGTGGATCTCTACTTTACCACGGCCGATGGCACTGCCCAGGCGGCCAGCGACTACACGGCGACATCGGGGATGGTCACCCTGACCATGGATTGGCCGACGGCGGAGATCAGTGTTAGGGTTCATGGGGACACGGTCCCCGAATGGCCAAGCGAATATTTCTGGCTCACCCTCGCGGTGACGGGAGGAAATGCCCGTCTGGTCATCTCGGCGGCCCGGGGCTCGATTGTGGACGATGATGGAGCTCTTCCGTACAAGATGCCCATTACGTTCAGCGGATACAGCGGTTCGGAGACATTGACCAATTTCCCGGCGCTGATCACCTTCCGCGAGGGCGTTCAGGGCTTCAGTTATGGCATGATGGGCCATACCAATGGATGGGACCTCCGCTTCTTGGATGCCGATGAAACTGGGGAGCTGGCCTATGAAATCGAACGTTGGGATCGGAACGGCACCTCTTACGTCTGGGTCCGCCTGCCCGAGCTGAAAGGAACCAACACCCGAATCTGGGCGGTGTGGGGCGATTCTACGGTGACAGAACCGCCCGCCTATAGCACCAACGGGACCGTCTGGTCGGATGGCTACTTGACGGTTCATCACTTCAACCCGCCCAGCGGGGGGTTCTACCGGGACTCTTCCCCCAAGGCCAATCATGGGGTCAATGAAGGTGGCCGGATATCGGGTGGCGCGATTGGCGCGGGTCTGGATCTCCTGGGCGCGACCAATAACGTCAACCTGACCGGCATGTCTTCAACCGAACAGAGTTACACCTTTGAAATGTGGGTCCGCTCGCCATCCCTGACCCTCAACCAGTATCTGTTCGATGCCCAGTCGGGCCGTCATCTTATTTCCTTCAACCAGATGACGCTCGGATCGGTGTCGTACTATGATACAACGTGGCGCAGTTTCCCGTTTCAGGCGCTCAACAACGGTGCGTGGCAGCATTTGACCGTCGTCGCCGACAGGGATGCCGCCCGTGTGGCGCTTTATGTCAATGGGACTTTTCTTGGCACGAATACGTACGCCCCCCGCGGTCTGGGCGGCCAAATCCGTCTTGGCTCTCTATACAACGCGCCGGCCACCCAGCACTACGATGGTCAGATGGACGAATTCCGGGTTTCGACGCGCGCGCGTTCGCGGGACTGGATTGCAGCCAACTATTGGGCGCAGAATGCGCCGGACATCTTTGCGCGGAAAGGGGCGGTGGTGACGGCGGATGGTGCGCCGCTCGCGGACGCTCCGCTGGCCGTCGGAAATCGGCCTGCGACCGCTGTTGGTGATGGAAAAGCGACGTTGAATGGCGTTTTGATCGGAACGGGCGGCGGGCCGACCGCCGGGCTGATCGTATGTTGGGGCACGACGGATGGGGGGACTGGTTCGACGGGTGATTGGGCTTATGCCCAGGAGGTCGGGACCGACTTTGGACCTTCCGCATGGGTTTCGGTGGGCGTGTCCAATCTCAGCGCCGGACAGAGCTATGCCTTCCGTTTTCTGGCCACGAATGCCAGCGGCATGGCCTGGGCCTCACCAGCCGAATGGTTGACGATGTCCCGGGGATGGTATGTGGCGACTACGGGGGACGGGACCGACGGCCAAAGCTGGGCGACGGCTTATACCAACATTCAGACGGCGCTCAATGCGGCGCAACCGGGGGATACCCTTTTCCTAAAAGGCGAGCGGTTCGATATCTGCGATGATCCAGCAAGACTGACCCAACTGATCGTGACGACGGCCGCCATTCGCATACGGGGCGGCTACCTAGGCGTAGGAACTCCCGGATCCAACGATCCGACGTTATGGCCGACGATCATCACACGCAGCGCGGGTACGAACCGCCTCATGCTCATTGACGGCGCGGACAACGTGGAACTCTTCGGACTCTGGTTTACCAACGGGTATGCCCGGAGTGCGGTCATTCCCGTCCACCCCGATTCGAGCGGTGCCGGGCTGTTTATCCGGAATGCGAACGGCATTCGCATCGAAAGGTGTGTCTTCTTCCGCAACTGGGGATACGGTCCTTTTGTCAATGGAGGTTATGTGTATGGCGGCGGCCTTTGCGTGTCGAATTCCCGTGTGGAGATCCTCAAGAGCCAAATTGTGTCCAATCTCGTGACCAGCCTCAGCAGCGCGAATCTGCAACACGGTTCTGGCGGCGGTCTGGCACTGCTGGGCGGGGAAGTGACGCTGGAAGATGTGGAGATTACGGCCAACTGGATTGCGGGCGATTATATCCATGGCTATGTGGACGGAGGGGGCCTGTCCATTCGGAACGGCATCCTTATGGCTCGTCGTGTGGTGATCGGCCGGAACGACGTCGGCAAACCCTCACATGATGGGAGACAGTGGGGGGATGGGCTCTATCTCAGCGGAGCGGGGCGGATTGAAAACGGCCTCTTTTTCCGGAACGGTCTCTATGACCCCACCCGATCCGGCAGTTCCAACTTTGCGGTCTACGTGGCGGGCGGATATCTAACCCTCGATCGGGTGACGGTATCCGACCACCGTCAGGCCGGCGTGTACCGCATCGGCGGATCGGTGGTGATCTCCAACAGTGTGTTCTGGAATAACAATGGGGTCGACGTGTACGAGAACGTCGCCGGTAACGTCATTCCCTATTTCACGTTGACGCAACAGGGTTTCTACGATGGAGTCAATGGTTGCTTCTCCGCTGACCCGCGGTTTGCGGACACCAACTTCTTCCATCTGAAATCCCGGACAGGCACCTATCGCGGCGGCTATTTCAGCGGGGGAACGTGGCAGAATGACGACGACGACAGCCCCGCCATTGATGCGGGGGATCCGTTGTTCCGGGTTGACCTCGAACCTTTCCCCAACGGGGGGCGGCTGAACCTGGGCGCCTATGGAGGCACCGAGGTGGCCTCCAAATCTCCCCCCCTTGCCGTAACGAACGATCCTGCCACGGCCATCGCGCCCACAGGGGCACGGTTGAACGGTCGCCTTCTGGCCATTGGAGGCTATGGCACCGAAGCGTGGTTCCTCTGGGATACGGAGGATCGCGAAGACGACGAAGAGGCGTGGTCGAACAGGACCTACGCAGGGACGTTTGATGCCGCGGGGCCGGTATGGGTGAATCTGACGGGGCTCATCCCCGAAACGGTTTATTACTACCGTCTGATGGCCACCAATCCGGCCGGGGGGTATGCCCTGGCTTCCCCATCGGAAAGTTTTATGACGGTTCTTGGAAAACCTGATGTCGAGAATCGAGGCGTTGAAAACGAGAGTGGCCCGGAGGTTCTTCTAAAAGGGGAAGTGACACTTACTGGAGGCGAAGACCCTCAGGTCTATGTCTGCTGGGGAGAGATTCCTGGTGGGAAGACCACGGGATCGTGGGATCGCGTCGTTCCCGTCGGCGTGCAGGACGGTGCGTTCAGCGTGGTGGTAACCACCCAGCCAGGCCGAACCCATTACTACACGTGCGCGGCCATCAACAGCGGCGGGGAGGGTTGGGCGTGGCCGCCGGTTCAGTTCGGCGCCTCCAATCTCTTTTACGTGGCCGGCGATGCGGCGGGCGAAGGAACCGGGCAGGGATGGGCCAATGCCTTCAGCAATTTGCAGGACGCGTTGAATGCCATTCAACCTGGAAAACCTACGGAAATCTATCTCAAGGGAGGATCCGGGAGCGCGTTGCAGGCGGCGGGCGCGACCCTTTGGACGCATTCCAACGCGCGCCTTTTGGGAGGATACGAAGGGAGCGGTTGGCCTGGACCGCGGGATCCCGATCTCTGGCCGACCGTTCTGACCCGGCGGCCCGCGAATGCCATCCGCATCCTATCGATCGTGGGGGTCACCAACGGCCTGCTCGACGGCGTGACGGTGTCTGGCGGCAATCTGGCCGATTTCGGGGGCGGCATTCGCGTCGAAAACAGTACGAACCTTACCGTGTCGAATTGCCGAATCATCCGAAATAAGGCCGAGAATGTAACCGGGGGAACGACCGGGGGCGGCGGCCTATTTGCCCTCAACTCCTTTGGAACGATCGAACGGTGCCTCTTCGAACGCAATGCCGTCACCAATACGACCGCAAACGGCCTTGCCCTGGGTGGCGGCCTCATGATCTCGAACGGACAGTGGCGGATTCGGAACACTCAGTTCATCTACAATACGGCCAATGCCGGTGGTAGCGGGGCTCGGGGGCGCGGCGCTGGACTCTATGTCCATGGCGGACAACATGAAGTGCGCAACTGCCTCTTCGCTCAGAATTATCCCTGCGGGCAGTCGGATCTGGCCAATTTCGCCCAGGGCGGCGCGGCCTATCTCACGAATACCGCCGTCGCCTTCGCCTATGTAACGGTGGCCGGGAACGTTCACGAAGGCATTCATGGCGCTCAATTCGCCTCAATCCGCCATTCCATCCTCTGGCACAACGGCCGGGATTTGGTGGGAACTCCGGCGGTTCTGAGTACCAACTCAATCAGCGATGGAGATGGTGCTGGAAACGACGGCAATGTCGTCGCCGATCCTCTCTTCGAATACGGCTTCTATCTGGGCGCCGC
>Ga0308417_1000628_pt1 | contig 25172 bp, 20 predicted proteins | sample HotsprSampleOS65_FD_203528 | JGI IMG/M metagenome (GOLD analysis project Ga0308417, IMG submission 203528) | Hot spring phototrophic mat microbial communities from Octopus Spring, Yellowstone National Park, Wyoming, United States - 20090730_OS65 ...
CACACCGACCACCTCGCCCAGCCGGAGATCGAGGGGTTCATCCGCCCCCGTTTCCGAATGGTCCAGCTCGACCTGCACGGGTCGCGTGAGGTGACGGATTTCGACGGGCAGAAGATGGAGGAACGCGCGCTCGCACGGCGCTGGCGCGTCACCTACACCCCGACGATCGTGTTCTTCCCGGAACAGGCGCCGCCCCGCCCCGGCCGCGAGATCGAGGTCGCGCGCATGCACGGGCTGATGCCGAAGCCCGAGTTCCTCGACCTGTTCCGCTTCGTGCACGAGCGCGGCTACGCCGACGGAACAGAGTTCCGCGCCTGGCGGCAACGCCGGATTCGCGGCTAGGCGCCTCATCCGAAGCGGCCGAGCTCCGGCCAGCGCTCGAGCATCCAGATGCCGATCGCCTGGAAACTGCCGGTCATCACGAGCACACCGGTGGCGACGAGCAGGGCTCCGGAGGCGATCTCGACGGCCCGGAAATGTCTCCGGAACCGTTGCACGAACCGCAGGAACGGTGTGACGAAGGCGGCGGCGAGCAGGAAGGGCACGCCGATTCCCATCGCGTACACGAACAGAAGCGAACCGCCCTCGAGCGCGCTGCCGCGCGAGGCGGCGATCGTCAGAATGCCGGCGAGCACCGGCCCGACACAGGGCGTCCAGCCGAAGGCGAAGGCGAGGCCGACGAGGTAGGCGCCGAAGGGCGAGACGGGTCGCTCGCGGGTGTGGAACCGCTTCTCGTAGTGCAGGAAGGAGAGGCGCAGCACGCCCGCGACATGCAGCCCGAAGGCGATCAGCACCGCGCCCGCGATGATCGCCGCCGTCTCGAGATGATCCTGCAGGAGCTGCGACACCGCCGAGGCCGTGGCGCCGAGAGCGGTGAACACGGTCGCGAAGCCGAGGACGAAGAAGGCCGACGCCGCCAGCACCCGGCCGCGGTGCGACACCTCGGCGACCGCCCCTGCCGGCGTGGCGCGAAGTGTCACGCCACCGAGAAAGCCGAGATAGGGAATGATGAGCGGCAGGACGCAGGGCGAGAGGAAGGACAACGTGCCGCCGATTAACGCCGCCGCGTAGCCAACCTCCATCTCCCGCTCACAGGCCGGCGAGCCGAATGTCGTTCCGCGGTTCCACCCGGATCGGCCCGCGGGCAAGGTGGCGGAACACGATCTCCCAGATCGGCGGCCCCTCCGTGCCCTCGTTGATCGAGGCCCAGCCGGCCACGACGTAGTCGCGCCCAGGCTCGATCGGCTGGCCGGTGCGTCTCAGCCGCAGGTCGGAGACGCGCCGGCCGGAGGGTGCGGAGACGTCGAGCGCGAAGGTGAGCCCGCCTGTCCGAACCATGTCGCCGCCCTGCTGGTAGTAGGGGTCCGGGTTGAACAGGTTGTCGGCGACGTCCTCGAGGATCGTCTTGATCATCTCGCCGCGCATCGTGATGCGGTAGGCGTTTGGGTAGGTGATGGCGGTCTGCGCCCAGACGTCCTCGGCGGTGATCTCCGAGCCGGGAAGGATCGAGGTTCCCCAGCGGAAACCGGGCGAGAGCGCGATCTCGGCATCCCGTTCGGCGAGCAGGGCATCGCAGATCACGTCGTCCCAGGTACCGGCGGTGTTGCCGCGTCGGAACAGGAGGCTCTCGGTGCGGCCGACAACGCGCGCAAGATCGGCCGCGAAAGGAGCGCGCAGGCGCCCAACCAGGGCCGCCACCTCCGGGTCGGGCGAGATCGCGTTGCTGAAGACGGGAATAAGGGCGTAGCGGAAGCCCGCGACCCGGCCGCCGCTGATCTCGAGATCGAGGCGGGAGACGAACTTCCCGCAGGCGCCGGTGGCGACGAGAAGCGTGTCGCCGACCTTGAGCGGCCGTGGCATCGCGTCGTGCGTGTGCGCCGTCAGGATCACGTCGATCCCTGGCACCCGGCCGGCGAGCTTGCGGTCGACATCAAAGCCGTTGTGGGAGAGCAGCACGACGAGCTCGGCCCCCGCCGCGCGCGCCGCCTCGACGCGCTCGGCGACCTTCTCCTCCTTGATGCCGAAGGACCACTCAGGGAACATCCAGCGCGGATTGGCGATCGGCGTGTAGGGGAAGGCTTGGCCGATCACGGCGATCTTCACCCCCCCGCGCTCGAAGGTCGCGGTGTGGGGGAAGACGTCTTCGTTCCACTCCGTGTCCTGGATGTTGCTGCCGAGGAACGGAACGCCGAGGGTGTCGACCAGCTCCTTCACCCGCTCGGCGCCATGGGTGAACTCCCAATGCCCGACCATGGCGTCGACGCCGAGCGCTTTTTGCACCTCCACCATGTCGGCGCCGCGAGTCTGCAGGCTGGTCCAGGAGCCCTGCCAGGTGTCGCCGCCGTCGAGCAGAAGCGTGCGCCCGGGACGTTCTGCGCGGATCGCCTTCACAACCGTCGCGATCCGGTCCACCCCGCCCATCGGGCCGAAGCGACGGGCGAGCGCCGCGAAGTCCGTGTGCACGAGCGCATGCGCGAGCGCCGACCCGGCCGGCACGTCGAACGCGCGGAGGAAGGCGTCCCCCGTGAGATGCGGCAGCACGCCACGGGCGTCACCGACGCCGAGATTCGTCTCCGGCTCGCGGAAGAACATCGGCGCGAGCTGCGCATGCAGATCGGCGACGTGCAGGAGCGTCACCTGCCCGAGCGGCTCGAAGCGCAACAGATCGGCCTGGGTCGGCGCCTGTTGTGCGCGAGCGGGAAGAGCAGCGAGCGCCGCTGTCGCGGCCAGCAGGTCGCGTCGGGTGATCATGCTGCCCTCCTGTGCCGCGTCAGCGGCGAACCGAGGGGCTTTCCACCGGCAGGCCTTGGGCGCGCCATGCCAGGTAGAATTCGAGGTTGGTGAACTCCTCGCCTCCCATCGGCGGGGCCTCGCCGCGCACGTCATTGACGCAGCCCTTCAGCCGAAACTGCAGGCTGATCACACGCTGCTCCTTGAGGCGGTAGGTCGGGAAGCCGTTGGACATGCCCTGGCTGAGGAGATCGGCGCGAAGGTAGCGGCCGTAGTTGTCCTCGTGGCAGGAGCCGCAGCGCATGTCGAGCTGGCCGCGCCGCGTGTTGTAGAACGCCTCGCCCTTGTCGAAGAACGGTCGGGCCGGGCCGGAGATGTCCACGTTCACCGGCATGCCGCGCGACTGCAGCGCGATGAAGGTGGTGATTGCGTTCAAGGGCCGGCTGTCAATCGGCAGGGCCGGAGCGCCCATCCGCTCGGTGCGGCAGATGTTCACCTGCTGCTCGAGGGTCACGACTCGCCCAAGGCGCGGGTGATAGGCGGGCATGCGGGCGCGCACGCCGCGCATCGTCTCGCGGGCGTCATTGTGGCAGGAGGCGCAGGACTTGCCCGCTGTACCTTCGACGCTGTTCCAGGCCTGCTCTCCCTCCTCGACCCAGAGGAAGGCCGGGTTGAGGAAGTCGTCGTCCTGGATCGCAAGCGTCTCGGGGGTGGCGAATTCCCGGCCTGACACGGGATTGGGGATCGCGCGTTGCGGTGGCGGCGGTTCCGCCTGGGCGAGAGCCACTGCGGCAGTGACCGCCACGACCCCGAGACCGACCAGCGCCACCGAACGCATCACGCAGCCCTCCTCACGCGAGCTTCAGCTCCTGCGTCACGCTGCGCGACTCGCCCGCGTCGTTGGTCCAGGTGAACTCGAACCGCCCCGGCCGTTCTGCTTTGAACTGGAACGCGATGTAGGGATTGGCGGAGATCGCCGGGGCAAGGTCCATCGCGAACACGGTCTGGCCCTCGAACTTCGCCTCGAAGCGGCGGATGATGTCGCGCGGGATCACCGCGCCGGATTGGTCGCGGCGCTGACCTGTCTCCATCACGTGCGAGACCAGCGTCCGGATCTCGATGACCTCGCCGGCCCTGATCTGGGCCGGAAGACGAACCCGCGGCTGCCCGATCGGTGAAGCCATGATGTCTCCTCCTTCTCGCTCGAGTCTCGCTTCAGCCGCCGCAGCCGCCGATGGTGACCTTCACCTCGGCACGCGTCATGTAGAGCGACCCGTCGCTCATCTCGGCAAGAACGATCACGTCCTGCGTCTGGCTGAGCCGGATTCGCGTGTCCACCTGCGCGCGGCCGCAGGCCGGGGTGAGGTGGAAGGTCGCGACATCAGGGGTCGGGTTCTTGTCCGCAAAGACGTGGATCCGCGTCACATGGTCGGCCGCCGTCATCGGGCTCTCGACCGAGATCGTGATCGGCACGGTGTTGCCGTTCTCGGCGATCGGCGGCGCGCGCAGGACGATCCGTCCCTCCTGAGGCGTGCGGTTGTTCCGCACCCGATCAACAGCCGCCTGGGCTGCGGCGGAGAGGGTGGCGGAGGCAGGAACCGGTGCGAGCACGATCGCCGCCCCTGCCGCCGCGAGCCCGAGCACGCCGCGCCGTGTTGGGTGTCCAGTGTGAAGCATCGAAGTCTCCGTCAGTTGTTCAGCCCGTCAGTCACTTCAGGGTGAGCAGGAAGGCGAGGACATCCTCCACCTCCTGCGCGGTGAGCATGGTCTTGCCGACCCAGTCACGCCGCACCGCGTTGAGCCCTTCGAGACGATAATAGGACGGCATGTTGCTGTCGGGGTTGATCTGCTTGCTGTCCACAATCCTGAGCCGAAGTTCGCCCGGGCTCCACCGCGACGCCACACCCTCGAGCGGCGGCCCGAGGTCACCCTGGAAATCGGCTTTGACGGGCATTTTGTGGCAGGTGACACAGTTGCCCTTGGAGCGGTTCAGAACGAGGGCGAGGCCACGCTCCGGGTCTCCCGGCGCCTCCGTCAGCGGTTCGGGGATCGCGCCGTCCACCACCCGATAGGGCACGAGCTGCGCAGGCTGTGCCGCATCCGCCCTCGCCACGATGACCGCCGCGGTCAGAGCAACACACGCCAAGGGAATGCGAATCATAACAGAATGTGTGACCCTCCTCCCGGCACGTCAGTGGCGGCCTGCGTGCTATGTTTCGAATGGAAGCGAAGCATAGCTCGGGACAGCAGTGCAAGCGCTCCATTCAGGGCCGGGGGCAGCGCCCGGGTCGCGGCGGAGGTGGTGCGGCAGCGCCCGGCCTGAGGCGGCAGGCGCATCGGCCGTCGCCGTGCGCGAGCCCGCCGTGGGCTCCCCTCTCGAGGCCACGCATCCCGTACCGACGCAAGCACGTCTCCGTCCATCGGCCGGAGGCAGCGCTCTCCCGGTTCCAGGCCGCTTCGCGTCCCGACCGCGTGCGGGGCCGCCCGTCCCGGCTTAAGCCCGCTGCGTCGCGCCTGCGTGGGTTCCACGCTGCCCGCGCCATTCTCACGCCGAATCGCACCGGCCGGGCGCTCGGCCGTCGCGGCACGGGCGCAAACCGCCCCTGCGGCAGACGGTTCAAGGCATGGCACAATGCTTGCGTGCGCTGGCGTGGTCGAAGGGTGGCAATCGCGCTGCGCGGCCGCCGCGCCATGCGCCCGGGCAGCACTGGCGGCCCGATCAGGGCCGGAAGGGAGAGGATGAAGATGATCACACGACGCACCGCACTTCTGTCAGGGATCGGGGCCGCCGCAGCAGCAGCCGGAACCTCGCCCGCCGCGTTCGCCCAACCTCGCCCGCGCGAAGTGCGCGTCGGGGTGGCGACGGATGTGCTCACGCTCGACCCCGCCAACCACCGCAACCGCGAAACGCAGAACGTGATCCGCAACATCCACGACGGGCTTCTGACGCGCGACGCGGAGATGCGGATCCGCAACGAGATCGCCGAGTCGTGGCGGCAGGTGGATGCGCGCACCTACGAGTTCCGGATCCGACAGGGGATCCGCTTCCACTCGGGCGATCCGCTCACGGCCGAGGACGTCAAGTTCACCTTCGACCGGCTGTCGAAGCCGAACGCGATGGGCGGGCAGACGAGCCCGCGCCAGGGGCTGCTCGGCCCGCTCGAGGACACGGTTGTGGTGGACGAACGCACCGTGCGGATGATCCTGCGCGCGCCCTGGCCGATCCTGCCCGCCATGCTGCCCTTCCAGGAGGTGGTGAACCGGCGCCATGTCGAGCGGGTGGGCCAGGAGGGGATGCAGAGCCGCCCCGACGGCTGCGGCCCGTTCCGGCTTGCGGAATGGCGGCGGGGCGAGGCGGTGATCCTCGAACGCTTCGCTGACTACTATGGCGGCAGCCCCGAGATCCCGCCCGCCGGCCCGGCGCAGGTCGACCGGGCGATCTTCCGCGTGATCCCGGAGAACGCGGCGCGCGTCGCCGCCCTGCTCGCGGGGGAGGTGGACATCATCGCCGAACTCCCGGCCTCGGCCATGCGACAGGTCGACGCCTCCCGCAACGCCCAGGTGATGAAGGTGAACGGCACGCGCACCTTCTTCGTGGCGATGAACAACGCCAAGCCGCCCTTCACCGACGTTCGGGTGCGCCGGGCGCTCAACCACGCCCTCGACAAGGACGCGATCATCAGCCGCATCCTCAGCAACACCGCGACACCGCTTCGCGGCGTGATGAGCCCCGACGCCTTCGCCTTCAACCCCGATCTGCCCGAATACAAGCATGACCTCGCGCGCGCCCGCGCCCTGCTCGCGGAAGCCGGCGTGGCGGAGGGTACGGAGATGGTGATCGACACGGTGGCGGCGCTGCGCGAGATCGCCGAAGCGATCGCCGCTCTCCTTTCCCGCACCGGGCTCAGGGTGCGCGCCCAGGTCTGGGAAGGCGCGGTGTTGACGCCGATGTGGCAGAACCCGGAGCGACGACGCGAGCGCGACATGTTCCTCACCTCCTGGGGCAACGGCGCGCTCGACCCCTCCGACATCATGGTGCCGACGCTGCGCACCGGCGGGCGCGGCAATTCGGCGGGCTTCTCCAATCCGGAGGTTGACCGGCTGCTCGATGCGGCCGAAACCGAGACCGACAGCGCCGAGCGCGCGCGGATGTACCGCGAGGCGCAGCGGATCGTGAGCGAGCAGGCGCCGTGGATCTTCCTGTGGCTGCCGCAGGACATCTACGGCGTCTCCCGCCGGATCGCCAACTGGCGGCCCCAGGCCGACTCCCGCATCAACCTGCACCGGGTGCGCATCGTCGGCTGAACAGCGTGCGATGACGGCGTCGCGCGTCGTCGAGCGTCTGCTGCAGACGCTTCCCGTTCTGTTCGGCATCAGCGTGATCGTGTTCCTGATGATCACGCTGACGCCGGGCGACCCGGTCGAGATCATGCTCGCCGATTCGCGCGCGACACCGGAACAGGCAGACCAGCTCCGACGCGACCTCGGCCTCGATCGGCCTTTGCCGGAGCGGTTCCTCGTCTTTCTCGGCAATGCGCTCGTCGGCGATTTCGGCATCTCGTTCTTCCACCGCCGGCCGGTCATCGAGGTGATCCTCGAACGCCTGCCGGCGACGATCGAACTGACGCTTGCGGCGATGCTGCTTGCGATCGCAATCGCGATCCCGCTCGGGGTCGCGGCGGCGGTGAAGCGGGACACCTGGCTCGACCGCGCCTTGTCGGCGGCCTCGCTGTTCGGCGTGTCGCTGCCCGGCTTCTGGTTCGGCATCCTCCTGATCCTGCTCTTCTCCGTCACTCTGGGGCTGTTCCCCGTGGGCGGGCGGACGCCGTTCGACCTCGAGGTCCCGCGCGTCAGCGGCTTCCTGCTCGTCGACACGCTGCTCGCCGGCAGGCCCGATGCCTTCGCCGCGGCGCTGCGGCATCTCGTCCTGCCAGCGGTCACGCTCGGCCTGCCGACGGCGGCCCTGCTCGCCCGCGTGGTGCGCAGCTCGATGGCAGAGGTCCTGACGAGCGACTACATCCTGTTCGCCGAGGCGAAGGGCATCTCCCGCCGCCGCGTGCTGTGGCGGCACGCGCTCAAGAACGCCCTCATCCCGGTGGTGACGGTGGCGGCGATCGAGACCGGATCGCTCTTGGGCGGCAACATGATCGTCGAGACGGTGTTCGGCTGGCCGGGGCTCGGGCGGCTCGTCGTCGAGAGCATCTTCGCGCGCAACTACCCGCTCGTTCAGGCGGCGGTGCTGCTCTACGCCGTCACCTATGTGCTTCTGAACTTCCTCGCCGATCTCGCCTATACGGCGCTCAACCCGAAGGTTCGGCTGTGACGGTGGCGGTGGCGGAGGAGCGGCCCCTCTCGCCGCTCGCGCTCGGGCTCGAGCGCTTCGCGCGCAACGGCACGGCGCTCGCTGCGGCGGTCGTGATCGTGCTGTTCGTTCTTGTGGCTCTGCTTGCGCCTCTGATCGCTCCGCACGATCCCGCTGACGCCGACCTGTTCCGCCGGCTGCAGCCACCCGTCTGGCAGGAGGGGGGGGAGTGGGCCTTTCCGCTCGGCTGCGACAGTCTCGGCCGGGACATCCTGTCTCGGCTCCTCTACGGCGCCCGCGTCTCGCTCACGGTGGCGGCCCTGGTGATCGGCATCGCCGCAGTGCTGGGAACACTGCTCGGCCTCGCCGCCGGCTATCTGCGCGGCTGGGCCGATGTCGTGATCTCGCGGCTCGTCGATACGCTGCTCGGCTTTCCCTACCTGATCTTCGCGATCGGGCTGATGGCGATGATGGGCCCCGGCTTCCACAACATCGTCCTCGTGCTCGTCTACAAGGAATGGGTGTTCGCCTGCCGCGTCGTGCGCGGCGAGACGCTCGCCGCGCGTGAGCAGGACTATGTGGAGGCGGCGCGGGCGCTCGGCTGCGGCTCCGCCCACATCATGCTGCGCGAGATCCTTCCGAACGTGCTCTCGCCCGTGCTCGTCGTCGCGACCTTCCGGATGGCCTACGTGATCATCCTCGAGGCGTCGCTCTCGTTCCTTGGCCTTGGCGTCCAGCCGCCCACGCCGTCCTGGGGCAACATGGTCGCGGATGGGCGCGATTTCCTGGTCGATGCGTGGTGGGTCTCGACGCTGCCCGGGCTTGCGATCCTAACCCTCGTTCTTGCCATCAACCTCGCAAGCCAGGGCCTGCGCGACGCCTTCGACCCGAGGCTGCACCAGGCATGAGCGTGCTGCTCGAGGTGCGGGGCTTGCGCACCGTGTTTCCGACACGACGCGGTCCGGTCGCGGCCGCCGACGGGGTCGATCTCTCGATCGACGCAGGCGAGGCGCTCGGCGTCGTCGGCGAGAGCGGGTCGGGCAAGAGCGTGACCTTCCTCTCCATCCTCGGCCTGATCCGGCCGCCCGGGAGAGTCGTCGAGGGCGAGATCCGGTTCGACGGGCGCGACCTCCGTCGCCTCTCTCATGCCGAGCTGCGGGCCCTGCGCGGGCGGGAGATGGCGCTTGCGATGCAGGACGCGCTCTCTGCCCTCAACCCCGCCTTTACCATCGGCCAGCAGCTCTGCGAGACCCTGGTCGCGCACGGGCTTGCGCGGAGCGAGCGCGCCGCTCGGACGCAAGCCGTGGCGCTGCTCGAGAAGGTCGGCATTCCGGCGGCGGCAGAGCGGCTCGACGACTATCCGCACCAGTTCTCCGGCGGGATGCGGCAGCGGGCGATGATCGCGATCGCTCTCGCCGGCAGGCCGCGCCTGCTCGTGGCGGACGAGCCGACCACGGCGCTCGACGTGACGCTGCGCGCGCAGGTGCTCGACCTGCTCGACGATCTGCGTCGCGAGGGCGGGCTTGCGATGGCGCTGATCACCCATGATCTCGCGCTTGTGGCGGAGCGTTGCGCGCGCGTGATGGTGATGTATGCGGGCCAGGTGGTTGAGACCGGGCCGACGCGCGAGGTGATCGCCGCACCGCGGCACCCTTATACGCGCGGCCTGCTCGAGAGCCTGCCGAGGCTTGAGGACCCTGACCGGCCGCTGCACCCGATCACTGGCCAGGTGCCGGACCTCGCGCGCGTCGACACGGGCTGCCGCTTCCGCAACCGCTGCGCGCTCGCGACCCCCGACTGCGCGCGACCGGTTCCGCTCGCCCCGGCCGCCCCAGGGCGGCTCGCGCGCTGTATCCGCGCCGCGGAGCTCGCATGAACGCGCCGCTCGTCGAGGCACGCGGCGTCGAACGCCGCTTCCACCTTCCCGCCCCGCTCCTCGAGCGGCTGCGCGGCCGCCCCGGCCGAACCCTGCGCGCGGTCGCCGGGGTTGATCTCTCGATCGCGCGCGGCGAAACGCTCGGGCTGATCGGCGAGTCGGGCTGCGGCAAATCCACCCTCGGGCGCGTGCTGATCCGGCTTCAGCCGCCCTCGGCCGGCTCGATCCGTTTCGCGGGCGAGGAGATCGGCAGCCTGCCTGAGCACGCGCTTCGGCCGCTGCGGCGGCGGATGCAGATCATCTTCCAGGACCCCTACGCTTCGCTGAACCCGCGGCGGACGGTGCGCGAGATCCTCTCCCTGCCGCTCGCGCTGCATGGCGGCGGGACAGGGGCGGCGGCGGAGGCGCGGATCCTCGCGATGCTCGACCGTGTCGGGCTCGCGCGCGCGCATCTTGACCGCTATCCGCACCAGTTCTCGGGCGGGCAGCGGCAGCGCATCGGCATCGCCCGCGCGCTCATCCTCAAGCCCGAGTTCGTGGTGTGCGACGAACCCGTCTCGGCGCTCGACGTCTCGGTTCAGGCGCAGGTGCTCGCGCTCTTGCGGGAGCTTCGGGACGAGCTCGGGCTGACGCTGCTCTTCATCAGCCACGATCTTGCTGTGGTGGCGCATCTCGCGCGGCGGATCGCGGTGATGTATTTCGGCGGCGTGGTCGAGGAGGGGCCGCGCGATGCGGTGATTTCCCGCCCCGCTCATCCCTACACCCGCGCCCTGCTCGCCGCCGTGCCGCGTATGACGGCCCCGAGCGAGGCGAGGCAGCGCGCCCTTGCCGGGGAACTGCCCTCGCCGCTCGCCCCGCCCCCCGGCTGCGCCTTCCACCCGCGCTGCCCGCTCGCCGGGCCGCGCTGCCTGATCGAGGCGCCCGCGCTCGCCGACCTCGGTGACGGCCACCGCGCCGCCTGCCACGTGCACGCTGGCGGTGTCGGGTGAGCGCGCTTCTCGTAACCCTCAGCGGCGACGCCTATGCCCGCGGCCGCGGCCAGGCGGAGGCCTGCCCCGACATGGCAGGGGCCGTGCGCGAGGCGATCCGCGGGCGGCTCGCGGAGGGGCTGGCGCCGGACGCGCGAGCACGGCGCTTCCTCGACGCGCAGCGCGAGGCGACGTCGCGGCTCGCCCCCGAGGCGCTGGCCGAGATCGAAGGCATCGCCGACGGGTTCGGCCTCGACCCGGAGGAGGTGTTCGCGTTCCTGCATCTCGGCTGCCTCGCCGATCTCGCCCGAACGCCCGCCGATGCGGATGGCTGCTCTGCCTTCTCCTCGCTCGGGGTGGTGGCGAAGAACCGCGACTTCCGGCCCGAGCACAGGGCGTTGCAGCGCCTGTTCCTGCATCGTGACCCGGCCTGGGGAGGGGGCGCCGTGCTCTGCCTCGGCTCGCTGGGCGCTCCTGGCGCCTTCTCCTCGGGGATCAACAGCGACGGTCTCGCCGTGGCCGACACGCAGATCGCGACCGCCGACCATGGACCGGGCATCCTCCGCTACTTCCTGATGTCCCGGCTGCTCGCGCGCTGCACCTCCGTCGAGCAGGCGCTCGCCGAGATCGCCGCGCTGCCGCATGCGGGTGGCGGGGCGCTGGTCCTAGGCGATGCCTCTGGCGCTGCGGCGGCGGTGGAGCTACGGCATCGGCGCGTCGACATCCGGCGCGGCGCCTGGGTGGCGCAGACCAACCACTTCACCGCGGCTCCCGATCCGCTCCCTCCCCCCTCCCATTCGACCGCACGGCTTGCCGTGCTTGAGGCCGCTCTGGCCGCCGACCCTGCGTGCGATCCGCGCGCCCTGCTCGCCACACAGCCGCTGTGCCGCCACGCCCCCGACCCCTCGCCGACCCTTGCCGGCGCGGTGTGGAACTGCCGCGACCGCTCCGCCTGGATCGCCGACGGCCCACCCTGCTCCACCCGCTGGGCACGTTGCGTCGCTGACGGCCGAGGATGGCGCGAAGTGCACGCCTCGGCGTAATCTCCACGCCGGGAGGTGCCCTGGCGATGGCCTATGCCGAGCTGCTCGGTGAGCACGAGAGCATCCGTGCGCTGCGCGACCTGATCGCGCGGATCGCGACAAGCCCCGCGCGGACGGTTCTGCTCTACGGCGAGACCGGGACGGGCAAGGGGCTGGTGGCGCGGATGATCCACCGCCTCTCGCCACGCGCGCAGAAGCCGTTCGTGGACGTCAACTGCGCCGCGATCCCGGCGAGCCTGATGGAATCGGAGCTGTTCGGCCATGAGCGCGGTGCCTTTACCGGTGCCGCCCGAGCGAAGCAGGGGCTGATCGAGGCGGCCGACGGCGGCACGCTGTTCCTCGACGAGATCCGCGAGATGGACCTGCAGCTTCAGGCCAAACTGCTGACGCTGATGGACACACGCGCCTTCCGCCGGCTCGGCGCGGTGCGGCAAACGAGCGTGGATGTGCGCTTCGTCGCCTCGACAAACAAGGTGCTGCTGTCGGAGGTCAGGGCCGGGCGCTTCCGCGACGACCTCTACTGGCGGCTGCAGGTGGTGCCGGTGAACATCCCGCCCTTGCGCGAGCGCGGCGACGACGTGCTGCTCCTCGCCTCGGCCTTCCTCGAGCATCACGGCGCGCGCTGCGGCCGCGCCATCAAGGGGCTCGAGCCGGCGGTCGCCGACATCTTCCGCCGCTATTCCTGGCCAGGAAATGTGCGCGAGCTCGAGAACCTGATCGAGCGGATCGCCATCCTCGAGACCGACCCCTGGGTGCGCGTGCGCCACCTGCCCGACCGGATCCTGCGCGAGGTGGAGGGGCGCTCTCCGCCGGCTGTCTCCTCGGTCGAGAACGCTCGGCTGCCGCAGCAGGGCTTCCACGAGGCGACAGAGGCGTTCCAGCGCGCCCTGATCGAAGCGGCGCTGAAGGAGACCGGCTTCCGGCACGGCCGGGCGGCGGCGCGCCTCGGCCTCTCGCGCCACGCCCTTCGCCACCAGATGCAGAAGCTCGGCATGGTCCCCGCTGCCTGACGGGGTGGGCCGCGCCCGCCCGAGCGCTTGCTGGCACAAAGCATGCAACGGCGCCCGCGCCAGCACAGCGATCGGAAGGGTCAACCCCACTCATGGCCGAGATCACCATCCTCTGCCCGACCGGGCACCTGGGCTTCACGCCCCTCGAGAAGGCGAGCTTCCTCGCCGGCGTCGAGCTCAAGCCCGACGTGATCGTCGCCGACTCGGGCTCCTGCGACATCGGCCCCTATCCGCTCGGCGCCGACAGCCAGGCAAGCCCTGAGGCCTGGCAGCGGCACGATCTCGAGATCATGCTTCTGGCCGCGCGTCGCCTCGGCGTGCCGATGATCGTGGGCTCAGCCTCCGACACAGGCACGGACCGGGGCGTCGAGCAGTATGTCCGGCTGATCCGCGACATCGCGGCACAGCACGGTCTCGCGCCGTTCAGCCTCGCGGCGATCTATTCGGAGCTGTCGCGCGAGGAGGTTCTGTCGCGCATGGCCGCGGGGGCGAGGGTGAGAGGCCTCGATGGCCGGGCTGACGCGGATCGCGCGCTCATCGAGCGCACCGACCGGATCGTTGCGGTGATGGATGCGCAGCCGATCGCCGCCGCCCTGCGCGCCGGTGCGGAGGTGGTAATTGCCGGGCGCGCCTCGGATTGCGCGCTCTTCGCCGCCCCGATCCTGAACGCCGGCATCTCCGAAGCGACCGCCTATTACGCCGGCAAGCTGATGGAGTGCGCCTCCTTCTGCTGCGAGCCCTTCATGGGCAAGGAGAGCATCTTCGGCCGGGTCGCCGAGGACGACATCCGCATCACCGCGCTTCACCCCGGCCAGCGCTGCACCCCGGCTTCGCTCGCGAGCCACGCGATGTACGAGCGTCGTGATCCGTTCCGCGAGCATGTCCTCTCCGGCTACGTCGACATGTCACAGTGTCGTTACGAGCAGCTCGACGCGAAGACCACGCGCGCAAGCGGCGCGCGCTGGGTACCGGCGGCGCAGCCGATGGCGAAGCTCGAAGGCGCGGGCAAGGTCGGCGAGCGTCGGCTTGCCATCGTCGGCATGCGCGATCCCTACATGATCGCCAACATCGACAAGGCGATCGCCTGGGCGCGCGCGCGGCTCGCCGAACGCTTTGGCACGCCGGAGGAAGGCGGCTGGCAGGTGTTCTACCATCTCTACGGGCGTGACGGCGTGATGGGCCCGATGGACCCCTCCCCGCCCGCGAACCCGCACGAGCTCGGCATCGTCGTCGAGGCCCTGTGCAGCGACGCCAAGCGCGCCGAGGAGATCTGCGCACTCGCCGCCCGCAACCTGTTCTACGCCCGTCTGCCAGAGGTGAAGGGCACGGCAGGTGCCGCCGCCCTGATGGCCGACGAGGTTTTGGCCGGCAAGCCGGGCTACGAATGGACCCTCAATCACGTCATTCCGGTGGCGAGCGCCACGGAGCTGTTCCGGACGCGCTTGCTCACCATCGACGGCACCACCCGGAAGGCCGCCTGACTATGCGCAACATCGCCACCCTGCGCGACTTCGCCTCCACCGTCCGAAGCAAGAATGCGGGCGTGGACCATATCACCTTCGACATCATCTTCCGGGAGCGCGAAAGCTTCGAGCGCGTGCGCGACGCGAAGGTGATCACGCCCGAGGTGGTGTGCCGGCTGTTGCGCGTCACGCCGGACCGGCTCACCGACTTCGTCGTGTTCGAACCGGCGAACGCGATCAAGTTCACGATCCGCCGCGAGCGCCCCTCCGGATCGCCGGGCGAGCGGGACGTGTTCGGCAGCCAGCAATACGCTCCGCTGCTCGATCTCGAGGTGCCGTAGCCTGGACGCAGGGCAGCCGGATGTTTCCCCAGCCTCGACGACTTAGCCTGTCGACCCGCTGAGCGTCTGCTCGAGGAGTTCCGCCCGCTCCGCCTCGGTCGCGGCCGGGGGCAACAGAGCCTCCCGCATCAGGCGCCGCTTTCGTTCCAGCAGCGCATGCAGGTTCTCGTCGAACGATCGCCTGCCGTCCGGCAGAACCGCCATCGGGATGTGGATGGTGACGGGGCGGGTTTGGCCGATTCTGAGCACACGCCCTGTGCATTGGTCCTCGACCGCGGGGTTCCACCAGCGCGAGAGATGGATCACGTGGTTCGCACGCGTGAGCGTCAGCCCAACACCTCCGGCGCGCGGTGAGAGCAGCATCACGTCGAAGCCGCGATCGGCGGCCTGGAAGCGGTCAACCCGCGCCTGGCGGCTCGCCCCGTCGACCGAGCCGTTGATCACCATCGGTGGCGACGGGAGTCGGTAGCGCCGTTGCAACAGGCCAACGAGCCGCGCCTGAAGGTCGAGATCGTCGAGGAAGAGGAGCGCACGCTCGCCTTTCGCGGCGATCTCGTCGAGCGCAGCGATCGCCATGCGAAGCCGGGCGGAAGCGGAGATGAATGCCTCGTCGTCGACCGACGCGTCCGGCTCCGGATGCAGGCAGATGGTCCGAAGCCGCTGCAGCGCCTCGAGCGCCCCGCCACGCCTCGCCGACGCGCGCGCCTCCTTGAGCGCGTCTTCGTATTTCGCAAGCTGGGCGCCCTGCATCGGCTCGGCGCGGATGCGCTCTTCCCGCGGCGGCAACTCGGGAAGGCGATCCTCCTTGATCCGGCGCAGCATCAGAGGCGGCAGCCCCGCGATGTCGCTGTCGAGGCTGCGGCGCAGGCACCGCAGCGCCTCGGTGTCCGTCACGCGCTCATAGCGGGCGCTGAACGACTTGAGGTCGCCAAGGCAGCCCGGGTGAACGGTGTCGACAATGCACCAGAGGTCGGCAAGCCGGTTTTCCACCGGGGTTCCGGTCAGCGCGACGCGGAACTCAGCCTGCATTGCTTTAGCGGCGTCCGTCAGCCTCACACCGGGGCTCTTGATCTTCTGAGCCTCGTCGAAGAGCAGAGCGGCGAAGCGCACGCGGCCGAAGTCGCGGTCATAGTCCCGCAGCGTCTCGTAGGTGGTCAGAACCCAGTCCGCCTCGCTCAGCGTGTGCACATCGAGCGCCGGCCGCCCGTCGCCCTCGCGGTGCCGGATCGCTGCAAGGCCCTGGCCGTAGGCAGCGAGGCAGCGGCCCAGGCCGGGTGTTGCCAGATGACGGTCATGTTCGGCGCGCCAGTTCTCGAGCAGGCCGGTCGGGGCGACGATCATCACCGGGGCGCGCGGGACGATCCCTGCTCGCATTCCGTCCCGCAGCCAGGCGAGGAAGGCGAGGCCCTGCAGCGTCTTGCCCAGCCCCATGTCGTCGGCGAGCAGGACGCCGGGCAAGCCCCTGGACCAGGCACGCTGCAGCCAGGCGATGCCTTCGGCCTGATGCGGCTTCGGCATCGTGACGAGCGTCGCGGGGGGGCCGGGAGCCGGCGCGGGGCGGGATGGCGCGACCTCCTCCTCGAGCTCGACCTCCTGTTCGTTCGGCTTGATGATCAGTGCCTCGGGCGCGGTCGCGGCAACCGCCCGGTCGGCCCGCGATCGAACCAGAGCGGCTTCCGCCCTGGTCAGTGCGGCGAGCGTTTCGTGGGTGGCGGGAATGGCGATTCGTTCGCCATCTCGGCAGAAAGAGACGCTCTCCTCCCCCGCTCCGATCGCCGCCTCGACCCGAGACTGAAGCTCCAGGATCTCGTCTTGTCCGAGCGGGATCGGCCGCCCGTCGACCTCGATCCCGACACCGGGGGAAGCTGGTCGCGTTGGCGTGCCTGCGGCGCCGGTCTCGGGGCCGAACCAATCGGTCGGCGCGAGCGGAACCCACGGCACGACGCGCTTGGTCCAGAGCCCGAGCCCGATCACTCGGTCCGACCACGCCTCGGTTTCCTGGAAGACCTGCTCGACCACCGTCGCGTCCGTCTCGTCGCCGAGGGCTTCGCGCAGGAATGCACGCGGCGCGGCGGCGAAGGCGCGTCGCGTGGCGGCGGGCGCGGACGCGACGCGGCGCAGCTCGGACAGAGCGCGTCGTAGCGGCGGCGCGAGCACGACGAACCAGCCGTCCCCTAGGGTGTAGACAGGACGGGCCGTACTGAAGCGCTGGAACTGGTCCTCGCCGAAGGCATGCTGCTTGTCGGGGGGCAGAAGTGGTTCCCCCGCCGGACCCCCGCTTCGATGGAGAATCGGAACGAGCGTGAGCGACTCGCCCTCCCCCTTGAGATCGAGGGAAAACGCGTCCGCCTGGACGATCGTGATGCGCCCAAGCAGTCCCCGCGCCGAGGCCTCGCCGCCACGCTCGGCCTCGGGCAGGACCTCGCGCAGAGCGGCGATCGCCGCATAGCGGCCAGCCATGTCGTCTGCTGGCACGGCGGCAAGGCGGTCAACGGCTTCGGCAACCTCGAACAAGGTCGACGGCAGACGCCGCCACGCTCCGCCAACGCGAAGCCAAGCACCAACACGCTCGGCTCCGAGCACGGGCTGCCCGGTCACGCGCTGCCAGGTCAGGGACAGCCGGAAACCCGGGAGGGCGATGTTTCCGTCTCCCTCAATCACGGCGCGCAGGTCGGTCGCCGGCGGCAGGCCGAGCGCGGCCGCCTCGCGCGCCGTCAGCCCGGCGATCGCGCGGTGCTCGATGAGCAGGACATCAGCTTCCGCGATCGCGCTTTCGGCCGCGATGAGCCGATGCGCGAGGTCGACCCCCGGCAGCAGGTTGCGCGGCGCCTCCGTCGCCCAAGCCTCGAATGGCACAGGCGTGCCCCGACGCTCCAGCCGCACCTCCGTCCAGGCCGGAGAAACGACATGGGTGAAGGCCAGCGAGGTCATGGCGTCCACTCCGCCGGGGTGATCGTGAAACGCGCCCTGCGGGCGAGCAGTTCTGCCACGCTCCCCTGCCAGATGCCGCGCTCGGACCCGCTATGGACAAGCCCCGAGCCGTCAGTGGATCCGCCCGATCCCGTCGCCGGGTTGGACGGGAAGGGAAGCCCCAGCCCGGTCAGATCGTCGCGGGAATATTCCGCCTTGTGCAAAGCGGGTGCGTTCCTCCACTCCGCCGGCCAGGCCCGGAGCTTGCCGTTATGGCTCCACTCGCACAGCACGAGCGGGCCGATGCGCATCAGGAGGACGGCGTGGTTTCGGTCAACGTTGGCGCCGACGAGCCGCCCGTAGCTCCCCGCAAGATCACGCATGCTGCGTGCGGAAGACACCAAAGCCGGCCCGAGTGCGATCCAGGCATCCGCGATCGCACCGCGCTTGAGGCAGGCCGACCAGAACGCGCGGCGATACCGCCACTGACGGTCGAGCGCATGCTCGTCGATCAGGTCGAAGAAGGCATCGAGCGAGAGCCGGGCGAGCCATCGTCGCATCAGCGCGGTTGCCGCCTCGCCGACCGGCATCCAGTCGGGTTCGCGCGTCCGCGGGTCGCCGAGATGGCGGAGGAGGAAGTCACGCACGCGGTCGCGCATGGCCGGGGCAGGCTCAGGCCCGCCGTCAAGCCACGCGGCGAGCAGGCTGCGTGCGATCTCGCCGCGCAGCTCGGAGCCGAAGCGGAGAGTGCCGCCGGGCGCCAGAACCTCGAGAGCGCGAACGAGCGTCGCTTCCGCCGCCGCGCTGCGCAGGCCGGAGGGTAGTTTGACGAGAAGCTCCCGAAGCACCGCGCGCATGTAGCCGCCGGATTCACGGAACGGATGATCGAGCCCGGCAGCGTTAAGCACCTCGGCCACGGACTGCGGCCCTGACAGCAGCGCCCGCGCGACCCGCCCCGGGCCCTCGGCCGCGTCGAACAGCGCAAACCGGTGCTGCCTGTCGCGCCAAGCCTGCAGACGGGGGTCCCCCGCGGCGGCAAGCAGCTCTTTGATCGCAACGCCGCCGGCAGCGACCGTCCTGCTCGCGGCAACGAAGTCGCGCAGCCACGCCTCAATGAGCGAGAGCGCCAGCCTCGCGGAACCCTTCGCGGCGGCGGCGACGGCCTGCATCAAGCCCTCGATCTCCGCGCCCTGCGGCGAGCCATTCCACAGCAGCCATACCGCCTGCCGCAGCTCCCACCGTGCCGGCGGGTGAGGGTCCTCTCCGGCATAGAACGCTGCGAGGCGACGACGCAGCGCCTCGAGGGCCTGTTCCGTCGGCGCCTTGCAGTCGAGGTCGGTGGCCTGCAGCTTCTCGACGAGGCGCGCGCTCGCCGCCTTGATCTGAAACGCTGAAACGCGCGTCAGTCGCGCCAGGCTGGCGTCGAGCCGCCTGAGCGCCTCGCGAGTGTGGCTCATGGCGCAACGCGGCGCACGGCGTCGATCTCCTCGATCAGGCGCCGCACATCCTCCGAGGTCCGTGAGGAGAGAACGAACCGCAGATCGATCCGCCGGTTCTGGGCGAAGGCTTCCTCCGTCAGGCCCGGCGCGACAGGGCGGCGCTCGCCATAGCCGGAGAGGCCGAGCAGCGGAATGCCCTCGCTGTTGCGCAGATCGTCCAGCGAAGGTTGCAGACGCCGAAGCTCGGCGAAGACGCTGAGCGCGCGTGCGGCGGAGAGGCGATCGTTCTCGAGAACGGATTGCTGCGCGGTGAGGGTGGCGAAGCCCTGCTGATCTGTGTGGCCCTCGATGAGGACCGTCTCGAGGATCGGTGCGTCGCGCGGGCCGCATCCGAAACGTTCTGCTCCAGCGGCAAAGCAGGGCAGGATGCGGGCGAGGACCTCGGCGAGGACGCGGACGGTACGACGCGCACGGTCGGTGAGATCAGACCGACCGACAGCGAAGGGCACGTCCTCCGACAGGCGCAGCACCCCCGATTGCTGATCGATCCGGAAGCTCACCCCCTCCGCGGCGAGCGACTCCGCAAGGCGAACGAGGAGCTCGCTGCGCGCCTCCTCCCGTTCGCGGATCTCGCGCTGCAGCCTCGCGATCGCCGCATCGAGCGCAAGCCGCAGGCGCTCGTTCCGCGCACGCAGGGCCTCCGCCTCGGCAGAACGCTCGCGCGCGAGCTCCTCCTGCCGTCGTGCTTCCGCCTCCGCAAGTCGCGCCAGAGCCGCCTGCCGCTCCGCCTCGTCACGCGCGCGCTCGGCGTCCGCGAGCGCGAGCCGGACGACGTCAGCAAGCCGGCGTGCCTCGGCCTCCTGTTCCTCGGCGCGGCGCCGCATCTCGTCGGCCTCGACGCGAAGCCGCTGGTAGCGCTCGAGCGCAACCATCTGTTCCTGCTCCGCAGCCCGGAAATTCAGGGCAAAGACGGTCAGCATAAGGAGAAAGACGAACAGGACCCCGACCATCAGGTCGCTGACGGAGGCGAAATAGCCTTCTCCTCCCTCCTCGTTAGGCTCGGATGTGGTGCGCGGCGTCATCGAGGCGTCCTCATCTCACTAAGAAAATCGGCGAGCGTATCCTCGAGCGCCTTCACCGAACTGCTGAGATGAGTCGCGGCCTTCGCGAGGTTGGTGTCGGTCTGCACGACGAAGGTCCCGACCTCCCGGGTGAAGCCTCGGAGGCCGGTCTGAAGCCGGTCGAGCGTGCTCGCAAGGTCGCGGTCCACGCCATCGAAGCGCGCGGCGGCTTGTGTCATGGCTTCCATCAGGCGCGCGCCCGCTGTCTGGGTTGCTTCAAGCCGCGACACGGCGCCGGCAACCTGCTCGGTCAGGTCGCGTAAGCCCTGCGCGACCGTACGCAGCGGCTGCAGCGCCTCCGCGACGGAGGCTCCGGCCGACTTGAGGTCGCTCGCCGTCGCAACCAACGGCGAAGCGGCGGCCTGGGCAGCACGTTCGAGCTCCGCGACCTTGTCCGCCACGCGATGGACCGTCTCGCCGAGACGCCTTGCCTCGGCGCCGAGCCCCTCGATCCGTCCGGCGAGGGCAATCGATGCCTGCTCGAACCGGCCAGCCGCTGCCTCGCCGCCCTCCCGCACCGCCCTGCCGGCTGCGATCCCGGACGCTTCGACCTGCTCAGCTGCCCGCGCGAGCGTCGCTGCAGCCTCCGCCAGGGACCCGCGCAAGACCTCGCCCCCGGCGGCAGCGCTCGTGCGGACTGTCTCCCCGGCAGCGCTCACACTCTGGCGCAGCTCCTCGAGCATGGCCCGAAGCTCCGCGCGCATGCCTTCCGTCGCCTCGGCGATGCGCCTGACCGCGTCCTCCGCCCCTCGCCCGAGGGCACCACCGGATGCCTCCCCAGCCTGCTCCATCACCCTCGCGACGTTCGCGGCGGTCGCTTCGAACCCCGAGGCGGCGGCGGCGATCCGGTTCGCGAGCGCTTCGAACGCCTCCGCCCCTGCCGAGCGGCTCGCTTCCGCAAGCGACCGTAGCTCGCCGACCATCGCCTCGAGCTGTTTCGACAGGCGCGCCGTGGCGGCCTCCGCCTCGTCGCCCATCCGGCGCCGCATCGCGTCCATCGCCTGGGCCATGGTGTCAGCAACCTCACGGGCTGACCTTTGGAACTCTTCCGCAGCGCTTTCGATGCGCGCCGACAAATTGGCCCCGGCGTCGGCCGCAGCACCTTTCGTCTGCTCCGCGATAGAGCGAAGCACCTCGGCAAGACCGCCCATCTGGTCGGTGATGCGGCTTAGGGCCTGCTCCGCCCCCTCGCCCATCCGTGCCGCCATCGCGTCGGCCGACTGGGCCATGCGGACCGCAGCCTCGCCGAGACCCGCCTGCAGGCCCTCGAGACGCGCCCCCAGAGCGCCGAGGTTCTCGGCGACTTGCTGCATCCGATCGCCCGTGCCGCCCTGCAGGCGTTCGAGGAAGGCAGTCAGCATCGTCTCGATCGCGCTCTCGCTGCGCTCGGACACATTGCCCGCGAGCTTCTGCATCGCCTCGGTGAGGGGGCCGATATGCTCGCCGAGGCGCTGGTCGAACGCCTTGTCGAAAGCCGTGCCGATGTTGACGGCAAGCTCGGTCGAGAAGGTCTCGAGCCGGTCATTCTGCTTCTCAAGCAGCCGGTTGGCCTCCTCCTGCAGCTGCGCCGGGGTGATCAGGGGCAGCCGCTTCTCCAGCGCGGCGAGGAACCGGTCGAGTTCGGTGTCGATCCGCTTCAGGCGGTTCTTGCGCAGGAGTGCGTAGGCGATGGAGAGCCCCAGTCCCACGAGCGAGGTGATGAACTTGAACGAGGCGGTCGCGAGCAGCTGCTCGAGCGCGGCGTTGCGCTGTTCCTGCGAGGCGCCCGCCTCGACGATGCCGCTTGCGGTGCTGAGCGCCGCTGCGAGCCCGAGGAAGGTGAAGAGAAGCCCAGCACCGACGAGGAGGTTCGGCAGCGCGGCGTGGTAGCGCGAATCAACGCCTGCCGCGCGGAGGAGCTGGGCGCTGTCGAACCAGAGACTGGCCTGCGCGGTCGAGCGGACCGGTCGATTCACCTGCGCCGGGACAAGGAGCGCTTCGCGATACTCGCGCCAGCGCGGGCCGAGGAAGGGCTTGTTTTCGAGCTCCGCCGAAAGTTGCTCGAAGTTGGCGGCGAAGCCCAAGATGTCCCCGGCCGCCTCGATCTGCCGTCGTGCGTCCGTCAGCTCCCGCGACAGCCTCCGCGTGCCGAGATAAAGTTTCGCTGCCGACCCCCCCGCCCACACCACCAGGATGCCGATGAGGGAGGCAATAACCCACGGCTTGGTGATAATGCTCGCTAACGTCTGCATGGGTTCTACGTGATGGAGGTCATATTGCAACATAGTGTTAAAGGTGAAGAACCGAACGCTCGCGCACGACACCTCCTGCCAGCACGACTGATCCGCGTTTTTGCCGGAGGCGAGGCTCTGGAGGAACGCAGGTGCAGGATGGTGCGCTTGCGCGACGGCCGCCCGGCTGCTGTCTGGCGCGGGCTCGCCTTTCCGGTCGGACCAGGCGACACGATCGATGTCAGCGCCCCCGGCGTGGCGCCATCCGAGTGCCTCCCGGCCGACGGCTCGCTCGCGCCGGCAGGACCTGCGCGCCGGTGGGCGATCATCGAGGGTGTCGAAGAGGCTTGGGTGCTGATCGCCGGCTCGGTCGCCGACCGGGACGCCGCCGAGACGCGTCTGCGGAGGGCCGGTCTCGAGGTGCTGCGCAGCGGCCCCTGGCTCGGCGAACCTGTCGATGGGCTCGACGCCGACTGGTTCGTGCGCGTCGTCCGTCCGCCAACCGGACGCCCCCTTGCCGCGCTGGTCGAGGGAAGCCTTGGGGCGCATCCCTCGGCAGCCGGTCCTTCTGACGAGGCGCGAGAGGACCTGCGCGCTCGCCTGGTGCGAGCGGAACTCGATCGGGCGCGAGCGGAAGCGGCGGCACTTCGGGAAGAGGTCGCCCGGCTCAAGGAGGACGCGAGCACGGCCGCCAACTTGGCGGAACGACTCGCCGGACTGGAGGCGGACCTTGCCCGAGCGCGAGAGGAACTGACACGGCAAGGGCACGGATCGCTTCCGCGCGCCCCAGACGATGCATCGGCACCGGCCCCGGCCCCGGCTTCGCCCCGCCTCGCCCGCCGATTGCAGGAAGAGATCACGACCGTGCTCGAGAGCCTACTGCCTCGGGTCCGGCTGCTCCGCGACAGCATCGTGGTGGCGAGCGGCGAGTTCCGCGACCGCGCGAGCTTCTATCACGCGCTGCGCGAGCTTGCGGAGAGCGCGGCTCGCCCTCCTCCGTCCTGGACGAAGCTCCGCGGCACCGAGGGGTGGTGGGAGCGGCACGTCAGCACAGGCGAAGATGATGCCGGTCGTCTCTATGCGCGCGCGCTTGCAGGCGGCGGCTGGGAAGCGCTGCTATCGCACAAGGGCGAGCAGGATCGTGACATCGCCTGGCTTCGCCGCCTGCCACGCTAGCGGGCAGGGTGTCCCCTGCTCGCGCCTAGTGCTGTCAGCGCCAGCTACCTGTTTCGGAACCGACCGGAATGAGCCTCGCCCGCGCCTGGATGCGGCGGAATGATCAGGGCGCAAGTGAAGGGCCACAAGGCCCGTGCCCGGCTCCGCTGTTTCCAGGACCCTGGAAAAGAGACCGACACCCCAGCGACCGTGCGTTCGCCCGCCACACCTCGCGAGCGGCACCCTACGCCGGAAGACCTCACGGATACATCGCGGCGCCGCCGGGGGCGAGGCCCGACCCCGCGGTCAGCGCGGCGTCAGCACCATCACCATCTGCCGGTTTTCCATCCGCGGCATCTGCTCGACCTTCGCCACCGGCTCGAGCTCGGCCTTCACGCGCTCGAGCACCTTCATGGCGAGGTCGAGATGCGCCATCTCGCGGCCGCGGAACCGGAGCGTCACCTTCACCTTGTCGCCCTCGGCGATGAAGTTCTTCATCTGCCGAAGCTTCACGTCATAGTCGTGATCGTCGATGTTGGGGCGGACCTTGATCTCCTTGATCTCGACGATCTTCTGCTTCTTCCGGGCCTCGCTCCTCTTTTTCTGCTGCTCGTATTTGAACTTGCCAAAATCGAGGATCTTGCACACGGGCGGGTCGGCGCCGGGGGAGATCTCGACGAGATCGAGCCCCTCCTGCATTGCGCGATGAAGCGCCTCGCGGGTGGGCATGATGCCGATCATCTCCCCGTTGCTGCCGATCAGGCGCACCAGGGGGATTCGGATCTCCTCGTTGACGCGCGGGCCCTCGCGGGTCGGCGGCGCCACCATGGTCGGACGGGCGATGGCTCAGGCCTCCTTGCCGTTGTCAATTGACGTTGAGAATGGGCACATCAGGCGGCGGCTTCAACCGGCATCGGTGCCCGCAGGTCGGGCGGCGTCGCCTCCGCGGCGAGCGTCGAGACCGCCTCCGCCAGGGGAAGAATCGTCTGCGCCTCGCCGCCGAGCCGCCTCAGCGCCACGGAGCGCGACTCCGCCTCCCTCCTCCCGACCACCGCGATCACCGGCACATGCGCCACCGAATGCTCGCGGATCTTGGCGGTGATCTTCGTCGTCGAGAGGTCGGTCTCGACCGCAAGCCCGGCGGCGGCGAAGGCGGCCGCGACCTCCTTTGCATAGCCGTCCAACTCCGAGGTGATGGGCGCGACCACGACCTGAAGCGGCGCGAGCCAGAGCGGGAAACGCCCCGCATACTGCTCGATCAGGATCCCGAGGAAACGCTCGAAACTGCCGAGGATCGCCCGGTGCAGCATCACCGGCCGCCTGCGCGAGCCGTCCTGGGCGACATAGACGGCATCAAGCCGCTCGGGCAGGACGAAATCGACCTGAAGCGTGCCGCACTGCCAGTCGCGACCGATCGCATCGCGCAGCACGAACTCGAGCTTCGGCCCGTAAAACGCCCCCTCGCCCGGATTGAGCTCGTAGCCGACCCCGGCGATCCGGCAGGCTTCCTTCAGCGCCGCTTCGGCACGGTCCCAGGTCGCGTCGCTTCCGGCACGAACGGCGGGGCGGTCGGCGAACTTCACGCGGAAGCTCGGGAAACCGAA
>Ga0308417_1000633_pt1 | contig 24865 bp, 22 predicted proteins | sample HotsprSampleOS65_FD_203528 | JGI IMG/M metagenome (GOLD analysis project Ga0308417, IMG submission 203528) | Hot spring phototrophic mat microbial communities from Octopus Spring, Yellowstone National Park, Wyoming, United States - 20090730_OS65 ...
CTCGACATCAATCGCCCACGCCAGGGAGGGGTGACGATCAGCCTCACGCCGATCGAGTGGACGCTCGAGAGCTTCGGGCAGCGGCGCTGAGCGCGGGGGCGAGGACGCAGGCGCGAGGCCAGGGTTGCGAAACCCCCGGCGCGACGCCATACCCCGGGCATGGCACGGCGCCGCGAATACCTGACCATCCCCCGCATGCTGCCGCCGAAGCCCCCCTCGGCCTGGGCGAGGCGCGGCAAGATCCTTGCGGGCTGGGGGTTTTTGCTGCTCGGCGTTGCGGGGCTGTTCCTGCCCTTCCTGCAGGGGTTCCTGTTCCTCGCGGTTGGCCTCTACATTCTGCGCGACGAATACCCTTGGGCGCAGCGGGCGATCGACTGGATGCGGCGCAAATTCCCCCGCTACAGCGCGCAAATGGACCAGGGGCGCGACCGCGCGGCGGCCTGGCTCACGCACTGGCGGCGGAAGATGCGGCGCACCGTCTACCAGGTACGGCGCTGAGCCCGCTCACGCACGCGGGTGGGCCTTGCGCCACACCGCCATCATCCGCGCCGAATCGACCGCCGTGTAGCGCTGGGTGGTCGAGAGGCTCGCATGTCCCAGCAGGTCCTGGATCACCCGCAGATCCGCCCCGTTCTCGAGCAGGTGGGTGGCGAAGGAGTGGCGCAGCGCATGCGGGGTCGCATGCTCCGGAAGCCCGATGGCGCGGCGGAGCGCGATCATCGCCGCACGAACCTGGCGCTGGTTGAGCGGCCCCCCGCGCACGCCGACGAAGAGGGGATCGCCGGGCCCGAGCCCGTGCGGGCAGAGGGCGAGATAGGCGGCGATCCGCTCCCGCACGGCGGGCAGCACCGGCACCACGCGCTCCTTGCTGCCCTTGCCGCGCACCCGAAGCCCCGCCTCCGACCCGGGCAGCGGCGCCTCGCCGCGCCTGAGCGCGAGCGCCTCGGCGATCCGCAGCCCCGCACCGTAGAGGAGCGCGGCGATGGCGGCGTCGCGTGCGGCAACCCAGGGCTCGTCTTCGGCAGAGATGCGCGCGAGCACCGAAAGCGCGTCCGCCTCGGCGAGAGCGCGCGGCACGGGCGGGCGGCGGCGCGGCGCGCCGACCGCTGCGGCGGCAGGGTTGGCGGGCCCTCCCGTGCGGGCAAGGAAGCGGAAGAAGCCCCGCACGGCAGAAAGCGCGCGGGCGCGCGAGGCGGGCGAAAGCCCGGAAGCGGCGAGATGGGCAAGCCAGGCGCGCAGGTCAGCCTCCCTGAGCGCGCCGAGCGCCGCACGGTCCGGCTCAGCGCCGAGATGCCTGGAGAGGAAGCCGAGGAACCCCGCGACGTCGCGCCGGTAATTCGCAACCGTCGCCGCCGCCGCGCGGCGCTGGCCGGAAAGCCAGCCGAGATAGGCCTCGAGCAGGTCCTCGCCCGCCACCTCTATCCCCTGCCCAAGGCGATCGCCGCAGCAGCGGCGAGGAAGGACACGAGGTCGGTCGCCTGGCGCGGCTCGAAATGCCCCGCCTCGCGCGAGCCGCAGGCAAGCAGCGCCTCGCCGCCATTCGCAAGCGAGAGCCGCGCGAGCGCGTCAGAGGCGACGAGCGCCGCCGCTTCGCCGTAGAGCGCCTCCTGGTCGGTCGCCTCGGCGCGCAGTGCGAAGAGAGAGCCGTTGGGCAGGAGCCGCGCGATCGTGCCGCGGGCAAGCGGCCTTGCCCCGAGCACCGCGCGCCCCTCAGCGCAGACCGACACAACGTCGAGCCCGAGCAGGTCGGGCCAATCCTGGACGAGGATGTCGAGGGCCTCGGTGGCGGAGCGCGCAGCCATCAGGGCGAGCACGGCCTTGTGCGCGCGTGCCTGGTTTGCGAGGTTGGCGCGCCCGTGCGCCACCACCTGCTCGAGAGTCGCGGCGAGCTCGGCTGCCCGCGCGCGCTCCGCCGCAAGCATCGCCGCCATGTGGTCCGCAAGACGTTCGCCATGCACCCGGCGCGGCGGCACGAGCGTGCGGTAGAGAGCCGGATGGTCGGCGAGGAAGCCGGGATGGGCACGCAGGAAGGCCTCGACCAGGGCCGCCTCCTCCGGCTCAGGAGCGCCGCCTTTCGCCTTGCGGGGCCTGTCGGTGCCCATCGTCCCGCCCCGTCCGCGCCGCTCAGAGGATCGACTGGCCGGTCTTGGCCCAGTCGGCGAGGAACGCCGCGAGGCCCTTCTCGGTCAGCGGGTGGTTGAACAGCGCCCGAAGCACGGAAGGCGGCAGGGTCGCGACATGCGCGCCGCACTTCGCCGCCTCGACCACATGCATCGGGTGGCGCACCGAGGCCACCAGCACCTCGGTCCCGAAAGCCGGATAATTGCGGTAGATCGCAACGATGTCGCGGATCAGCCCCATGCCGTCCTGGCCCACGTCGTCGAGCCGGCCGACGAAGGGCGAAACAAAGCGCGCCCCGGCCTTGGCAGCGAGCAGCGCCTGGGCTGCGGAGAAGCAGAGGGTGACATTGACCATCGCCCCCTCCTCGGCGAGCGCGCGGCAGGCGCGCAAGCCATCCACGGTAAGCGGCACCTTGACCGCGACGTTGCGCGCGATTCCCTTGAGGAAGCGGCCCTCGGCAAGCATCCCGTCGAAATCGGTGGCCGTAACCTCGGCAGACACCGGGCCCGGAACCGTGTCGCAGAGCTCGGCGATCACCTCTGCGATCCTGCGCCCCGACCGAGCGATCAGCGAGGGGTTCGTCGTCACGCCATCGACCATGCCGAGGCCGGCAAGCGACCGCAGCTCGACGACATCAGCGGTATCGACGAAGAACTTCATGCCACACTGGCTCCGATGCAGGATGCCGCGACCATAGACCCGGCTGCGCCGGACGGAAAGCGACAGGCGGCGTCGGCCCACGCCCGGGTGCCGGTGCTTCTGCCCCTGCCGCTTGCCGGCCCCTACGACTATGCCGTGCCGGAAGGCTGGGCGATACCCGAGCCGGGAACCCTCGTCACCGTGCCGCTTGGCGGCCGGACCGTCCCGGGCGCGGTCTGGCACGGCCCGGCCGAGGGAACGGTGCCGGACGCGAGGCTCCGCCCGCTTGCGGCGCTGCTGCCGGCGCCGGCGCTGACGGAGCCTCTGATGCGCTTCATCGACTGGGTGGCGCGCTGGACCCTCTCCCCGCCCGGGGCAGTGCTGCGAATGGCGCTGCCGGTTCCGGCAGCGCTCGCCGCGCCGAGGGTCAGGCCAGGGCTCGTGCTCGCTGACGGGGTTGATCCGGCGAGGCTGCCGAAGGCGCAGGCGCGCGTCGCCGCGGTGCTCACCGAGGCGCCTCTGCCCTGGCAGGCGGCGGAGCTTGCCCGCGCCGCCGGTGTCGCGCCCAGCGTGGTCAGGGCGATGCGCGAGAGGGGCCTGCTTGTGCCGGTGGCGATGCCTCAGCCAGCGCCGAGGCTCACGGCCGGCGCTCCGCCCATGCTCTCGCCAGCCCAGGCCGAGGCGGCTGCGGTGCTGCGCGCTGCCGTGGCCGAACGCCGCGCTGGAGCGACCCTGCTCGACGGGGTGACGGGGTCTGGCAAGACAGAGGTGTATCTCGAGGCGGTGGCGGAAGCGGTGGCGCAGGGGCGCCAGGCGCTCGTCCTTCTGCCGGAGATCGCTCTCTCCGCCCAGGTGATCGAGCGGTTCCGGGCGCGCTTCGGCGCCCCGCCGCAGCTATGGCATTCCGAGCTCGCTGGGGCGCGGCGTCGCGACACCTGGCGGGCGGTCGCGGAGGGGCGGGCGCCGATCGTTGTCGGCGCGCGCTCGGCCCTGTTCCTGCCCTTCCCCGAGCTCGGCCTGATCGTCGTCGACGAGGAGCACGAGACCTCGTTCAAGCAGGAGGACGGCGTCGCCTACCACGCCCGCGACATGGCGCTCGTGCGCGCGCATCTGACCGGCATCCCGGCGATCCTTGTTTCCGCCACCCCCTCGCTCGAGACGCTTGCGAATGTCCTGCGCGGGCGGCATCGGCGGCTCCACCTGCCCGAGCGGCACGGCTCCGCCGGCATGCCGAGGGTCGAGGCGATCGATCTCCGCCGCACGCCTCCACGCCGCGGCGAGTTCCTCTCCCCGCCGCTTGCAGCAGCGATCGGCGAGACTCTCTGCCGGGGCGAGCAGGCGCTTCTCTTCCTGAACCGCCGCGGCTTCGCGCCGCTGACGCTCTGCCGCGCCTGCGGCCACCGCTTCCAGTGCCCGAACTGCACCGCCTGGCTCGTCGAGCACCGCTACGTGGGCAGGCTCGAATGCCACCATTGCGGCCATGTCGAGCCAGTGCCCGCCGCCTGCCCTCGCTGCGGCGCGGAGGGCTCTCTCGCCCCCGTCGGCCCTGGCGTGGAGCGGATCGCCGCAGAGTGCCGCGAACGCTTTCCCGGAGCGCGGATCGCCGAGATGAGCTCCGACACGGTGCGCGGCGCGCACAGCGCCGCCCGCTACGCGGCGATGATCGAGAACCGCGAGGTCGATCTGATCATCGGCACCCAGCTCGTCGCCAAGGGCTGGCATTTCCCGGCTCTCACCCTCGTCGGCGTGGTCGATGCCGATCTCGGGCTCGCGGGCGGCGACCTGCGCGCTGCCGAACGCAGCTTCCAGGTGCTGCACCAGGTGGGTGGGCGCGCCGGCCGCGCCGATCGCCCCGGCCGGGTTCTGCTGCAGACCTGGTCTCCCGACCAGCCGGTGATGCGCGCTCTCGTCTCGGGCGATGTCGAGCGTTTCGTCGCCGAGGAGATGGCCGAGCGGCGCGCCGGCGGCTGGCCGCCCTTCGGCAGGCTTGCCGCCCTCATCGTCTCGGCGGCGGAGGCGGAGGTCGCGGACGAAGCGGCGGCGGCGCTGCGCCGCGCCGCGCCAGGGGTGGACGGCGAGGGAGAGGGGTTCCGCGTGCTCGGCCCCGCGCCTGCGCCGCTTGCCATCCTGCGCGGCCGGCACAGGCGGCGTCTCCTGCTCAAGGCGGCGCGTTGCGTCGATGTCCAGGCGCTGCTGCGCGCCTGGCTTGCGCGCGCTGAGGTCCCGCGCGCCGCGCGCATCGACGTCGACGTCGACCCAGTGAGTTTCCTGTAGTCTCTTCCCCGCGCGAGAGGTGCAGACCTTCCGGCGTTCCACCACGACGGAGCTTGTGGCGTATCTTCCCCACGGGAGAGGCGAAGACAGCGTCAGGAAGCCGGTCATTGTGTCGCCCGACGTCTCGTCCCCGCGGGAGGGGCGAACCCGCGGCAGAGGCGAAGATGCGTCATGATGAGCGTGCTGCTCAGGTCTCTCCCCGTGAAACAGGCGCAGACGAGGAGGCGATCCCAAATTCACATCCAGCCGATCCTCCTTCCCTTTGCGGGCGATGTGGCCCGCTGGGGGGCCGCGAGGGGGCCCGAGGCGATCCTCTCCGCCGGGCTCGCACCCGCGCTCGAGGGGCACGGCCACGTGGTGGCCGAGCCCGTCAGCGTCACCTTCCCGCGCGAGAAGCGCACGCGAGACGTGGTGACCAATCTCGGCTACCTCGCCGCGCGCCTCTCCGATGCCGTGGCGTCAGCGCTCGACTCGGGACGCTTCCCGCTCGTTCTCGAGGGCAACTGCACGGGCGCTGTCGGGCCTGCGGGCGGCGTCGCCCGGGCGAGGGGGGCAGCGGGAATCGTCTGGTACGATGCGCATGGCGATCTGCACACCCTTGCCACGACCTCGACGGGGCTGCTCGGCGGCATGCCCTTCGCCGTCTGTCTCGGCTGGGAGTTCGACGACTGGCGCGAGCGCGCAGGCCTGCGCGCGCCGGTGCGGCCGGAGGCGGCCGCGCTGATCGGCGCCTCGGACCTCGACCCGGAGGAGGAGGCAGCGCTCGCCGCCCACCCGATTGCCCGGCTCGATGCCGCCCTGATCGGCGCCGATTCCGCCGAACGCACGGCCGCCCTGCTCGAGCCCCGTGCCGGCGCGGCGCCAGGCTGGTATCTGCACATTGACCTTGATGTCGCCGGGCCCGAGGAGGTTCCCGGTGTGCTCACCCCGGCGCCGCACTGGCCAGCGCGTGCCGACCTCTTCGCCTCGATCGCCGCTGCGGCACGGTCTGTGCCGCTCGCCTGCCTCGGGCTTGCCGGCTACGACCCGGGCGGGGACCCCTCGGGCCGCGGCGCCAGGCTTGCCGTCGAGATGGCCGCGGCGGCGCTCGGCCCCGCCTGCTGAGCGGGCGATCCTGCAACCTCGCGGCGATTGCACGGGGGGAACGGCCATGCCAGCTTGCGCCGCAACCGAAGGACACGCCGATGCGCCCACGCCTCGCTGCTCTCCTTGTCGCCGCCCTCGTCTCCTTTCCCGCCGGCGCGCAACAGCAAAGCCAAGCCGAGCGAAGAGCGCAGCAGAGCCAGTACTTCACCATAAGGAACGATGGCGAGGTGACGCTGCGTGAGCTCTACGTCGCCCGCGGCGGCAGGGGAGCGCGCGGCTGGGGGCAGGACCGCTTCGGCTCCGACGTCGTTGCGCCGGGCGAGAGCTTCCGGGTGCGCCTGCCTGCGGGCTTCGGCTGCGTGGTCGATCTGCGGATCGTGTTCGAGGACGGCGAGGAGGAGATGCGCGAGCGCGTGGATGTGTGCCGTACCCGCGAGGTCGCCTTCGCACGCGCTCTCCCGGCCGCGGCCGAGCTCGAGGTGGCGGTCGAGAACCGCACGCCACGCAGCCTCGAGCGACTCTACATCAGCGGGTTGGACGAGACCGCGTGGGGCGAGGACAGGCTCGGCAGCGCCACGCTCGCGCCAGGCGCGAGCATCACCCTGCGCGTGCCCGACCAGGGCTGCAGCTACGACATCCGCGCGGAGTTCGACAACGGCGGGGCGGAGGAGCGGCGCCGCGTCGATCTCTGCGCCATCGGCCGGCTGGTGATCGCGCCCGGCTGGACCACCGCGGACGCCATCGCCGCCCCGGGCAGGAGAGCCCCGAGCGAGGCTCTCGCGGGCGGCGGAGAGGCGGGTGCTGGCGAGGTCGCGATCGTCAACCGCTCAGGCCGGACGGTGTTCGAGGTGTTCGTCTTTCCCGACGGAGCGGGCAGCCGCGGGCCCGACAGGCTCGGGGCGGACACGCTCGCCGATGGCCGCACCCTGCGCGTGCCGCGGGCAAGCCCGCCCGACTGCCGCCAGACCCTGCGCCTCACCTACGAGGATGGCCAGCGCGAGGAGCGGTCGGGCATCGACCTCTGCGCTACGGCCGAGATCGTGGTCGCGCCCGGCTGGACGGGGGAAGACCCGGCGCCGCAGGGCCAGCCGCAGGGCCAGCCCGAGCGCGAGGTGCGGAGCGAGGCGCAGCCTGGTGTCGGCACCGCCGCGCCGGGCAGCTCCCCCGGCACGGTGGGAATCGCCAACCGCTCGAGCCGGGTCGTGTTCGAGCTCTACACCTTCCCGGATGGCGCCCGGAACGAGGGGCCGGACAGGCTGGGCGCGGAGGTGATGCGCCCAGGCGGGTCCGTGCGCGTGCCTGCCGCGCGCCCGCCGGCCTGCGCCACCACCGTGCGCGTGGTCTACGACAACGGCGAGCAGGAGGCGCGGGCGGGGCTTGATTTCTGCCGCCTGTCGGAACTCGTCATCCAGCCAGGGTGGACCACTGCCTCCGTCCCCGGAGCGGCGCGGATCGTCAACGCGGGAGCCCTGCCGATCGTCGCCCTCTTCGCCGACCCGCCCGGGGCGCCGCGCGGGCCCGACCGGCTCGGCGATGGGGTGATCGGGGTGGGCGAGGGCTTCAACCTCGTCCCGCCGGAGAACGGGGTCTGCGCCTACGACCTCATTGCCGTGTTCCGCGACCGCCGCTCCGTGCGCGTCGCCGGAGCCGACCTCTGCGCCGGCACGGAGCTCAGGATCGCCCCATGACCCCACGCAAGGCACTCCTCGCCGCCGCGGTCGCGCTTGCTGCACCGGCGCACGCCCAGGCCCCGGCGCAGACCCCCGCACAGCCCGCCGCCATCCCGGCCGCTGCCCAGGGGCTCTGGGCGAGCGGCGCCTGCGCCGACCCGGCAGCACTGCTCTTCGTCACCGAGCGCTACTGGGCGCTCCTGCCGAAGGAAGGCACGCAGGAGCTTTGGCGGGTCGAGCGCACGGCTGAGGCAGGCGGCTTCACCCTTGCCATCGCCGACGATCCGGAACGGACACGGCTTCTGTTGCGCGCCGACGGCTCGAGGCTCGAGACACGCACGCCAGGGCCGAAGCAGACAGACGACCAGCTGCCGCAGAACGCCCCCGCGACCCAGTGGGCGCGCTGCCCCGCTCTGCCGCCTGCGCTCGCGGCCCTGCATGGCGAGGGCCTCTCCTTCCTCGGCGCGCTCGACGGGATCGAGGCTGCCTGCTCGGGGGGCGACACCGCTGCCTGCCTCGGCGCGGTCTTCGCCTGGGCTGATGTGACGCGCGACGGGGTTCTCTCCGTCGCCGAGATCGCGCGGCTCGTGCGCGGCGCCACACACATGGCGATGCTCGCCACCGGCGCGGAGCTTTCAGATCTCGCCGCCGCCCTTGGCGTGGCCGCGCTCGGCGGGCTCGCGGCTGCGCATGCGCTGCTCGCGAGCTTAGACTTCGACGGATCGGGCACGCTCTCCCAGGCAGAGCTTTTGCAGGACCGCTCGCCCGTGCCGGGCCTCTCCGGCCCGGCAGCCCCGCCTGGGGCAGCGGCCGCCGGCCCGCCGCTCGGGGCGGCAGCGCTCGCCGGGCAGCTCGGCGCGCTCAAGACCCTGCTCGACCAGCTCGGGCCGATGCTCGGCCTGCCGCAGCGTTGAGCACCGAGGCCCGTCTGGTGCGTGGTTCCGTGGCGGCATCGACGCCCCGGCCTGTTGCACCGCCACAAGGCGTGTGATACCTCCCGCGCGCTTCCGGCGGGGCCCCGCCGAGAGCCTTTTTCCTGCGGCCTCGGCGCAGCGTCGATCGCGCCGGCCGTCAACGCGCACCGGGACCGAGGCTTCCGTCTTGCCGCCGACAGAGAACGCGAGAATTGCCGAGATCGCCGAGGCCATGAGGCTCGCGCGCGAGGCACGCGCAGCCGTCGACGAGATCCCCGCCCGCTACGCCTCCGGCCTGCTCTCGCTTGCCGACGACCACCGCCAGAAGGGGGACGAGGCTGTCTATGACCGGCTTGCCGAGGCGCTTGCCGGAATCGAGCGCCTCTACGCCGAGAGCCCGGAGTTCCGCGCTGTCGTCGACGACCCTCGGGTTTCGCGCGACCAGCAGATGAAGGCGGTGATGCTGGTCGCCGACCAGGCAGGGCTCGACCCGCTGGTGCGCAACTTCCTCGGCGTGATCGTCAACAACCGCCGCCTTCCGCTCCTGCCGCGAATCCTCGCCGCCTTCCGCGCGCGGCTCGCCGCCCGGCGCGGCGAGGAGACGGCGGAGGTCATCTCCGCCGTGCCGCTCTCCGACGCCCAGGCGCGCGCGGTCGAGGCCTCGCTCATCCGCGCAGGGCATGCGCGCGTGCGGCTTCTGCCGCGCGTCGATCCCGCGATCCTCGGCGGGCTGGTGGTGAAGATCGGCTCGCGACTCTACGACAGTTCCATCCGAAGCCGCCTGCAGCGGCTGTCACAGGCCATGAAGGGGGCAGCCTGACATGGAGATCCGTCCGGCAGAGATCAGCGCGATCCTCAAGAGCCAGATCGCGAACTTCGACACCGGCGCTGACGTCGCCGACGTGGGCCAGGTTCTCTCGGTCGGCGACGGCATCGCCCGGGTTTGGGGGCTTGCCTCGGTGATGGCCGGCGAGATGGTCGAGTTCCCCGGCTCCGGCCTGCGGGGGATGGCGCTCAACCTCGAGACAGACAATGTCGGCGTGGTGATCTTCGGCGACGACCGCGGCGTACGCGAGGGGGACCTCGTCAAACGCACCGGCGCGATCGTCGATGTCCCCGTCGGCCGCGCCCTGCTCGGCCGCGTGGTCGACCCGCTCGGCAATCCGATCGACGGCAAGGGCCCGCTCGCCAACCCGGACGGTTCGCCGCTCGAGCGCCGGCGCGTGGACGTCAAGGCGCCGGGCATCATCCCCCGACGCTCCGTGCACGAGCCGATGCAGACCGGCATCAAGGCGATCGACGCGCTGATCCCGATCGGCCGCGGCCAGCGTGAGCTCGTGATCGGCGACCGCCAGACCGGCAAGACGGCCGTCATCGTCGATACGATCCTGAACCAGAAGTCTGTCAACGCCAGCGGAGACGAGAGCCGCAAGCTCTACTGCATCTACGTCGCGATCGGGCAGAAGCGCTCGACGGTCGCGCAGCTCGTCAAGACGCTCGAGGAGCATGGGGCGATGGAATACTCCGTCGTCGTCGCCGCAACCGCCTCTGAGCCGGCGCCGCTGCAGTATCTCGCGCCCTATTCGGGATGCGCGATGGGCGAGTTCTTCCGCGACAACGGTATGCATGCGCTGGTGGCCTATGACGACCTCTCGAAGCAGGCGGTCGCCTACCGGCAGATGTCGCTGCTCCTGCGCCGCCCGCCTGGCCGCGAGGCCTATCCGGGGGATGTGTTCTACCTGCATTCGCGCCTGCTCGAGCGCGCGGCGAAGCTCAATGCCGCGAACGGCTCGGGCAGCCTCACCGCGCTGCCGGTGATCGAGACCCAGGCGGGTGATGTCTCGGCCTATATCCCGACCAACGTTATCTCGATCACGGATGGGCAGATCTTTCTCGAGACGGAACTGTTCTACAAGGGCATCCGGCCGGCGGTGAACGTCGGCATCTCGGTCAGCCGTGTCGGGTCGGCGGCGCAGATCAAGGCGATGAAGCAGGTCGCCGGGCGCATCAAGCTCGAGCTCGCGCAGTACCGCGAGATGGCGGCGTTCGCGCAGTTCGCCTCCGACCTCGATGTCGCGACGCAGCGTCTGCTTGCGCGCGGCGCGCGCCTGACGGAGCTCCTGAAGCAGCCTCAGTTCCAGCCGATGCCGGTCGAGGAGCAGGTGGTCTCGATCTTCGCCGGCACGCGCGGCTATCTCGACGGCATCCAGGTCGGCGACATCGGCCGATTCGAGCGGCAGATGCTCGCTGAGCTCCGCGCCTCCGACACAGGCATTCTCGAGGCGATCCGCAACGACCGCGAGATCAAGCCCGAGACAGAGGAGAAGCTGAAGGCCTTCCTCGACACCTTCACGCGCAACTTCGTCTGAGCGGCGTGGCGCGGAAGGGAGCGAGCCCATGCCGAGCCTGAAATCGCTTCGCACGCGGATCAACAGCGTCAAGTCGACGCGCAAGATCACGCAGGCGATGAAGATGGTCGCCGCCTCGAAGCTGAAGCGTGCGCAGAGCCAGGCGGAGGCGGCCCGCCCCTACGCGGAGCGGATGGAGCGTATGCTCGGCGCTCTCGCCGCCTCGGCCGCCTCAAGCCCGGATGCGCCGAGGCTTCTGGTCGGCACCGGCAGGCAGGACGTGCACCTCCTTCTCGTCGTCTCGGCCGACCGCGGCCTGTGCGGCGGCTTCAACAGCGCCGTCGCCCGCTTCGCCCGGGCGAGGATACGCGCGCTCGAGAACGAGGGGCGGACGGTCAAGCTCCTCACCATCGGGCGCCGTGGGCGAGACTATCTCCGGCGCGACCACGCGCGGCAGATCGTCGAGGAGGTGAACTTCGTCGGCCGCAAGTCGATCGGCTTCGAGGACGCGGCGAGGATCGCCGAGCGCGTGACGGCGATGCTCGAGGAAGGCGCGTTCGACGTCTGCAGCCTGATCTACAACCGCTTCAAGTCGGTGATCTCCCAGGTGCCCGCCGAGCAGAGGCTGATCCCTGCCGCCCTGCCCGCGGCCGCGGCGGAGGGTGTGGGTCTGCCCAGCGCCCTGTACGAGTTCGAACCGGCGGAGGAGGAGATCCTCGCGAGCCTCCTGCCGCAGAACCTCGCGGTCCAGATCTACCGCGCCATGCTCGAGAGCGCTGCCGGCGAGCAGGGGGCGCGGATGACGGCGATGGACAGCGCCACCCGCAACGCAGGCGAGATGATCGCGCGGCTGACGCTGAGCTACAACCGGCAGCGCCAGGCGAACATCACCAAGGAACTGATCGAGATCATCTCGGGCGCTGAGGCGGTGTGACCGAGGGCGGCGCAGTCCGGGGCGGCAGCGGAACGAGTGGAGAAGGGAACGATGACGAGCAACAACGTCGGCAGGGTCACGCAGGTGCTTGGCGCCGTGGTGGACGTCCAGTTCCCCGGTGAACTGCCGGCGATCATGAACGCGCTGCACTGCCGGCTCGGCGACCGGACGCTCGTGCTCGAGACGGCACAGCATCTCGGCGAGAACACGGTCCGTACCATCGCGATGGACTCGACCGACGGCCTCGTGCGCGGCTTCGAGGTGGTCGACACAGGCGCACCGATCACTGTTCCCGTCGGCCCCGGGACGCTCGGGCGTATCCTCAACGTGGTCGGCGAGCCGATCGACGAGCGCGGCCCGGTCGAGGCCACGCAGTTCCTGCCCATCCATCGCGAGGCGCCGCGCTTCGTCGACCAGGCGACCGAGGCGCAGATCCTCGTCACCGGCATCAAGGTGATCGACCTGCTCGCGCCCTACCTCAAGGGCGGCAAGATCGGCCTGTTCGGCGGCGCGGGGGTCGGCAAGACCGTCACGATCATGGAATTGATCAACAACGTCGCCAAGAAGCACGGCGGCTACTCGGTGTTCGCAGGCGTGGGCGAGCGCACCCGCGAGGGCAACGACCTCTACCACGAGATGATCGAAAGCGGGGTGATCAAGACGGACGGACCTGGGTCGAAGGCCGCTCTCGTCTACGGCCAGATGAACGAACCGCCCGGGGCGCGCGCACGCGTCGGCCTCACCGGCCTCACCCTCGCTGAATACTTCCGCGACGAGGAGGGCCAGGACGTGCTGTTCTTCGTCGACAACATCTTCCGCTTCACCCAGGCTGGGTCTGAGGTGTCGGCGCTGTTGGGCCGAATCCCTTCCGCGGTTGGCTACCAACCGACGCTCGCGACCGACATGGGCGCGCTGCAGGAGCGGATCACCTCCACCAAGAAGGGCTCGATCACCTCCGTGCAGGCGATCTACGTCCCGGCCGACGACCTGACAGACCCTGCCCCGGCGACCTCCTTCAGCCACCTCGACGCGACCACGGTGCTCTCCCGCGCGCTGACGGAGATCGGCATCTACCCTGCCGTCGACCCGCTCGATTCGACCTCCCGCGCGCTGGACCCGAGGATCGTCGGCGAGGAGCACTATGCGACCGCCCGCGAGGTGCAGCGCATCTTGCAGACCTACAAGTCGCTGCAGGACATCATCGCCATCCTCGGCATGGACGAGCTCTCCGAGGAGGACAAGTTGATCGTGGCGCGGGCGCGCAAGATCCAGCGCTTCCTCTCCCAGCCCTTCCACGTCGCCGAGGTGTTCACGGGCCAGCCCGGCGCCTTCGTCGAGCTCGCCGACACGATCCGCAGCTTCAAGGCGATCTGCGCCGGCGAGTATGACCACCTGCCGGAAGCGGCGTTCTACATGGTCGGCACGATCGAGGAGGCGGTGGCGAAGGCGGAGAGACTCGCCGCAGAGGTGGCCTGAACAGCGGCAAAAGGGGCGGCGCCACGCCATGCCGACGCTCACTCTCGAGATCGTCTCACCCGAGCGGCTCCTGTTCTCGGACCAGGCCGAGCTCGCCGAGATCCCTGCCGCGGAGGGCGACATTGGCGTTCTGCCTGGGCATGCGCCAATGATCCTCGCCTTGCGCGGCGGGGTGATCCGCGTGCACAGGGGCGGGTCGGTGACGCACAGGCTGTTCGTCGCCGGCGGCTTCGCCGAGGTGACGGCGGAGCGCTGCACCGTGCTTGCCGACGAGGCCATCCCTGTCGAGGAGCTCTCGGCCGATCAGGCCCGCGCGCGAATCGCCGAGGCCGAGGCCGCCTATGCCGAGGCGGCCAAGGGGGCTGACGTGGCGGCGCGGGAGCGTGCGATGGCGCGGCTTCTCTCTGCGCGGGCGCGGCTCGACGCCGCCCTGGCCGCAGCGCCCTGAGTCTGGAGCAGATCGCACACGGCTCGCGTCAGCTCAGTGCGTGAAGATGCCGCAGGGAGCGCCGGGGCGGTCTCCACGTGTGTGGAGACCACTCCAGTCGCGTGCGCGCAACACCCGGGTCGTTTTCCGCCAAGCACCTGATAAGACGTGACTTGGGCGCGGCCGCAGGGCTTGTCCCGCTGCCGCCTGATCACCATTCCTGGTAAGGTGACCAGAGCCGGTGGTGCGATGCCGGCGCCGCTTCCGGGGCGGACGTCTCGGCAGCGGGAACGGACCCGGGGAAGAGCTGCGCGATGTCAAGGCAAGAACCTTGCCCGTCTGCTCCACTGCCGACGCAAGGCATCCGATGCGGAGGCACGCGATGAAGCACTGGCACATCTCTCAGCGCAGAAGGACCAAACCCAGCTCGCGCGTTCGGTGGGGAGCCGCTCGATGAAGCACTGGCACATCGACCAGGTGGCCTGGGACCGGTTCGACCCCGCGAAGGTCGACCCGGATCTCGTGCCGCTCGTCAAGGCAGCGGCGATGGTCGAGCGCAACGGCGACGACTACGCCGACTATCTCTGCAACGTCTTCTACGACGACCCAGACTTCCAGGGGGCAGCGCGCAACTGGGCCGTTGAGGAGGTGCAGCACGGCGAGGCGCTCGGCCGCTGGGCTATGCTCGCCGACCCGTCCTGGGACTACCGGGCAGCCTTCGAGAGATTCCGCAAACAGTTCCGCATCGAGACGAATGTCGACCGCTCCGTGCGCGGCTCCCGCACGGGCGAGCTGATCGCCCGCTGCATGGTGGAGACCGGCACCTCCTCCTACTACACGGCGCTCGGCGAAGGCAGCGAGGAACCGGTGCTGGTCGAGATCTGCCGCCTGATCGCCGCGGACGAGTACCGGCACTTCAAGCTGTTCTACGACCACATGCGGCGGTATCTCGTGCGCGAGAAGCTCTCTGTGGTGGAGCGGCTGCGAATCGGGCTCGGCCGGATCGGCGAGACCGAGGACGACGAGCTTGCCCTTGCCTTCCACTGCGCCAACCGGCCTGAAGGCGCGCCCTATGACCGCCGCGCTGCGATCGCAGCCTATATGGCGAAGGCGGCAAGCTACTACCGCCAGCACCATTTCGACCGCGGCGTGGGGATGATCCTCAAGGCGGTCGGCCTGCCGCCGCGCGGCCGGTTGTCGGATCTCGCGGCACGGGCTGCCTACCGTCTCGTGCAGTTCAAGCAGAAGCGTGCCGCGGCCATCGCGGCGCGGGCCTGGCCGCCAGAGCAGGCCGGCGTCACCGCCCAAGCCGCGTGAGACTTGCCCGTCCAGCTTCGTGCCGCTGCCTGCCCTGTTCCGTGCCGATGCCGGAACGCCCAGTCCTTGGGGCGTGAGGTCGGGGGCGGTCAGCGCTTTCGGTCAGCGCGACCCGGTCAGCCCGGGCGGTCAGCTGAAGGCGGGGCGGTCAGCGGTCCCGGCCAGCGGGCCTCGCTCAGCGGCAGCAGTCGGTGCGCCCGGTTAGCGCGCTCCCGTCTCCAGGGCCCATTCAGCGGGCGCCGGTCAGCGGGCGGCGAGCAGCCGCTCCGCTCAGAGGTTGCGGTTAGCGCGACCCGACCAGCGCGTCTCGCTCAGCGGGACTTCGCGAAGGCTCTCAGTGCGCTCCGGTCAGCGGGCGAGGTGGGCGAAATCCGCCGCAAGCCGCTCATAAATCCGGCGCTTGAAATCGACGGCAAGCGCCGGCAGCGAGGCAAGCGGTGTCCAGCGCCAGGCGTCGAACTCAGGGTGCGGGTCGGCGTCCAGGCGTATGTCGGCGTCCGTGCCGAGGAAGCGGAGCGCGAACCATTTCTGAGTCTGGCCGCGGTAGCGGCCGCCGAGAGCGACGCCGATCAGCTGCGGCGGCAGGTCGTAGGTCAACCACTCCGGGTGTTCGGCGATCACCTCTGCCCGGTCTGTGCCGATCTCCTCGGCAAGCTCGCGCAGCACGGCGGCGCGCGGGTCCTCGCACTCGTCTATGCCGCCTTGCGGAAGCTGCCAGCCGCCTGGCGCTCCCTCAGCGTTCGGCAGGTCGGCGCGGCGGCAGACGAGCACGAGACCGGCTGGGTTGAACAGCACAGCGCCGACATTGCGCCGATAGGGAAGGGCGAGGCTCAAGCGCGCTGCCTCATCTCTGGGCCTGGCGCTCCGGCGGCAGCACAAGCGCGCTGACTGGAGCAAGCGCGAAGCCGCGCTGCTCCACCCGCGCCGCCCACTCCGCGATCCGCTCGATGGCGATCGCGCCCGCCCCCGAGAGGCCGAGCGCAGAGCCGCGCTCGCGCGCCAGGCGCTCGAGGTCGCCAAGCCTCTGCTCGATCTCGGCGCGGCTCGGCCTGTCGTCGATCACGAGGTCGACGGCGCGCGCGGGAAGCCCCTTCGGCGCTGCCTCGCCTGGCCTCGCCTCGACATACATCAGCCCGCGCGCGCGCAACACCTCGAGCACCGGCCGCATCGCCTCGGGGCTTGCAGAGAAGCGCTCGCCGCGCAGGCTCGGCCCGAGCGCGTTGGTCGCGCCGACATAGCCGGAAAAGCGCGACAGGGCCCAGGCAAGGCGCTGACTGTTCTCGGCCCAGGCGCGGCTCGTCAGAAGCGCCTGCGGCCCAGGGTCGTTCAGCGGGAAGTTGACCGGCTCCATCGGGATGGCGACCAGCACCTCATGCCCGTCCGCCCGGGCCATCGCGGCGAACTCGGCGAGCTTGAGGCCATAGGGAGAGAAGGCGAGGCTGACGGCGCCGGGAAGCCTCTGGATCGCCGCCTCTGTGGCGCTCTCGCTGATTCCGAGGCCGGCGACGAGCAGGCCGATTCGCGGCCGACGGTCGGTCTCGTCGAAAGCTCTGGCGTAGCTGCGCCAGGGCGCCCGCCCGTCATCGGCAACCCGTGGCAGGGCGCCGTCGCGCAGGGGCTCGAGCAGGGCCGGGTCAGGTGCGGCGATCAGCGGGGGGCGCGGTGCAACGCCGTCCGGACCCGCCGCGCGCTGCGACTCTGCCTGGCTGAGGGGCGCGACCCCCTCGGCGGCTTCCGCCTCGGTTCCGGCGACGGCAGGCTCAGGCGGCCCGAGCCGGTCGAGCCAGAGCGCTCCGGAGAGGCCGGCGAGAAGGAGCACGAGCCAGAAGACGCCGAGCGCTCGCAAGGCGCGAGCGCCGGGCCGCGCGGCGCACTCGGGCGGCGCTCGCTCCATCCCCCCTCCGCCTCGCGCCCGGGCGAGGCGTCAGTTCGAGGCGCGGCGCTGCGCCGCCATGGCGCGCACGAGTTCGAGGCCTTTGCGCATCTGATAGTCCTTCGCCGGGTCCCCGAACACGACGGCAGGCCCCTGAGTATCCGCGGGCGGCGGATCGGGCGGGGAGATGCTCTCGGCGAAGCCTGGCGGCAGGTTCAGAGGCGGCAGGGCCTGCGGCGCTGCGCGCGCGCTGGCACCGACCCCGCCGTCGTTGCGCAGGGCGCGGTTGAGCTGCGCCTCGCGGTCGCGCGCCTCCGCCCGCGCCTCTCCCTTGATCGCCTCGACCACGAGGTCGGGCTCGATCCCGGTCGCCTGGATCGACCGGCCTGAGGGGGTGTAGTAGCGCGCCGTGGTCAGTCTGATGGCGCCGTTTCCGGGAAGCGGCATGACGGTCTGCACGGAGCCCTTGCCGAAGCTGCGCGTGCCGATCACCACGGCGCGGCGATGGTCCTGCAGGGCGCCGGCGACGATCTCCGAGGCGGAGGCCGAGCCGCCGTTGATCAGCACGACGATCGGCAGGCCCTGGACGATGTCGCCCGGGCGGGCGTTGTAGCGCTGCGCGTCCTCGGCGCGGCGGGCGCGGGTGGAGACGATCTCGCCCTGGTCGAGGAAGTCGTCAGACACCGACACGGCCTGGTCGAGCAGCCCGCCCGGATTGTTGCGGAGATCAAGCAGCACGCCGCGCAGATTCCCGCCCGCCTGCTGGCGCAGGTTCTGCATCGCCCGGCGCAGCCCAGCATCGGTCTGCTCGTTGAAGGAGGTGATCCGTATGTAGGCGACGTCACCCTCGAGTTTCGCGCGCACCGACTGGATCCGGATCACGTCCCGCGTGAGGGAGAGCTCGATCGGCCGCGGCGAGCCCTCGCGTCGGATCGTCAGCCTGATCTCCGTGCGCGGCGGGCCGCGCATCCGCTCCACCGCCTCGTTCAGGGTGAGCCCCTGGGTGGACTGTCCGTCGATATGGGTGATCAGGTCGCCGGCCCGAACCCCGGCGCGGGCGGCGGGCGTGTCGTCGATCGGCGAGATCACCTTGATGTAGCCGCTCTCCTGCGTCACCTCGATGCCCAAGCCGCCGAACTCGCCGCGAGTCTGCACCTGCATGTCGCGGAAGCTGCGCGGGTTCATGTAGCCGGAGTGCGGATCAAGGCTCGTCAGCATGCCGTTGATCGCGGCCTCGATCAGGTCCCGATCGGACACAGGTTCGACGTACTCGGCGCGGATACGCTCGAACACGTCGCCAAACAGGGAGAGGAGCCGGTAGGTCTCCGCCCTGCTGCTCTCCTGGGCGAAGGCAGCGAGGCCGAGCCTTGCGTCGAGATAGCGCCCGACCGGCCCGTTCACCGCCGCCCCGACAGCGAAGGCGAGTCCTGCACCGAGGAGAGCCGAGCGAAGCGTGACCTTCATGTGCCGTTCCGTTGCCAGCGCTGCCGGTGCGAGGAAGTGACGACCACCCCTGCCGGGCCGGAGGACGCACCTGCCCGAACCTGCAGCGGTGCGGAAGACTACTTGTTCGCCGCCCGCCGGATCAAGGCGCGGCCGCTCCGGCTGCGGACACGTCTGCGAGGGGGGCTTCGGCGACCAGCAGGCTCTCCCCTGTCATCGCCGCGGGCTTCGGCAGGCCAAGCAGGGCGAGCAGGGTGGGTGCGACGTCTGCGAGGCGGCCGTCGCGCAAGGATGCGCCCGCCGGCCCGCCCATCAGCAGCACCGGCACCGGGTTGAGCGTATGCGCCGTGTGCGGCCCGCCCGTTGCAGGGTCCCGCATCTGTTCGGCATTGCCGTGGTCTGCGGTGACGAGGAGCACCCCGCCTGCGGCGCGAACCGCCTCAGCGATTCGCCCAAGCCCGCGATCGACCGCCTCGACCGCCTTGATCGCAGCAGCGAGCGACCCTGTGTGGCCGACCATGTCGGCATTGGCGAAGTTGACGACGATGAGATCGAACCGGCCTGAACGGATCGCGTCGACCGCCCGCGCCGTCACCTCAGGCGCGCTCATCTCCGGCTTGAGGTCATAGGTCGCGACCTTGGGCGAGGGCACGAGGATCCGCTCCTCGCCGGGGAAGGGCGTCTCCTCGCCGCCGTTGAGGAAGTAGGTGACGTGGGGGTACTTCTCCGTCTCGGCGATCCGCAGCTGCCCGAGCCCGGCGCGGGAGACGACCGCGCCCAGGATGTCGTCCATCGACTGCGGCGGGAACAGGGTCGTCATCAGGGGGTTGAGGGCGGCGGAATACTCGGTCATGCCGAGGGCGGCAGCGAGCCGCGGCGTGCGCGGGCGGGCGAAGGCGGAGAAGCCCGGGTCAAGCAGGGCTGCGAGGATCTGGCGTACGCGGTCTGCGCGGAAGTTGAACGAAAGGACTCCGTCCCCGTCTCCCATGCCCGAATAGGGGCCGATCACGGCCGGGGGGATGAACTCGTCTGTCACGTCCCGGCCGTGGGCCTCCGCGATCGCCTCCGCGGCAGAGGCGAAGCGTTCTCCCTCCGCCAGCACGATGGCGCGCCAGGCCTGTTCGATCCGCTCCCAGCGGCCGTCGCGGTCCATCGCGAACCAGCGGCCCGAGAGGGTGGCGATACGCGCACGCTCGGGAAGCGCCCGCTCGAAGGCCTCGAGGAAGGCCGGGGCGGAGCGTGGCGGGGTGTCGCGCCCGTCTGTCCAGGCATGCACGGCGACCGCGATTCCGGCTTCGGCGACCGCGCGGGCGAGAGCGACCGCATGGTCCTGGTGGCTGTGCACCCCGCCCGGGGAGACGAGGCCCATCAGGTGGCAGGTGCCGCCCGAGTCCTTCAGCGCAGCGATGAAGGCCTTGAGCGGGGCCATGGCGGCGAGCCGTCCCGACTCGATCGCCTCGTCTATGCGCGGGAGGTCCTGCATTACCACCCGGCCGGCGCCGAGATTGAGATGCCCCACTTCGGAATTGCCCATCTGGCCGTCGGGCAGGCCGACGTCGCGCCCCGAAGTGCGCAGGAGAGCGTGCGGGCACAAGGACCAGAGCTGGTCGAAGGCAGGGGTGCGGGCGGCGGCGACGGCGTTGTCCTCCTTCTCCTCGCGCCAGCCCCAGCCGTCGAGCACGACCAGCACGACAGGCCTCGGCATCACGGGTTTCGGTCGCTGCATCTCCATACTCCCTTGGGCGGTGCCGTAGCAGGGCGCTCGCTCCGCGGAAACCCCGCTCAGCGCCTTGCGAGTTCCGCCCGTAGGGTGGACACCTCCTCTCGAAGCGCCCGCAGTTCCCCGAGGATCGCCTCGGCATCGGCATGGGTCTCTGCGCGCACGGCCCGAGTCTCTGCGGCGAGCGCTGCGTCGCGCGCCTCCTTCTCTGCGTCGTGCTGCTTCCTGAGCGTCTGGATGCTCTCGACGATGATGCCGATGAAGAGGTTGAGCACGACGAAGGTGGTGAGCAGGATGAACGGCACGAAGAAGGCCCAGGCCTGCGGCGAGGCCTCCATCACCGGCCGGACGATGCCCATCGACCAGCTCTCGAGCGTCATGATCTGGAACAGCGAGTACATGCTCTCGCCGATCGTGCCGAAGAACTTTGGGTGCGAGGGGCCGAACAGCTTGGTCGCGATCACGGCGCAGACGTAGTAGACGATCACGAGCAGGAAGGCGACCGCGCCGATCCCTGGGATCGCGTGCAGCATCGCCTCGACAACGATCCTGAGGCGGGGGATCATCGAGATCAGCCTCAGCACGCGCAGCACACGCAGCGCGCGCAGGATCGAGAGCGGGCCGGTCGCCGGCATCCAGGCGATGGCGATGACGGCGAGGTCGAACAGCCCCCAGGGGTCGCGGAAGAAGCGGCCGCGGAAGGCATAGATCCGCACCCCGATCTCTGCGGTGAAGATCCAGAGGAACAGCGTGTCGAGGGCGATGAGAAGCTCGCCCCAGCGCGCCATGATCGAGGCCGAGGTCTCGAGCCCAAGCGTGACGGCATTGGCGAGGATCAGCGCAATGATCACCCGCTGCGTCCGTGGCGCGAGGATGAACCGCGCCGCCCTCGCCCTGAGGTCGCGGCCGTGCGCGTCGGACGCCGTCAGCACTTCCTGCATCTAACTCCCCCCAACCATTGTTGCGGCGCGGCAGATGGGAAGCGCCTGTGGCGAAAGGAAGGCGGACACGGAGCCGGCCCGGCCTGCCCGAGTCAGCGCAGGATTTCGGCGAGGGAGGGCGGAACCTTGTCCTCGGGCACGACGATCTCTCGGCTTGACCCGTCCGCGTAGGTGACGGTCAGGGTGAAGCTGAACCGATCGGCCCCGGCGGCTTGCCTTGGCGGAGGCGCTTCGGCCAGAGCGGCAAGCGACTCTCTCTGTTCGCCGGTCAGGGACGCGGGATCGATCGTGCGGCGGCGCAACAGCCCGGCGACGCCGCCAGAGCGCAGAACGGAGAGACTGGCGAGCGGTGCCTCGCCTCCCCTGCCGCGAGGCTTCGGCTCAGGCACGGCGGGTGGGCCTCTGGCTGCGGGCGGCAAGCGCCGCAGAGCCCGCCCCGCTCGGCTTCGCCGTTGCCTTCTTCGGCGCTTGCTTGCTGGCGGGCTCCTTCCCCTTCGCCTGCGGCTTCGGTACCGCCGTCGCGGGCTTCTTCTCTGCCGGCTTGCGGGCGGGCTGAGCCTTCTTTGCTGGAGCAGGCTTCTGCGCGGGCCTGCGCACCCCGGCCGGCACCACGCCCACCCCCTCCCACGCCTCGGCGACGAGTTTGGCTGCGCGGCTGTCGAACATCAGCCCTGCGACCTCGATCGTCTCCTTCGCCGCCTCGCGGAACGAGGCACGCTGGCTCATACGCCCGGGCTCGGTGAAGGCGCGCCACCAGATCCGCCCGGCCTTCTCCCAGGCGTAGCCGCCGAAGCCGATCGCCACCCTGTAGAACACGAGGTTCGGGATGCCGGAGTTGATGTGCACTCCCCCTGAGTCGGCATGGCCGCGATAGAGGTCCTTCATGTGCGCGGGCTGCGGGTCGCGCCCGAGCAGCGGGTCGTCATAGGCGGTGCCGGGCGCCTTCATGCTGCGCAGCGCGAGCGCCTGGCCAGGCGGGTTCCTGAGCTCCGGCCCAAGCAGCTCGGCACCGATCAGCCAGTCTGCATCCTCCGCCTTGTGGCCGAGCTTCCACTGCTTCACGAGCACGCCGATCACGTCCGAGAAATGCTCATTCAGCGCGCCCGGCTGCTCCCAGTAGACGAGGCCTGAGGTGTGCTCGGTCACGGCATGGGCAAGCTCGTGGGCGATCACGTCGAGGCTTCGGGTGAAGCGGAGGAAGACCTCGCCGTCGCCGTCGCCATAGACCATCTGCTTGCCGTTCCAGAAGGCGTTGTCGTAGCCGCGGCCGTAGTGCACGGTCGAGACGATGCGCATGTCCTTGCCGTCGATGCCGGAGCGGCCGAACACCGTCTTGAGGAAGTCGTAAGTGGCGCCGGCTCCGTCGAAGGCCTCGTCCACCGCCGCGTCACCGGTCGGGGGGGCGCCCTCCGGGCGGATCAGCGACCCGGGCAGGCCCTGCCCCTGCCGGGCTGAGTAGACGGCACGCTGCTTGCCCGGCACACGCGGCCGCGCCGCGAGCTCAGGCTCCGGGTCGGGTGCGGAGGCGGAGAGGCGGGCCTCGCGCAGGGCGCGGGTGATGGCGAGCGTGTCCTCCGCCCAGCGCTTGAGCGAGGGGCGCTTGGCGCGCTGGGCGATGTTCTCGAGCAGAAGAGGCGGGGTGATGCAGCAGGGGCCGCATCGGCAGGACGCGGGCGACATGGGCGTTCCTCGGGGCCGACGGGTCCGGCCCGGAGCGGCCGGATTCGTCAACAGTGTGCGATGGGATAGGCTGCGTTTCCAGCCCCGCGTGCAGAACCTCGGGCGCAACCGGCGCCCGACAGGGCCTCAGCTCGCGCCTCGCGGTTGGCGCGGCGCTACAGCACCGGCCGTCCGACCACGGAGACGGAAAGGGCCGAAGGGTCGAACAGCCGCGACGCCGCCCGGCGGGCCTTCTCAAGCGTCACCGACTCGATCCGCGCGATCCTGCCCGAAAGCCAGTCGGGCTTGCGGCCGAGCGACTGCAGCGTCACGAGCGTCGCCGCGATCTGGCCTGTGCTCGTGAACCCGAGCGGGAAGCTGCCGCTCAGATAGGCGCGGCCCTGCGCCACCTCCGCCTCGGTCGGCCCTTCTTCCGCGATCCGCGCCCACTCGCCCTTGAGCATAGAGAGTGTCTCGCCGAAGCGGCGGTTCTCGGTCGAGACCGAGCCGAGCAAGAGGCTCCTTCCGGGGAAGGGGGCGAGTTTGGTGCCGACGCCGTAGGTCAGCCCGCGCTTCTCGCGGATCTCCTCGGTCAGCCGCGAGGAGAAGCCGCCGCCGCCAAGGATCCAGTTCACCACCTGGAAGGCTTCCCAGTCGGGGTCGTCCGGGTCGGGGCCGCCATGGCCGAAGGTGGCGAAGGCCTGCGGCGCGTCGCGCTCGGTGAGCGCAAGGCCGAAGCGGCGCGGCTGCGGCAGGGGCGGCACCGGGGCTGCCTCGCCTGGCGCGATCTCGCCGAAGGCCTCGTCGAGCATCCGGCCGAGCCTTGCCGAGTCGATCGCGCCGGCTGCGCCGACGATCAGCGAGCCTTTGCGGATCTGCGCCGCCACCGCGGCGTCGAGGTCGTCGCGGCCGAGCACGGCGAGAGTCGACTCCGTGCCGCCCGGCGGGCGGGCGAAGGGGTGAGGGCTGAGCGCCCGCTCCCACCAGCTTCGGGAGGCGATGGTGCGCGGCTCCTCCGCCTCGCGCCTGAGCGCGATCGCGCGCCCTGCCTTGACGCGCGCAACTGCGGCGGGGTCGAAGCGCGGCCGGGTGAGGGCGCGCGCGAGCATGGAGGCGGCAAAGCTCGCATCCTCGGCGAGACAGCGTAGCGAGCCCGTGAACTCGTCCCGCCCCGCGGCGAAGGAGAGGCTCACCGCACGGTCGCGCAGCGCGGTCGCGAAGGCTGCCGTGTCGAGCTCTGCCGCTCCCTGGTCGAGGAGAGCGGCGGTCAGCGCAGCCCTGCCCTCGCGCCCCTCAGGATCGAGAGCGGCCCCGCCCCTGAAGGCGAAGGCGAGGGAGAGGACCGGGACGGAGCCGTCCTCGATCAGCCAGGCGCGTATGCCGCCCGGGCTCGTGACCGTCTGGACCGGGACAGACCAGCCCGCTGACCGCCTTCGGCTCATGCGCGCTTGCCTTGGACGGGCATGAGCCAGCCTGTGGCGGAGCCTTCCTCGACGAGCACCTGTCGTAGGGCAGCGTTGACGCGCTCTGCGGTCACGGCGCGGATACGCGCGGGCCACGCCTCGACCGAAGCGAGCGGCAGGCCGACGGCAAGCGCTGCGCCGATCGTCCGCGCCCCGCCCATCAGGCTGTCGCGCGCGATCGCCGCGCCGGCGGTGAGCTGCCGCGCCGCCTGCGCCACGGCCGCTTCCGTCACCCCCTCCTCGAGGGTGCGCGCGATCGCCTCGTCGAGCGCTGCCTCGACCCGGTCGGGAGCGATGCCGGGGCGTGGTGCGGCGAAGACTCTGAACTCCGTCCTGTCGACCGTCTCGCCGTTGTAGTAGGTGCCGCAGGATGCCGCGAGGCCTGTGTCGACGAGAGCCCGCCAGAGGATCGAGGTCGGCCCGGATCCGAGCAGATGGGCTGCGACGTCGAGCGCATCCGCAACGTCCTGTCCGGCCCGGGCGGAGGGGGCAGGATAGAGCCGGTTGAGCGAGGCTTCGCGGACGCGCGAATCCCGCAGGATGAGGCGCTTCAGCCCGAG
>Ga0308417_1000636_pt1 | contig 24770 bp, 35 predicted proteins | sample HotsprSampleOS65_FD_203528 | JGI IMG/M metagenome (GOLD analysis project Ga0308417, IMG submission 203528) | Hot spring phototrophic mat microbial communities from Octopus Spring, Yellowstone National Park, Wyoming, United States - 20090730_OS65 ...
TCGCCGGATCGGCGCCGAAGAGCCGCAGACATGCCGCCCCCGCCTCGGGGCCGTGGCGGAGCCACAGCGCGTGCAGGCTGGCCCATGCGGTGGTCCGGGAGGTCGAGACCTCCTCGTCGGAGAGCCCGTTGAGGGTCTGCATCCCGTCGAGCGCATGCACCGCTCGCCGCTCGCAGCGGCACGAGGCGATGCGCGTGGCTACCGAGGCCTCCCGCCACAGCGCAACATAGGCGGCCCCTGCCTCGAAGGGCACGAGGCAGGCGCTCGCTGCCAGGGCGTCTTGAACGGAGGTGTGCATCATCCGAGGCGGCGCAGGCAGTTCGGCCGGTAGCACCGCGGCCAGCGCCGTGTCCGCAATCTCGGGTGCCAGGCGCCGACTCGCCGCGACGGCCGCCGGAACCGCCGTCTCGATCATTGTCGACCGAGGGGCGGGAAAGGGGCCGGGGGGTGTGGGAAAGCGCGGCCAAGAGAGACCAAGCGCAAGGCCGGCCGCGAGTGCGAAGCCGGCGAGGATCCGGGTCATGGCAGGCGTCCCCACTGGAGGATCCAGAAGGCGTTGAGGGCGATCTGCAACGGCTGCTGCGCCAGCAGCAGGTGGGGCGTCGTCCAGATCACGGCGAGCGCGGCCGTCGTCTTCTGGGCTCGGCGCAGCAGCAATCCCGCAGCCAGAACCGAGAGCGCGAGCGCGTGCATCTCGATCCAGCGCGTGCGCACCCACGCTGGCGTCCACCACCAGGTCGTTGTCTCCGGTAGGAAGGCCAGCGTCAGCGTCGCCGCCGCCAAGGCGCCGGCAGCCAGGACTGCCAGCCGGGCGCCACGGCGAGGATGGAGCGCGAGTGCCGCGAGCGCGAGGACCAGCGGCAGGGCGAGCGGCCCCAGGAGATCAAGCCGCGCGAGGCCAGGCGGCGCTGGGATTTCCGTCCGCCAAGGCCAGGGGCGCTACCAGTCGATGAGCGCCGTCGGTCCGCCGGGCCCGAAGAGGGCCGGCCGAGCATCGGCCAGGAGCGCCCTGCCCTCCGGATCCGCCGCGCCAAAGAAGCCCAGGGCCAGCGCCGTTCCGAGCCCGACCGTGGCCGCAGCGACCGCCCCGGCCCAGGCCTGCCAGGGCAGCTGCCCTAGCGCCGGCAGGAGAGGCAGCAACAGCGCCAGGGCGCCAACGGCCGCGCCGGGCAGGCGCAGCAGCACCCCGCCTATTAGAAGAAGGACAGCGAGCGCCCAAGACCAAGCGGGGCTCTGGCCTCGCAGCCGCGCGGCGAGGACTGCAGCACCGAGCGCGACCGCGGCCTCCGGATAGCCCGACGCGAGAAGCGCCCCGACGGCGACGAGCCCGAGGACGGGCGCGCGCCAGCGCGGCAGGGCGGCCAGCAGGAGGGCCTGGAGGAGCAGGACCTTCCCCGTGTGCATCGCCTGCCAGCCGGGAGATCCGCCGCTGAAGAAGGCCTGTCCCTGGATCGGCCAGAGCACGTGAGACCCCGCGATCGCCCAGGCGACAATCGCCAGGCGCGCCCAGGCTGGGCTCCTCGGCGCCAGTGCCTTCAGGATCAGCCAGACTGTCGCCGCCAGCGCCGCGCGTCCGGCGGCGGCGATCGGCCATAGTGCCTGCCCCCAGGCCTCCGACGCCCCGGCCAGGAGGGTGGCGGCGGCGACCGCCAGGCCCTCGTCGGCCCAAGTGCCCAGGCGGGGCAGGGATCCGGCGGCCAAGGCATCGGCCAGCGGTCCCCAAAGGGCCGCAGCGTCGCCGGCGACATGGACGCGTCCTGCCTGGAAGCCCCAAACGGTGAAGCCGAGGAGCAGGCCTCCAACGGCCAGCAGCGGGCCTGCCCGCAAGTCTCGTGTACTGCCGGGCAGCAGAAGCAAGCCGAGGCCGACGGCGCCGAGCGCCGCGAGGATTGGATCGAGCCCGCCCAGAATCAGTACCGTCAGCGCGGTGGCCAGGGCGGTGATGCCAGCAGGGATCCCGGCGAGAAGCCCCAGCACGCCGGCGTCGGGCAGTCGGAGGAGCCGGCGTAACATGGCGCCCCAGCCGATGGCTGCGAGCAGCACGAGCCCGGTCGTCGCGGCGACCGCCCAGGACCAGGGGACAAGGGAAACGTCGGAGGTCAGCAGGGACGCCGTGCCAGGAACCCGGAGGAGATACCCGCCATCGGGCCGGAGCGCGATGGCGCTTGGCAGGGCGAAAGCGCCCAGGAGCAGGGCCGGAAGGAGAAGCAGCAGGCGGGTCATCGGCGCTGCCGATCCAGGCATGCCAAGAGCGCTGCCTCGGGCAGGGCGTCCACTGCTTGGGCGACGGCCCCGTGCCAGGCGGGCGTCCCGCGACGGGCTGCCTCGGCGCCGAGCGCGAGGAAGCGCTCTGGGTCTGAGGCAACGGCGGCGGCACGGAGGCACCGACAGAGCAGGATCGGCTCAACGCCAGGTCTTGCATCCCGCCAAGCGGCGCGGCTCCGCACGGTAAGCGGGGCCTGACCGCAATGGGACACCCGCAGGGCACCGGCCAAGGCGTCGGCTGCCGCCGTCTGCGGCCATGCCTGGATCCCGGGCAGGACAGGTGCCTCCGGCAGCCCCGCGGCAGTGGCAGGGGGAATTATCAGCATCGCGAGAACGAAGACAAGGGCTCGCACGGACAGGCCTTCCGGAGCGGACAGGAGCGGGCACGCGGGGCCACCGGGAAGATAGGAGCATCCTCCACGAATCGGACGACTGGCCCTCAGCCGTCCTCGGCGTCCGGCTGCCATGGGGTGAATCTCCCGTCAGGTGTAGGCTCGATGGGCAGCGGTGACCCCGTCCGGCCCAACCGTGACGAGGATCCAGGCGTTGGGCTGTCTGCGGGGCCAGCGCCTCCTGATCCTCCTCGCGATCGTCGTCGTCCCAGCCGTCCCCATCGCCAAATCGCTCAAGACCAAAGGCGAGTTTCGCAACGCCTTCTCCCGCCTCATGATACTCACCAAGACCTACCTCCAGCTGCAGGACCAGACGACGATCCGCGACCTCATGGACGAAATCCGGACGACCGAGAACAAGATCGCCTTCGCGCGCCAGGGCTACAACGACAGCGTCGAAACCTTCAATGCCCCGATCCAGAACGTCCCCGACGTCTTTGTCAACCGCCTCTTCCTCAAGGCCGAGTCCTTCGTTTTCTGGCAGGTCTTCGAGAAGCACCACAAGGATGATGGAGGAGAACTCGCCCCTCCTTTGACCTCACCTGCCGCCGATCCCTCCTCGCTCCAAGGCCCGGGCGAGCCGCCGCGCCGCGCCCGGTCCGCAGAGGCGCTCCGTCGCCGCGATCGCATCCACCGTCCAGCGCAGCCGCTCGTGACGCGATGAAGGACGGATCTCCCCGATTGTTCCCGCCAGCGCCCCGTCGCTGGCTCCTCCCCAGGTCCCGAGGGGGCCGCGGCAAAGGATCCCCCTCAAGAACCCTTCCGGCAGCGGCAGACGCCGCCGCCGACCTGTCTCGCGCATCCAGTGCCCCAGGATCAACCACGACGCCGCCGCGTCCGCCTCCACCGATGCGACCAGCCCAGCGACGCGGCGCGCCAGCGCCAGACGCTCCAGGGAATCGGGCGTCCGGGAGCGCGCGAGGGCTGACAGCAGATCCCGCCCCGCCGCTAGCGGCTCCGCCGGTCCTGCCGGCAGCAGCGCGTCGACCAGCAGTAGCCTCCAGGTCTCCCCAGCCAAGCGGCGCGACCGCAGATGGAGAACCAGTGATAACATGATCCGACGCCGCCGCGCCGGCGCTTTGGAGACGCGGATCTCAGCGTCCCAAGGACCCTCCTCCCCGGCCCAGAAGTGCAGTTGGGCCGCATCCCGTCCTCCCGACCGTAGGCGCCACGCCTCAGGGACGAGCAGGGCCGCACAGGAGGGCAAAGACACGAACAGCGACATGGGCGGGATATGGGATACCGCGTCATCCCCCCCGTACCCCTCCGCCACCGCCTCATCTGTCTCCCCAGCCTCCAAAAGAACCGCGACCTCGGCAACACCGTCATCGTCGAGCACAACGAGGAGGCGATGCGCGCGGCGGACTGGATCGTCGAGCTCGGCCTGAGCGCTGGCAAGGACAGCGGGCGCATCGTCGCCGAAAGCCCGCCGACCACCTCGCCCGCACGAAAAAAGGCCTGACAGGCCAGTATCTCTCAGGCCGCCGTCGGATCCCCGCCCCGCCGCGCGGCGCGCTCCCGATGGGCGCTAGCTCGTTGTGCGGGGCGCGCCGGGCCACACACTGTGAAGGATCGACGTGAAGATCCCTCTCGGCCTGATGGCAAGCGTCGCAGGACTGTCCGACAGCGGCAAGTCGACCCTGGTCAACGACACCCTGCGCCGGGCGCTGGCGCGCCGTCTGCATGACCGCGTTGAAACTCCCCTCCCGCACGACGGCATCAACGGGATCGAGCACCTCGGGGATCGAGCACCTCGACAAGCTGATTCGATCCGGGCCTTCTTCGGGGATCTGCCCCGACAGCCGGGCCCGCGGCTAGACCCCCGGACGCTTCAGCTTCAACGCCAAGGGCGGCCACTGCGAGGCATGCGAGTGGAGAGGGGATCAAGCGAATCAGCATGCACTTCCTCCCCGATATCGAAGCGCCCTGGGACGTCTGCACAGACCAGCGCTTCAACCTCGAGACCTTCGAGGTGCGCCGCCGCGGCAAGACCATCGACGACAAGACCATCGTCGACGTCCTGGTGATGACGGTCGCCGAGGTGCGCGACCTCTTCCGGGCCTATCCCCAGATCCCCCGCGGCCTCAACCCGCTCGTCAAGGTGGGGCTAGGCTACATCGTCTCCCTGGGCCAGCCGGCCACGACCCTGTTGGGAAGGGAGGCGCAGCGCGTGAAGCTCGCCGCCAAGCGCGTCCGCCGCCTCACGGGGCGCACCCTCTACCTGCTCGACGAGCCGACCACGGTCCTACACGCCAAGAACGTCGCGCGCCTGCTCGGGATCCTCGAAACCCTCGTCGCGCGCGGCAATACCTTGCTTCTCGTCGAGCACAACCTCAACGTGCTCAAGCGCTGCGACTGAATCCTCGAGCTCAGCCCGGAGGGGGCGCCGACGACAGGCGGGGCATCGCCGAAGGACCTCCGAGGCGGTCGCCGCCACCGCCGGTAGCCTCACCGGCCTCCACCTGGTCAATGCCCTCGCCCATGGGCATGGCGCCCAGGCCACCGGGCCGACCCGCCGCTCCGTCGCAGGACGAGCCGAACGGCGCTGGGCGCGCTGGCGCTTCTCTTCATGTAGACGAGTGGCAAGCGGCGACTCCCGCCGACCGATGCACCGCTGCTGCTGGCGACGCCGCGTGCCCTCATCGAGCCGTTCGTGGAGGCTGGGCGATATTCGCCTATCACCGTGGCACGCTTGCCCGGGCCTCCCGCCGTCCTCGACAACGCCAACACCGAGCTGACCGCCTTCTATGTCGACGTCCGCAACGCGCCGGACGACCCGATTGGATGGGTCCGCACCCTCGAGGCCGCATGGCTACCGCTCGACCGCGACAGGCGCAAGGCGCTCTACTACGACCTCCGCGCCCGCTACTGAGGCCTTCCCGATGGGCGCGAGGCGACCGCCCTCCTCTACTTCCCGATGCGCACCGGCTTCAATGGTGTCTAGCAGACCTGCCGCGCGTCCAAGAGCCGCTACGCCACCTCCGTGGGGTTGGCGTAGCAACACGATCGCGTGTTCGATCCTGATGCCGTCCTGGCCTGGTTCCGTGCCCTGGCGGGGGCCGAGATCCGGACGGGTAACTGGCCAGGCACGGCCGTTCCTGGGGACGCCTTCGCCTTCTGCAACTCGCCCTACCGTGGGGCCTTGACTAAGGGCCTCCTGATCTGGAGGCTCTGAGCAGGAGGACGGTGGGGACTGGCGTACGACGGACGGACCCATCTCCCCTGTCCGACCGACCAGAGAGCCAGGCGTTCCCTTGACCCCTCCCCGTCCCGCCGTCCGAGAAGCCGAGGCCTATGCCCTCCTGCGCGAGGCGATGCGCCGCCTCGAGGGGGTCGGCCTTGATCCTGCGCATGGCCGCCATGGCTCGGTGCAGAGCGAGCAAGGAGCGGTCGGGATCCTTCAGATGGCCATCGAGGCCGTCGCCGCCGAGCGGGGGATCCTCGCCGAGATCCGGATCTTCCCGGAGCGCGGCTGGTGCGAGCTTGAGGCCTTCCTCCGGCGCTCCCCCGACGACCTCCCCTTTCGGGCGCCCATCAATGTCAAGATCACCTCCGGCAAGACGGCCGATAACGTCAATGCGCGCATCGGCCTGCTCTGGGCCCTCCATGGAATCTATCCAGGCGACGAGGCCACCGAGAGCCTGCTGTCGAAGGACGCGGGATTCTACGCCGTTGTCCAAGGCGAGGGCGCCGTAGACGCGGGGCTCGCGGACAACGCGGACTACTACTTCGCGGTCTTCTTCAAAGACCAGGACGGGATCTCGCGGGAGGGCAACCTCTTCTCCCTCAAGCGCCTAACCCACGTCCAAGCCAATGCCAGCAATCCTCCCTTCCAGGTCCATTGGGGGAAGGAACACGCCGCCGCCCCCCTCTTCGGCCCCGATCCCGCCGCCCTGCCCTGGGACGAGGCGGCCAGGCGCTTGCTCGGGGCGATGGTCGAGAGCGATCTCCTGGCCGCCAAGCGCGCCGCCTATCACCGCGCGGGCCGTTTCCTGCCCGACGTGGCAGCGGCATTGCGCCAAGAGGCCGCCGACGCCACAGAGGATCTCGTCGCCCGCCTCCGCCGACGCAGGAGCTCCCCAGATGCCGCGTGACGTCGCCGTCCTCGGACAAGTCTTCACCCCGCCCTCGATCGTGTCCCACATGCTGGGCCTGCTGCGCAACCGCGGCGCCATACTTGAGCCCTCCTGCGGCGATGGCGCCTTCTTCCGTGCCCTACCGGCAGATCGGCGCACAGGCGTCGAGATCGACGCCCGCATCGCGCCCGAGGGCGCTGAGATTGCCGACTTTTTCGCCTGGACGCCCGCCAGGCGCTTCGCCTCGATCATCGGCAACCCGCCCTTCGTGCGTTTCCAGGACGTGCGTCCAGAGACGCGTGATCTGCTGCCTGTCGCCACCTTTGACCGGCGCACAAACCTCTACGTTTTCTTCATCTGGCGCTGTCTCGACCTCCTCGAGGAGAGCGGCGAGATCGTCTTCATCACCCCCCGCGACTTCCTCAACGCCACCCATTCCAGAACACTGAACGAGCGCCTCTGGAGGGAGGGCGCCTTCACGCACTGGGAAGAACTTGGCGACGCCCGGGTCTTCCCCGGCTACGGACCGACCTGCGCCATCTGGCGTTGGGAGAAGGGGCGGACCGACCGCCGCCTCGACGACGGGCGCGAGATGGCGCTGCGCGACGGCCAGCTGCTCTTCGACGCCCGAGGACGGCGTCTCGGCGACGTCTTCGACGTCCGCGTCGGCGCGGTCTCGGGCGCGGACGCCCTCTTCGCCCAAGACAGCCCCGCAGCCCTGCCCTTCGTCGCCTCGATCACGCGGGCCACGGGCCGCTTGCGGCGTCTCGTCCCCGATCTGCCCGCGCCCGATCCGAGCCTCCTGCCGCACCGCGCAGCGCTGCAGGCGCGCCAAGCCCGCCCCTTCGGAGACGACAACTGGTGGCGCTGGACCCGCGGCCTGCCTAAGGGCGGGGAGACGGGGCCGCGGATCTATGTCAATGCCAAGACGCGGCATCCGGCACCCTTCTTCCTCCACGACTGCCCGCGGTGGGATGGCAGCATCCTCGCACTCTTCCCCAAGAATCCAGCCCTGGATCTGCCCTCCGCCGTCAAGGCCCTCAACGCTCTCGACTGGGGCGCGCAGGGACTGCGCGCCGGCGGAAGGCTGCTCCTCGGCCAGCGCAGCCTCTCCAACGCCACCCTGCCCGACGACTTCCCTGGCTGAACTGTCGCCTCAGCGCCGGACGGCGCCGTCAGGCAGCAGCAGGGGCGGCGACGGAGCGCCCGGCCTCGCCGGGACGACCGGCCCCAGCGGCCCGCCCGTCAGCGGGACGGCCGAAGCGGGATCCTGCGGTGGCAGCGGTGGCGCGGACACAGACGCGGCGATCCTAGGCGGCGGACCCCTCCGACCGCAGGCCCGCGGAGGCTGGAGAGAGGGGGAAAGTGCCGGCCGCGCCCTCGAGGCGGGCCAGCACGGGCGGCCCAGGTACGCCCGCGAGACGGATCCCCACCCGGCAGGCCTCCCCGGATGCCAGACGCCGGTTCGCACATCTGTCCTCGACCACCTCGCCGCCCGACGCCGACGCGCGCCCAAGACGGACCGGCAGCGGCCCTGCCACACGCATCTCGAGATCTAGGCGCTCGCCCGACAACGCCAGATGCGTCCAGAAAAGCAGCGCCAGCTTCGGCCTCGCCGTCCCCAGCACCTCTCGGCGCTCACCGCCCATGTCGGGGATCCTGCGAACATGGCTGGTCTCGCGTGGGGCGAAGACAAGGGAGAAGACGCACGCCCCTTCAGCCCTCAGGACCAACGGACAGGCGCCCTCAAGCGAGAAGCCGGCCCCGGAGACCTGCGGACGTGGCAGCCTCCCCGCCTCCCGGACCTGGCGAGCCCATCGCATCGCCGGCTCGCAGATCGCCCCCGACCTACCGTCGGCCCCGCCATTTAACCGCCCCGGCCGCACGGATCAGGCCCGCGCAGTCCTGCTCCTCGACGTCCAGGCACCGGTGGAAGGGCCACCGCCTGTGAGCGCCCATCCCCTGCTCGGTCGGACCTTGGCCCATGACGGACTGATGGGCAAGCCCACGTTAATGTGGTAGATGTGTCTAGTCGCCGCGCTGCCCACCGCACCCGGACCCTCGACCACCGCACGCTTGGTCGCCTCCTGCGGCCACCCGCCGAGGTTCTGGAGCGCTGGACCCCCGATGTCCGCCAGGCAATGCGCGCCATACGCCTGTACCATCCCTGGGCCGCGCTCGACGGATGGCTGCGCGCGGTCGTGGAGACGCGCCTCCTCGCAGAAGGCCCGGGTGGCGGCTATGTCCTCGGTCGAGCCCTCTCCGGCCCACGACCGCCTCACCCTCGCTGCCGCAGAAGCCCCCCGATGACTGGCATCCCCGATCCCTGGCGTCCCGCCCTCGAGGCGGCTCTTGCTTCCCCGTCCACGGAAGGCCTGCGCGCCTTCCTGCGCGCCGAGCACGCCACCGGCGCTTGCATCCTGCCCTCCCAGGATCTCTGGTTCGAGGCGCTGCGGCGCACGCCGCCCGAACGCGTGCGCGCAGTCATCCTCGGCCAGGATCCCTACCACGGCCCTGGCCAAGCCCATGGGCTCTCCTTCTCAGTGCGCCGCGGGATCGCCGTGCCGCCGTCGCTGCGCAATGTCTTCCGCGAGTTGGCCGATGATCTCGGGATCCCCCCCGCCCCACACGGCTGCCTTGAGGCCTGGGCCGACCAGGGGGTGCTTCTCCTGAACGCTTCCCTCACGGTCCGCGCGCACAGTCCGGGCAGCCACGTCGGACGAGGATGGGAGGTCATCACCGACGCGATCGTGGCCCACGTCGCCGACGGACCGCCGTCGGCCTTCCTGCTGTGGGGGCGGCACGCGCAGGAGAAGGCCGCCCAGGTCGATGCGACGCGGCACCTTGTGATCCGGACTTCCCACCCCTCGCCCTACGCCGCAGCCAAGGGCTTCCTCGGCTCCCGTCCCTTCTCACGGACGAACGCCTTCCTCGAGGCGCATGGACGCGGCGTCATCGACTGGCGGCTGCCAGACTGAGGGATCGGCGGCCCGCGAGGATGGCAGACGGGGCGGACGCAGACAGACACTTGCCACCTACGGTAGCGACCCGACGGGCCGCAGGCGCCGCTCGAGAAAGGTCTCGGTCGTCAGCAACCAGAGGAAGGCGAGGATCCTGTCCTCCAAAAACGGGATCAGGAACAAATCTCCTCGACGGATCTCTCGATCTTTAGGCCTTCCAGTCGATGGTGGAGATCGCCGATCTTCGAGATCGCTGGGGCGACGCGTAGCACCGAGGTGACCCGAAGCCGCCCATGGAGCGGCGCCATCTCGAGTCCGACGGCGGGCAGCGGAGCGGTCTGCACCCGCACCACGGGCTTAGATGGCCTCGGCGTCAGCGTCGGCTAGTCCGATCTCGCCACTGTTAAGCGCCGCCTCAAGCGTGCTCGGCATGGCCCCGATCTCCTCGATCACATCCGTCGATGGCACAGTGTTGGCCATCATACGCCCACTGCCGACCTCGGTCCGCAGCAGATCGATATTGAGGCGTCCGGTGGCGATCTCGCGCAGCGCCACCACGGTCGGCTTGTCTCGCTGCGGCTCCACCAGTGGCTCCGCACCGAGATTCAACTGGCGCGCCCGTGCAGCGGCCAGCAGGATCATCTCAAAGCGGTTCGGGACAACCGGCAGGCAGTCCTCAACGGTGATGCGGGCCATAGAACGATCTCCTTGGGGGGTGGGCGTTAGCAACAGAAGATGGGTCTTCCGCGTCCGGGACAAGCCCGCCCCCTGGACGGGCGGCCCGTGCGCCTCACCTCACGGAGGCCGGATCCCCCCCCGTCCAAAGCAAAACCGCTCAGGGAAATCCCGCATGACCGCCCATCGCTCCTTCGCCGCCGCCGCTCTCCTCCTCGCCACCGGCAGCGGCGCCAACGCCCAACCCCTGATGCTCGCTCCCGCGCCCACTGCCTGGACGCCCGCGCCCTCCACTGTCGTCCTCCTGTCCGGCGCCTCCCAGGTCGTCGTGGGGCACGGCCCGGTTATCATGGTCCCCCCCCCAACGCCCCTCCGGGCCACCTGCCCAGACGCCACCATCTTCTCGTGCGGACCTGGGCGGTGCCCGCGGGCTCCTTTCCTGTCGCGCAGGCCCCCCTGTTGCGGGCGTCTCGGCCGTGGCCATGCTCCCCGGCATGTCGCCCGCCCCGGGGGCCCAACAGCCTCATTGAACCGTCGGACCCAGCTTCGCGCCGGACGCTTTCCAGACCGAACTTGACGGCCAGCAGTCCCGCGCCCTTGCCGCTGGAACCCTTCAGCGCTTTTCCGATGCCGAGATCGAAGCGACTTGGGACGTTGGTCTTCGCCGCTGAACGGTCCAACACCGCCTGCTCCAGAACGACACCGGCCATAACAGATGACAGCTCCAGTCCCGGTGTAGCAGGCGCCGGTGGTCATGGCGGACATGGCGGCAACGGCCACCAGCGCTGATCTGCGGTTCTGGACGGCGCAGGATGCGCCCATCTCCGGAAAATGCTGAAGGAGCGTGTCCTCTGATGTCCGTCCACTCTCTCCGACTTGTCGCCGCGCTGATGCGCCTGGCGGCCTCCCAGGATGCCCAGCAGGCGGAGGCGATCCGCCTACGTCTGGCGCTGGCCGAGGCCCGCGCAGCGCTCGAAAAACTTGGCCAGGGCGCCGAAGCCTATCTCGCGAATCTTGGGATCCTGCGGGCCGACGTGGAGCGGCTGAACACCGAATGTCGCCGCCTCGAGGAGATTATGGGCCGCGTCAGCGACGCGGAAGGACGATGACGCCGGGCGTCGCCCTCGTCCAAGCTGTTCCCCCGTCTGCTGCACGCGGTGGAGAGGATCTCGGCAAGATCAGCTGTGCCTTGTGCGCTTGTCCGAACGCGGCCACGGCTGCGTCCGTCGTTGAAGCCCTGCGCTTGCGGCGCGCGGCCCTGCGCGCGGCACGAGCGCGTCAGGAGGAGAGCACGCGCGCCTGGCTCGGCGCCTATCCGCCGATCGAGCCCTCGGACGCCCTGACGGAGAGCGCCCATCAGTGGGGGGCGCGGGAGGACTGGCGGACCGCCTGAGCCGCGGCTCAGGCGAATGTCTAGGCGGTGGCACTCGGGCGTCCGCTCGACGCGCTCGACTGCGTCGCCCTTGAAGTCCTCGAGGACGGCAGGCACGTTGTCGCCGAGGGTGCCGCGATCCCTTGGATCGCGGCCGTTCCTGCGGTCTAGCCTCAGGCCTCGTCGCGGCGATGGCTGCGGATCCGCTCGATCGCGTCGCGCAGCACCAGGCGCTGACGCTTCATCCAAGAGAGCCGCACGGGATCCACGACGCGGCCACGCTGGGCGTCGTCGACCTCGGCATCAAGCGCGCGGTGACGCTCCTCGAGGACCTCCAGATGGCGGGCTGCATCTGCCATGGCTCTTGCTCCCGGACGCCCGAAGACGAGACCAGGCCGGCCGGGACGCCCCGCGGCGGGCCTGTCTTACCGAGGTAGGACGCCCCGCTCCTCCCGCCCAGCGCCGGGCGTCAGGGTAGGCGCCAGGCCTCGCCAATGGCGAGGCCCCGGACGCGCAGGCCGTCGCCGAGGCAGGCCTCGTAGGAGCGGTGGTGGTGGCCATGCACGATCCAGCGCGCGCCCAGGCGCCGCGCGGCCTCCTCGATGACGGCGAAGCCCATCGGCTCGCCCCGGCGCCCCAGCAGGGCGGGCGAGCTGGGGGCTTCGTGGGCGACGAGGACGTCGGCGCGCTGGCCCCCCAGGGCAGCCAGATCCTCGGGATAGATCGAGACTCGGTGGCGGCGCGGCAGCCCGCCGCGCCAGCGGCGGCGGTCGGCAGACAGCCCGGGCGTCCGCTCGGGCGGCAGGACGGCGAGATGGGCGCGGCGATCGGGAAAAACGGGATGGGCAGGGGGCATCCAGACGGCGCCGCGGAACACCCCGCCCAGCCCGGCTACCCTGATCCCCTCCAGGACCTCGACCTTGGCATGCAGGTTCGCCGCCGGGGCGGCGGCGAGGAGGGCGTCGTAGAATTCGTCGCTGTCGGCGTCGTGGTTGCCGGGGACGTAGCGCAGCAAGATGCCGGCGGCCACCTCGAGGCGCGGGAAGGGGACGGCCAGGCCGAGATCGCCCACGAGCACGGCCGCGCCCGCGCCCGCCTCGCGCAAGCCCTTGAGGGGCGCGGCGTCGCCGTGGAGGTCACCGAGGAAAAACAGGCCGGCCATCGTTGAAGAAGATGGGGCCCACGTCCGTGAACCACGCGCGGAGAATCCCCCCGAAAAACGATGAGCCCGGCGCGTCCAAGGACGGCCGGGCCCGAGGCTCAGGGGAAACACCAGGATCATACCCGGCAAAACACGATATAAGGCGTCCTGCCACGATGCGCAAGAGCACGGTTCTGGGGGGGGTGGATGAAGAGAAAGTGAAGGGGCTTGGCCGTAGAAATGAAGATCTGTGGGTCTGTACGCTTCCTTCAGGGCGATCCGCTCCCATCCCACTTCCCAAACCGGCTCCAAGAAAGGGCCGGACGCGGAACCGGACCCGGGGGAGCTCCTTCATGACGACTCAGACGCTCGACGTTCGGCTCCGCCTCCCAGAGACGGGGCCCACCCGAGAAGAGATCGAGGCCATGGCCCGTCTTCACCGGATCCCGCTTGAGGAGTTTGTGTTGCGGGCGCTAGCGCTCTACATGGCCGACTGCCATGCCCGTCTGACCGATCCCGCCTTTGCGGCCTGGGTCGCGGCGAACGCGGGCTTGGCGCCGGAGCGTATCGGATGAGGTTTGCCGCCCTCGTCCTAACCACCGCCGGCCTGCTGCCCCTCTTCGCCGCCGCCCTCTCCCTCGACGATGCCCGCGCGGTGCGCGTACTGCAGTCTCGGTTGATGGTCACCGCCCTCAAGTGCGACAACCACGCGCTTCACAATCCCGTCGTCGCTCGCCACCGTGGCCTCTTCTCGCAGACCAAGCATCTCCTGCGAGGGCGCCAGAGCGGGCGGCACGACCACTGGGGCACCGAAATGGCCAACCAGGACAGCCGGCGTGCCAACGGCCTCGGCGACGACGCCTGCGCGGACGCGTGACCGCTGACCGAGACTGCATTCGTGTCCCCTCCGAAGAGGATGCCAGCCCGCACGCGCACCAGATCTCCGACCGGCAACATCGGCTTCGGACGCATCTACGATGCCAGCCCGCGCGCGCACCAGATCTCCTGGCCCCGTCCCCTAACACAGGACTTGCGCCCGAGCCTGACGCGGCCAATCTCCTTCGCGCAGGAAATCTCCGATGTTGTCCAGCTTTCTCTCCGTGCTCGGGCTCAAGGATGAGCCTCCCCTCGGCCCCGCTCCCGGCGTTCGCGCTGTCGCGCGCGCCATCGAGGTGGGGGATGTGCTCCACGCCTATGTCCCGCGGCGCGACGCTCCGAATCGTCCCGGCGCCATTGCCATGCCCTGCGTTGTGCTCGGGCGCGATGTCTCCCAGGGCCGTCCCGTTCTTCTTGTCGCCCCCCTGCGCGCCCTTTCAAAGGATGCACCGGCCCCCACTAGAACAGAGGTTGATCTGGCCGGGGCCGAGGCCCTGAAGCGGACGGGCATCAACCGTCCCGCCCGAGTAGACGCAGCTGACCAACGGATCCTGCCGATGGATCCCGCCTTCTTCGCCGCTGGCGCGCGCGTGGGTGCCATCGGCAGCCTCGATGACCAGACGTTCGACCGCATGCGCGACGCCTACCGCATCGCGCGACAGAGCCAAGCGATGCGCCAGGAGTCTCGGCAGATCAACCTCCGCGCCGGCTACGGGCGCGTCAGTGCCCGGCGCGGCGTCGAGGCCGAAGCCCTTTGAGAGCCGCCCCTCAGGAGCGTGCCCGCTCCACCATCACGACGAACTCGGCCGACCCGCGCAGGCCTACGAAGCGCTCACGGTTGGGGAGGACGAAGGTGGGCGTGCGGTCGATCCCCACCGCCTGTGCCTCAAGGCGCAGGCCTGCGATCCGACGCTCCCACTCCCTATCAGAGACGGCCCGGAAGGCATCGCCCGAGGAGAGCCCCACCACGGGGCCCGCGCGATCCGCAACCCAGCGTCGCACCTCGACCGGCCGCAACGCCCGCGGCGGCACCCAGACGTCCCTCTGCGCATAGAGCGCCTTGATGGCCTCGAAGCGCCGCTCTGCGGGCAGAGCGCGGACCATCACCGAGGCCGTCAGGGCCACCAGATCAAGCGGGAAGTCACGATAAAGGAAGCGCAGGCGTCCCGGACGCACCAGGCGACGCTCGAGCTCGGGCCAGATCTGGACCGCGAAGGCCGCGCAGGCCGGGCAGGTCAAAGAGGCATATTCGACCAGCACCGGTGCGCCGGTCTGGCCGACAGCTAGGTCCGCATCCGTCTCAGCCAGCAGGTCGCCCTCTGCCGCCCCCGGGGCCTGGCGCGGCGCCGTGGGCGACTGCCGCCAGACGGCCGCGCCGAAAAGGCCGCCCAGTACCAGCGCGCCGCCGCCCAGCCAGAGCGCGGTACGGCGGTCGATACCGCCCAATCCCCTGACCGGCAGACCGGCGGGACGGCGGTGCTTGCGCGAGATAGACATGAAAGGCTCCAGGAACGGAAATGGACAAATTCTCGAAATGGGATCGCCCGTCCCCTCGACCAGCGGCCGGAGGAACAGGCGGGGCCCGATTAGTTCATGTCGAGCTCGACCCAGCGGTTGCGCGAGTCGTAGACGCCGTCGGCGATGACCCGCAGCATTTAGGACTCGCCGCGCCCGACCATCACGATCGGGTCGGAAGTGACGCCCCGGTCGCAGAGCGGGCGCAACGGTAGCCGCCCGACGCTCGGAGAGAGCCTGGTTGTAGACCGTCGATCTAGCGGTGTCGCTCTGGCCCGCAACCTGGCGTCCGCGGACGCCAGCCGGTGCGGGCGACCGCGACCACCTCGTCCAGCACCCGCCGCGCAGAGGCGTCGAGGGCATGGCTACCGATCTGGAAAAAGATGATGAAGTTGCAATCGACGAGCTGCGGCATCCGCGCGGTGGCGATGGGTGGCGGTGCGTGATCGGCACAAGCGACCGCCCAAAGCGCAATGAGCGCTAGGGCGGACAGGCGAAGGATGCGACCCATGCGAGAGTTTCTCTGAGGGGAGAGTCTCAGAACGCCCCGCTGATGGCTGGATCGGTAAGGACCACTGGACCGTGGCGGCTAGACGGGCGGACGGAGAGACGCGTCCCCATCCCGCGGTGGAGGCCTGGGTCCGAAGGACGGCAGACGGAAGGCATGCTGCAGCCTCCCCGCACCGCCTCAGGTCGCGCGCGCAATGTCCAGTAATTGGGATCTCAGAAAACTTGTAATTTTTTATCATTCCATTCTAGAAAAATATGGATCCCCCCTTTTTTTGATTCTTCCTTGAACCGTCCTATGTTGCAATGCAGCATAACCAGCGTCCATCCATGGCCGCTCTTCCGGAGATCCATCCCATGCCAAAGACCCTGTCTTCCCAAGCCCAAACCCTGCTCGCGGCGATGGCTGATTCCAGCGCCGCCCTGGCCGCCGGCGCCTGCGCTGAGATCGAAGCCGCCCATGCCTTCGTTCAGGCACAGATGGCCGCGGTGCCGGCCCTGCTCTCCGCTCCCCCCACCTCCCCCGCCGCGGCGCTTGCGCAGATCGGCGGCTTTTGGGCCACAACGATCGAGGCGGGCATAGCCTCCGTCGCCCGAACGGCTGAGATCGCCGCCAAAGCTGGCGCGCCCCTTGTCAATGCTTTGCGCCCCACCGCCTGAACCCGACGACGTCCAGCGCAAGGCAACGCGCAAGGAAAAGGGTACGGAGGCGACGCTTCCGAGCCCTCTCCGCTACCGGGAAGGTGACGGAATTAGAAGGGGATCTCGTCGTCCGCAACGCGGCCCTTCGGCGCGGCGGCCGTCGTGATCTGGGCCTTCTGGCCCTCGGACTCGCCGCGAGAAGCGAGCCAGGAGGCGCGCTCGGCTTCCGTCTGGGGGAAGGAGACGCTGAGGTCCTGGAAGCGGCCGCCCTTGCCATCTTCGCGACCCTGCACAACCCGTACCTTGGCGTAGCCGACGATTTCAGCAGAAGAGAACTTCTCGACCATATCAGCGGCGAAGTCCAGCTTGGTGCCGTTCTTCGTCATGGAGCTGTAGGCAACAAAGACCTGACCGGCCTTGGCGGAACCGTCCTTGCGGAACTGCGTGAAGGTTCCCGAAACGCGCAGATCGCCGTTCTTCGTGACGGAAACGAACTCGGCACCGCCCGCGGCTACGATGCGGTCGTAGGACGCGCGCATCTCCGGGGAGAGGCTCTCGGGATTGGGACGCTTGTCCTCAGGGACGACGCTGAACTTGACAGCCGAGAACTTGGTGATAAACTCAACAGGCTTGGCGGTGTCGCTCATGGGCACTCTCCGATTCTGAGACCACGACCTGCGCGGTCTGGATGGCGGGGTCGCCCGGAACAAGCGTTCCGGGCCACAATCTCAGATGGCAAGACGGACTCCCGTACGCAAGGGGGGTCGCATGGTAACGGAGACACCAGACAAAAGGAAGCAGCTCTATCCCCCCAACAAAAGGAACCATGGCCTGAGATCGGCCTCTGGCTTGGGGATCCCAGAGAGACTGCCAGAATGGCGGAGATGTCAGCTAAATCGTCGGAAGATTGGCCTCACAAGCCGAGGCTCCGTTCTCTTAACCTTTGTTTGGGTTATAAGTCCGAAAGGGAGCCCAGAACATCGCACACAAACCCACTCCCGTTCCCCGAGATCATAGAGAAAGCCCAGCAGCAAGCCCGTCACATAGAATTGGTCCCCCAAATCCACCAAGATCCGGAGCGAAAAGGTCGGGAATGGACTCCCTCTGGCTTGCCGAGCCACCCCCTCAGTCCTGCAAAACGTCCACCACCCCTGGTGCGCGACGCAGGAGCGGTTCGAGCGCAGCGACGGCCTCGACGGGGATGTGCCCGGAGGGCGTTGGGAGGCCGATGGCGATGAGATCCGATTCGCGCCCCGCCCGGATGATGTGGCGACGCAGCGTCTGGGCCGCGTTGCGCAGCGCCGTCTCCCGTTCCGAAGCCTGAACGCGCAGCCCGCACCCCTCAAAAACGAGAAGGAAGCGTCGGATGCCGCCACCTACACGGAAGGACTTGTTTTCATAAGCCATATTTTGATCATAAGTGCGCACGCCTCTCTGCAGAAGCGTCTCGACGGGGATGCCTTGTCGGAAACGAAAGTGGCTCCTACTTCCCGGGTCTCTTTCCTGGTGCGGGACTCCCCGCCGTCCTTGACACAGACGAGAGGGTTTCTCCCCGATGACGTTCGATCAGTGGCTCGCCCGCGCGGAAGTCCCCGCGGGTCAGATCCTCTCGCCCGACCTGCTGGGGTTCAGGTTCGTCGCCCCCGCCGGATGGACGGTCTCCCAGACCCCTGGCCTCAAGTCCAAGATCCTGGTTTCTAGCCCCGACACCGTCGCACGCATCGTGGTCCTGTGCCACAAGGCCCCAGGCTACGCACAGCGGACCCAAGAGGAGATCGACGCCGAGAATGCCATGAAGCCAGTTCTCGCAGAGGACTGGCAGGTCCAACGCCTCGGTAAGGTCGTCGCTTGCGGTTCCGTCGTTCTTGACGGCCACCCAAGCGCGCTGGCGATCCTCGACCCGCCAGTGAAGGGGATTTTCGGGATGTTCTTCCCCAATCGCCGTTCCCGCCTCGCCTGCCTCTTGGCCTCCACACCGGGCCAGATCTGGCAGGTCGTCGGCGCCGCTCAAGGGCCGACCGAGGCTGCAGCGCAGGCCGCCTTCGCCCAACACGCCCCCGCCCTGCTCGGCAGCCTCCTGACCTTCCGTTGCTGGACATATTGAGCGCGTCCCGAGCAGCCGTGCGTCCAACCCGCATCTTCCTTGCCGCCGCTGCCACCATCACCCTCGTCGGCGCTCTCGAGGCTGCCTTCGGCCCTGAGGCGCCCGTCGCCCGGGGACCCGCCCTCCTTGCGGGGCCGGAGGGACCGATGGCCGCGCTCCCCGCCGACGGATGGTGCCCAAGCCCTCCCGACGCCTTCGTGCCCTGTGGCGGTGGGCCGGATCGGATCCGGATCCGACCCGCTACCGCCGCCGAGGCGGGTCTGCTCTCCGGAGAATCCGGCCCCGCCGCGCCCTGGCGCCTCGAAGGATGGGCTGCCCGCGCCGCGGCTCTCGGGTTGCGCCCGGAAGCAGGGGATGCACCGGACGCCGATCTCTCCGCCGACGCCCTTGCCGCCGCCACCCGCCTACCCCCCTCGACCTTCCTCGCCGCAGTGCCCGCAGGCGGTGTGCCGGGTGTGCGGCGGGCGACCCTGGACCTCTCGCGCGCCGACAGCGGCCCCCTCCCTTGGCGGCTCATCCTCCAGGAGACCCGCTTGCATGCGGGGCGTGCCTGGACGCTGCAGGCCGAGATCTGGAGCCCCCGGGCACCAGACGCCGAAACGCTAGCGCGGGCCCGTGCGGGCGTTACCGCCGTCCTCGGCGCGATCGACGCCCCTGCAGCGCCCGATCCAGCACACCGTCTCTGGGCTCAAATCGCCCGACCCGATGGAGACGACGTCGGCGAACAGCGGGCCCGGCCTATCTCCGCCGGATGGCGCCTCGAGGGCCTGGCCGAAGATGGACAGACCCACGAACGGCTCGCCAAGGAGGCCGCGCCGCTGCGGCCCCGCCTGATCCAGGCCCTCGCCAACGGCGCCGCCGAGGACGATCTCGTCCTCGCCTTCGCCCGCGCCGCAATCCGGGCTTCCGACGGCCCACCCGGGCCCGCCTGGAGGCCGGCAGCAGCCGCTTGCGGGCGCGGTCTTCCCCTCGGCGACGGTATCGGGATCTGCCTGCTACCCGACGGGCGGGCGGCGGCGACGCGCGACATGCCCGACGGGACACGCCTCGTCCAACCGCTCGCGCGCGTTCTCGATGTCAGCGCCCCGGCGTCCCCGGCGGCGGCACCCCATTGAGGGCAAGCGACAGCGCGACCGCCGGCAGCAGGTCGCGGCGCATGTCATCGTAGAGGCGCACCCCCGCCACCCCTTCGACGAAGGGGCGCGAGATCCCCATCGTGAGGCCAATGTCGCCGACGAAGGTTGTCGCCAGCACCACCGCCAGCACCCGCCCTTCCCCACCGCGCTCAATCCCGGCCCACCAGACCGCATAGGCGTCGCGCCCAAGCACGAACCCCTCGCGACGAAACATCGGCCGCCGCGCCCTCTCCCGAACAACATCGAGGTAGGCGGCCCAGCGGGTGCGCACGACCGGACGCAGATCCCCGATCATCGTCTCCGCCGCCCGGTCAATCGCGGGACCGAGCGGCAGCCCAGGCGCCAGGAGGTGCAGCAGCAGCGCGCGCGCCAACGGGCTTTCCGCCAGGGCACGCACCATCCCACGATGGGTCCGCTCGAGGCGCACCTCGAGCGTGCCTTCAAGCCCGGGCCGCGACGGACGGAACGCCTCCGCCTGCACAAGGCCGTGCGACAGCGGCCAGCGTCGCTCCTCGAACGTCCGCCGCATGTCGGTGCAAGGCAGGAAGCGCGCCCGGCGCGCCTCCGGCGGCGGGGGCACCAGCCGATCCAAGGCCATCGTCAGGCGCCAGCCGTCCTCGCTTGCTGGCAGTGCGCAGTAACCCTCGGGCAGCGCGTAGCGCAGGGGGCCGAAGGGTGTCTCCAGCACTTGCAGCGCGAGCACCCCCTCTCCGCGCGTCGGACTCTGAGCCCGTGTCAGGCCTGGTGCGCCCAGAAGAATGCCCCCAAAAAGGAGTTCGCGGCGCGCAATCATCGCCGGCCCCGCCATAGCAGAAAGCCCGCTGCTGCAAGGGCCAGCGCGTTCATCGCCGGCCAAGGGATCCCCGTTGGCGACCAAGCCCGCTGGCTGCACGGCGGCGGCGCCGCCTGAATCTGGCGCAGCAGCTCCTCCACGCTCGCCGCCCCGAAGGTCGCAGCGCCGCAGGCGGAAGGCTGGGGCAGCCATCCCTCCTCCACGCCCAGATGCCATCCAGCCAGACCCAGGCCTGCGACAATCAGCACCCAGGCCGCCGGGACCGCCGCCCGCTCCCACGACGGGCAGACCCAAACAGCCGCGGCCAGGAGCGTCAGACCGATCCAGGGCAGGCGCTGTAAATGGCACAGGAAGCAGGGACGAATCCCAAGCCCGTACTGTGCGCCGAGCGCCAGTACAAGCGGAGCCAGCGCAACGGCGAGCGCAACGGCGGGACGGGGCAAGGAGGCCATGGCCCCGGAGATGGGGGTCAGAACCGGCGCTGGGGAACCACGGCCGGCATGAAGCCGGCGGCGCGCATGCACGGCGCCAGACGCGCCTCCGTCGGCCACCAATCCGACGGACCCCGCTCGCCCACCCGCTCCTGTGGAATCGGGCGCATCGGCCCCACCGGCGCCGTGTCGGAAGGCGTCAAGATCCGTGGGCCAGAATCCCGCGCATCCACCGGCTCCAGCATTCCCTGCTCCGCCATCCAACGGCAGCGCGCGAAGGCGGCATGGAAATCCGGCCCGTCCCCAACCACCCGGCGACCCTCATCCACCGGAACCCACCGCGCCGCAGGACCAGCAGCCTCCGGCGGTGGGGTGATTGAGGCCAGGCCGCTCTCGGCCATGTCCCAATACTTGGCACAGGCCCCGAGCAGCGGCAGCGACAAGACGAAAGCGAGCAGTGGCAGACGGCGCATGGGGGATCCTCCATTCACTGAGACTAGGCCCCCTCGACCCCGCCGTCAGCCCAACCATCTGCGCAACCCACCTCTCCTCTCATAAACGCCCTCGCCAACCGCCTCGAGACCCTGCGTACCGACCTCGAAGGCCCGGTCATGACTCGCCTCACATCCCTCTCCCCCGCGCGCCCCCTCAGGACAGCCTGTTTGGAAGATCGAACCCGTCCATAGCTAAAATCCCGGCGGAATTGTCGATTTTGTGCTCGCCAGCGCCCTCTGCCAACGCCCCCTGGCGGGCGCTGGCCCGCAACGCGACCCGCGCTGGCCTACGCTTCCTTGCCGCCGGCCCGGCCCACCGTCTCGCCGTTGGACCCGTGCACTTCCTCTTCGACATTCAAGCCGCCCGCAAACGCACCTGGGCCGCCGGCACGCCCCTCGGGATACTCTTCCACACAACAGACCCACCCGACGGACGCCACGTCCTCCTCGGTGGTCCGCCCCGCGGCCGCGCCCGCCTCGCTGCCCTCGACACCCTCGCCCGCTGGGCGGAAAATGTTAGCCTCCCCGTGCCCGACGGGCAGTGCATCCCCGCGGACTGGTAGATCACTCCCAGCGTCATCCTGCACCGCGGCTCCCTCGTCGCTGTCCTCGATCCAGCCGCCCCCGAACACACGCAGATCATGCGACCCTGGGACCTCTGATCAGTCAGGGACCCGTCAGCAGCAGTCGCAGCGCCGCCCGATCCGCAATCCAACCGAGCGCTATCGCGATCAGCAAAAACAGCGCCCCCTCGTCAAGGCGCGTCGGCGCGCCCCCGAAGATCGGACGCCGTTCCCACAGCGCCGCTATCCCCGAGATCACCGCAGCCGCTAGAAGGAGGGCCGCAATCCCCGCCAGGCGCCCTGGGGTCGGCAGGGGCCAAGCGAAGGCAACCGCGACAGCTATTACCCCAAACACGCGCGCCACCGACAGGCGGATGGCTGCGCGGGGCGGAAAGGCATCCATGCCTATCACCTGGCGTTTCTCCTTCCTCAGGACCACCCCAAGAAGAAAGGCCTGTTGGGACCTACATTGTCTTTCATGGCCCTCCGCTCCACCACCCCCCTCCCGCTCTTCGTCTTGGCACTCCTCATGCCCGGCGCCTTCGCCCATGCCCAAGACTTCCCCCTCCCGCCGGTGTTCGAGCGAGTCCTCGAGATGCCACTGCGCCCCGTCGCCGGCGGCCCGCCCCACCTCGCCGGCCCCGGTCCCGCGCCGCCGCCACCGGAGCTAATAAACCGCGATCGCGACGTCTCCGTCTGGCGCCACCTCGTCGGCCGCCGCGACCTTCCCATTCCCGACAGCGAACTCGAGGCCCTCGCCGCGCGCGACCGTGCCGAACGCCAAGGCCGCTCTGCTGAAGGCCTCGGCCTCGTCACCCCGCGCAGCCTCGGGCCCGCCGCGCCCCGCTAACAAGCCACCGCAATCGCAGCTTCCCTTCCGCACCATCCCTCTGGTGCCAGACCCCCCCCTCTTGCGTCATATGAAGGACCGCCCTTCTCCTCTCTCAACCAAGCTGGATTTCCTTAGGCGGTCTATTGGGGGGGTATAAATTTCGTGTCCGTTTTTCTTTCGCTGCCGCTCTTTTGCTGGAAGGCCGCCACGTCAGTGCCAGAATCGGGGCCTAAATGCGAGAAGCCGCGGCTGTCGCGGCGCCCGCTCCCAGAACCTGCGCATCCATGACCGCTCGCCTCCCAGCCGTCGTCGCCCTCCTGCTTGCCCTCCTGCTCGCCGGCCACTGGGCCTGGACGGGGCGGCCCCACGAGATCCCTGACGCTCGGGGGCAGATTCACGGTGTCGCCTACACCCCCTATCAACCCGGGCAACAGCCAGGGCAGGGTGAGGGGCCGACGGCGGAGGTAGTGGCCGCCGATGTCCGCCTCTTCCGAGACGCGGGTGTGCGCGCGATCCGCACCTACTCCGCGATTGGGCCGCACGCCGAGGCGGTGCGGGCGGCGCAGGCGATCGGGATGCCGGTGTCGATGGGCGTCTGGCTCTCCAAAGATCGGGCGCGCAACCGCGCTGAGATCGAGGCGGCGGTGGCACTGGCGCGGGAGAATCGCAACGTCGTGCGGATCTTGGCGGGTAACGAGGCGATCCTGCGCGCCGACCTGACGGTGGCAGAAGTGCGCGCCGTCATGCGGGAGTTGCGGGCGCGCACCGGCCTGCCGGTCTCAACAGCCGAACCCTGGACGCTGTGGCTGCAAAATCCGGAGCTGGCGCTCGACGCCGATCACGTCGTCGTCCATGTCCTGCCCTTCTGGGAGCTGATCTCCAACCGGGCCGCCGCCCCGATGGTGCTCGACGCCGTCCGGCAGGTACGCGCGCGCTTCTCGCCGCTGCCGGTGGTCGTAGGCGAAACAGGTTGGCCCTCCTCGGGGCGCTCCACCCGGGCGGGAACGCCGACGCTCTCGACGCAGGCCGAGGTCGTGCGCACCGTGATGCCAGCCCTGGCAGACGCGGGCGTAGAGGCCTTCGTGATGGAGGCCATCGATCAGCCCTGGAAGTTCCGCATCGAGGGCTCGGTCGGCCCGCACTGGGGGATCTGGGATGCCAACCGCCGGCCGAAGTTCGCCCTCCATGGCCCCGTCTCCGACCTGCCCGCCTGGCCTGTCTTCGCCGCAGCCTCCGTCCTGGCCATGCTTGGCGCCACGCTGCTCGTCCGACGAACGGGTCTTCGCTGGGGCGGGCACGTCCTGTGGTTGGTCGGCGCGGCAGGCGCGATCTTGCTGGCAGGCTTGATCGCTCAAGAGCTTAGTACGCGCTACTGGTATCACGGGGGCGAGATCGCCTGGGGACTGTCGATCCTAGGGCTGCTGGGTCTGTGTACGGTGGTTTGGGCAGATCTACGCGAAGCCGCTCAGGCGGCCGGACGGCGCCTGACGCGAGTCCCGCTGGCAGCACCCGACGCTCCGACACCGCCGGTCTCGATCCACCTGGCCTGCCATGCCGAACCGCCCACGGTGGTCTGTGAGACGCTCGAGAGCTTAGCGCGGCTTGACTATCCGGAGTTCGAGGTGCTTGTGCTCGACAACAACACCCGGGATCCGGCGCTTTGGCGGCCGGTGGAGGCGCACTGCGCGCAGCTCAACGAACGCCTAGGGCGCCCGGTCTTTCGCTTTTTTCATGACGAGGGCGTGCGCGGCTTCAAGGCCGGGGCGCTGAACCTGGGCCTCGCGCGCACGCGTCCCGATGCCGAGATCGTGGCCGTCGTCGACGCCGACTATGTCGTCTCCCCGGGCTGGCTACGCGAGACGGTGCCGGTGATGACAGCGGACGCGCGGGTGGGGCTCGTACAATCGCCCCAGGACCACCGAGACGGGGAGGCGGGAGATCCGGCCTTCAAGCGGGCGATCCGCTGGGAGTATGAGGCCTTCTTCAAGGTGGGAAT
>Ga0308417_1000637_pt1 | contig 24763 bp, 30 predicted proteins | sample HotsprSampleOS65_FD_203528 | JGI IMG/M metagenome (GOLD analysis project Ga0308417, IMG submission 203528) | Hot spring phototrophic mat microbial communities from Octopus Spring, Yellowstone National Park, Wyoming, United States - 20090730_OS65 ...
GCATCGACCCAGCGCCCGCCCAAGCGCAGCAGGTGCACGATGCCGCTGATCACACGCCGGTCGTCCACCCAAGGCTTGCCGCGCGTATCCGAAGGCAAAAGCAGCGCAAGCCGCCGCCTCTGCGCCTCGCTCAGAGAGACACAGATCGCTCATCCCGGTTCCCTCCATCACCACCAAGGGAACCACTCCAGCTCACACCATCCCCCGTCCCATCCAGACGTGTTGACGGTGAAAAGCGCATCTGGGGGGAACCACTCCGACTCCCACCATCCCCCGTCCCCATCCCCCGTCGCTCAAAAACCTTTCTGGGTCCAGACCCTAGGCCTCCTCAGCGCGGCCGCGGAAGCCCTGCGCGACCAGATAGGTCTCGGCACTCTCCTTGCGCGAGGCGGGCGGCTTGGCATGGCGGACGGAGGCAAAGGCGCGCTTGAGCGACTCGAGCACCTCCCGTTCCGCGCCCCCCTGGAACACCTTGCAGACGAAGGCGCCCCCTGGGGCGAGGCAGTCGAGAGCAAGCCGTGCCGCGGCCTCGGCCAGGGCGACGATACGCAGATGGTCGGTCGCGGCATGGCCGGTCGTGTTCGGTGCCATATCGGAGAGAATAAGGTCGGGGGGGCCGCCGAGTTCGGCGAGAGCCCGGGAGACGGTCTCGGGGTCGTTGAGGTCGCCGCGAATCAGCACCGCGCCGGGGATCGGCTCCATGGGCAGCCGGTCGAGCCCGACCACGCGCCCCGACGGCCCGACCTTGGCGACCGCGACCTGGGTCCAGCCGCCGGGGGCGGCACCCAGGTCAAGAACCTTCTGTCCGCGGCGCAGGAGCCGAAAGCGCCCGTCGAGTTCGCGCAGCTTGAAGGCGGCGCGCGAACGGTAGCCCTGTGCCTTGGCCGCATGCACGTACGGGTCGTTGAGCTGGCGGACCAACCAGCGCGCAGAGGACGGGTCGCGGCGGCGGCTCTTGCGCAGGCCGACGGTCAGCCCCCGACTGCCAGCGGGCCAGTCGCTCATGCCGGGCGGAGGCGGGCGAAACGTCGGGCCGGGACGTGGCCCGAGGGATGGCGCGCCCGGTCGGCACGGATCAAGCGGATCAGCATGCCCTCGCGCAGGCCGCGATCGGCCGCAGTCACCTTCGGGGCGGGCCAGAGCCGGCGGATGGCCGAGAGCACCGCGCAGCCGGGCAGGACGAACTCGATCCGCGTCGGCCCGACGCAGGGGTGGGCGAGAAGCCCGGCCTTGCCGAGGGAGAAAAGCGTTTCGAGGGCCGAATCCGTCTCCTCGCCGGACAGGGTCTGACCGTCGATCAGCGCGCGCGCGTAGCGTTCGAGGCCGAGGGCCACGCCGGCGACAGTGGTGACGGTGCCCGAGGTTCCGATCAGCCGCACGCCGCCGCGCGCGATCTCGTCGGCGATGCAGTGGATGTCGTCGAAGGGGCGGAAGGCGACCATCGCCTCCTCGACCATGGCCTCGAAGCCTGCGCGCTCGAAGGCGCGTTCGCCGAAGCGCTCAGCCAGGGTCACCACGCCCAGGGGGATGGAGGCGTACCCAATCACGTCAGAGGGCGGCTCGCCTGGGCGCGGGGCCCGGATCCAGGCGAGCTCGGTCGAGCCGCCGCCAATATCAAATAGGAGCGCGCGCGGCTCCGGCCCGGCCAGCAGAGAGGCGCAGGCCTCGACCGCGAGCTCGGCCTCCTCGCGCGGCCCGATCACCTCGAACACGATGCCGGTTTCAGCGCGTACCCGTTCCAGGAACCGCGGTCCGTTCTCCGCCTTGCGGCAGGCTTCAGTCGCGACCGCTCGCAGCCGCCGAACGCGCAGCCGGGACAGCCTGTCGGCGCAGACGGCGAGTGCCTCCAGCGCGCGCTCCATCGCCGCCTCGCCCAGACGCCCCGACGTCGCCAGCCCCTCGCCGAGCCGGACCGTGCGAGAGAAACTGTCCACCACGCGGAAGCCGCGCCCGGCGGGAGCAGCGACCATCAGACGGCAGTTGTTGGTGCCGAGGTCGAGCGCCGCATAAAGCGGCGGGCGAGAGGCCAGCCGCCTGGACGAGAGGGCCGACGTCGCAATCGGCGTTTGCACAATGGTATCAGCATGCCGTCGAAATGAGGGGCGCGGCAAGGTTTTCACCGTGCAGCCCGGACCGTTTCAGCCCGGGGCCTGGTCGAGAGCCCGGCGAACCCTGTGCAGGAGGTCGGCGCGTTCCCGGTCGTCCCCCGCCTCCTCGAGCCGGCGGCGAAGCTCCATCAGCAGCTGGGCGCGCTCGTTGTGCCAGTCGAACCGCGCGTGCGCGGCCTCTGGGGCGAGGCGCGGGGCGGCGCGGCGAGGCTCCGGCGCGCGGTCCGCCGGCAGGGCGTAGACGGCATCCAGTTCGGGCAACAGCACCGGCGCGTCGGTCCGCGCCCGCGCCAGGGCGGCGAACGCCTCGCGCGCCTCCGGCTCACCGTGCACGAGGAAGATCCCCTTCCCCACTGTGCCCCTGGCTTCAAGCCACGCAGCGAGCCCACGCCGGTCGGCATGACCCGAATAGACATCGAGTGAGCGGATTCAAGCGCGGACGGCGACCTCGGTGCCCATAATCGACACGCGGTCCGCCCCGTCGACGAGCAGACGCCCGAGGGTGCCCGGCGCCTGGTAGCCGACAAACAGCACGGTCGCTTCCGGGCGCCAAAGCGCATTCAGCAAGTGATGGCGGATCCGCTCGGCCTCCGCCATGCCGGAGGCGGAGAGGATGATCATGCCGCCGCGGACCCGGTTCAGCGCCTTGCTGTCCTCGACCGAGCGGGTGATGCGGATGTTCGGTCCGGAAAGGAAGGTTTCAGCCGGTTCCGTCTCCTCGGGCAGGTCCTTGAGGTGGCGGCGGAAAGCGGCGGTGGCCTCGGCGGCGAGCGGGCTGTCGATGACGATCGGCACAGGGGGCAGGCGCGAGCGTTCGACGAGCACATCGAGGTCGTGCAGCAGTTCCTGCGTGCGTTCAACGGCAAAGGCGGGAATCAGCAAGTTGCCGCCTGCCTCGAGCGCGGCCAGCACCTCTTCGCGCAGGCGTTCGCGCCGGGCCTCCGGCGAGGGGTCGTCGCGATCGCGGTCGCCGTAGGTTGTCTCCAGCACCACCCAGTCGGGGTCGTGCGGAGCCTCGGCATCGGCGACGAAGGACTTGGCCCCTGGCCCGAGGTCGCCGGAAACGAGCAGCCCCCCGCCCTCCGGCAGGACGAGTTCGATCGAGGCCGACCCCAGCATGTGGCCTGCATTCCAGAAGCGCGCGCGAAGCCCTCCTGCGAGCTCAACCCACGAGCCGAAGGCGACGGGGCGGAACAGCGCGAGCGAGGCCTCGGCGTCGCGCGCGGTGTAGATCGGTCGTACCTCCGGCCGCCCCCGTTCCGCGTTAAGCCGGTTGAGCCGCTCAACCTCGACCTCCTGGATCGAGCCCGAGTCGGGCAACATGAACCGGCAGAGATCGATCGTCGCCTCGGTGGCGAACAAAGGGCCGCGGAAACCTTCCGCGTAGAGGCGGGGGATAAGGCCGGAGTGGTCCACATGGGCGTGGGTCAGGAGGACCGCGCCGAGGCTACGGGGGTCGAAGGGAAAGGCGCGCCAGTTGAGCGCCTTCAGAGTCTTCGGCCCCTGGAACAGGCCGCAGTCGACCAGAACGTCCGCCCCGGAGAGCGAGAGGCGCAGGCAGGAGCCCGTGACCGTTCCGGCCGCCCCGTGGAAGGCAAGGGTCGCGGTCACGACATCACGTCAGTGGGCGGGAGCCCGGGAGGAGGGAAATGGAGGCGTGGCAGATCGTGGGGCTAATCGGGTGGCTCGGGGCGGCCCTCCTCGTCTGGCCAGGGGTCAGGGCACGGCTCACCCGCGGTGAGCCGATGCTCGCCTGGGCCGCGATCTGGGCCGTCGCCATACTCGGCGTGATGCTGGCCTACGAGATCCTGCGATCCCTTGGGCTCGACCTCACGCCGAGCGGGCGGTTCGGACGGTGAGACGGTCGATCAGGACGCAGACGAGGTGGCCTTGCCCTTGCCGACCTTGGCTTCGGGCGCGGCCTCGGCGGGGGCAGCCGAGGGCGGCTTCGCGGGCGCGGAAGCGGGAGCCGCCTCGGCCCGCTTCTCCTCGGAGAGGAGCTTCCAGCCCATCATCGACGAGAACGGGTGCGGGTTTTCCGAAAGCAGCTTCCAGCCCATCGCGGACGAAAACGGGTGCGGATTGTCCGAAAGCAGCTTCCAGCCCATCGCGGACGAAAACGGGTGCGGGTTATCGGTGAGGTATTTCCAGCCGAAGCGATCGGAGAACATCCATCCCTCCTTCGTCAGGGTTGACCAACCGGTAAGCGCCTCGAACGGGTGCCGCGCCTTGAACCAGCCCCCCCCAGACGCCTGAGCTGCGGAGTCGGCCTGGGCGAGGGCATGGGTCGGCCTCGGCAGCCCCGAGTCGATGGGGCCGTGGCCGTCGAGGATCATGCGGGCGCGAAGGGCGCCGCCAAACAGCGTGTGCACGACCACGAGCACGGACCCTCGGGCGACGCGTTCGGCGTAGTGGCGCGCTTCGTCCGGGGCGAGTCGGGTGTGGGCGATCGCCTGCGCGAGGCGCTCCGCGCTGTCGCCCTCGCCCGTGCGCGCGACCAGGTGGAGGTCGGCATAGCCGAGCTTGCGCAAGGCCTCGATCGCCTTCTCCGCCGGTTCGCGGCTCGCATAGATCCGGCAAATCGTCTCGGACATCGGGCTCTCCTAGGGGCCAGTGGGATCCGGCACCGGGCACGGCCGCGTTGGCGCCTCTCGCGCCTGCCGACGCCTCGTCCCCTCGACGAGCAGCGGCAGCATTACGGCCAGGGTCGCGACCAGCAGCACGCACTCCAGCATGAAAACCATCGCATACCCTGCTGCCGGGCCGAAAGCGGCGCGAAACACTCCCGTCAGCACAGCGAGGTCGCGCAAAACGCCGCCCAGGGCGATGCCGATGCCGGCGGCGGTCGCCTGCACAGCGCCCCAGGCGCCGAGCGCCAGCCCGTGTTGCTCGTCCGGGGCCGTGTCGATGGTGGCGGTGAGCGTGCCGTGGCCGAACAGCCCCGCTGCAACGCCGATCGCGGCGACGGCGACGACGAAGAGTTCGGTGCGAGCGAGGGGCGCGGCGGCGAGGACGGCGAGGAAGCCCGCGATACCGATGAGGGCGCCGGCGGCGCTCATCCGCATCGGGTCGGCCCCGCGCGAGAGCACGCGCGAGGCCCAGGCGAAGCCGATCAGCGTGCCGGCGGCGAGCGCGGCCGTAAGCTGGGTGGTGGCGGAGACCGACATGCCAAGGATCTGCCCGCCATAGGGTTCGAGCAGAACGTCCTGCATGCCGAAGGCGCCCGTGCCGAGGCCGATCGCGACCAAACGACGCACCGCCGCCGCGTCGCGCGTGTACAGGGCCCACGCTTCCAGGAATGTGGGATCGTTCGACGGAGCGTCGGGGTCGATGCCACGCCGGCGCGGCTCCTGCTTCCACAGCGCAATGCCGTTTAGCACGATCGTCAGCACGGCCGCGGACTGGATCACCTGGACCAGGCGGCCGGGCGTGAACTCGCCAAGGGCGACAGCGAAGGCGAAGGCCGAACCGATCATGCCAATGAGCAGCATGACGTACATCAGCCCGACCATGTTCGGCCGCTGTTCCGGCTTGCAGAGATCGGTGGCGAGGGCGAGCCCGATCGTCTGGGTGATGTGGCTGCCGGCGCCGACCAGGAGGAAGGCCACCGCGGCCGAGACCTGGCCGACCCATTCCGGCACGCGCGACGACTGGCCTTCGCCGGCGAGCACGAGCAGGGCGAAGGGCATCACCGCCAGGCCACCGAACTGCAGCATAGTGCCCCGGTAGAGGTAGGGCACCCGACGCCAGCCCAGCACCGAGCGATGGACGTCGGAGTGGTAGCCAATCAGGGCTCGGAAGGGGGCGAACAGGACGGGCAGCGCAATCATCACCGAGACGATCGAGGCCGCGACCCCGAGTTCGACGATCATCACCCGGTTCAGCGTGCCGACCAACAGGACGAGGGACATCCCGACCGCGACCTGGACCAGGGACAGCCGGAGCAGGCGGGAGAGCGGGAGGTCGGGGGTGGCGACGTCGGCGAAAGGCAGGAACCTTGGTCCGGCGTTGAGCCAGATCCGCATCAGGCGTCGGCTGACGGCGTTCATGGCTGGGACGGTTCCTCCGTGCGGGCGCCCTGTTCCGACGGTGGACTGCCGGCCGGGTTTTCGGCCGGTCGCGTAATGTGGTTGCCGGCGTCCGGCGGGCGGAGCGGAGCGCCGACGCTCCGTCCGCCCGACGGGTCCGCTACTGGGTGGCCGGGGCTTCGACCCGCAGCGCGGAGACGGCGGTGCCGCCCGTGCGCGGGGTGATGGTGACGACGAAGGCCGTCGCCCCATCGAGGCCATTCACCGGCATCACGTTGACAGTGTAGGGCGCCTCGGCCGGGGTTTGCGCCACGGCCTGGGCCGGCTGAACCACCTCGGCCTTCTGCGCCCGCGCCCGGCTGCCCTGCCAGAAGTCGGACATCCAGGTGGTGTGGGTGAGCACCGAGGCATGCACGATCAGCGAGATCGCTGCCACGCTGCCAAGGAAGAGCGGGAGCCCGACACTCGGGTTGACCACGCACCAAATGCGTCCGTTGTTCATGGCGCGCGCCCTCCTACTTCAGCCAGGGCGAGTAGATGAAGGCGAGGAAGTGAGCGAACAGCGCGATCGCGAAGAACACGCGCGAGCCGTCGATCACGTACTTGTGCAACGCCTCCGATTCCCGAATGGTCAGGCCAGTCGGCCAGACCCTGTTCGGGTCGTTCAGTGGATCGTTATCCATCTGTCTTGTTCTCCTTCCTCAGTCACCGAACCCTGAACGCGGCACGCCACCCGCGCCATGTTTCCTCCGCCCCACGTGTGGCGACCGTGTTCGCCGACCGTGCCGACCCCCGGCCTTGCCGACGCCGGTGCGGCGCCAGTGCGGACCAGCCCGCCGGCAGGACGACGGCTGTCAAGAGAAGATGACAGCAGAAGTGTCATAGCGCCTTGACACGGGGAAGTCAATTCGGAACGACAGCGACCAGACCTCCCGGTCGCCCTCGCCGGACCCGTGCCGTCGGGCTCAGCGGCCGGAAGGTGCGGGCGCGCCCAACCTGCCCGTGCGCGCGAGGCACTCGCGATACAGCCGGTCGCGGGTGATCCAGTCGAGATCGCGCACCCGCTCGATCGCAGAGGCGGTCTCGCCGGTCCGCCCGGCGAGGTCGTCCATCCGGCCCTCGTTGGCGCGCATCCGGCTCGCAATCGCCCGCTCCGCCTCGGCCCGGCAGGCACGGTCGACCTCCGACGGGACAGCGCCGGAGCTGGGGGGGCGCGCCGGTGCGCAGGCGACGCAGAGCAGCAGGGTCGCGACCAGCGCCGGTCTCACGGCAGGCCTGCCGATAGGTTTGGGGCGAGCCGCGCACGCAGGTCAGAGGCATCGAAGCGGCCGTCGTGCCCGAGGGGGGCGGTGGCGACCAGAGCGAGCAAGGCCGGGTGGAGGGTCGTGCCATCGGCCGAAACATCGAACAGCGCGCGCGTCCACGGCGCGGAGGCGAGCAGGTCAATGAGCCCGAGGAGCCTGAGGCAGACGGCGAGGCCGTAGACGGATTCGAGCCCGACCACGCTGTCCACGGCCGCCGCCCAGCAGCGCGCGTCCGGGTCCGAAATCACCAATTTGGTCGCCTCGCCGCCGGGACGGCGGAAGGACAGCGCCCGAGCTTCCCCCCAGGCCTCGGCTTCAGCTGCAGCCCGCGCCGCCTGCCAAGCGACCAGCAGATCCGGGGCCGAGACCGCGGGCAGCGCCTCGGGCCCAAGGGGCACGAGATGCAGGAGGGCGCCGTGGCGAGAGGCGATTGTGCGGATGCGCACCGTCATCGGCGCAGTGTGACGCGGCTCGCCCCGGTCCGCCACCGGCATCGGCGCAAAGGCGCATGCGCCGGCGAGGCGTGAAGCGGTGCGCGGTGACCGGGGGGAGGCGATCCCGAACGGCGAAAATCTGAGGGGCCGGACCGGGACATCCCGATCCGGCCCCGGCCGCACCGCTGACCGCGCAGCCGACCGCGCGGCGGAGGAAGCGCCTTAGACCCGCGCCGGCGCGGCGGCGGCCTTTGCCCTTTCGTCTGCGCGCTCCGCCGGCGGCAGGACGCCGTCGGCGTTCTCGCCGAGCTCGCTCCGCCACGGCCGCCAACGCTCCATCGCCACCAGAGCGACGACCAACACTGCGGCGAAGCCAATCGCGAGCGGCCAGAACGGCAGACCGAGCAGGCCATGCAGCGTGAGCCTGCCGGGCGAGCCGGTGAGAAGGATGGGCTTCAAAATTGGCTCCAGGTAGGCGAAGGTCAGTGCCCCGCCGAGCCCGCCGAGCAGGGTGACGATCGCGTCGCGATAGCCAGCGCCGACCTGGCAGAGGATGGTTCCCGGGCAGGCCCCAGCCAGGGTGATACCGACCCCGGCGAGGAAGCCGCCGAGCAGCTGCGCGCCGTACAGCGTGGCCTTCGGGTCGAGCTTGGGAATAATCCCGGTCAGCTGGCCCAGGGCGAGCACGACCAGGCCTGAGGCGACGGCGGAGAGGAAGATGCGCAGCATGATGAAGTTGCGCATCTGCATCTGGCCAACGATGACCCCTGGCTCGAACACGCGGCTCTTCTCGAGCAGGAAGCCAAAGGCGATGCCCATGGCGAGACCGAGCGCGATGGCGGAGATGATGCTCATGGTGTGGTACCCTTGCGTCTGACGCTCATCGGACGGGACGAAGCAGCATCGCGGTCGCGATGCCACCTGCGAACATCGCGCCGACGGCAATGAAGCCTGACACGGCGAGCTGGGCGATGCCTGAGATACCGTGGCCGGAGGTGCAGCCATCGGCGAGCCGGGCGCCGAACAGCAGGACGAAGCCGCCCAGGAAGGCGAGGGCGAAGCGGGCCGCCGCGTTGTTCGTGCCGAGCGCCCGCGCCCAGACCGGCGAGGGTGCGGAGCGGCGCGTGCCAGACAAGGTGGCGGAGAGCAGGGCGCCGAGCGCGATGCCGCCGACGAGAGCGACCTGCCACCAGTTTTTCGCCCCGTCCAGATACCTCCCGGCGTAGGACAGCGCCTGGATGCCGGGGTCAACGAGCTCGGCGAGCGAAGCCGAGACAGTAACGAAGGAGGAGGAGGCACCGAGCGCCGTGCCGAGGAAGATGAATGCCGGAACCTGCAGGAGCCCGATCAGCGCGCCGGCTAGATACGGCGACCAGGCTTTATCCGTTAGCCTGACCATGATGGTTGTCCCTTTCCTTTAACCCCTCGTGCTGTGACCCTGCGCCCCTCGACCCCTTGCGCCGCAGGGCCGGTACGGGGCACGCTTGCGTCACTATACTAATTCCTTCGAAGCTTCGAATGCAAGAAGCTTCGGTCGTCGGAGGGGGCCGTGGCGGCCAGGGAAGGACCACAATGGACGTTTCGATGCTGGATGCCGCAGCGCTCGACGAGCGGGCCGAGGCGGCCGCGGAGCTGCTGAAATCGCTTGCCAACCCGGTGCGACTGAAGATCCTCTGCGCCCTGGTCGACGGCGAGCGGTCGGTCGGCGCGCTGGCCGATGCCATCGGCGTGCGCGAGACGGTGGTCAGCCAGCACCTGATGCGACTTCGGGCGGAGGGGATCGTGCGCAACCGCCGCGAGCGCACGACCGTCTACTACACGCTGAATGACGGCCCCGCCCTCGGCATCATGCGCGCGCTTTATGAGTCCTTCTGCCCCCGCCCCGCTGCGGGGTAGAGCCGTGCGATGGCCCTGCTGGCCTGCCTAGAGCGGCCGGCGAATGGCCTGCTGCAGCTCGCCGATGATGCCGCGGCGAAAAGCGAGCACACAGGCGACGAAGATCACACCCTGGATCACTGTCACCCAGGCGCCAAACTGGGCGAGCTCGGCCTGCAACGTGACGATGATGAGGGCGCCGACGACCGGGCCGAACATGGTGCCGATGCCGCCGAGCAGCGTCATCAGCACCGCCTCGCCGCTCATCGGCCAGTTGACGTCAGTCAGCGTCGCGATCTGGAACACGATCGCTTTCGTGCCGCCAGCGAGGCCGGCAAACGCGGCCGACAGAACGAAGGCCAACAGCTTGTAGTCGTCGCTGCGATAGCCGAGCGAGATCGCGCGCGGTTCGTTGTCGCGGATCGCCTTCAGCACCTGGCCGAAGGGGCTGTGCACAATGCGGTAGAGAACCAGAAAGCCAGCCAGGAACACCGCCGCCACCACCCAGTAGAGGGTGAAATCGGGCACGAGGTCGACCACGCCGAACAGCGCCCCGCGCGGCACCGCCTGGATGCCGTCCTCGCCCCCCGTGAAGGCGGCCTGCACGCAGACGAAGTACACCATCTGCGCCAGCGCGAGCGTGATCATCGCGAAGTAGATTCCCTGGCGCCGGATCGCGAGATAGCCGAAGGCCGCACCGAGCAGAGTGGCGGTCAGCCCCCCAGTGGCGATGGCGAGTTCCGGCGTCAGCCCCCACACCTTGGCGGCATGGGCGGAGAGGTACGACCCCATGCCAAAATAGGCGGCGTGGCCGAAGCTCAGAAGCCCAGCATAGCCAAGCAACAGATTGAAGGCACAAGCATACAGCGCGAAGCAGAGCACCTTCATCACGTAGACGGGAAAGAGAAGGAACGGCGCGGCCGCGATGAACGCGACCATCAAGCCGAGTGCGACAGCCTGCGAGCGCGGCATCGGGTCAGGCCCGACCGAACAGCCCCGTGGGGCGAACCAGAAGCACAATCGCCATGATCACGAACACCACGGTTGCCGACGCTTCCGGGTAGTAGACGCGGGTGAAGCCTTCGATCACGCCGAGGATGTAGCCGGTGACGATCGAGCCTAGGATTGAGCCCATGCCGCCAATCACCACCACGGCGAAGACGATGATGATGAAGTTGGCCCCCATGGCGGGGTTGACGCTGTAAACCGGGGCGGCGAGGACGCCGGCGAAGGCGGCGAGCGCCACGCCCGCACCGTAGGTCGCGGTCATCATCAGCGGCACGTTGACGCCGAACGCCTGCACGAGCTGCGGCTTCTCCACCGCCGCCCGCAGGTACGAGCCGAGCTTCGTCTTCTCGATTGCGAACCAGGTGCCGAGGCAGACGATGAGCGAGACGACGACGATCCAGAACCTATACGCCGGCATCAGCATATAGCCGAGATCCACGGGCGGGATCCGGAACGCCTCGGGCACGCGGTAGGGAAGGCCGGAGGAGCCAAAGGCGTTCCGCACCAGGCCCTCGATGATCAACGCAAGCCCGAAGGTCAGCAGTAGGCCATACAGGTGGTCGAGCTTGTAGAGGCGCGCAATCATCGTTCGCTCGATCAAGACGCCAAGGAGGCCGACGATGAGGGGAGCGACGACCAGCGCTGCCCAGTAGCCGATCCCCGCCCAGTTCAGCAGCATCCAGGCGACGAAGGCGCCGAGCATGAACTGCGCACCGTGCGCGAAGTTGACCACGTTGAGCATGCCGAAGATGACGGCCAGGCCGAGCGAAAGAATGGCGTAGAAGGCGCCGTTGACCAGGCCGAGCGTGCCCTGTTGCAGAAAGGCTTCGAGGTCGTACCAGAGATCGCTCATGCGCGAGGCTTGGCGGAACGGGGGGAAACTGGCGGACGGAACCGGGAAAAGGGGGGCGGAGGCGGCCCGCCTCCGCCCCGCCGGTCAGGTGCGGACGAGCGGGCAGCCGCCCTCCGTGATCGGCCGGAACGCTTGGTCGGCCGGAATGGTCTGCAGGAGCTTGTAGTAGTCCCACGGGTAGCGGGACTCCTGCGGCGACTTCACCTCGAACAGATAAGCGGGGTGGATCTTCCGCCCGTCGGCGCGGATCGTGCCCTTGCCGAAGCAGATGTCGTCGGTCTCCATCGCCTTCATCCGCTCGACGGTGGCTACGCCCGAGGCCTTGGCGGCCGCCACGCCCATGGCCTCGACGGCCTTGAGGTAGTGCAGCACGGCGGAGTAGCACCCGGCGTGAATCATAGACGGGCGCACATCGTTCGGCATGCGCCCGAGCCGGCGTGTGAACTCTCGCGTATTGTCGTTGAGGTCCCAGTAGAAGGTAGCGGTGAGAACGAGGCCCTGCGCAGTCTGCAGCCCGAGCGCATGCACGTCGGAGATGAACACCAGCAGCCCTGCCACCCTCTGGCCGCGCCGGGTGATACCGAACTCCGCCGCCTGCTTGATCGAGTTGATCGTGTCACCGCCGGCATTGGCAAGCCCAATCACCTGGGCCCGGCTCCGCTGCGCCTGGACGAGGAAGGAGGAGAAGTCAGTGGTGCCGGGGAAGGGCGTTCGCACTGAACCCAGCACCTCGCCGCCGGCGGCGCGCACGAAATTCGATACGTCGCGCTCCAGGGCATGGCCGAAGGCATAGTCGGCGGTGATGAAGAACCAGGTCCGGCCGCCGGCGGCAACCATCGCCCCGCCGGTGCCGCGCGCCAGCATCCAGGTGTCGTAGGTCCAGTGGATGGTGTTCGGCGAGCAGGCAGAGCCGGTCAGGTCGGAGGTCGCCGCGCCGGAGCAGAGGAAGACCTTGTTCCGCTCGCGGACCAGCGTGTTCACCGCCAGCGCCACCGACGAGGTCGGCACGTCGACGATGACGTCGAAGCCGTCGCGGTCCAGCCACTGGCGCACCACCGTGGAGCCGACATCCGGCTTGTTCTGGTGGTCGGCCTCGGCGACCTCGACGTTGATTCCGCGCGTGGTCACGCCGCTCTCCTGCACCGCGAGGCGGACGGCCTGGGTCGAGCCCGGCCCGGTCAGATCGCGATAGAGGCCCGACTGGTCGTTCAGCACGCCGATGCGAATGGTGTTCGCCGCCTGGGCGCGGGCGTGGCGCAGGGGTGTGACAAGCGGCAGGCTGGCGCCGGCGAGCGAGCCGGCAAGAAGCGTGCGTCGCGTGATGGTCATCGGTCTTGGACTCCCTCTCCGTGTTTCCTGCCTCACACGCCGAGATAGGCGTGCAGGCGGTCCATGCTGGCCTCGAGCGCGGCGCCGGGAATCATGTCAATGATCCGGCCGTGCTCCATCACATAGTGCCTGTCGGCGAGCCGCTGTGCGAAGCGGAAATTCTGCTCAACCAGCAGTACCGTCAGCCCGGCGTCCTTCAGCGCGCGGATGGTGCGGCCGATCTGCTGCACGATCACCGGGGCGAGCCCCTCGGTCGGCTCGTCGAGCAGGAGCAGCTTGGCGCCCGTGCGCATGATGCGCGCGATCGCGAGCATCTGCTGCTCGCCCCCCGAAAGCTTGGTCCCCTGGCTGCCGAGCCGTTCCTTTAGGTTCGGAAACAGGGCGTAGATCCGATCGAGCTCCACCCCGCCCGGGGCGACCACGGGGGGAAGAAGGAGGTTCTCCTTCACGGTCAGCGAGGCGAAGATGCCGCGCTCCTCCGGGCACCAGGCGACGCCGAGGCGGGCGATGCGATTCGAGGGGAGGGCGATGGTTTCGACCCCGTTGAGGCGGACCGAGCCCTTCCTTTGCTCGAGTACGCCGATGATCGCCTTAATGGTGGTGCTCTTGCCCGCCCCGTTGCGGCCGAGCAGCGTCACCACCTCGCCGTCCGCGACCTCGAGGTCGACCCCGTGCAGGACGTGGCTCTCACCGTACCACGCCTCAAGGCCGCGCACCTGCAGCATCGCGCTCTCAGCCCTCCTCCGTCCCGATATAGGCGGCCCTGACCTCAGGGTTGGCGCTGACCGCGGCGTAGTCCCCTTCGGCCAGCACCTGGCCGCGCGTCAGCACGGTGATGGTATCGGAAAGCCCCGCCACAACCCGCAGGTTGTGCTCGACGAGGAGGATCGTACGGCCCGCGCGGACGCGGCGGACGAGTTCGACCACACGATCGACGTCCTCGTGCGTCATGCCGGCGGTCGGTTCGTCGAGCAGCATCACCTTTGGCTCCAGGGCTAGGGTGGTGGCGATCTCGAGCGCGCGCTTGCGGCCATAGGGCAGAAGCCCGGCCGGGACCTGCTCGTAGCCGTCGAGGCCGACATCGGCGAGCAGCTGGCGGGCACGGTCTTCGTAGCGGGTCAACACCCTCTCCGACCGCCAGAAGTCGTAGGACCCGCCGCGCCCCCGTTGCAGGGCGACGCGCACGTTCTCGAGCACCGTCAGATGGGGAAAGACGGCCGAGATCTGGAAGCTCCGCACGAGCCCAAGGCGCGCCACCTCCGCCGGCTTCAGCGCGGTGATGTCACGACCCTCGTATCGGATGACGCCGCGCGTCGGCTGCAGGAACTTGGTCAGCAGATTGAAGCACGTCGTTTTGCCGGCGCCGTTCGGGCCGATGATCGCGTGCACCGCCCCCCGTCGCACCTTCAGCGCGACGTCCTTGACGGCAACGAAGCCGCGGAACTCCTTCGTCAACCCTTCCGTTTCTAAAACGATTTCGCCGCTCAAATGCTCCCCCCTCACGTCGAGACGGTGCCAGGAGAGAGGCAGCTGCGCAAGCGGGAAGGCGGCCGGCCCGTCGCGCCACTCGGCGCGGTTCGTTTCCACTCCCTCCGTTCCCGGCCCGTCGGGCAGCTGGCACCGCATCGATCCGGCTCTGCCGGCGGGCCTGCGCCGCCTTGGCACCTTCGCGCGGTTAACGCTCGCTTCATCGCGGCCGGTCAGGCTGCCCGCCTCGCCCCAGGAGGCGGCGTTCTCCCATGCTGCGTGCCCTGCCCAGCCTGCTCATTGTTCTCCTGTTCCTGTCCTCCTGCGCCTCGCTGCCGGGTGCGGACGCGGTTGGCACGCCGGCGGAACGCGTGACCCGCGCTTCGCACGCCGCGGTCCTTGTTGCGGCGCCCCCCGCGTTCGGAAGTCTCGGCTCCTCCGTCGCCATCGATGATCGGCATGTGGTGACAAACGCGCATGTGCTGCGCCTCGTCGGCCTGCCTGTGGCCGAAGCCACTTTGGTGCGAGAGGACGGCGCGCGGGCTCCGGCCCACTTGGTCGCACGCAGCCCGCGCATGGACCTTGCCGTTTTGCGCATGCCGCCGGGCTTCCTGTTGCCGGCCGAAGTCGCGCCGCGAATGCCGTCTCGGGGCGAGCCGGTATGGGCCGCGGGAACGACCACGCTTGGCCACAGGCTCACCGCCGGCGAAGTTGTATCGCCACAGACTAGGCTGCCCGGCTTTGGCGAAGGGTTCACCGCCCGGCTCGGGGCGCTGATGGGCTACTCCGGCGGCCCGGTGGTCGGCGAGGACGGACGCGTGCTCGGGCTGACCACCGCACTGGTCAGCCCGGGGGCGGCTCCCCTGCTCGCGCTGCTGACGGGCACAGACCTGCATGGGCTGCTTTCGCCGCAGGGGCGGGAGGTGTTCGTGCTCGGCATCGGCCCCGTCTTGGCCGAGGCCGCCCAGCTCATCGCCGAGGCGGAGGTCGCCGCCCCGCGCTGAGCGCTCCGCACACCCTTACGGCGCCCTTACGGCGCCCGGCGGGCCCCTCGATGCTTCGGCCGCCCTGCGTAACGCACCTGGGCGGGCACCGGTTCGGGTCTTTGGGGGTTGGCGGGCGAGCCGGCATGGACACATCCTCTTCCGTTCACGCGGCGGAGTTCCAGCGGGGAGGGAGCATGAAGTTCGGCCTCAGTCAGTCCATGCGCCGGGTCGAGGACCCGCGGCTTCTGCGCGGCTCGGGCCTCTATGCCGACGACCTTGCGCTGCCGGGACAGACCTTCGGCGTGGTCGTTCGCAGCCCGCACGCCAACGCGCGGATCCGCTCGGTCGACACTGCCGCTGCGCTGGCCATTCCCGGCGTGCTCGCCGTCTTCACCGGGGCCGATCTCGCCGCCGCAGGCCTTGGCCCCGTCCCCTGCGCCATCCCGATGAAGAACCGGGACGGAACGCCGCGCGCGGAGACCCCTCGCCCCGCGCTCGCGATCGACCGTGTCCGACATGTCGGCGACCCCGTCGCCTTCGTCGTTGCGGAAACGCTGAAGGCAGCAAAGGACGGGGCGGAGGCCGTCGGTGTCGACTACGAGGCCCTGCCTTCGGTGATCGACCTTGCTGCAGCGCATGAGGCAGGCGCACCGCTGGTTTGGGAGACTGTTCCCGGCAATCTCTGTTTCGACTGGGAAACAGGTGATCGCGCCGAGACCGAACGACTGTTCGCCGAAGCGGCCCACGTCACGCGGCTGACGGTGGTGAACAACCGGGTCGTCGTCGCCTCAATGGAGGGGCGGGTCGCAATCGGCGAATACGACGCGGCCAGGGGGCGCTTCACCCTGCATGCCAACACGCAGGGTGCCTGGCTCGTGAAACGCCTGCTCGCGGATGAGGTGTTCCGCCTGCCGCAGGACCGCTTCCGCGTCGTCACCAACGACGTCGGCGGCGGCTTCGGCATGAAGCTGTTCCTTTATCCGGAACACGTTATGGTGCTGTTTGCCGCCAAGGCCCTCGGCCGGCCGGTCAAATGGACCTCGGAACGGAGCGAGGCCTTCCTCTCCGACACGCATGGGCGCGACAACATAACCACCGGCGAGCTCGCGCTCGACGCCGAGGGGCGTTTTCTCGCACTGCGCACCCGCACGCTTGCCAATATGGGGGCTTACCTCTCGACCTTCGGCCCGTTCATTCCGACCGGGGCCGGCACGAAGGTCCTTGCCTCCGTGTACGGCTTCCGCGCGATCTACGCCAACGTCCTTGGCATCTTGACCAACACCACGCCGGTCGATGCCTATCGCGGCGCGGGCCGGCCGGAGGCCAACTACGTGGTCGAGCGTCTGATCGACCGGGCGGCGCGCGAGATGGGCATCGATCGCGTGGATCTGCGGCGGCGCAACATGGTGCCGCCCTCGGCCATGCCCTGGCGCACGCCTCTGGGCGCGACCTATGACAGCGGCGACTTTGCGAAGGTGCTTGACGCCGCCCTTGCGCGCGCGGACTGGGCCGGCTTCCCGCAGCGCCGGCAGGACGCTGCCCGCCGCGGCAAGCGGCGCGGCATTGGGCTAGCCTACTATCTCGAAGCCACCGGCGGCGCTCCGTCGGAACGGGCGGAGATCCGGTTCAACGACGACGGCACGGTCGATGTCCTGGTCGGCACACAATCGACCGGCCAGGGTCATGAGACCGCCTACGTCATGCTCACGGCGCACGAACTCGGCATACCGCCCGAGACGATCCGGATCGTGCAGGGCGATTCGGACGCAATTCCCACAGGAGGCGGCACGGGCGGAGCGCGAAGCCTCTACTCCGAGGGCCAAGCGATCCTCGCCACCACGGCCGCCGTGGTCGAAAAGGGCAGGCAAGCCGCGGCGGACATGCTCGAGGTCGCGCCAGGCGACATCGTGTTTGAAGACGGGACGTTCGCGGTCATCGGAACCGACCGCCGCATCGGCATCCTTGACCTCGCCGGGGCTCAGCGCGCCCGGGCCGCCGCTGGGGAGCCGGCCCTCCCCCTCGACTCCGCAGAGGTCGCGGAGATCAAGGCCCACACCTTCCCGAACGGCTGTCATGTGGCCGAGGTCGAGATCGACCCCACGACCGGAAAGCTCGACATCGTGCGCTACACGGTGTGCGACGACATCGGCCATGTGCTGAACCCCCTGATCGCGCGCGGCCAAGTCCATGGCGGGGTCGCGCAGGGCATCGGCCAGGCGGTGCTCGAGCGCGCCGTCTACGACCCGGACAGCGGGCAGCTCGTATCGGGCTCGTTCATGGACTACGGCCTGCCCCGCGCCGACGACCTCCCCGACATCGACGTCGACTTGATCGAGATTCCCTGCAGCACGAATCCGCTCGGCGTGAAGGGGGCAGGCGAGGCAGGCGCCGTCGGCAGCCCGCCCGCAGTGATCAATGCCGTAGTCGACGCCCTGGCTGAGGACGGGGTTGCGCATCTCGACATGCCGGTCACGCCCGAGCGGCTCTGGCGAGCCATTCGCGAAGCCAAGGCCGCCTGAGGTAGCGCGAGGGCCCGAAGGCGGGGAGCGCCGCCGCGTCTGCCCGCGCCGCCGGTGAGGCCGGCGAGGCAAGAGGTGTGGCCCGAAAGCTGCCGGGGATAGGGGGGAGGTGCAGCTGTCCGCCTGCGCTCCCCGTCTCGACGGGGGTCGCGTCGGCGGCCCGGCGAAGGTTCAGCCCGCCTTCGTCGTCTGTCCCTTCGGCCTGAGGCCGAGGATGTGGCCGATGGCATAGACCACGTCAGCCCGGTTCAGCGTGTAGAAATGAAACTCATCCACGCCGGCTGACTGCAGCCGGCGCACCTGTTCCGCCGCCACCACAACCGCCACCAGCTTGCGCGTCTCCGCGTCCTCCTCAAGGTCCTCGTAGAGGCGCGCGAGCCAGCCGGGGATGGAGGCGCCGCACATCGCGCTGAACCGAACCACTTGGCTGAAGTTCGTCACTGGCAGGATGCCAGGAACGATGGGCACGGTGATGCCGGCGGCGAGGCAGCGCTCGAGGAAGCGGAAGAAGAGGTCCGTGTCGAAGAAGTATTGGGTGATGGCGCGGGTGGCGCCGGCGTCGATCTTGCGTTTGAGGTTGTCGAGATCGGCCTCGGGGCTCACGGCCTGCGGGTGGGTCTCGGGGTAGGCGGCGACCGAGATCTCGAACGGCGCGATGCGCCGCAGTCCGCTCACGAGATCGGCAGCGTAGGCATAGCCGTCCGGATGGGGCACGTACTCCCCCTGCCCAGCCGGCGGGTCGCCGCGCAGGGCGACGATGTGCCGCACCCCGGCCTGCCAGTAGCCGCGCGCGATCTCATCGATCTCCGCCCGCGAGGCGCCGACACAGGTCAAGTGCGCTGCCGGAAGCAGGCTGGTCTCGGCAAGGAGCCGGGTCACGGTGGCATGGGTGCGTTCGCGCGTTGACCCGCCTGCACCGTAGGTGACGGAGACGAACCGGGGGCCGAGCGGCTCGAGCCTGCGGATCGCGGCCCAGAGCTGGGCTTCGAGTTCGGCCGTCTTCGGCGGGAAGAACTCGAAGCTGAGCTTCGGCACAGGCAGGCCAGGGTCACTGAGGGCGAGCCCCAGGGCGCGGGGGCCGGCGGTCCAGCGGGCGAGAACAGAGGTCGGCTCGAGAGGTCGCATCGGCCTATCCTTCGCAGATGGATGCGTGGCAGATGGGCGACGAAGGGTCACCAGCAGCCCCGCACGATGCCACAAGCTTCATCCGCCGCGGGTTTGGGCAAGCGGTGCCCCACTCTGCTCGAGCCTTTCTGCGGCGGCACGCGCGATCGGTGGCACTCGGTCAGTCATGCCGGCGAGCACTTCGGCGACGTGACGGACGTGCACCGGCTGGCCGAGGCGGGAGAGGCGCCCGGCAATGTTGAACAGGCAGCCGAGGTCGCCGGCGAGCAGGGTTTGCGCACCGCTGGCGAGGACGGCATCGACCTTGTCCGAGACCATGCGCAGAGAGATGTCGGGATACTTGACGCAGAACGTGCCCCCGAAGCCGCAGCAGACCTCGGCGTCGGCCATCTCGCGCAAGGTAAGACCGCGGACGGAGGCGAGAAGACGCCTGGGCTGTGCCTTCACCCCCAGCTCGCGCAGGCCGGAGCAGGCGTCGTGATAGGTGACCGTCCCGTCGAAGCAGGCGGAAACCCTCTCCATCCCCATCACGTCGACCAGGAAGGAGACGAGCTCGAAGGTGCGCGCGCCGAGACGGTCCGCGCGTTTACGCCAGTCGGGCTCGTCGGCGAAGGCCTCGGCGTAGTGGCGGGCGATCATGCCCCCGCAGGAGCCCGAGGGGACAACGACGTAGTCGAACGGCTCGAAGCGGGCGATCACGGCCCTCGCGAGGTCCTTCGCGGTCTCGCGGTCGCCGGAGTTGTACGCAGGTTGGCCGCAGCAGGTCTGCGGCAGCGGCACCACGACGCGGCAGCCGGCCTGCTCGAGGAGGCTGATCGCAGCGAAACCGACCGAGGGCCGGAAAAGGTCGACCAAGCAGGTGACGAACAGGCCGACCCGCGGCCCACCCGGTTCCATCCTCCGCGCGTCCCTCTCAGCCGCTGCCCGCTTGGCTCGCCGGCAGCAAAAACCACCAGAGGCCGCGCTCATTCATCCGCCCTGCCGCTTCCGCCGCCTCCTCGCCCCAGCCCCAGAACAGGTCGCCACGAACCGGGCCGCGGATCGCGCCGCCCGTGTCCTGGGCCAGCACGACGCGACGAAGAGCTGCCCCGTTTGCCGGATGGCGGGTGGAGAGCCAGAGCGGAATTCCCATCGGGACGTGCAGCGGGTCGACCGCAATCGATCGGCCCGGCGTGAGCGGCGCACCGAACGACCCGGGAGGCCCCTCGGCGGGATCGAGGCCGCGCAACTCGCGGAAGAAGACGTAGGACGGATTGCTTCGCATCACCTCCCGCGCCTCTGCCCGGTTGGCACGCAGCCAAGCCTTGATCGACTGCATGCTGATCTGATCCATGGTCATTTGCCCACGCTCGACCAGCACGCGCCCGATCGGCACGTAGGGGTGGCCGTTCTGGCCGGCAAACCCGACCCGCACCAGGCCGCCTTCGGCGAGGCGCACCCGCCCAGAGCCCTGGATGTGCAGGAAGAAGGCCTCGATCGGGTCGTCCAGCCAGAGCAGTTCAAGGTTTCGGCCATCGAGAGCGCCCCGTTCGATCTCGCCCCTCGAGGCGTAGGGCACGAGACGCCCCTCGACCACCCGGCCCGCCGTGCGCCGCCCGGCGAGATCCGGAGCGAACTCGCCGAGATCGACGGCGACGAGGTCGGGCGGGCGCCGCAGCAGGGGTACCTGACCTGGGCCGCGCCGCGTTCGGCTGCCTGCGAGTTCGGGCTCGAAGTAGCCGGTGAAGGTGCCAAACGGGTTGGGCGGCTGCGGCGTGACGTTCTGTGCCAGCCACGGCCGGAAGTTTCGCTCCAGAAAGTCGCGCGCGGCCCGGTCGTCGCCACGGGGCAGCCGCCCAGCTTCCGCACAGAGCGGCAGCCAGTCGGCGACCCGGCCGGCGCGGGTGACCACCGCTTCGCCGCCGCCGAGCGGCCGATCTGGCGGAAGCAGTCGCAGTCGCGCGCAGGTTTCGGCGAAGGCGGGCATGGCCTCGGCATGCCGGTCCTCCGACCAGCCTGGAAGGTCGGCGAAACGGGCCGGAACGATGCCGAGCCGGGGGGGCGGCTCAGGCGCGACGACGCAGGCGCAAAGCGAGAGAGCAGCAGAGGCCGCGGCGAGAGCGCGGATCCGGTGCAACAGGCCCCGGCCGCCCGCCCCCCGGCGCGGGTTCGACACCGCACGCAACGCTGTCACTCGGACCGCGTGCCCACCAGATGCCACACGGGGTCGGGCGAGGTGAGATCGCGCGCAAAAGACCAGATGTCCACGAGTTCCGTCACGGCCTCGCTGCCGGCAACGATCGAACCGTCAGGGCCGAAAGTTACGCTGATTTGGTCGGAGACGAACCGCACGCCGATCGTGGCAAAGGTTCCGCGCAGATCCGCCTCCAGGATCGAGAGCTCGCGGATGGCGACAATCTCGGTGCGCTGCCGCTCCCCGGCCCGTTCGCGAGCGGTGATCGCGGCCTCGAACCCGGCGTAGACATCGGGGGCGAGCAGGCCGCGCAGCGTGTCGCGATCCCCCTGCGCGAAGGCCTGCACGATCATGCGGAAGGCGCCCTCCGCCCCTTGGAGGAAGACCATCGGGTCGAACGACGGGTCGACGGTGCGGATGCGCGCCAGGGTTCGCCCCGCCGGCGACGCAGGGTCGGGCAGGCCGCGGACGACCCCGCCAGGCAGAGCCGGCGGCGGCAACGTCTCCTCCGCCCGGGTGTCGATGGTCCGCGTGACAGCCTCGCCTGCACCGGTTGGCTCGATCGGCTGCGGCGGCCGTTCGAAGCCCGTGCGCCGGCCCAAAATGCTGCGCAACCTCAACACCAGGAAGGCGGCCACCATCGCGAACAGGATGAGGTCAATCGGGAAGCCGCCGCTCATCGGTCACCACTGTCCCACACACCCCCGACATAAGGGAGAGGAGGAGCGGGCACAAGCGCGAAGGGGCTGCGGTTCGGCCCTTGCGGCGGGCGGGCCGCGGCGGGTAAGGCCGGCGCATGATCCTGCTCCGGCACGGCCAGTCGGCCTTCAACGCCGCCTTCACCGCGACCCGATGCGACCCCGGCATCCCGGATCCCGGGCTGACCGAACTCGGCCGCGAACAGGCGCGGGCAGCGGCGGAGGCGCTGAAGACGGTGAGGCTCGCCCGGGTCGTCGCCAGCCCCTACACCCGCGCCCTGGAGACGGCGGCGATCGTCGCCGCGGTGCTCGACCTCCCCGTCATCGTCAATCCTCTGGTGCGCGAACGCCGTGCCTTCTCCTGCGACATCGGAACCCCGGCCTCGGAACTGGCGCGCCGCTGGCCCGATCTCGACTTCCACCGCCTCGACGAGATCTGGTGGCCGGCGATTGAGGAGAGCGAGGTCGAGATTGAGGCACGGGCCGCACTGTTCCGCGCGGAGATGGCGACGCTCGCGGACTGGTCGCATACGCTCGTCGTCTCGCACTGGGGGTTTATTCTCGCACTCACCGGGGAGCGCACGCAGAACGGGCAGCTCCTGCGCTGCGACCCGACTATGCCTGCGCCTGCCCGGGTGCCTTGGCTGATCGGCTGACCGCGCGGGTCAGGCCGCAGCGTAGGTCACCGAGAGTTCACCCACGCCCTCGATACGCCCCTCGAGCCGATCCCCCGGCCGCACCGGCCCGACGCCGGCCGGTGTGCCCGTCATGATCAGGTCCCCGGCCGCAAGCTCGACAAGGCGAGAGAGATGGGCAATCGTTTCGGCGACAGACCAGATCTGCCCAGAGAGGTCGCCCGCCTGGCGCACCTCCCCGTTGACCGCAAGCACGATTGCGCCGCGCGCCGGGTGGCCAATTCGGCTTGCCGGAGCGATCGCGGAGATCGGGGCGGAGCGATCGAAAGCCTTGCCGATTTCCCACGGCCGGGCGAGGCGCTTGGCCTCGGCCTGGCGGTCGCGCCGAGTCATGTCGAGCCCGACCGCGTAGCCGAAGACATGATCGAGCGCCGCCGTCGGGTCGACCTCGACCCCGCGCTCGCCGATCGCGACCACGAGTTCGATCTCGTGATGAAGCTCCCCAGTTGCCATAGGGAACGGGATCGTGGCGCCCGACGGCACGATCGCGTCCGCGGGCTTGGCGAAGAAAAACGGCGGCTCGCGGTCCGGGTCGTGGCCCATTTCCCGCGCGTGCTCCGCGTAATTTCGTCCGACACACCAGATTCGGCGCACGGGAAAAAGGAGGTCGGTTCCAAACACGGGCAGGGCGGGCGGTGTTGGCGGGTCGAACAGATAGGTCAAGATGGGGCACTCCCTTCGTTCCGGCACGCGCAGAGGGAGGGGCGCGGCCGATGGCCAAAGATTGCCGTCAGGATGTTCGTTCCGGCACGCGCAGAGGGACGGGGCTGCGCCGCGGCGGCGTCGCGCGCCCCGCGCTTGCCGGCCTCAGCCGCGGCGTGCTAGCGCCCGGCAACAACAGCGACAAGGATCGGACCCCATGAGCGAGACGGGAGGCAACGGCGCGGCTGCGACCCCGCAGGCGCAGGGTGCGCCGGGGCTCGCCATCAACATCCAGTACGTGAAGGACCTCTCCTTCGAGGTTCCGGGCGGCCCCGAGATCTTCACCCTGATGAAAGTCCAGCCCGACGTCGGCATCCACCTGGATGTGAATGCCCGCCAGGTGGCCGCCCAGTCCTTCGAGGTCGTGCTGTCGATCCGCGCCGAGGCGCGTAACCAGGGCCAGACGGCGTTCATCGCTGAACTCGACTACGCTGGCGTGTTCACGCTCAACAACATCCCGACCGAACTCGTGGAACCCGTACTGCTCGCGGAAGCGCCCCGGCTGCTCTTTCCGTTCGCCCGCAACATCATGGCCGAGGTGACGCGCGAGGGAGGCTTCCCGCCGGTGATGCTGCAGCCGATTGACTTCCTCGCCCTCTGGCAGTCGCGGCGCGCCCAAGCCCAGCAGGGCCCGCTGCCGCCAGCGGCCAACGCCTAAGCCCTGGCGCGCGGCGGAGCGGGGTGCACGCTCTGGCATGGACCGTGGGCCCCGTCCGGCCGGCGTGTCGCTGCGGTTTGCGCCGCGCAAGCGTTGGCGTGGGCCCGGCGGGGCCACGGCTCAGCCCCCGCCCCGGCGCACGGCAAAGAGGGTGAGCGTGCCGATGCCCCCCGCCGCGGCGAACAAGAGGCCCCTATAGCCGACAGCCGGCAGCACGAGCCCCGCCAGCCCCGCCCCGATCGCCTGGCCGACGAAGAGCGAGAAGGCGAAGGCCGCCATGCCGGTCGAGCGCGCTTCCGGTAGCATCTCCGACCCGCGCGCCTGCAGCACGCCGTGGAAGGAGACCAGCGACAGGCCGCCGAGAAGGCCGAGGCCGGCAACGACGGGCACGGGCGGCGCCACGGCGATCCCGCCGAGCCAGACCACCCTTCCCGCGCCCCCGAAGACCATCAGCCCGCGTTCGCCGAGGCGGCGGAGGAACTGCTCCGCTGCCAGGGTATAAAGCAGGGCGCCGAGCCCGGACGCGCCGAGCAGCAGCCCGGCAAGAGAAAATGAAACCCCGTAGCCTTCGACCAGGAAGGCGCCGACGAAGGGCGGTGCAGCGAAGGCGAGCGCGCCTTCGACGCCGACCAGAAGCAGAAGCCGCCGGGCCGAGGCGCGGCCTAGGGTCCGGACTCATACCAAATCCCATTGATCAGAACCGATGTGCCCAGTCGCGGAGGCCGATGGACATGATGCGCCAGGGCTGATCGACGAGGCGGTTCCAGGCATGGCAGCAGTGACCGACGATGTCGTCGTGAT
>Ga0308417_1000640_pt1 | contig 24723 bp, 17 predicted proteins | sample HotsprSampleOS65_FD_203528 | JGI IMG/M metagenome (GOLD analysis project Ga0308417, IMG submission 203528) | Hot spring phototrophic mat microbial communities from Octopus Spring, Yellowstone National Park, Wyoming, United States - 20090730_OS65 ...
GAGGCCGACACCGGTATCCGCAACTCAACGGACCGAGGGACCAACTGAGTCGTCCACGCCACCAAGGTATCATATGACCCGGCACGCTAAGTTGATGGCATTGGGCGTCCTCGCCCGTGCCGAACGACTCTTCCGGGCGGCTGGGTTGCGTCCGCGCTTCAGCGTGTGTCACGGTTGTCCTGGCTCCATCCGACGCAGAAACTGTCACACGCCCCTCGGCGCCCCTCGGCACCGCACCCTGACTGCGGCGTTCGCCGCGGGGCGCCGGCGGTGGTACAATGCCACTGTGCTGCCGCAGAGCCGGCGGCCGAATCATCAGCGGAGTTGATCATGATTCAGATCGGGTTCCTGGGTCTGTCGCATATCCACACCGCCGGCTTCATCCGGCTGCTGAAGAAACGCCAGGACGTGAATGTCAGGCTGGTGTGGGATCACGACGCCGCTCTGGCCGCTCGCCGCGCCCAGGAACTCGGAGCGGCGGTCGCCACCGGATATCGCCAGGTGCTCGACGACCGGGCCATCAGTGCTGTGGTGATCGCGTCGGAAACGAACCTGCACGAAGAGCTGGTGACGGCGGCGGCCGCGGCCGGCAAGCACATGTTCGTCGAGAAGCCCATGGGGATGGGTGCGCGAGACTGCTATGCGATGGCCGATGCCATCGCCGCCGCGGGGGTGATCTTTCAGACGGGCTACGGCATGCGCGGCAATCCTATTCATCAGTTTCTGCGGCAGCGCGTGCGCGCCGGAGCCTTCGGGCGCATCACGCGCGTGCGCGGCTCGACGTGCCACCACGGGGCGCTGGAAGGCTGGTTCGACCGTGACTACCGGTGGATGGCCGACCCGGCTCGCGCCGGGTGCGGGGCGTTTGGCGACCTGGGGACGCACTCGCTGGACCTTCTCATCTGGCTGATGGGCGGCGTCGACTCGGTGGCGGCCCAGACCGACACGGGGACCGCCCGCTACGGCGACTGTGACGAGCTGGGCGAGGCCCTGATCCGCTTCAGCAACGGCGCCATCGGAACTCTGGCCGCCTCCTGGGATGATTGGAGCGATCCCCTGAGCCTGATGATCAGCGGAACGGAGGCTTATGCGGCGGTCATCAACGGCAAGCTCTATCTTCATCGCAGAGCGGAGGCCGAGGCGATCGAGAAGGAGCTGAAGGAGCTGGAGGGAGCATCTGCTGCGTCGGCGGATGAGAAGGCGCGCATCGAGCAGCGGATGGCGCAGCGCCGGGCGGCACTGGAGATTGAGCGCGGACGCGAACCCTGGACAGAGCTTCCCGAGCCCTGGGAGCACCCGCTGGACCTGTTCCTCAACGCCGCATCGGGCCGGAGCGGCCAGCCGCTGGTTAGCGCCGCGGAGGCGGCCTACCGCTGCGACGTCATGGAGGCTATGTACGCCAGCGCCCGCGAGCGCAGGTGGGTCAGCCCGCAGCGTAAGGGAGAATGATGTGTGATCGGGCGAACCTCGCGGCGAGCTGCCGCCGCATGGAAACGCCCGCGCAGCGACTGTGCCCAGGTGTGCTTGTGCACCCCGGCCGGTGTTGCGTCGGCGGGCGGCGGGGTGTACGGTGAGGGTTGGACGGAGGCGTGACAGTTTCTGCGTTGGATGGAGCCAGGATGGCCGTGGCACACGCTGAAGCGCGTAAGCAAGCCGCCCGGTCACAAAGGTCGGGGGGCACGGGCCAGAGGCCAGCGAGCACACCCGTGGCACGCGTGGCACGCGGGCCAGGGGGTGGCGGTGCGTTGTTGGGCACGGGCGAGGACGCCCGTGCTACTCCCAGCCGGCGGGTTCTCCGTAGCACGGGCATCTTGCGCATCTTGCCCGTGCCAGCACGGGCGAGAACGGTTGTGCCACGTCGTGCGCCGGCGCGATCCCGGACCGCCGGCCACAGTAACTGTCACGCGGCCGGGTTGGACCGCTGCACGGATCGGCTTTTTGACGACAGGAGGTCGCATAGACACTCATGAGCGCCAGCGACGGCCACATCAAGCATTTTGTCATCGACACCAACGTCCTGCTGCACAACCCCAACGCCTTGTTCATGTTCGCGGACAACGAAGTGGTTATCCCCTTCGATGTCATCGAGGAGCTGGACAAGTTCAAGACCAACAACGATGACCTGGGCCGCAACGCCCGCACGGTCATCCGCCATCTGGACCGCCTGCGCGAGATGGGCAATCTTTCGCAGGGCGTGGCCGTGCCCCAGACCGGGGGGCGCGTGCGCGTGGTGCTGGACGAGGAGCAGAAGCTCTGTCCGCACCTGACGGCCAACACGCCCGACAACCGTATCATCTGCTGCGCCTACAACATGATGAAGGAGGGCCTGCGCGTCGTCTTCATCTCCAAGGACATCAACGCGCGCATCAAGAGCGACACCCTGGGGATCAGGACCGAGGACTTCGAGGCCCAGAAGGTCGACTTCGAGCGGCTTTACACCGGCTGGCGGGAAGTCCAGGTGCCCGGCCACGTTATCGATGACCTGTTCGCGCAGAAAAAGTACGTGCTGGAGGTTACCGATCCGCTGGTCGCCAACGAGTTCGTGCTCCTCAAGGACCGCAACGATCCGTCGCACACGGCCCTGGCGCGCTATCGGCCGGACGCGCAGGCGCTCGTGCCGGTTCGGCCGCGGCGATCGCCGGTCTTCGGCATCATGCCGCGGAACCTCCAGCAGACGATGGCGCTGGACCTGCTGCTGGACGACTCGGTGAAGCTGGTGTCGCTGATCGGCTCGGCGGGCACGGGCAAGACGCTGCTGGCGCTGGCGGCCGGCATGAGCAAGACGCTCAACGAGCAGGTGTATCAGAAGCTGCTGTGCGCCCGACCGATCATGCCGCTGGGGCGGGACATCGGCTATCTGCCGGGCGACAAGGACCAGAAGCTGACGGCCTGGATGCAGCCGATCTTCGACAACATGAGCTACCTGCTGAGCAACCGCCTGGCCAGCGAATCCTCATCGGGGCACGCGAGTCTGTCGACGGTGGAGCAGCGGATTCAGCAACTGCTTCAGAGCGGACAGGTGGTGCTGGAGCCGCTGACGTACATCCGCGGGCGCAGCATCCCGCACCAGTTCATGATCGTGGACGAGTCGCAGAACCTGACGCCGCACGAGGTGAAGACCATCGCCAGCCGCGTGGGCGAGGGGACGAAGCTGGTGGTGACGGGGGATGCCACGCAGATCGACAACCCCTATCTGGACAGCAGCAGCAACGGACTGTCGTACCTGGTGGAGAGGCTGAAGAACAAGCCCATCGTGGGGCACGTGACGCTGGCGCGCAGCGAGCGATCGGAGCTGGCGAGCCTGATAGCCGAGGCGTTGTGAGGCGCCGCAGGTCCCGCAGCGTGAAATCGGGCGACAATCCGCGCCGCCCGATTAGGCATGAGGAACGTCCCCACCCCGGGAACTGCCCGTCGAGGCGTTGCCTCGATGCTGCCCCGCTTGTCGCGGCGCGGGGCTTGGGCTTAGATTCAACAAACTATGGAAAACCTCACCCCTCGCCAGATCGTGGCCGAGCTGGACAAGTACATCGTCGGCCAGGCCGACGCCAAGCGCGCCGTCGCGGTGGCCGTGCGCAACCGCTGGCGTCGCCAGCAGCTTCCCGACGACGTGAGGAAGGACGTGGCGCCCAAGAACATCCTCATGATGGGCCCCACCGGCGTCGGCAAGACCGAGATCGCCCGACGTCTGGCCAGCCTGACCAATTCTCCGTTCATCAAGGTGGAAGCGACCAAGTTCACCGAAGTCGGCTATCACGGCCGCGACGTCGACGCCATCATCCGCGACCTGCTGGACCTGGCCATTGGCATGGTGCGCCGGGAGATGATCGAATCCGTCAAACAGGATGCCGAGCAGCAGGTGGAGGAGCGGCTGCTGGATCTGCTGCTGCCGCGGCCGCAGGCGCTGACGCCGGACGACGAGGAGACGGCCGCCAAACGCGCGCGCACCCGCAACAAGCTGCGCAGCCAGCTCCGCGCCGGTGAGCTGGAGGATCGCCTGATCGACATCACGGTTGAGGAGAAGGCCACGGCGGTGGCCATGTTCGGCCAGGCGGGCATGGAGATGGACGTGGAGCTTCAGTCGATGGTGGAGAAGATGCTGCCCAGCCGCCGGGAGACGCGCCGGCTGTCGGTGGCCGAGGCCCGCAAGGTGCTCTTCAACCAGGAGGCCGAGAAGCTGGTGGACCGCGAGAAGGTGCAGCGAACGGCGATCGAGCGGGTGGAGCAGTCGGGGATCGTGTTCCTGGACGAGATCGACAAGATTTGCGGCACCGACAGCAAGCACGGCCCGGATGTCAGCCGCCAGGGGGTGCAGCGCGACCTGCTGCCCATCGTCGAGGGCAGCACGGTCATGACGCGCTACGGGCCGGTGAGGACCGACTACATTCTCTTCATCGCCGCCGGCGCGTTCCACTCCAGCAAGCCCAGCGACCTGATGCCCGAGCTTCAGGGCCGCTTTCCCATACGCGTGGAACTCAAGGACCTGACCAGGGACGACTTCGTGCGCATCCTGCACGAGCCGCAGAACTCGCTGATCAAGCAGCAGGTGGCCCTGATGCGCACCGAGGGGGTCGAGGTCACCTTCGAGGAAAGCGCGCTGGATGCTATGGCCCAGATCGCCTACGACCTGAACCGCACGACCACCAACATCGGTGCTCGGCGGCTCTACACCATCCTGGAGCGCGTGCTGGAGGATATCAGTTTCCAGGGACCGGACCTGCCCCAGCGCCGCATGAACATCACCGCGGAATACGTGCGGCAGCGCCTGGCGCCTCTTCTCAAAGACGAGGACCTCAGCCGTTTCATTCTCTGAGACGCCGTGGTCTATCCCACCTGCGCCAGAAACAGGTTCTCGCCGAACTGCCGCGCTACCGCCGCGCGCAACGCCCGGTGCTCCGGCCGACGCAGATTGGGGTCCGACTCGATCAGTGCCAGGGCATCGTCTTTCGCCTGGTGCAGCAGCTCGATCTCCTGCGTGATGTCCGCCAGCTTAAACTGCGGCAGGCCGTGCTGGCGCGTGCCGAAGAACTCGCCGGGGCCGCGCAGTTTCAGGTCGCTCTCGGCGATCTCGAAGCCGTCGTTGGTGCGCGTCATCGCCCGCAGTCGCAGCTCGGCATCTTCGTTTACTGCCTCCCCGATCAGCAGACAGTGGGACTGACAGGTGCCCCGGCCTACGCGCCCGCGGAGCTGGTGCAACTGCGAAAGCCCGAATCGCTCGGCGTTCTGGATGACCATGACGGTGGCGTTGGCCACGTCGATGCCTACCTCGATCACCGTCGTCGTGATGACGGCGTCGATCCGGCCGGCGCGGAAGTCGTTCATCGTCTGCTGCTTCTGATCTGTCTTCATCTGTCCGTGCAGCATCGCCAGGCGCAGACCCGCCAGCGGACCGCAGCCGAGACGCTCAAACTCGGCCTTGACGCTGCGTGCCTCGCCGGCGCCATCCTCCTCGATCTGCGGAAGCACGATGTACGCCTGGCGTCCGGCGGCTACCTGCTCGCGGACGAAGTGCCACGCCTGGGCCTCCTCCTGGGGCTTGAGCCAGCGCGTAAGGATGGGCTGGCGGCCGGGGGGAAGCTCGTCGATGGTCGTGACGTCAAAGTCGGCGAAGTAGGACAAGGCCAGCGTGCGCGGGATGGGGGTGGCGGTCATCACCAGATAGTGCGGCGCGTGGCCCTTGCTCTTGAGCTGTGCCCGCTGGCGCACACCGAGTTTGTGCTGCTCATCGACGACGACCAGGCCCAGGTTGGCAAACTCCACATCCTCCTGGAGCAGAGCCTGGGTTCCGACGGCGATGTGGATGTCGCCGTCGGCCAGATGACGCCTGAGCGAGCCGCGGCCGCGGCGCTGCGTGAGGCTCGTGAACAGCTCGATGGTGACGCGCGACTCGCGCAGCAGATCGGTCAGGGTCAGGTAATGCTGTTCGGCCAGCACTTCCGTCGGCGCCAGAAGCGCCGCCTGGAGCCTGTTGGCGACGGTCACGAGCATGGCGTAGACGGCCACGACGGTCTTGCCGCTGCCGACGTCGCCCTGGAGCAGCCGGCTCATGGGCTGTGGGTTCTGAAGGTCGGCCACCACCTGCCGCACGGCCCGCTCCTGTGCGGCGGTAAGCGCAAAGGGAAAGCGGCGGCGAATGCGCTCATCCAGCAGCCGGTCGATGCGCATGCGCGGCGCGCTGAGGCGCCCGCCGCGAAGCCGCCGACTGAGGATCAGCCCGATCTGCATGAGCATCAGTTCGTCGTAGATGAGGCGGCGGCGGGCATCGGTGGCCTCCCGCCAATGGGCGGGCTGATGGATGGCGCGGAAGGCCTGGCGGCGCCCCATGAGGTTGCGCTTCGCCAGCAGCTTGGCGTCGAACCATTCTTCAATACCCTCCAGCGCCGCCTCGATGTTCGCGTCGATGATGTGCCAGATGGCCCTGCTGCTGAGTTTGGCCGACGCCGGATAGACGGCGCGGAGCAGATCCTCGCCGACGGGCGCGGCGTCGGGCTCGACCACCTGCCATTTGGGCTGGGTCATCTGGGGGATGTTGCGGTAGAAGCGCACCTTGCCCTGGACGCGAAGGATCTGCCCGGGATGAATCAGCCGGCGCAGGTAGCCGCCGTTGAACCAGACCAGCCCCAGCCGGCCGGTGGGGTCTTCGATGGTGGCCTCGAATCGCGGACGGGGATAGGAGGCGATGTAGTCAACGGCCGTGACCTCGCCGCGCGCGATCTGCAGGTCGCGTGGAACGAGCCGGTCGATGGGGCACTCAGCGCGTTCGTTCTGATAGGTACGGGGGAAATACTCGATCAGGTCGCCCAGCGTCCGCACGCCGCGCGATTCCAGCTCGCGGGCGCGGGCGGCGCTCACGCCCCTGAGCCGGCCCACAGGACGAGCCAGCGGAGAAGCTTCGGCCATGGCCGGATCATCGGATGCCATCGGCGTGGATTGTAAGCCGTTGTGGATTCCGAAGGGAGCGTAGGGATCCCCCACGGAGAGAGCGACGAAGCGACGAGGCGACGAAGCGACGAGGCGACGAAGCGACGAGGCGACGAAGGGGTCAAACAACGCCGCTGGCCCGCGCATGAAAAGGCCCCCGCGGCGTATCGGTGGTGGCCAGAATACGCCGCGGAGGCAATACAGAAGCGCCGCGGGTGGGACGCGACACTTCACGGTTGGCTGCTATTCTTTCTCCCAGGGCACCACCCACTTGTAGATCGTGTGGCTGCTGTCGTATCCGCTGTCATTCGCGGCGTTCATGCGATGCACTTCAACGGGCTTGGCCCCGCGCATGTCAAAATCGTGAGAGACGATGCGCGCGCCCTTCTTGAGCTTGGCGAGCTGGGGCATGAGCTTGACGTTCAGCGACGGCAGCAGATAGAGCGTGACCACATCGGCATCGCTGAAGTCCAGCTCGAAGATGTCGCCCTGAATGATGGTTACCAGATCTTCAACCTTGTTGGCCCTGACGTTCTCGCGCGCCTCCTTCACGCGCTGCGGGTCGATGTCCACGCCGATGGCCTTCACGCCGTACTTCTTGGCCGCCGCCACGACGATGCGTCCGTCGCCGCAGCCCAGGTCGTAAACGATGTCGCCCTTCTTGATCTCCGCCATTTCGAGCATCTTATCAACGACGGCGTGGGGCGTGGGCACGTAGATGACGTCGGGATGCCGCGCCGGCGGAGTCTCGCTCTCGGCCGCCAGGGCCGGGGGGGCGGAGGCTCGCAGGAAGACCAGCACCAGCAGACCAAGACCCACGGACAAAGCAAACACACTGCCCAGCAACGAACGTCGCATAGTCGATCTCCATTGGCCCATTGAGGCCAGACTGAAACATTGCGAATCAGACGAACGAGGGACGCCAGAAGGCTTGTACCACCTCAGCAGTGTAAACTTCCGCGGCGAGTGACGCAACGCCCCGGCGGCCATGCCCTAAGCGGCCAAGATGGCGGGTTCAGTGTGTATACAAGTCGTTGCAGCATTGGGGTTTGCGCCCGTTGCAGAAGGCCGAAACCCCCGTTGCTGGCGTCGGCGACTGTCTCGCAGCCGACCAGTGCAGCAATTGCAGATCGCACCAGTTCCCACAGGCTGTGGCCGGCCGCGGCGCCGGCAACGAAAGCCCAAGTCCGAATTGCGTGGCGATGACAGGCGGCAACTTCGCCTCACTCGGGACTCAGCACTTCATCGCAAAAGGACGGGCAGGCGATGCAAGAGGTCTGCGTCCTGGGGCGCGATGGCGCCGGCGGCGCTGAAGATCGGCGCAAGGGCAATCGAGGGCGCAGGCCGCGCTTCCGCTGGTGCGCCGGAGCGAGCGGCGCGCGGCGAGCCGGCAAGCACAATTCCGGTAATGGGGATGTCGAAACGCGCCTGGGTCGGGTCGTTGCTGTCGATGCGGATCAACGCGCGGGCGTGGCTTGCGGCGGCCTTGCGCGACATCTGAACTGTGAACGTGTCCGACTCACCCGGCATCAAGCTGCGATCCAGCGGCTCGACCAGCGCGAAGCCCTTCGGCAACTTGCGCAGTCGCAACTCCAGCGGCCCATCGCCGGTGTTGGTCACGCGCAGCGTGCGCTGCGGGCCGGGCTTCTGGAGCGAGACGGCCACCGTGCCGAAGTCGATCGCCCCGATGCCCGAGTTCAGCATCCCAACCTTGCGCCCGGCCGCGATGCGCACCTGCGGCGCGGGAGGCGCCGGTTCGCCCGACTCGCCGGCCGATGCCAGGCCGAAGGCGCTCAGGTCCAGCGGCAGACCCAGCGGGCTGCCGACGCCTTTCTGCCAGTGGGTCGCGAGGATGCCCAGGTCGACCACGTCCACCTTGCCGTTGGGCGAGTAGTTGAAGTCGGCCGAGGTCCAGATCCTGCCCTCGCCCTGCCAATGGGTGGCCAATATGCCCAGGTCCACGACGTCGACCTGGCCGTCGAGGTTGCCGTCGGCCGCGTACGTGTGTTTTACGATGACCGAGCCGGGGCCGAACGGCTGGCCGTTGAGCTGTCCGCCGAGATGCGCGATCGCCGGGTCATTGCCGGCCGCGTAGCCCAGCGCTTTGTCGGTGCCCAGCATGTCGCTGGTGATGCCCGGGCCGTTCCAGCTCCCGTTGTTGTAGGCCGACTGGATCAGAGCCTGCACGGCGGGCAATGAGGAGGAGGCGACGATGAGGTCGTTGTCCTTGAGGTTCAGCCGGCCGGTGCCGGTGATGGACAGGGCGCCAGTGCCGAGCACCTTGCCGCCCGGCGCGAGGGCGATGGTGGTGTCGGCGATGCTCAACGCGCCAAGCGCGATCGCCGGGCCCGTGCTGTTGAGTTGAATCTTCTCGGCTGACTCGGCCGTCAGTGCCCGGCCGCTCAGGCTCAGGCCACCAGCGTGGGCGATCAACTCGTCGGCCGAATTGGTGCCGGTCAGAGTCAGCGTGTCATTGCCGACGCCGCCATCGACCAGCAGGCCGGAGGGCGGGATGGGGTTGCCGTTGGAGGCGTCGATGGTGATGGTGTCGTCGTCGCCGCCCATCCAGATGCCCATGGAGCTGGGCATGCTCAGCGGCGCGGTGTACGTCGGCGCGGCGGCCGGATCGGCGTTGACCCAGACCTGGACGTTGACACCGGCCGGATCCAGGCGCAGATACACCTGATCGGGGCTGGCGGTGCTGGCGATGAGCAGGCTGCTCATCTCGTAGGCCCCCATGTCAACGACGGGCGCAGTGCCGCTGCCGGTGTCCGCCTTGCCCGGATAATCCCAGAACCGCGGCCCGCCGGCCAGGTCAAAGGGAATCGGCTCGGCGGTATTGCCGTCGCCGTCCAGATCGAGCGTATCGGCCGCCACGGCCGCATTGTTCCCGGCGTCGATGCAGGGCGAGTTGGGTTGGAGGCGCAGGTCGCCGTAGTCGTCGTCGGGGGTTCCCCAGACGCCATCGGCGCCGGGGGAGGGATTGCGGACGAAGAGAGGATCGGAATTGGTGTTGCCGGTGCCGGTGAAGCCGCCCTGGATGTCGCTGTAGGTGATAACGCTCATGCTCCCGGGATCGTCGTGGATCTGCGAACCGCTCGGTGCAATGTTGCCCCACAGAATACAGTTGCTCATTGTTGGCGAGGAGTGGTAGTCGTTGTACATCCCGCCGCCATCGTAGTTGGCCGAATTCCCACTGAACGTGCAGTTGGTGACTGTTGGCCAGGAGTACCAGTAGTCGTATATCCCGCCGCCGGAGCTCGCCGAGTTGCCGCTGAAAGTGCAGTTGCTCAGCGTCGGCGAGGAGTCGTAGTTGTCCATCCCGCCACCATTGGAGCCCGCCGAGTTCCCGCTGAACGTGCAGTTGGTCAGCGTCGGCGAAGAGTACGAGTAGTTGTACATCCCGCCGCCGTAGTTGGCCGAGTTGCCGCTGAACGTGCAGTTGCTCAACGTTGGCGAAGAGTACAAGTAGCTGTACATCCCGCCGCCGTGCCCGTCGGCCGAGTTCCCGCTGAACGTGCAGTTGCTCAGCGTTGGCGAAGAGTACGAGTAGTTGTACATCCCGCCGCCCTCCCAGTCGGCCGAGTTCCCGGTGAACGTGCAGTTGGTCACCGTCGGCGAGGACGAGGAGGTGTTGTACATCCCGCCGCCGGAGTTGGCCGAGTTCCCGGTGAGCGTGCAGTTAATCAGTGTGGGGCTGGACGAGTAGCTGTACATCCCGCCGCCGTCATTCGCTGTGTTTCCCGTGAGCGTGCAATTGGTCAGCGTTGGGCTGGAGGTGGCGTTGTACAGCCCGCCGCCGGAGGCGTAGTTGCCGCTGCCGTTGGCGTTCCCCCCGGTGATCGTGAAGCCGTTGAGAGTGGCGGTGGCATCGCAGGCCAAACTGGTCACGACGTGATAGCTGTTGTCGGAGTTGTCGCCGGTCGCGCCGATGTCCCCGGAGAGGACGCTTGCATATAAGGCCACGTTCCGGGCATCCGGGTCCGCCGCCCCGTAGCCGGCATACCCGCCATAGATGCCCACGCCCTGACGCAACGCGAAGCTCAGCGTCCGGTCCGTCGTGGCCGTGGGTTTGTACGTCCCGTCGGCCACGCGGATCGTGTCGCCATCGATCGCCGCCAGCAGCGCCGAGGACAGACTCGTGAAGGCATCGGTCCACGAAGCCCCGCTGTCGGCCCCTGAAGCGTTGATGTCCACATAGATCACCTTGGGCGGCGGTACGCTGAGTGGGCCCTCGTAGGCCCCCAGGTCCACCGTGTTGTTCTGGATTCGGGCGTTGCCCGCCAGGTCCGTCGTGACGCCCGGCGGCACCGCGGCGTTGGAGCCGATATCCAGCGCCGGCGAGCCGGCCCGCAGGCGCAGATCGCCCGCATCGTCATCGGCGGTGCCGAAGAGTCCATCCGGCCCTGCCCAGAGCGAGCGTACGAACAGTGGATCGGCATCGATGTTGCCCGTGCCCGGGAACCCACCCTGGATATCGCAGTAAGTGGCCGTGGTCGTTCCGCCCGAGTGGAATATCTGAGCGCCCGAACTGGCCAGATTGCCCCACAGAATGCAGTTAACCAACGTGGAACTGGAGGTGAGGTTGAACATTCCGCCGCCGTAGTCGGACGCCGAGTTTCCGCTAAGGGTGCAGCTCGTCAGCGTGACCGTAGAGACGGCGTTGCGCATCCCGCCACCGGAGAGGGACGCCAAGTTGCCGCTGAAGGTGCAGTTGGTCAGCGTGGGGCTGGAGAAGGAGTTGTTCATCCCACCGCCGGAGTCAGATGCCGAGTTCCCGCTGAACGTGCAGCTGGTCAGCGTGGGATTGGAAAAAGAATCATAGACCGCGCCACCTTGACGCCCCACGTTTCCGCTGAAGGTGCAATTGCTCAGCGTGGGATTGGAGGAGACGTTGGCCATCGCGCCACCGGAGCCGGACGCCGAGTTCGCGCTGAAGGCGCAATTGGTCAGCGTGGGATTAGAGGAGGAGTAGTTGGACATCCCGCCGCCGCTATAGGAGGCCGAGTTGCCGCTGAAGGTGCAGTTGGTCAGCGTGGGACTGGAAGACCCGTTGAAGATAGCGCCGCCGGAGGCAGTGACGCCGGTTGCCGAGTTACCGCTGAAGGTGCAGTTGGTCAGCATGGGGCTGGAGGAGGAGTTGTATATCCCGCCGCCAGAGGAGGCCAAGTTTCCGCTGAAGGTGCAGTCGGTCAGCGTGGGGCTGGAGGAGGAGTTGTAAAGCCCGGCGCCACCGTGGGCGGCGTTCGCGCTGAAGGTGCAGTTGGTCAGCATGGGACTGGAGGCAGAGTGGTTGTACATCCCGCCGCCGGTATAGGAGACCGAGTTTCCGCTGAAGGTGCAGTTGGTCAGCGTGGGGCTGGAAGAGGAGTTGTACATCGCTCCCCCGTAACCGATGGTGCCTGGTGCCGAGTTTCCGCTGAAGGTGCAGTCGGTCAGCGTGGGGCTGGAAGAGGAGTTGTACATCGCGCCGCCATAGGAAGCCGAGTTTCCGCTGAAGGTGCAGTTAGTCACCGTGGGGTTGGAAGAGGAATTGTACATTCCGCCGCCGCGATTACGGTTGCTCGCGGAGGAGCCGTTCGCATTGCCGCTCGTGATAATGAACCCGTCCAGCACGGCGCTTGCGTTCAGATTGCTCGCGCTGATGACGTGGTAGCTGTTGTCAGCCATGTTGCCGGCCTGTCCGAGATCGCCCGACATAATGCTTGGGAAGGCTGAGGGATTCCTGGTATCCGGCTGCGCCGCCCCGTACCCAGCATATCCCCCATACATTGCCACCCCGTTCTTCAGCACAAACGAGATCGCCCGATCCGTGCCGCTCGTGGGCTTGTAGGTGCCGTCGGCCACGAGGATGCGATCGCCGGAGAGGGCGGCTGCGAGGCCGTCCTGGAGGTCAACGAAAGCCTGTTCCCACGACGTGCCATCCCGCGTGGGCCCCGGCGAGTTGATGTCCACATAGATGTCCCGGCTCAGCAGAAAACGCCCCTCCAGCGGCTCGATGAACTCAAGCCGCCGACGCGGCGACGGTCGCTTGCGGATGCCCATGTTGTTTCCCTTTGGCTTTTGGCCGGCGGACTCACTGCCCTTGGTTGCTCCATGAGGCAAGCCCGCCAATTCCACACATCAACATACCCCCAAGCTGACGGGCGTGCAAGAGAAACGGACTGTGCGGTCCCGAAAAAGCCGGCGAATTCCGCACGACTCTCGCGCGGTATCGCTTTCCCGCCCGATTCGCCCGCCTACATCACCCCAACCACCCACACCGTCCCCATCACCACCGTCACCACGGTCAGCGGCACGCCCAGCTTGCAGTATGCTCCCAGGCTCACGCGAACGCCGAAGGCGGCCGCGGATTCGGCTACGATCAGGTTCGCGATGCTACCCACCAGGGTCAGGTTCCCCGCCCAGGTGCTCACCAGCGCCAGCAGATACCACAGCTTCGGCGAGCCGGCCGCCTCAAGCGACGGGGCCAGCAGCAGCACGGCCGGAACGTTGCTCACCAGATTGCTCAGCAGCGTCGTGACCAGCGAGAGCGTCAGCGGCTCGTCCAGGGCCACGCCGTGGGCGGCGATGGCGGCCAGTGCATGATCGGTGAGCTGGCGCTGCTTCATGGCGCCGTTGACGACGAACAGGCCAAGGAACAGCAGCAGCAGGTTCCAGTCGACCAGTTGATACAGCCGCGCCGCCTTGGCGCGATGCGAGCACAGGAGCATGCCGGCGCCGGCCAGCGCGCCGATGGCCCGCCACTCGCTGGCGCCGGGGCCGGTCGTGAACAGGAAGAAGACCACCAGCGCGCCCAGAATCGCCAGCGTCTTGGCAATGAGCGGGCCGTCGCGCTCGGGGAGCTCGGTCTGAAGCGGCAGGCTGGAGGGGACAAGCGTTTCTCCCTCATGCTCGCGGGCACGGCGGGCAATCTCGTTGCCGGCCGCTTCGCCCCCGTCGTGGCCGGCGAGACTGCGCCGGAACAGCAGCACCACCATGACCCAGTTGACAACCAGCGCCAGCACCACGATCGGCGCCATCACGAGGGCGAAGTGGCCGAACGGCAGCTTGGCCACGGTGCCGATGTACATGTTCTGCGGGTTGCCGATGATGGTGGCGGCCGATCCGATGTTGCTGGAGGTGGCCAGCGCCAGCAGATAGGGCAGGGGGTCGCGCCGGGCGGCGAGGATGGCGTGGCAGAGCAGGGGCGTGAATGCCAGGCAGACGATGTCGTTGGCCAGCAGCGCCGAGAGCAGCGCGCTGATGCCGATGAGCCCGGCCAGCAGGAGCCGGGGGCGGTCGGTGAGGCGCGTGAGGAAGCGCCCGGTCCATACGTAGAAGCCGGCCACGCGGAGCTGGGCCGAGAAGATCATCAGCCCGAAGAGCAGCAGCATGGTCTCGTAGTCGATGTGGGCGGCGGCCTCGCGGATGGTGATGCCGTGGATGACCAGCATGGCGATGGCGCCCAGGAGTGCGATGCCGGTGCGGTCGAGCACGAGTTTGGGGAAGCGCCCCAGGGCGATGCCGACGTAGGTAAGCGCGAACACCCCCCACATCAGCAGCTCGGTGTTCATAGATTCCACCCGCGCGGAAGGCGGCGGTCTAGCGGAGTTTCACGGAGATGGCCATGCCGTCCTTCTTCTCGTCGGAGGCGCGTACGGTGACGGTCTCGTAGACGCCGCTGTTGTGGATGTAGTCGAGGAAATCTCGCATCTGATTGGCGGAGGCGATGACGTTGTCGGAGACAACCACAGCGCCGACCTTGAGTTTGGGTTCGATGGCCTTGAGGTATTTGAGGTAGTCGGGCTTATGGGCGTCGATGAAGACGAAGTCGAACTCGCCTTCGAGTTTCGGCATGGTGACCAGGGCATCGCCCTCGACGACAGTAACGGTCTCCTGAAGCCCCATCTTCTCGATGTTGGCGCGTGTGGCGCGGGCCATGGCCGGGTCGATCTCCAGCGTGTAAAGGCGGCCGCCGTTGCGCTCGAAGGCGACGCCCATGTTGATGGCGCCGTAGCCGGTGGCCGAGCCGACCTCGACGCCGCGCCGTGCGCTGCGGGCGGCGATCATGACGCGCAGGAGCATGGCGTCTTCGGGCGTGGTGTTCAGTCCGGTACGGCGGAAATCGCGGATGATCTGGGCGCGGGTTTCGTCGCTGACGGTGGCCCGCGCGCCCGCCGGCGCAGCGGCCCGGGCGGGCAGGCGTACGAGCATGGCCAGAAGAGCTATGGCGGCGACGACGGCGACGGCCAGACAGAAGTTGCGTTGATGACGGACGAGGTGCACGGGGACCTCCGGGATGAAAAGGACTGCGTTCGAGGCGGCAATCATCGCCGGTGGGGGCGAAGGAAGCAAGCAGGGAGTAAGGGGAGTAAGGGGAGGAAAGTCGGGAAGGCACTGAGGCACGGCCCCTGCCCGGAAAGATGGGCACACGCGAGGCACGGAGGCACAGGGGCACAGACGAGGAAAAGTCGGAGGCTCGCTCGCGGGCCCCTTGTCCGTATAATGCCCCCGGACCATTTGGAGAACAACATGTCGCTCAAGTCGCTGATCGCAACGGGAACCAAGCTGTGGCTGGATTCGGTGGATCCGGACCTGGTGGACGCCAACATCGCCCTGGGCGCCACCGGGGCAACGTCGAATCCCATCATCGTCTCGGACCTCATCAAGACGGGGCGATTCGATTCCGTGATGCGCGTCTTCTTCAGGCGCCGCATGGATGATGAGGCCGTCGCCTGGGCGCTGACCAATCACTTGGTGGCCGACGCCCAGGAGAAACTGCACGACGTGTGGCTGGCCACAAAGGGCAACGACGGCTACGTGAGCTTTGAGGTGGACCCGCTGCTGGAGGACGCGGCCTGCACCCTCAGCCACCAGGAGAAGGTCGAGCAGTACATCGCGCTGGCCCGGCAGTGGGGCAAGGGCCACGTCAACCGCATGATCAAGGTTCCGGCCACGGCGGCGGGGCTGGATGCCCTGGAGGAGATCGCGGCCTCGAGCATCCCGCTGAACGTGACGTTGATCTTTTCGGAGCGTCAATACAAGCTGGCGCGGGACGCGGTCTGGCGCGGGGCGCAGCGTCGCCGCGGCGGACTGACGCGGTTCAAGAGCGTCTACTCCATCTTCGTCTCGCGCGTCGATGTCTACACCGAGCAGCACGTGCCGCAGCTTTCCCCGGCCGCCCAGGGGCAGGTTGGCATCGTCAACGCCAAGCGGTTGTGGCTGATGAACCAGGAGTTCTGGCGCGGCAAGCAACTTCCGCTGGAGCAGGAGATCATCTTCGCGTCGACGGGAACCAAGAAGCCGACCGATCCCCCCGACAAGTACGTGCAGGCGCTGGCCGGCAGCGACATCCAGACCAACCCGCCGGCCACCAACGACGCGGTGCAGAAGCTGGGGCGGACGTATCGTCGGACGGTGGATCAGTTGCCGCCCAACAGCGTGCTGGCGGAGATCGACCGGCTGGTCGATCCCGACCGGCTCGAGAAGACGCTGATGGAGGAGGGGACGGCCAAGTTCGCCGAGCCTCACAAGAAGCTTCTGGAACTGATCGCCCAGAAGCGCAGGGCGCTGGGGTGAGGCGAGGGAGCGCCGTACCTGCGGCATCCGATTGGCACCGCCATGGCCCATGACTTTCTCGACCGCTACAGCCGCCTGCACAGCCCGATCCACGCCCTGGGCGCCGGCTGGAAGGCGGGCGGGGCCATGTTGCTGGTGCTGCTCGTCGTCCTGACGCCTCCCTCGCGTGCGCTGTGGCTGGCGGCGCCGGCGGCGGCACTGCTGCTGATCGCCGTCCTCAGCCGCATACCCTGGCGTTTCCTTGCCGGGCGGTTGCTTCTTCTGGAGCCGCTTGCCATTGGCGTGGCACTGCTGGCGCTGTTTCAGGAGGACGGCTGGCGGCTGTTCCTGCTGCTGGTGGCCAAGAGCACGCTGTGCCTGCTGGCCATGGTGCTGCTGTCGAACACCACGCCCTTCTCGCGGCTGCTGGACGTGTTGCGGGCGCTGCGCGTGCCGGGGCTGCTGATCACCACGCTGGCGCTGATGTACCGCTACATCTTCGTGCTGATCGACGAGAGCCACCGCCTGCGCCGGGCGCGAAGCAGCCGCACGTTCGTGCGCGGACGGCGCGGCGCGTGGAAGGAGCTTGCGACGGTGATCGGACAATTGTTCGTCAGATCGACGGAACGCGCCGAGCGCGTCTACGCGGCCATGTGCGCACGGGGGTGGCGATGACGGCGGTCCGCATCAGCAATCTCAGCTTCCGCTACCCCGACGGAAAGCAGGCACTGAGCGATGTCAGCCTCAGCATCGAGGAGGGCCAGACTGTGGCCTTGATCGGCCCGAACGGCGCGGGCAAGTCGACCCTGCTGCTGCATCTCAACGGTCTGCTGCCCGAGTCGTTCGACTCGCACCGGCCGGTTGAGATCTTCGGACGGCCGGTGGGTCCGCAGACGCTCCTGGACATCCGTCGGGAAGTGGGGTTTCTCTTTCAGGATCCCGACGACCAGCTTTTCTGCCCCACCGTGTTCGAGGATGTGGCCTTCGGCCCGGAGCAGTTGGGGCTGCGCGGCGAGGACCTGCGGCGGCGGGTGGCCGAGGCACTGGCGCGCGTGGGTCTGACGGGCTTCGAGCAGCGGGCCCCGCACCATCTCAGCGGCGGCGAGAAACGCCGCGTGTGCCTGGCGGGCGTGCTGGCCTGCGAGTCGAGGATCCTGGTCCTGGACGAGCCAACCAGCGACCTCGATCCCCGCGGCCGGCGCGAACTCAAGGCCCTCCTGGCCACGCTGCCGGTGACGCGCATCATCGCCACCCACGATCTGGAACTGGTGGTCGAGCTGTGCTCGAGAGCTGTGCTGCTGGACGGCGGGCGTGTCATCGCCGATGGGCCTCCTGCGCAGCTCCTGTCCGACGAGCGGCTGATGTTCGATCACGGGCTCGAAAAGCCGCACATCCTGATGCACCACCATCCGCACGGTCCGCTGCGCGCTTCGTAGCACGGACATCCTGCGCATCGTGCCCTTGTCCCACTCGCCAGATCGTGGTTTTCGGGCGCACTACCCATGCGTGGGGGGGCGGCGGCGGTGGATGCTACTGCGGCGCCTGGCGGCCCGGCTTGACGAGGCGGATCGTCAGCCTGCCGCCGGGCATGAACTTCCCGGTGTTCAATCGCTCGTGGGGGTCGAATGCCGCCCGGATCCGCAGGAATTGCCGTATGGTCGGCTCATCAAACAGCAGTGGCATCAGATGCACCTTTTCCACGCCGATGCCGTGCTCGCCGGTGAGCGTCCCGCCGATGCTGACGCAGTACTCGAGCATCTTGTCGGCCGCCGCCAGCGTGTTACGCACCTGGGCCTGGTCGCGGTCGTCGAAAAGGAAGATGGGGTGGATGTTGCCGTCCCCGGCGTGGAAGACGTTGGTGACGGGAATGCCATGTTCGCGGCTGATGCGCGCGACCTCGGCCAGGACATCCGCCAGCCGCGAGCGCGGCACGCAGGCATCCTGGGTGCAGTAGGAGTGGGAGACGCGCCCGATGGCGCCGAAGGCGCTCTTGCGAGCCTTCCACAACGCTGCGCGGCGGGCAGGGTCGGCGCTGGACTCGACGGCGATCGGATTGTGGCCGCGGCAGATCGCCAGCACCTCCTGGAGCTGGCCGTCGAGCAGCTCGTCGATGCCATCCAGCTCCAGAAGCACCAGCGCCTGGGCCTGGCGGGAGAACCCGAAGTGGAAGGCATCCTCGAGGATTTGGATCATCGCCCCGTCGAGCATTTCCATGGCCGCCGGCAGATGCCCGGCCGCGATGATGTCACTGACGGTGTTGCAGGCGTCGGCGGTGCTGGAAAAGGTCACGACCGCCGTCCGGTAACCGGCCGCTTTGGGTGAAAGCCTCACCCACAGCGACGTGATGATGCCGAAGGTGCCCTCGTGGCCGCAGATCAGCCCGGGCAGATCAAACGGCCCATCAGCGCACGCCCCGTGGCGGCCGCCGGCGTGCAGGACCTGTCCGTCGGGCATGACCATCTCAATGCCGAGGATGTGGTTGGAGGTGACGAAGTCCTTGAGGGTGTGGATACCACCGGCGTTGGTGGAGGCGTTGCCGCCGATAGTGCTGGCCCGCTGGCTGGAGGGGTCGGGGGCGAAATGCCACGCCGAGCCTCCGGGGAGCTGGGCCAGCGCCTCGGAGAGGGCCAGATTGCGCACGCCGGCCTGGACGTGGGCGGCGCGATTGTTCAGGTCGATCTGGAGAATCCTGTTCATCCGCGCGGTGCAGACGATGACGCCGTCGCCGTAGGCGACACAGCCGCCTGCCAGTCCGGTGCCCGATCCGCGCGGCACGATGGGCAGGTCGTGCCGCGCCAGCACGTTCACCACCGCCTGTGTCTGCTGCGTGCTGATGGGGAAGACCACGGCCGCCGGGCGGGCGTTGGCGATAGTCAGCCCGTCGGATTCGTAGACGAACAGCTCGGCCGGATCGGTTACGACGTGCCCCTGGGGGAGGATTTGCCGCAGTTCGGCGATAGGGGCTGGTAATTCCATCGGCGCCAGATTACAGCACTATGGACAAAGAGGGAAATATGCGCATAATGCCCCCTCCATTTTAGCAGAAAGGAAGAAGATCATGGCGGAAGACAACGCCGAAATGCAGCCGCAGCCGCAGACGCAGCAGGTTCAGCTCCTTCTCGACGAGCGCGAACTGCGCACCGTCTACACCAACGCCTATCGCATTCACACCGCTCCCGAGGAAGTGATCATCGATCTGGGCTTCAACATGGCCAACCCCAACCAGCAGCCGCAGAACCCGCCCCAGCCCGGGCAGGCGCAGCTCCTGTTCAAGGTGACCGATCGGGTGATCATGAGCTACGTCAACGCCAAGAGGCTGGCGATGTCACTGGGTCAGTTGATCCGGCGATATGAGCAGCAGTTTGGCGAGCTGCCACTGCAGCCCGGTCCGCGGAAATAACCGTGGCGGCCCCGGCAATGATCCGCCGCGGCGGTCGATTGCGATGCGGCGCGGTTACGCGCTGACGCGATCGGCCGCCGCCGGCGGCCGTGGTCGTACGGCATCACCGAGTGGGGTCTGTGACCGGCTGGGGGCCGGCACGACTGGTTCCTTCAGGGGCTCCATCGGAAGCGGCTCAGACGCAGAAACGCAACGGGCAGCAGCGTGCTCCCGTCGCAGGCCAATGTGCGCCCGCGCCGGGGCGGCGACTTCGGCGCGTAAAGTGGGCCGATCCGGCCGCGCTGGCCGATGAAGCAATGGCGCGACGCCGCGCCATTTTCCGCTTGTCTGATTGCAGAGGTTTCGGTTCCGCCCGATTGACTGTTTGACTCCGGGGTGTAGGATGCCGCACACGGTCATGTTGATGGAACGCGAGATGCGAACGGAGTCGCGTCACTTCAGCCGCTTCAGCGGACAAAGGATCCACTTCATCGGCATCGGAGGATGCGGAATGAGTGGCCTGGCCCGCGTGCTGCTCGATGCGGGGGCGATTGTATCGGGGTCCGACTCAAGACCTGGTCCGCAGACCCTGGAGCTGTCCGAGCGAGGCGCCAGCATCAGCCGCCAGCAGGACGGCGCGCTGCTTGGCCCGCACATTGATCTGGTCGTGCGGACCGCCGCCATCCCCGTTGATAACCCCGAGTATCAGCTCGCCCGCCGCCTGGGTCTGCGGCAGATGAAATACGCCGAGATGCTGGGGCTGGTTATGGCCGAGCGACTGGGCATCGCCATCTCCGGCACGCATGGCAAGAGCACCACCACCGCCATGACCGCCTACGCGCTGCTTCAGTGCGGGGCCGATCCCAGTTTCGTCATCGGCGGCACGGTGCGCCAGCTTGGCGGGTCCAGCCGATCGGGAGCGGGAGCGGCGTTCGTCGTCGAGGCCTGCGAGTTCGACCGCAGTTTTCACAATTACCATCCGACCGCCGCCGTCATCACCAACATCGAGGCCGACCATCTGGACTGTTACACCAACGGTCTGAGCGAGATCATCGAGTCGTTCCGCACCTTCGTCGCCGCGGTTCCGGCCGGCGGGCGGATCATCGCCAACGGCCAGGACCCCAATGTGCGGGCGGCGCTGCGAGGTGTGGCGGCGCCCATCGAGTGGATCGGGCTGGAAGAGGTGCCCACCCTGCAGTGGTCGACGCGGGTCGTGGATGTGAGCCGCGGCTGCTATCACGGCCAGGTGTTCCACGAGGGCCGGCTGGTCGCCGACCTGCGGCTGGGAGTGGCGGGGGGCCACAACCTGTTCAACGCCACGGCGGCGCTGGCGGCCTGCGCCTTGTGCGGGGTGCGACCCCAGGAGGCGGCCGATGCCCTGGCGGGCTTCCGGGGCGTCGAGCGGCGCATGAGCGAAGTGGGGGAGGTCAACGGCGCGATTCTCGTGGATGACTACGGGCATCATCCGACGGAAATCCGCACCACGCTGCGGGCGCTTCAGGAAAAGTACGAGCCGCGGCGGCTGATCTGCGTCTTTCAGCCGCACCAGCACAGCCGCACGCGCTTCCTTCTGCAGGAGTTCGCCGAAAGCTTCGCCGATGCCGACCTGACGATCCTGCCCGACATCTATTCGGCGCGCGACAGCGACGACGACCGCCGCAGCATCAGCAGCGCCGACCTGGCAGCCCGCATCCGCGCCAACGGGCGGCCCGTGCTGCACCTGCCGCGGCTGGAGGCGATCGTGGACTTTCTGCGCGGCGAGGCCCGCGCCGGCGACCTGATCGTCACCATGGGCGCCGGCAACGTCGGCGAGGTGAGCCGCGCCCTGAAGCAGGAACCCCAGGCGCCTCGGCTCCTGCACGCGACGTAGAATGGAGCAGCCCGGCGGCCGCGCTGCGGCGCGGCGGCGGGCCTCCGCAGCGACGAAACAGTGAGCCAGCCGTGTTGAGCGACAACGCCAATGCCCCTGCCGCATCCGTGATGCGGATCGCCAGAAGCAACCCGTTTGCGGGGATGGAGCAGTTCGTCCAGGAGAACGTGCCGCTGGCCCGATACACCTGGTTCAAGCTGGGCGGCCCGGCCCGCTGGCTGATCACGCCGCGCTCGCTGCAGGAGCTTCAGGAGGCCTCCCGCCGTTGCGTGGAGGAGGGGATCGCCATTTACGTGCTGGGTTTGGGTGCCAACGTGCTCGTGTCCGACGCCGGCGTGGACGGCGCCGTCTTCCGCCTCAGCGAGGAGGCGTTCCGCGGGGTGGAGATCGACAAGACTACGGTGCGGGTGGGAGCCGGCGCCGACATGCAGAAACTGGTCGTCCGCACCGTGCGGCTGGGGCTGGCGGGCCTGGAGTGCCTGGCGGGCATCCCCGGCACGGTGGGCGGCGGCATCCGCATGAACGCCGGCGGTAAGTTCGGCGACATCGGCGCGGTGGTCAGCCGCGTTACCGTGATGGACACCGCCGGTACGGTTTTCGAGCGCACGCGCGACGACCTGGTCTTCGAGTACCGCCACACCAACATCGCCGCCAGGTTCATCCTCGACGCCACCCTGGAGCTGGAGGAGGATGACCCGGCGAGAATCGTCCGCAAGACCAAGGAAATCTGGATGTTCAAGCGCAACAGCCAGCCCCTGAACACCAAGAACGCCGGCTGCATTTTCAAGAACCCCCGCGGCCTCAGCGCCGGCGCCCTGATCGATCAGGCCGGCCTCAAGGGCATGCGCATCGGCGGCGCCGAGGTCAGCACCAAGCACGCCAACTTCATCATCGCCCATCCCGGCGCCACGGCCGAAGACGTCATGAAGCTGATGAAGCTCGTGCGCGAGAGGGTGTATGAGAAGAACGGGATTCTGATGGAGAACGAGGTGCAGGTGTGGTGAGGAGTGCTGAGTGCTGAGTGCTGAGTCCTGAGTGCTGAGTCCTGAGGAGAAGGCGGTGCCGAAGGTTGCGCGATTCGAGGACCTGATCGCATGGCAGAAGGCGCGATCGATGACGAAGGCCATCTATGAGGCGACGCGGCTTGGGCGCTTCAGCCGGCACTCAGCACTCAGGACTCAGAACTCAAGGCCCCAGGACTCTGCAAGGATCTGTCATGCGAATCACCGTTCTCTACGGCGGGCCCAGCGCGGAGCGCGAGGTGAGCCTTGTCAGCGGCAAGGCGGTCATTGACGCACTGCGCTCGATGGGACACGAGGTCTTCGCCTCGGACATCTCGCCCTCGGACTTGTCGGGGCTGGATCAACCGGCCGATGTGATCTTCCCCGTGCTCCACGGACAGTTCGGCGAATCGGGAGAGCTTCAGGAAATCCTGGAGGCGCGCGGACTGGCGTTCGTCGGCTCCGGCTCGCGGGCGTCGCGGCTGGGGATGAACAAGGTGGAGGCAAAGAAAGTCTGGGAGGCCGCCAGATTGCCGACGCCGCTGTGGCAGGTGCTGTCGGCGGACAACGGATCGGCCAGGCGCTCGATCCCCGCCCCGTGCGTCGTCAAGGCCATCGACAGCGGCAGCAGCATCGATGTCTATGTTTGCAGGACAGAGGCCGAGGCCGACGAAGCCGTCGGCCGGATTCTCGCCAAACACGGCCAGGCCCTGGTCGAGCAGTTCATCCGCGGCCCGGAACTGACGGTCGGCCTCATCGAGGAGCAACCGCTGGCCCCCATCCGCATCGTCCCCAAACGCGGCTTCTTCGACTACGAAGCCAAGTACAGAGACCGCGGCACCGAGCACCGCTTCGACACGGGACTGCCGCCGGATGTCGTCGAGCGCTGCCGCGACATCGCCAAACGGGCCAACGACACGCTGGGCTGCCGTGACCTGGCCCGCGTGGACATCATGGTGGATGAGTCGAACAACCCGTTCCTACTGGAGATCAACACGATTCCGGGGTTCACGCCCGTGAGCCTGCTGCCCGAGGCGGCGCGGCACGCGGGCATCGAGTTCGGACCGCTGGTCGACCGCCTGGCGCGGCGGGCTTACGAGCGGCACCGTCGGCAGCAGGCTCAGGGCCGCTGAGCCCCTCACGGCGTTCGGGGGCCACGCACGGTACGATCGGGGCGGATGGTACATCGGCACCTGAACCATTGCGAATACACGCTGGCGGCCGTCGACGACATCATCGCCCGCGGGCGGCTGGACGACTGGAAGGAACTTCGCGACGCCGCCGCCGCCCGCGAGGACGTCCGCCAGCGCATCCTGCGTTTGTGCGCTGCGCATCTGGCCGACCCCTACGCCCAGCGTTACCACCTTTGGGACCGTTATGTCCGCAAGCACCTTGCCTGACTGGGAACACCTGCTCTCGGCGGCTGCGCATCTTCAGCAGATCCTGTCCGGCGCCACGCTCGTCGGCGGCACCGCGGCGGAGATCTACGCCCGGCACCGCATCTCTTACAACGCCGATCATTTGTTGACGGACCTCGGCTCGCGTTTCGATGAAGTACTGGCGCAACTGGAATCGGTGGCGGGACGGCGCACGGCGCGCGTTAGCCGCCCGGTGATGATCCTGGGCTCTCTGGACGGCATCGAGACGAGAGTGCGGCAGTTGATCCGCGAGCGGCCGCTCGATACCCAGGAAATCAGCGTCGCGGGCGGGCGACTGGTGCTGCCCACGGAAGCCGAGATGCTTCGAATCAAGGGTGTCCTCATCCTCAAGCGCAACGCCACGCGGGACTATCTTGACTTCGCCGCGCTGGCCGATCGGCTCGGGCCCCAGCGCGTGCAGGACGCGCTGGCGACGCTCGATGATCTCTATCCACAGCCCAGCGGCGAGTCGGCGCTCCAGCAGTTGCTGGCGCAGTTGGCCAGTCCGATGCCATACGACCTGGAGCAGACCGATCTGAGCGAGTACCGCCAGCTCCAGCCGCAATGGCAGGATTGGACGCGCGTGCGCGAGCTGTG